>Ga0307294_10000126_pt1 | contig 17938 bp, 18 predicted proteins | sample ER_DNA_151_FD_194468 | JGI IMG/M metagenome (GOLD analysis project Ga0307294, IMG submission 194468) | Bulk soil microbial communities from the East River watershed near Crested Butte, Colorado, United States - ER_DNA_151 | ecosystem: Environmental > Terrestrial > Soil > Floodplain | place... | reverse complement strand
CCTGGCGCAGGCGTTGCCATGCTCGGCGTTGCGCAGCCATGCCCCGGTCTCCAGCATGCCGACCCAGGGCGCCGCCAGAAAGCGCATCTTCGAGGCCAATTGCCCGGCCTGCTTGCACCGGTAGTCGAAGTCTTCCGCCAGTTTGCGGTTGAAGAACAGGATGGCTTCTCCGGCGGCCATGCCGTTCTTGGTGCCGCCGAAGCAGAGCACGTCGATGCCGGCGCGCCAGGTCAGGTCGGCCGGGCGGCAGCCGAGGCTGGCGCAGGCGTTGGCAAACCGCGACCCGTCCATGTGCAGGCTGAGGCCCAGTTCCCGGCACACCGCCGAGATCGCCCGCAATTCGTCGAGATCATAGACCTGTCCGGTCTCGGTCGGCTGCGTGATGGTCACCACGCGCGGTTTTGGAAAGTGGATGTCGCTGCGGGCGGTCGCCACGGCGCGGATCGCCTCCGGCGTCAGCTTGCCGCCGGAGGACGGCGCCACCAGCAGTTTCGAACCGTTGGAGAAAAACTCCGGGGCGCCGCACTCGTCGGTCTCGACATGCGCCGCATCCGAACAAATCACACTGTGATAGGACTGGCACAGCGAGGCCAGCGCCAGCGAATTGGCCGCCGTGCCGTTGAAGGCAAAGAACACCTCGCAGTCGGTCTCGAACAGCGCGCGAAAGGCATCCGACGCCTTGGCGGTCCAGAGGTCATCGCCATAGGCCGGCGCATGGCCGTGATTGGCCTCGGCCATCGCGGTCCAGGCCTCCGGGCAAATCCCGGAGTAATTATCGCTGGCGAATTGCTGGGGTTCGCTGGTCATGCCGCACCGCCTCCCGGTTTACCGATCGTGCCGTTCAGGATGCCGAAAACTGCGCTTCAATAAAGGCGGTGACGAAGCGCGGCATCGCCGCGGTGAGATCGCCGACGCCGCGCACCAGATGGATGGCGCAGAATTCGGGCTGCGCCTGCCGGGCGAGATTGGCCTCGATCCGCGCGCGCAACGCTTCGCCCGAGCTATCGACGTGCAGGATCCGGATCATCGCGACCGAGGCCCCCAAGGCCACGCAATCCCAATGCGCCTCGGCCCGATAGTCGGCCGCGGTCAGCCCGGTTTCCTCGGCGACTTCGCGGGCCACGCTGCCGGCCATATCGAGGGCGCCAGCGCTGACATCGTCAAGATCCGGCGTTCCCGACGGAAAGTAGATCCGCCCGGCATTGGCGGTATGCGGGGCCATTTCGCCGAGCACGAAGGCGCCGTCGGCGCAGCGCAATGCGCCCATCCCGAAACCGTTGAAGACATCCCGGTCCGGAAATCCCCAGTCCCGCCAGGCCAGGAAGGCGGCAAAATCCGTCTCGAAATAGCTGGCGCCAAAGCCGGCCCCGGCGAAGACGGGATGGCGCCCCAGCACGACGCGGCCGTTCCAGAGCTGCGGCTTCTCGCGCTGCCGGCCGGCGAAATGCGCGGATATCTCGTCGCGCCGCTCCATCGCGAACGGCCACGACCAGGGCTGCACCTTCAGGTCAAGCGCGGTGACCCGGTGAATGGCGATTGGCGTCACGGAGCGGCCGCGCCGGTCTTACATCTGGCCGGCCGCCGCCTTCTTCACAAAGCGATCGTCGAACGTCTTGTTGAGGTCGATCTTGGCGTCCTTCATTTCGGGATCGAACTGCAGCAACAGCTTCAGGCCGTTCTGCATTCCCTGTTCCGAAATGATCCCGGTCCTGGAATACATCGGCAGCGAAGCCTTGACCGCCGCCAGATAGAGCGTCTTGTCGCCGAGATAATATTCTTCCGGCACCGCCTTGACGATATCCTCCGGCGAGGCTTTTTCCAGCCATTTGACGGTCTTGTAGAACGCGTTGACGAGACGCTGCACGGTCACCGGATTCTTGGCGATGAAGTCGGTCTTGAAATAGGCCACCGCCGCCGGGTTGTTGCCGCCGAACAGCTTGATGTTGTCGGCGTCGGTGCGCGAGTCCGCCAGGATGACGATGTCGCCGTTCTGTTCGAGCTTGGTCATGACCGGGTCGATGTTGCAGATGGCGTCGATGTCGCCGTTCTGGATCGCCGCGACCGCGGAAAGCCCGGTGCCGACGCCGATGATCGACACCTCATTGGGCTTGACGCCGTCGCGCGCGATCAGTGCATTGACGAAGAAATTGGTGGACGAGCCCGGCGCCGTGACGCCGATCTTCATGCCCTTGAGGTCGCCGAACGATTTGACCTGCGCGGCCTTGCTCTTTTTCACCGCGAGCACCATGCCCGGGAAACGGCCGAGCTCGATCACAGCGGCGATGTTCTGGCCCTTGGACTGCATCCGGATGGTGTGTTCATAGGCGCCGGTCACGACATCGGCGGAGCCGCCGATCAGCGACTGCAGCGATTTCGAGCCGCCGCCGAAATCAGTGATGGTGACATTGAGCCCCTGCTCCTTGAAGTAACCGAGCCGCTCGGCCAGCGTGAGCGGCAGATAGTACAGCGAACTCTTGCCGCCGACTCCGAGCACGATATCGGGCTTTTCGGGCTTGTCCTGGGCCTGGGCGGATGCTCCGCACAAGAGGAGCGCGGTTGCGATGCCGGCAGCGAGCCTGATGATGTTCATGGGCGTTTGTCCCGCGTTTCCAAAATGCATTGGCGGCATACTAGCCCGCTTGGCGATACCCGGCTAGATGCCGAAAGCCTCGCATTTGCGGCACATTTCGCGCTCAGGTCCCGCGTTCGCCCGCGGTCGGCCGCCACACCAAGAGCCGGTTCTCGACCTTGGTCACCACGAAATCGATCGCCACCACGAAGATCGCCAGCACGATCATTCCGGCGAATACGCCGGCGACGTCGAACACGCCCTCGGCCTGCTGGATCAGATAGCCGAGCCCGGCCGCCGATCCCAGATATTCGCCGACCACCGCGCCGACCACCGCAAATCCCACCGAGGTGTGCAGCGACGAGAACATCCACGACAGCGCCGACGGCCAGAAGACATGCCGGAGCAATTGCCGCTCACTCATGCCGAGCATCCGCGCGTTGTCGACCAGCGTGGCATTGGTTTCCTTGACGCCCTGATAGACGTTGAAGAACACCACGAAGAACACCAGCGTGACCCCGAGGGCCACCTTCGACCAGATGCCGAGCCCGAGCCACAGCGCGAAGATTGGCGCCAGCACCACGCGCGGCAGCGCGTTCATCATCTTGACATAGGGATCGAAGATCGCGGCGATGGTTTGCTGGCGGGCAAACCAGAACCCGATCAGCGTGCCGGACAGCGAGCCGATCACGAAGGCCAGCGAGGCCTCCGTCAGTGTGATCATCAGGTGCCGCCAGATCGAGCCTTCGACCAGCCATTTGACGATGCGGTTGAAGACATCGAGCGGAGTCGAGAAGAAGAACGGCGGCAGCACCGTGTAGCCGAAGATCGGCACCGTCGCGAACAGCTGCCACAATCCGAAAAACACCACGCCCACCAGCAATTGACACAGCAGCAGAACAGGCCGGCTCATCATTCAACCTCCGCCGGCGCTTGCGAAGACTGCGCATAGCCCTTCATCACTTCGTCCTTCAGCACGCTCCAGATCTCCCGGTGCAGCGCATGAAATTCTTTCTCCATGCGGACCTCTGAAATGTCGCGCGGGCGGGCCAGTGGCACCCGCCAGTCGCCGATGATGCGCGCACTCGGCCCCGCCGACATGATGACGACGCGATCGGCCAGCGCGATCGCCTCCTCGAGATCGTGGGTGACGAACAGCACCGCCTTGCGGTCGGCATTCCACAGTTCCAGCAAGAGATTGCCCATGATCTGCCGAGTCTGGGCATCGAGCGGCCCGAACGGCTCGTCCATCAGCAGGATTTTGGGGTCGCGGATCAGGACCTGGGCCAGGCCGACCCGCTTGCGTTGGCCGCCCGACAGCATGTGCGGATAGCGGCCCGCAAAAGCGCCGAGCCCGACCGAGTTCAGCCAGCCCTGCGCGCGTTCCAGCGCCTGGGCGCGCGGCGCGCCCCTGATCTCGAGGCCAATGGCGACATTGTCGATCGCGGTCTTCCAGGGAAACAGCGCATCGCCCTGAAACAGGTAGCCGGCGTCACGGTTGAGGCCGGTCAATGGCTGGTCGAAGATGCGGACCGTGCCCGATGCCGGCTTGAGCAGCCCGGCGGCGACGTTGAGCAGGGTTGATTTTCCGCAGCCGGTGGGTCCGACAATGGCAACGAACTCGCCATGTTCGACCGACAGCCGGGCCTGCTCGACCGCGGTATAGACCCGGTTGCCGGCCAGATGGAACGCCACCGTCGCATCATCCAGCGCGACCGCCGTCGGCTTTGTCGTATCCACGCGCCCCTCCCCAAGGTTTGCATGATGCCTTAGCGGTTGGGAAGGATAAGTTCAACGCGGTGCGGCAACGTGATAGGTGAGAAGTAGTTGAAGCTTGGCGGTACTTACCCTTCCCTGGAGGGGGAGGGTCGGCTCACATGGAGCGCAAGCGCCATGTGAGACGGGGTGGGTGACACTCTCTCAAGTCGGCACCGCCCGAAGCGAGAGACTGTCACCCCACCCCGCCGCGCGCCGGACGATGCTTCGCATCGCCGGGTCGCATCGACCCTCCCCCTCCAGGGGGAGGTAAGGGAAACCGCGCTAAATGCAGAATGCCCTGATCGCTTTTTCGCATGTCGGCAAGAGTTTTGACGGCGGCCGCGGCGCGCAACCGGTTCGGGCGGTGGACGACGTCTCGCTGGAGGTCGATGTGGGCGAATTCCTCGCCGTCGTCGGCAGCTCCGGCTCCGGCAAGACCACGCTGCTGCGGCTGGCGAACCGGCTGATCGAGGCCGATGAGGGCCAGATCACGGTCGAGGGCGAGGACGTGCGCGCGGTCGATCCGATTCAGCTGCGCCGCCGGATCGGCTATGTGTTCCAGAGCGGCGGGCTGTTTCCGCATATCAGCGTATCAGGCAATATCGGCATCACGCCGAAACTGGTCGGCACGCCGGCGGACGAAATCGCCGCGCGGGTGGACGAGTTGCTCGATCTGGTGCGGCTCGACCGCGCGCTGTACCGCGACCGCTTTCCGCATGAATTGTCCGGCGGGCAGCGTCAGCGCGTCGGCGTCGCCCGCGCCCTGGCGGCAAAGCCGCGCATCGTGCTGATGGACGAGCCGTTCGGTGCGCTCGACCCCCTCACCCGCGACGCGCTCGGCGACGATTACCGCGATCTGCACCGCAAGCTCGGGCTTACCACGGTCATGATCACCCATGACATGACCGAAGCGATCCTGCTGGCCGACCGCATTGCGGTGATGCGCGGCGGCAGGTTGCTGGCGCAGGGCACGCCGGCACAGCTTTCCGAGAGCGGCGACGCCTATGTCGGCGAATTGCTGCGCACGCCGCGGCGGCAGGCCGAGCGGCTCAACGAGCTGCTGCCGCGGGATGGTGCGGCATGAGCCCATTCTCCGATCCGCGCTGGGGCGAGGCGCTGGCCCATCTGCCTGACTATCTCGGCAATCACGTCCAGGTCTCGGTCGCAGCGCTGGCGCTCGGCCTCGCGGTCAGCCTGCCGCTGGCGATTGCGGTACGCAATCGTCCGGTACCGCGCCGCATGCTGCTCGGGCTCGCCAGCATCGTGCAGACGGTGCCCGGGCTGGCGCTGCTGGCACTGTTCTATCCGGTACTGCTGGCGCTGGCGGCGCTGTCGCTGTCGTGGTTCGGCGTCGGTTTTTCCGCGTTCGGATTTCTGCCCGCGGTGCTGGCGCTGGCGCTGTATTCGATGCTGCCGGTGCTGCGCAACACCATCACCGGCCTTGGCGGAGTCGACCCCGCGGTCCGCGAGGCCGCGCAGGGCGTCGGCATGACGCCGCGGCAGTCGCTGTTTCAGGTAGAGCTGCCGCTGGCGCTGCCGGTGATGATGGCGGGCATCCGCACCGCGGCGGTCTGGGTGATCGGCACCGCGACGCTGTCAACCCCGATCGGGCAGACCAGCCTCGGCAATTACATCTTTGCGGGCTTGCAGACCCAGAACTGGGTGTTCGTGCTGTTCGGCTGCCTCGCCGCAGCGGTGCTGGCGCTCGCGGTTGACCAGTTGCTGGCACTGATCGAGGTCGGTATCCGCCGCCGCAGCCGGCTGCGCGTGCTGGCGGGCGGCGTCAGCATCGCGGCGCTGGTCGCGGCCACGCTGGTGCCTCAGCTGGCGCGTTCGCCCACAAGCATCATCGTCGGCGCCAAGACCTTTGCCGAGCAATATGTGCTGTCGGCGCTGATCGCGCAGCGGCTGCGCGCGGCGGGATTTTCCGCCAGTTCACGCGAGGGCCTCGGCTCCAGTGTGATTTTCGGGGCGCTCAAGTCCGGCGATATCGACGTCTATGTCGATTATTCCGGCACGCTGTGGGCCAACCAGTTGCACCGCACCGATATCAAGCCGCGCGGGGAATTGCTCGCCGAACTGAAGACCACGCTGGCGCGCCAGAATATCACGCTGCTCGGCGAACTCGGTTTTGAAAACGCCTATGCGCTGGTGATGCCGCGCCGGCGCGCCGAAGCGCTCGGCATCCGCTCGATCGCCGATCTCGCCGCACATGCCCAGACGATGTCGATGGCGGCGGACTACGAATTCTTCTCGCGGCCGGAATGGGCGGGCCTGCAGAAGGCATATGGCCTGAAATTTCGCGCGCAGCGGCAGATGCAGCCGGATTTCATGTATGCCGCAGCCGCCTCCGGCGAAGTCGACGTCATCGCGGGCTACACCAGTGACGGGCTGATCGCGAAATATGACCTGGTGGCGTTGGAGGATGTCCGGCAGGCGATCCCGCCTTACGATGCCATCATGCTGCTGGCGCCGAAGCGGGCCGACAACGCGGCGCTGCGCGCGGCACTGGTGCCACTGCTCGGCCGCATCGACATCGCCAACATGCGCGAGGCCAATCTGCGCGCCGCCGGCGGTGACGGCGCGGCGTCGCCGGATGCGGTGGCGCACTGGCTGTGGGAAAAGATCGGGAAGTAGGGGGAACACAGGGTGGGCAAAGCGTCAGCGTGCCCACCCTACCGCTGCTAACGCTTGGACTTATGGGCCCCCGCTTTCGCAGGAGCGGCGGCGGCGGGGGCAGCAGGGGGAGCGTGTGCCTCGATCGCGCTTGCGACCGTCGCGATCTGGATCTGCCGGTTCACCGGCGCCCCCGGTTTCGCGCGGTCCAGCAGCTGCTCCTCGCCAAGGCCGAGGGTCACCAGACGCTTCGGCGAAACCTTGAAGGTATTGACCAGCACGTCACGGATCACGTCGGCACGGCGCTGGCTGAGCGTCAGGTTGAAGTCGCGGCGGCCGCCCGATGCGGTGTGGCCGACGATCAGGAATTTGTAACCCAGCATGGACGGATGGGTGAGCGTATCGGCGATCCTTCCCAGCGTCCGGTAGGAATCCGGGCGCACCACCGCGGCGTCTTCATCGAACAAAATTTCGGCGAAAAAGTGCGGTAGCTTGTTCAATTCGGGCGCCATCAGCGGCCGCTTGTTCGGGATCGGCTCCACCCTCGCCTTGATGCGTTCCGCCGCCTGTTTCTTCAATTCCGCCAGATCGAGATCCGGCTCGGTTGCAAGGCCGCTTAGCTTCTTGATCCACTCTTCCGACGTCGGGGCCGCCGGGGAAGGTGCCTGCGCCGAGGCCGGAAGCGCCCCGAGAGCGACCAGCACGGCCAAACAAAGGCCGGTGACGCGGGGGATATTCGTCGGACGCATCAGCGATACCCCGCTTCGCCAAGGGACTTGCCGCAATTGATGCCGATGCCGCGCGGCCCCGCCAGCAGGCAGTCGACCGCTGCACCCCGGTCCCCCTTCTGGACGCTGGGACAAAGCTTGACGATGTCTCGCTCACACAGTTTGAAGACTGCCAGGCGCGCGGCCACCCGCTTCTGGATCGCGTCGAAGGCCCGGCTGTATTCGCCTTTGCACTGCGGCGACAGCACGTCCTGATTGCGCACCAGGCAGTCCTTCATGCGCTGGGGGTCGAGATTGACGCCGCGACAGTTGGCGTCGATGTCCCTGGCGCAGGCGGCGCCCAACAGCGCCGCCGAATCCTCGAATTTGATGGTTTCCGCCGAGGCGGATGACGAGGCGGCGATGGAAAGCACGGCAATGATGGTCAGGATCCGGTTCATGGTTTCATCTCATATGAACCGGACGCCCGAGGTCAAGCCTTGCGAAGCGGAAACCGGGATATGGCGAGGTGGCACCGCGACGCAGATGGTGGGCGATCCCATGACGCGAAGCCAAAAATCCGAGGGTTCTCAGGCGAAGGCCGTCGCCAGGAAGGCGGCGAGGATACCGCCGATCAGGAGATATTTTACCGCGTAATAGACCCGCTTGTTCCAGGCCTTCATCCGCTTGCCCACCAGCCGCACCTGGTAGACCGAGCCGAAGATCCTGTTGAGCCAGCCGACCCGCTCGCCCTCCTCGTTCTGGGTGGCGCTCTCGTTGATGATATTCTTGGAGACCCAGCGGTTGACCGCGGTCATGGCGCGGGTGCGCAAGGGACGCTCGACATCGCAGAACAGGATGATGCGGTCGTCGCTGGTGGTGTTCTCGGCATAGTGCAGATAGGTCTCGTCGAACAGCAGACCGCCGCCCTCGCGCCAGTAATGCGGTTCGCCATCGATGAAGATCCGGCATTCGCCCGGCGATTTCGGCACCAGCAGTCCGAGGTGGTAGCGCAGCGACCCGGCATAGGGATCGCGGTGCTGCACCAGCTTGCCGCCGGGCGGCAGGCTGGCGAACATCGCGCCCTTGACGTTCGGGATCGAATTCAGAAGTTCGACGGTCTTCGGGCAATTGGCCAGCGCCGACGGCAGCGCAGCGCCATACCATTTCAGATAAAACCGCTTCCATCCGGTGCGGAAGAACGAATTAAAACCCCAGTCGTTGTACTTGTCCGCGGCCTTGATCTGGCCCTGCGCGAACAGCACCATCGCCTCCTCGCGGATCGGCTGCCAGTTGTCGCGCAGGACCTTGAGTTCGGGGATCGACTGCTCATCCAGAATGGGCCGGTTCGGCACCGCCGAGAACAGGTACATCAGCACATTGTAGGGCGCCATCAGGGTGGAATGGTCGGTGAGCTGCCGAAAGAACCCAAGCCGTACCTTGCCGCGGAAATGCACGGCCAGCGCCGAACCGATGAAGGCCCAGAGCACAAAAATTGCGGCGCGAACAGACGCATCACCATGACGAAAAACCCGTTGGAAAGCCTCTCACTGCTGCCACGCTAGCAGGTTTGCCCCGCCACACTCAAGGCGGCGGGCCGGCTTTGCCGAGCCGAAAACCGGCCGCGCCGGCACCTTGGTCTCGCTACAGCCCCCGCACCAGACCGGCGTCGATCAGCAGCCGGTTGAAGCGACGGGCTTCCGCGCCGCCCTTGCAGGCATAGAACGCGCCCTTGCAGCGCAGCATGATCTTCTTCTGCTCCGCGAACGATGGATCCAGCGGAATGCCGGCGGCTTCCTGGATCACGATCGGGAGATAGGCCGCATCGAGCGTTTCGAGCGCCGACGACAGATCGGGGGGTGAGAAGTTGATCCCGTCCAGCGCATAATAGGTCGAGAAATAGCGCGGGTCCGCCGCCATCAGGCGCTGCGCCAGCAGCTTCCGGTCGATGCCGGGTTCGATCATCTTCTGCGAAATCGCCGGCTGATGATCGCCGAACCGCAGAACCATGAACGACTGATCCGGATAATCGCGCGCCAGCCGTGCGGTGAAATCGCGGTAATCCCCCGCCGTCATGCCCTGGCGGCGAATGTACTCATCGATTTCAGCGGTATTGCCCGTCGGCGTCCAGTCCGGCGTCAGATCGGGCCGATAGGCGCTGGTCCAGGGAAAATGATTGGCCGTGAGATACACGAACATGAACACCGGCGACTGCGACGGCTGGTGGGCCGCGAACACCTTCAGCGCCTGGTCGAAATAGAATTTGTCGGGCTGCATGTCCTCGTCGACGCCCATTGCCGCCATGTCGATGAACTGCTCGACGCCGACACCCTTCTGGAAGCTGCGCGCGCCGAGGAAGTCGCCATAGGTCGGATAGAGCGAAACGGTCTTGTACCCGCAGCGCTGCAGCGCCTGCGGCAGTCCGCGCGTGACCCGGCCCGCGGTGATCCGGGTGACGTAGAACTTGAGATCCCCGAACGAGCGCGCCGACATGCCGGTCAGCACGTTGAATTCGGTGTACCAGGTCGGGCCGCCGGTCGCCTCCGCAATCATGGTGCGCCTGACACCGTCGATCGACTTGAAGAAGTCGGTGTAACCCTCGGGCACCTTGACGCCGGGTGCCGCGGTGACATCGAAGCTTGACTCGTCGAGCAGCATGATGATGTGCGGGCGCTTCACCGTGGTGTCGCAATTCTCGCCTGGCGGCAGCGCCGGCAGGCCGGCGGCGTGGGCTCTCGGGGTCAGGCCGCTCGCGGGTGGATCGGCCTCGATCCATCCCGTCGACGTCAGCCGCGACGCCGCCACGACGCCCGAGCGCGCGAGGTTGGAAATATGATTGACGCCCTGGAACGGCTCCCACGGCTGTTCGGGCGCAGCAATCGACATCACCGACATCGACAGGGTCGTCGCGGCGAGAACCGCCAGCGAAATCCGGCGACCGGCGCGCAACGGATCGGCACGCCAGAGCAGCCACAGCACCGGGATGGCGAGCACCGCCGCCACGATCAATTGCGTCCGCAAACGCGGAAACACCGAGAGCATGAACGAGAAGGTGTCGCGATCGATAATCAGGAAATCGAGCGATGTCAGCGACAGTTGCAGAATATCGAACTTGAAGCGCGACAGCGCGATCAGCAGCACCAGCAGGGCCAGCGCGAGCGCCGCCGAGACGCCCGGTCGCGGCAGCAGGAGCAGGAACAGGCAATTGAGGAAAACCCACGCCAGCACGGACAGCGTGATCGCAAACGGCCCGTATTCGGTGGCGAGCAGGACGCCCAGCGCCGCCAGATGCAACGTGGCGACCACGCCGACGCCGGCATAGAAGCGGACGCCGCGCGCGGCGGCGCGGGTCGGGCGCGTTGCGGATTCGAGGGAAGCTGGCATGTCGATGGCTTCCCTTGCCGCTAGAGGTTCTTGACGAAACCGGCGTCGATCAGCAGCCGGTTGAAGCGTCGGGCTTCCGCGCCGCCCTTGCAGGCATAGAACACGCCCTTGCAGCGCATCATGATCTTCTTCTGCTCCTCGAATGACGGGTCGAGCGGAATGCCGGCGGCTTCCTGGATCACCAGCGGCAAATAGGGCGCGTCGATGGTTTCCATCACCGCGGGGCTCTGCACCGGTTCGAAGTTGATGGTATCGATCGCGTAATAGGTCGCGAAATAACGCGGGTCGAAACTTTCGAACTTCTTGCCGACGCCGATCTCGCCGAGGCCGGGATCGAGGATATCCGAGGAGAATTCCGGCTGGTGATCGCCATAGCGCACGATCAGGAACGGCTGCGCCGGAAACTTCTTCTTCAGTCCCGCGACGAACGCCGAATAGTCGGCGGCGCTCATCACCTGACGGCGCAGATATTCATCGACCTTGGGCTCGTTGCCGGGCCCGGCCCAGGACGGCGTCAGGTCGGGACGAAACCGCTTCTCCCAGGGGAAGTGATTGGCGGCGAGGTAGACGAAGATGAACTGCGGCTGTGCCGGCGCTTCCTGCGACAACAGGTTGAGGGCCTTGTCGTAGAAGAAGCGGTCGGGCTCGACGCCCTTGGCGCCGAGGTCGCGCGCGTCAAGGAAATGCTGAATCCCCGTGGTGGTATGGAAAGCGCGCGCGCTCATGAATGCGCCGTGAGCTGGATACAGCGACGTCGTGCTGTAGCCGCAGCGGCGCAGCGCCAGTGGCAGTCCGCGCTCGACACGGCCCGCCGCGATCCGGGTCACGAAGTAGGAAAACCGGCCGAACGAGCGCGACGAGAGCCCGGCCAGCACATTGTATTCGGTGAACCAGCTCGCCCCGCCGCTGCTCTCGGCCATGAAGGTGCGCGCCTTGCCGTCGAACGATTTGAAATGACCGCCATAGCCCGCGGGAACCTTGATGCCCTGGGCCTGTCGAATGTCGAAACTCGACTCGTCATGGATCATGATGATGTGCGGCCGCCGCCCGACGGGAGCGCAGGACTCCTCCAGCGGCGCCTTGAGGCGCCCGGCGGCGACGGCGTCGGATTCCATGAAGCCGTAGTTGACGAAATCCGATACCGCGGTGACGCCGGAGCGGGAGAATTTCGACAAATAGCCATCGTCGTAATAGCCGCGCCAGGCTTCCTCCGGCCAGGCAAAGGAAATTCCGGTCAGCGCGGCCAGGCAGGCCAGCGTGCCGGCCAGCGCCGGCAGGCGGCGGATGCGGAACGGGTCCAGCCACCACAGCGCATACATCAGGGGGAGAACGATGACGGCCGCGCCGATCACGGACCAGCGCAAACCAGGGAAGATCGTGAACAGGAAAGCCGCGCTGTCGCGGTCGATCACCATCACGTCGATGAAGTTCGCGGTCATCTGCACGACGTCGTGCTTGAGCTGGGACAGCAGAATCAGCGTCACGACCAGGGTCAGCGACAGCGCGCCCGACAGCGCAGGACGCCGCAGCAGCGCGATCCAGAAGAAGTTCAGAATCCCCCAGGCCAGCACGAAACCCAGCCGCGCACCGAAGTCGTTTTCGGTCTGCAGCATCAGGCCGGTCGCCGCCAGATGGGGGGCTGCGACGGCAAGGAGCCGCCAGAGCCCTACCGAGGCTAGGCCTGTGGCGGCGACGGCGGCGGTTGGAACTGGATTTGGCGCGGGCGCCATGGACGGGACGCAACACTACCCGGCACTGCCTTTGAGCCTTGACTGGCGCTGACCAGGAGACACACGGCGCAGCCGGAGCCTGCGACATGTCATAAAAATGTAGGGGAAACGTCATGAACAGGCAATGAATTTGGGGCAGCCGACGAGCGCAGCTCGCCTCAGCCTTAAGGCTTACTTTCCGAAGGGCCGGCCGGCAGCCGGTACCGCGAAGCTTTGCCGCCGCGGATGGCAAAAGCGGGAGCGGCCGGCACGACGGCGGCCTTCCGCCCTATTGAATGCAGGGTGTCAGGGTCTTCGCCGCGACCTCGGCTTCTTCCCGGGTCTTGTAGACCGTATCGCTGGCCAAGGTGATGTTGGGGGTATCGGTAAGCGGCACCTTGTCGACGACCGTGCAGGTCCGGGTCAGCGCGTTGAGCACGACATAAAATGCCGGCGTGGTCCGGTCCATCTGGGCAAATCCGGGGTGGCTCAGCGTCAGCAGCAGGACGACGCCCAGCAGGCTTCGCGTCATCGTTGGCCTCCGTCTCATGCATCTTCGGGCTCAAGTCCGGCGCCGGCGCGACGCGCGCAGCCCCGGGCGGGCGGGCTCGCCGCCGACTGAACACGTAGAACGTCCGGCCGCGTGACCGGTTCCGGGCCGGATGACGGCCCGCCGCTGCGGCGCATTTCATGTTGATCAACACCCCGGACCACAAGCCTGCAAAAAGCCCCGGCCATCGCCGGGGCTCCTTTGCATCTTGATCAGGCGGTGAGTGGAACGCCGTAATAGTCGTTCACCGCGCGGGTGCGGGACGTATCGGCCCAGTTCCAGGCATTGTCGTTACCGTATTTCGGCGCGCCTTCGAGCTGCTTCAGCGTGATGCCCGTGATGTAGCCTTCCAGATTGGTGTCGTATTTCAGCGATTGCCAGGGCAGCGGATAGTGATCATCGCCAATGCCCAGAAAGCCGCCGAAGCTCAGCACTGCGTAGGAAACCCTGCCGCTGATCTTGTCGATCATGACGCGCTCGATGGTTCCGATCTTCTGGCTGTCGGCGCCGTACACCGCAGTTCCTTCAACCTTGTCGCTGCCGATCAGATTTCCTGTCTCTCTGGATTCAATGGCCATCTCTCGTCCTCCTCTGGTGTCGACGAGAAACGGCCCGGCCAAAAGTTCGTTCCCGGAGCATTCACATTCAACGCTTGGCGATGCCCTCGATGAACAGATCGAGGATCGCCTCGGCGGTCGAACCGGCCTCGTGCTCGCTAATGCCCCAGCGCGGAAAATGTCCGTCGATGTTCATGCGGGCAAAGCCGCGCAAAGCATGCCCTGAGGCGTTGCGCGTGCCCGGCGCGGTGTCCGAGTTAGGCCCGCGGATCAAAGACACCGCGTATCGCGCACCTGGCAACCGCCCGGCGATGTTCACGGCTGTCTCGCCTGCCCGACACGGACGGACCGATATGCCCGAATGCCCGGCACACGATGAGGGCGGTGGGAATTCGGAAGACCTGTTGATGGTCGCGGCCTGGCAGGCATGGCTGGCGCTTGATTGGGTCCACGGATCCAGTCCTTCTCTCAACCGGGTAAGATGCGGTTCGATTTCGGTCCGAGGCGCGCAACCAAGTGATGGCCAGTTCGTTACCGGTCATATCCCAACGGAGAAAATCCCATGCGCGTGTGCGTCCTCGCCGCGATGTTGCTCGCCTCGTCGAGCCTCTGCTCATTCGCCCAGGAGCCGGGAAAATCGCCTGCCCCAGCGCCGCAAGCCGGAGCCCCCGCCCAGACCGACCAGAACCCCTCGCCGCAGTCGGATCAAAAAGCCGTCCGCGAGCAACAGAAGTCCGATACTCGCGAGATGGGTCCAGACTGGAGGATACGCCGCAACGATGGCGACCGCGATGACCGCGAGACGGGCCATGGCGGGATGATGCGTCGTGGCGACGGCGACCGCATGGGCCGCGATGACCGCGAGACGGGCTATGGCGGGATGATGCGCCGTGGCGAGGGCGACCGCATGGGCTACGATCGCTACAAGGATCGTGGACGATATCAGGAGCGTGGCGATCGCGATGGGGACGATGCGGACCGGGGCAGGTCCTATCGGGGATATGCCGATACGGACCAGCCGCGGCGCCGCGTGAAGATCTGCATCGAATACGACAACGGCGACGAGTATTGCCGCTACAGGCGGTAGTGGCGGCCGCGAATGCGGGCGATCCTCCCCGCCGTCGTTCTTGTCGTCGAAGACGAAATGCTGCTGCGCATGCGCGCCATCGACATGGTGGAGGAAGCCGGCTTCACCTCCATCGAGGCGGTTGACGCCGATCAGGCCATCGCCATCCTGGAATCCCGCTCCGATATCGCCCTGCTGTTCACCGACATTCAGATGCCGGAAGGATAGACGGCCCCGGCCTCGCCCACGCCGTCCATGACCGCTGGGGCTGAAGCTGACGGGGTCGGATATTCCTGCGGACAGCCAGTTCTTCGGAAAGCCGCTGAAGTCCACCGCCATGATCGCCGAGATGCGGAACCTGATCGGTCACGCCTGACAATACCGGACAGAACCGGCCGGAACCGCTCGATTGCGGCGGTAATCGGCCTCAATTGATCTGAGCGGTAGACGACATAGGGTGCTATAGTCGTGAATGCTCGAAATCGATCATCATCACGACCAGCGGCATTTCAGCGATGGTGCAGCGCCACCGCAGGAGTTTCTGGCGGCGGAGAATGTCAGCCTTCGGCTGCTGCTGGCGCAGGCGGAAATCAACAGGGACTGCTCGACCAGGCCGGCATCGACGCCCGCGAGCGCGCGGCCTCCGACAAGCTGCAAAAGCTGATCCTGGAAGAACTGCACCATCGCATCAAGAACACGCTGGCGACGGTCAGCGCGATTGCCTCCCAGAGCCTGCGCAACGTGGCCGGCGCCGAGCACGCCCAACACGCCATCGAGGGCCGGTTGCTGGCGCTGGGGCGGGCGCACGATTTGCTGCTGCAGGCGCGATGGACCAGCGCCGATCTTTCGAAAATCGTGCGCGGCGCCACCGAAGCCTTCGAAGATCCGGATGCGCCGAAATTCTCCATTCAAGGGCCGGATTTCCGGATCGCGTCCGGAGCCGTGATCGCCATTGCGATGACGCTTAACGAACTGTGCACCAACACCACCAAGTTCGGCGCCCTGTCGATCCCGAACGGCCGCGTCGACATCGCATGGGCCGTCGACGACCCGGCGCAGCGGCTGCGCCTGACCTGGACCGAGAGGGATGGCCCCGCGGTTCAGCCGCCCGCCCGACAGAGTTTCGGCACCCGCCTGATCGAAACCCTCGGTAGACAGCTCAAGGGCAGCGTCCTCTTGACCTATGAACCCACCGGCTTCGTCTACGCATTCGACGTGCCGCTGGCCTCGCTGACGTCGCCAGTCGCCGAGTAGCAGCGCGATCCGCCTCGTCGCGATCGAAGCCGCCGCCGTCCGCGCGCTCGCCCTGTAGTTTTACCGAGTTCCAATTTTAACGCGGCCGTAGGGGAACCCGGCTACGATGCGGCCTCCATTCCTGCAACACGAACAGGTCGCTCCCGGGGACGATGGCGCTACAGCCGGATCATTCCATCATCGACGAACTCGAGCACGCCGTCAGCAACGGCTCGCCCGCGGAACGCGTCGAAACGCTGCGGCAGGTAACCAACCTGTTCCTGCATGACGGCGCGCGCCTCAGCGAGGAGCAGGTCAAGATATTCGACGACGTCATGTGCCTGTTGATCGCCCGGGTCGAGAGCCGGGCCAGGGCCGAATTCGGCAAGCGGATGGCGCCGATCGCCTTCGCACCCCCGGAAGTGGTGCAGCAACTGGCATGGGACGATGAAATCGCGGTGGCCGGCGACGTGCTGGCCCATTCCGGCCGCCTGAAGACCGGCACGCTGGTCGAGATCGCGCGCAAGAAGGGGCAGGATCACCTGCTGGCCATTTCGGGCCGGACCGACCTGCCCGAAGCCGTCACCGACGTGATCGTCGATCGCGGCGGGCGCAAGGTCATCAGGAAGCTCGCGAACAACGCCAGCGCGCGCTTTTCCGAGGCCGGCTATTCCGGCATCGTGGCGCGGGCTGTCAACGATGACGAACTCACCGAGATCCTCGGGCTCCGCATCGACCTTCCGATCAAATTCCTCCGCGACCTCTTGCGACGGGCCAGCGACGCCGTCCGCGCCAGGCTGGCCGCGATCGCGTCGCCGGAACTGCGGGAAGAGATCAAGCGGCTGCTGACGTCGATCCTCGGCGAAGCCGTCGATGCCTCGCCGACGCGGGATTTCAGCCTCGTCGAGAAGTTCATCAGGCTGAAGCATGAATTGAACGAGCTGGACGACGCGACCGTCTTTCTGTTCGCCGAAGCCGGCGAGTTCGACGAGGTGATCGTGTCGCTGGCGGTCCTCAACGACGCGCCGATCGAACTGATGGCGCGGCTGCTGGAGGGGACCCGCGCCGATCTCATCCTGATACCCTGCAGGTCCGCCGGCCTGAACTGGCCGAGCGTCGAGACCATCCTGCGCAACCGGCCGATGCCGGTGCCCATCAATGAAGAATCGCTGGCGATGGCGCAGCGCGACTTCCGAAAACTATCGATGGGGACCGCCCGGCGCACGGTGCGCTTCTGGCAGTTGCACAACAGGATCGAGAAGTAGGAAGGGCTGCCTGCGGGGCTGCGTAGGGTGGACAAAAGCGCGCCTTCGCGCCGTGCCCACCATTCATGCCGACGATCGCTGCGCGCGAGTGGTGGGCATGCTGCGCTTTGCTCACCCTACGATCTTCCGTCATTGCGAGGAGCGAAGCGACGAAGCAATCCAGCTTCGTTCCGGTAAGATGGATGGCTTCGCTTCGCTCGCAATGACGATTAGAGAGTTACGCAGCCTCAGTTCTTGGTCTTGTCGACCAGCGCGCCCTTCTTGATCCACGGCATCATGTCGCGGAGCTTGGCGCCGACTTCCTCGATCGGGTGCTGCGCGAGTTTTGCCCTGGTGGCCTTGAACGAGGTCTGGTTGACCTTGTTCTCCAGCATCCAGTCGCGGGCGAATTTGCCGCCCTGGATGTCGGCGAGCACGCGCTTCATCTCGGCCTTGGTCTCGGCGGTGACGATGCGCGGGCCGGTGACGTATTCGCCGTATTCGGCGGTGTTGGAGATCGAGTAGTTCATGTTGGCGATGCCGCC
>Ga0307294_10000125_pt1 | contig 17947 bp, 19 predicted proteins | sample ER_DNA_151_FD_194468 | JGI IMG/M metagenome (GOLD analysis project Ga0307294, IMG submission 194468) | Bulk soil microbial communities from the East River watershed near Crested Butte, Colorado, United States - ER_DNA_151 | ecosystem: Environmental > Terrestrial > Soil > Floodplain | place... | reverse complement strand
ACTCCAGATCCGTAGTGGCTACGTCTGCCGACACGATGGTGATGTCCTTGCGGCCGCGCAGCGAAACACCGATCAGCTTCGCCACGCTGGTGAACCCGACGACGGCTGCCTTGCCGCCCTCGGCAAGCGCACGTCTGAGATCGCGTACCGATCGGTTCCCGATCGTGTCCAGGATGAGGTCGTAGCGCTGCCCGCTACGGACGAAGTCACTCGTCGTGTAGTCGACGACATGATCAGCGCCGAGCGAACGCACGAGGTCGAGGTTCCGGGTGCTTGTCACGCCGGTCACCTCGGAGCCGCATGACTTGGCGATCTGGACCGCGAAGGTGCCGATGCCGCCGGAAGCGCCATTGATCAGTACCATCTGCTCGGGCCCGATTTCTCCGTGGTGGCGAAGGCCCTGGAGTGCGGTTACCGCCGCCATGGGAACTGCAGCCGCTTCCTCAAACGACAGGTTTGCCGGCTTCAACGACATAACCTCAACTGGCACCGAAACGTATTCTGCAAAGCCGCCGGAACCGTGATCTAAGAGATTGGCGTAAACCTCGTCGCCGGGCTGCTTGAAATGGTGGACGCCACTGCCCACCGCCTCGATTCGCCCGGCAATGTCGACGCCGAGGATCCTATGCTTCGGCCGCAGCAACCCCAGACTGGCGCGCGAAAAGAATGGCTTGGCGCGCATGGAACGCCAGTCCGCCGGATTGACCGATACTGCCAGCACCTTCACCAAGACTTCATCGGCGGCGGGGGCTGGCTTCTCGACCTCCGTGATCCGAAGCGTCTCAGGCGGCCCGTACTTTTCAATATGAACGCCTTCATCACTGGCGCTCCCTGTTTTTGGCTGGCGTCGGTTCAGTCTAATTGGCCTCATCCGGGAGACGGCGTGGCCGTCGCATACCCGGGCTAAAGTGTTTCAGTGCCCTAGCTGATGGCACATGATCATGACCGCGGCTTATCCCTTCGCGACATGCATGTCAGTCAGGTCGGTGCGATCTGAAGGGAGCGCGTCAACTATGACCTCCCCTCCGGTCGCGGAATCGCACAAGCGACGGCTGAAAAAGCGGCCTCTGGCATGGATTCGCCGAATTCTGCTGGGACTCGTCGTCTCGCTTGTCGCAATCGCCACCGCGGGTTTGATCTATCAGGCCGCGGCCCAGCAAATCGACGAACGGAACTTTCCACCACCCGGCCGACTCGTTGATATTAGTGGTTACAAGCTGCATATCAGTTGCATCGGCGATGGTAGTCCCACAGTGATTCTGGATGCCGCCGGCGGCAATTCGTCGGCGAGCTGGGGTCTGGTGCAGCCAGACCTTGCGCGCTCGACACGTGTCTGTGCCTACGACCGCGCGGGCATGGGGTGGAGTGAGCGCGGCCCATTGCCCCGTGATCTGAAGCAGCACGTGCGCGAAATGCACGCACTGCTTTCCGGAGCCGGGATCGAAGGACCATACGTCATGGTTGGTCATTCGTACGGGGGTCGCATTGCCCTCGTGTATGCGAAGGAGTACCCAAGCGAAGTCGTGGGTCTGGCTCTGATTGACCCCGGCAAACTCGATGAGGATGCGCGCTTTCCACCCGAGAATCGCGTGGATCTCGCGACCGAAAACCGTACGGTTACCGTTGCTCGCTGGCTGGCGCCGTTCGGCGTAGTGCGCCTGCTGTTGCCGCAGACCGATTACGCCGACCTACCTGTACGAGAAAGGGCCGCCAACGATGCATTCAATGTGACTACCAAATTCTTTCGAACCGTCCGCGACCAATATCGCGCCCTGCCGCAAACATATGTGCAGCAGCGCGAGGTTACGGACTTGGGATCAATGCCGCTGATCGTGATGAGCGCCTCGGCCCCCGACGACCCAACGCGCCGCGTCTGGACCGAGATGAATGGAGAGCTCTCGAGACTTTCAAGGGTTGGCGCTCATCGTGTCGTACACGGAGCGACCCATGCCCAGCTGCTGTACAAGCTCGAATATGCCCGGATGACGATCGATGCGGTCCGGGAGGTCATGGACGCAGCACGTGATCGACAACATAGGTAAGGGATTCCTGAAGCCTGGCGCTGAAACCAACTGACGCGATCGAGGCAGGCTATTGAGGTCGTCGCCATCCTCGATCGATACCGCGGCACCTCAGTCGCGTGCGCGAAGCCTCGCGGCGAGACTCCGCCGCGAGCCTGAGCCCGGCCGGCCGAACGCTCGAGCTCGGCGGCGACTTCCTCGCCAGGTCCCGGTGTCGCTCGCGCCCGGTGCCAGGCGCGCCGGTCCGGGTCTGTCTCTGGGTCGGTTGCTTCGGCGAGGGCGCGATGGACGCGGTGGCGGTCCTCGGCGGCGGCCGAGCGGTAGGCGGCGGATCGGACGAGTGGATGCGCGAACTCGACGCGCCCACCTATTCCGAGCAGACCCGCGTCCGCTGCCGGATCCGCCGCAGCCATGTCGACGCCGAGCGTCTCGGCGGCACGGTGGAGCAGCAAAGGGTCGCCTAGCGGCTCTGCGGCCGCGGCGAGGACGAGCAGTTGCGTCTCGGAGGGAAGTACGCGGAGGCGCCGGACGTAGCTCTGTTCGATCTTGCTGACCACCGGTTGGCTGTCGGGCAGCCCGCACCCGCCAGCGAGATCTGCGGCCCTCCAGCTGCGCGGAAACTCAAGGAGCGCAAGGGGATTGCCGTGGCTCTCGGTGACGATCTGGTCACAGACCGCCGCATCGAGTGGGCCGTACACGTTCTCCAGCAGCAGCGCGCGCGCATCGCTGTCGCCGAGCCCGTGGACAGACAACTCAGGCAGCCCGGCGAGAACCTCCTCACCCATGCCGGTGCGTGTTGCGCACACAAGCGCGATCCGCTCAGCGAGTAGCCGGCGGGCGACGAAACCGAGAATCTGCGCCGAGGCGCGGTCCAGCCACTGCGCGTCATCGACAACGCAGACGAGCGGTTGCTCCTCGGCGATCTCAGCGAGCAGCGTCAGCGCGGCGAGCCCCACCAGAAACCGGTCGGGTGCGGGACCGGTGCTCAGGCCGAACACCGTCGCGAGCGCTTCCCGCTGCGGGATGGGCAGCCGATCGAGGCGATCCAGCATCGGTCCGCACAGTTGATGCAGGCCGCTGTAGGCCAGCTCCATCTCCGACTCGACGCCAACGGCCCTCGCGACGTACCACCCGGAGACACGCTCCGACAGATAGCTCAGTAGCGCACTCTTGCCGACGCCCGCCTCCCCCCGCAGGACGGCAACTCCACTACGACCGGAGAGCGCATCGGTCAGAAGCCGGTCGAGCGCCTCGCACTCACTTCGACGTCCGAGGAGCCTCGAACGCTGAACCCGACCCTGGCTCATCGGCGGCCTCCAGGCGCCGACCCTTTGGATGACCCCGAATAGCCGGTACCAAAGACGATCGTACGGCTCGCTGGATACGTCGACCAGGGCACGTACCAGGGAGTCCCACGGGTGCGACGCAGCCGTCGAAGCGCGAGGGTAGGTTCCTGACACAACCAAGGGAGGTATGAGCATGACGGACGTCAGCAGCAGCGAGGCGAGCGGGATTGCGAGCGTCAAGGACGCCGACTTGAAGCTCGAGGTGGTCGTCATCCCCGTCTCGGAGGTCGACCGCGCGAAGGATTTCTACGAGAGCCTCGGGTGGCGGCTTGACGCCGACTTCCCGTTCGATAACGGCTTCCGGGTCGTCCAGTTCACGTCGCCCGGCTCGGGGTGCTCGATCCAATTCGGGACGAAGATCACGTCGGCCGCACCCGGCTCGGCCCAGGGCCTGTACTTGATCGTCTCCGACATTGAGGCTGCGCGCGACGAGCTAGCCGCACGCGGTGTCGAGGTCAGCGAGGTGTTTTATCCCGGGACGCCGGGCGCTCAATTCCAGCCCGACGACACGAACGGTCGCGTCAACGGCCCTGCGCCGGATCACGCCAGCTACAGCTCCTTTGCCACGTTCAGCGACCCGGACGGCAACGGCTGGCTGCTGCAGGAGATCACCACACGGCTGCCCGGCCGGATCGAGGCCGCTGAGACGGCGTTCGCATCCACGGCGGACTTGGCGAGCGCGCTTCGGCGTGCGGCGGCGGCGCATGGCGAGCACGAGAAGCGCATCGGACAGGCAGACGAGAACTGGCCCGACTGGTACGCGGCGTACATGGTCGCGGAGCAGGCCGGGACGGAGCTGCCGACGTGACCGACTACGACGTGATCGTCGTCGGCGGCGGATCGCCGGGCGAGCACTGCGCGGGCGCGCTCGCCGAAGGCGGCCTGCGTGTCGCGCTGGTCGAGCGCGAACTCATCGGCGGCGAGTGCTCGTACGGGGCCTGCATTCCGTCCAAAACGCTGCTGCGCCCCGGCGAGGCTGCGCACGCCGCAAACGAGGCGGCCGCATTGGCGAAGGTCGACGTCGACGCCGCGCTTGCGTGGCGGGACTTCATGGTTTCGAACTACTCGGATGCCGGCCAGGAGCGCTGGCTGGCTGACACCGGCATCGACCTGTTTCGTGGCACTGGCCGTCTGGCTGGCCCTGGTGTCGTCGAAGTGGACGGCGTCCGCCATACCGCCGACCATGTCGTCCTGGCGAACGGTGCGGATCCGGTCATCCCGCCGATCCCGGGCCTGCGCGGGCTCGAGGGATCTGGACGAACCGGGAGGTGACCGGGATGACGGCCGTGCCGCGCCGGATGCTCGTCCTCGGCGGAGGGCCGGTCGGCGTCGAGATGGCGCAGGCGGTCCGTCGCTTCGGCGGCGAAGTCGCGCTCATCGAGGGCGCTCCGAACCTGCTCCCGCGCGAGTCCGGGCCGCTCGGCGAGGCACTCGCCGAGGTGCTGCGCCGCGACGGCATCGAACTCTTCCTCGGTGTCAGGGCGGCCGCAGCGCGACGCGAAAATGGCGAGTACGTCCTCGACCTCGGTGCCAGCGGCGAGTTGCGCGGAGATCGGCTGCTGGTCGCCACGGGCCGACGGCCGCGCGTCGACAACATCGGCCTCGAGACGGTCGGCGTGAATGCCGACGGACGAGGCGTCCGGTCGATTCGCGGCTTCGAGCGAGCGAGCGGTTATGGGCGGTCGGCGACATCACCGGCATCTGGCCGCTGACCCACGTCGGTAAGTACCAAGGCGAGGTCGTTGCTTCGAATATCCTCGGCGAGCCGCGAGAGGCTGACTACGACGCTGTCCCGCGGGTCGTCTTCACCGACCCGCAGGCGGCCGCCGCGGGCGCGACCGACGGCCGCTTCAGCGGGACAGCACGCCTGTCGGAGCTCGCGAAGACCGAGACGTACACACGCGCGTACGCCGAGAGCAACGGGTTCCTGACCCTGCTTGCCGACGGCAAGCGTCTGACCGGTGCGTACGCGCTCGGACCCGAGGCTGGCGAGTGGCTTCAGCAGGCGACGCTGGCGATTCGCGCCCGCGTATCGATCGAGGTTCTGCGTGACACGATCCAGCCGTTCCCGACCTTCTCCGAGATCTACGTCGAGGCACTCAAGTCGCTGCGCGCGGAAATCGACAGCGCGCGGGAGCCGGCGGCGATGAGCGCGAGATGAGCGTCATCTCGCTCATCGCAGGACCGTTCGTTGCGGACGACCGTGCCGCTCAACCCTGGGAGGAATCATGGTGACCTCGCCCACCCTTTCGCCAGCGCAACGCGAACAGGAGCTGCTCGGGCAAACCGTCGTCGTGATAGGCGGCAGCGCCGGCATCGGTCTCGAAACGGCCCGGCTCGCCCGTACTGGGGGAGCCGACGTGATCATCACGGCGCGCAACCCGGACCGCCTGCACCGCGCCGGCCTCGAGCTCCGCGCCAGCATTGCTGCCTTCGATGCCATCGACTTCGACCGGCTCAAGAGGTTCTTCGACGAGCTGCCCACACCGATCGACCATGTGCTGGTTACCGGCCCCGGTCCTTACTATGCGCCGTTCGCCGAGTTCGACATCGACGAGCTACGCCGCGACGTCGATGCTCATCTCCTGCTGCCGCTGGAGGTCGCTCGGAACGCGATGGGCAAGGTTCGGCCGGGAGGGACACTGCTTTTCATGGGCGGCACCGGCGGCCGCCGCACGGCGCCGGGCTTCTATTTCCTGTCGGCGCTCACAGCCGCGCTTCCCGCCCTGACGAAGAACCTCGCACTCGAACTCGCGCCGGTCCGCGTGAACCTGATCGCGGCCGGATTTGTCGATACACCGTTGTCGGCGACGCTCCTCGGCGACCAGCTGGACGTGCGCCGCGAACAGCTCCGTACCACGCTGCCGATCGGCCGCGTCGTCGGGCCGGCTGACATCGCCGCACTAGCGATCCACATCATGACCAACTCGGCGCTCACCGGCGCGATCTTCGACATCGACGGTGGTCAGCAGCTCGTCGGAACCTGAGGCGGGAAGGAGAAGTCATGGACTCGCTTCTTCCGCACTACTGGGCCGCCGCGCTGTGCGCATCGGGAATTCCGATGACGTCGTGGGGCTCGCCCGCCCCTCCGCCCAGAGAACTGGCCGCCGCGTACGCCGACAGGACCACCGTTACCGGCAGCTCGACCTCCACCGGCACGTGGGACGATATGGGCCGGGGGCGGTTAGGCAGGACATCCAGCGACAGGGAAGGGCATTGTCATGACAGCACATTGGCCCATGCCCGCAGGGCTGCACACGGCCTCGATGCGGTTGCCCGTAGAGGGTCAGCTGCCTTCTTTTGACGGCGCCACGGGATGGCTCAATTCGCCACCGCTGGCGGAGCGCGACCTACGCGGGAAGGTGGTCCTGGTCAACTTCTGGACCTACACCTGCATCAACTGGCTACGCCAGCTTCCCTATGTCCGCGCCTGGGCCGAGAAATACTCCGGGCAAGGGCTGGCGGTGATCGGTGTGCACACACCCGAGTTCTCGTTCGAGCACGATGGCGACAACGTCCGCTGGGCGGTGCAGGACATGCGTGTCGGTTACCCGGTCGCGATCGATAGCGACTACGCGGTATGGCGCGCCTTCGACAACCACTACTGGCCCGCTCTGTATTTCGTCGACACGCAAGGGCGTATCCGGCATCACCACTTTGGGGAAGGCGAATACCAGCGGTCGGAAATGATCATTCAGCAGCTGCTGGTCGAGGCAGGATTCGGGACCAGCCACGACATGGTTTCGGTCGACGCCCGTGGCGTGGAAGCCCCGGCCGATTGGGCCACCCTGAGATCACCGGAGAACTACACGGGCTACGGGCGCACCGAAAACTTCGCATCTCCCGGCGGCGTCCTACCGGACAAGCCTGGCTCGTACACCATCCCGGCCAAATTGAGGCTCAACCATTGGGCTCTGTCAGGTGACTGGACGATGGAGCAAGAGGCCACCAGGCTGAACACGGCCAACGGGCAGCTCGCCTACCGCTTTCACGCCCGTGACCTCAACCTCGTCATGGGGCCAGCAGCCTCAGGAACCTCCGCACGGTTCCACGTCCTCCTCGACGGGAACCCGCCAAGAGCGGCGCAGGGGATTGACGTTGATGGGGACGGGGACGGCGCGGTTGTCGAACAGCGGGTCTACCAGCTCATCCGCCAGCATGGTCCCGTCACGGAGCACACCTTCGAGATCACGTTCCTCGACCCCGATGTTGAGGCTTATGTGTTTACCTTCGGCTAGTGCGGCGGGCAGCAGCGCGACAGAACTGGCGTGCGCTTGACAGCGAACTCGAACGTTCGGCGGCGTCGTCGCGGCGATCGGGCTCGTCGTCGCCGGCGCGGCCTCGCTGACCCTGCGCAGCCGCACCTGACGAAGACGAGGTCTCAAGCCGCAGACAAGAACTCTGTGACGAGTTCCGCGAACTGTCGGGGGTACTGGAACAGGAACCCGTGGACGGCGTCGGGATAGATCCGCAGCCGCGCGTTGGGCAGGTGGTCGGCGAGGATCTGCGAGTTGATGGTCGGCATCATCATGTCGTTGTCGCCGTTGGCGACGAGGGTGGCGTGTGTGATCCCGGCAAGCCGGTTGAGCTGGGTCGGGTCTGGGATGCTGGGGCGCTAGAGGACGTGGGACTCCTTCTTGCCTCCTTGCGAGTGGATGATCTCCGCGAATGGGCGAGGGTCGGCGACCGCTTGTGTCATGGCCAGTTGCCCGTGATCGAGTCGAGGATGGTGGAGGCGTACTCCGCCGGCGCCTCCTCCCAGACGAAGTGCCCGGCATCGATGATCGCGAGGCGGCTGGTCGGCAGCCGCTCGTCGAGAAACTCAGCGTTGGCGAGTGGCACAACGCGGTCGTTGCGGCCGTTGATGATCGTAACCGGGGTCGCGATCTGCGGCAGCAGCTCGGCAAGCGCGGCCAGCTCTTCGGGGTACCTGCGGACATAGCGCATCGACTCGGCGAAGCGGTCGCCGTCGTAGCAGGCGAGGTAGTCCGCGCGAATGTCTTCGGGTACCCCGCCGTCGATCGTGTCTACCGCCGCGCTGACGATCGCGCGCGGGTCCATCTTGCGGTACTTGTCGAGGTCGGGGTCGAGCACCCACGCCTCCAACGGCTCACCGAGCTGGAGCGGAACCGCATCTCCACCGGTGCCCACGATCACGCCCGCGATCCGCTCCGGATGTGCCGCCGCCGCGAACAGGGCGGCCGAGGTTCCCACGTCAGGCGCGACGATGTGAGGCGTGCCCAGATCCGCCTCGGCAATGAGTTGGGCCAGGAACCCGCCCATCGCACGCGGAGACAGGAGGTCTTCCCGGCGTTCGGATGCTCCGAAACCCGGAAGGTCCACGGCGAAGAGTCGGGCGTGCTCGGCAAGCGTGGCCCACGCCGGTGCGAACGTACAGGCTCTCCGGCCAGGGGCTGGTCAGCAGCACCACCGGCTCCTGCGAGCCACCGCTCTCGGCATACCGGATCCTCAGTCCGTCGATCGTCCGGAATTGCAGCTTGATTGATGTGGTCAGCGAGGTGTTCATCGAAACTCCCTTTCTGACGTCGTGTTGATGCGCTCAAGACGTTGGATTTGGTCGTGAGGCGGTTCGCGTAGGTCCTGAACGCAAACAGCGATCCCTGCTCGATGCGGACGAATAGGTTGTGATCCTCACCCACGTTCCACGGTCCGAGCTCTGTGTTCCGTCGGTGTCCATGAAGGTGACCAATACCGTGCTTCCCTCCGCCTGCTCGGGCGTCTACTTCATTTTGGCCGTTCTCGCGCCGTAGTTCCGGGCTTCGATGGCCTTGACTGTGTTTGCAAACGCCTTTCCCAGGACGCGCTCGCCGAAGATCCCGAGCACGATCCCGAGCATCCGACCTTTGAAGTTCTTGCCCTCGCGTACCACGACGACGTCTATATCGGTCGTCCCGTTGGGCTGCCGCGTGAAGGTGTAGGTGTGGCCCGAGTGTCCTCCCCACGTGTTGGAGTCGGTGGTCGTCAGGACGACATGGTTGGGGTCGGACCAGTCGTAGTGCAGGCGTTCCCAAACGCCGCCGGAGCCTTCAGTGACGTCGGCCTGACCGGGGCCCTGGCTATGCACCTTGAGGTAGTCGTCGGCGCTATTGCCGAACAGCTCCGAGCGGCCGGGCCCGAAGTCGGTGAGCCCGGCGATGAACTGTTCGGGCGTCGCGGTGGTCGTCTGGTGGAGGTGGATGGTGGCCATGACGTGCTCCTTGACTGGGTCTTTGCTGGCTGTTCACAGCCTTCTCGCTTCGGGTGACCCATCGCGCCCGTGGAAGCCCCTGGTTGGCGTGGCAGATGACCCGGGTCGACGCCCAACAGTGGCCTTACCAGCTGATTCGCGAGTCTCGATCGATCACCAACCGCACCTTCGAGATCACTTCCTCGTTCCCCGGCCCTCCGTGTTCACGTTCGGCTAGCAGGCTGCTTCCTCGGTGGAGGAGTAGGTACAGCCCTCGGAGCCGCAATGGATGACGCGGGGCGGCTTCTCCTGGTCGAGTACCTTCAGCAGCTCCGTCCGTCCGTCGGTTTCGAGTGCTTGCCGCGTGTCGCCGGGAAGGCGAAGTGGGTCGCTCAATCGGGCCGCATTGCTGATCTCGATCAACACATGGGCGAGCTGGGCACCGCGCGTGATCTCCCAAAGCCAACCGGGCGCGTCGACGCCCGTGCGCGTGTGCCTTCCCAGGTTGGCGCTGATCTCCCAGCCCGAGTTCATCGGCGACGCGCCGGTCCCAGCGCAGGGGTGCGCGAGCTTCCGACGCCGCGAGTGGTGAGGTGACGCTCCGCCCAACGCCTGATCTGCTCCAGGGCTGGTAGCAGCGCGCGACCGGCTTCGGTCAGGGTGTAGGTCACCGACACCGGTGGTCCCTCCCCGACCGTTCGGGCGAGGAGCCCGGCCTCCGTCAGCTCGCCCAGGCGGTCGGAGAGAACCGAGTCACTGATGCCGGGTACCGCCCGAGTTAGCGCCCGGAACCCGACCGGCCCGGCGCTCAACGTCCCGAGCAGCACCCCGGTCCACCGCTTGCCGAGCAAGTCGAACGCCCGCACCAGCGACTCGTCGGCGGCAACGCAGTCATTGGCGCGGATGGCGGTACGGGCGCTGTTCTGGGCGACCATGGAACAATACTAGCTTCACTGATGTTACTAGGAAATCAGTAGCGCCTAGGATGATCGGAGTCGGCTGGCAGCATGACGAACGCCACCACACCCACGATCGCCGTGCTCGGAGCCGGCCACGTCGGGCCGGCCATTGCCCGGCTCGCACTGGAGGCCGGCCACAGCGTCGCGATCGCTGCCTCGGGCAACCCAGGTGACCTCGCTCTGGTCACGGAGTTGTTGATTCCCGGAGCCGAACCCCTATGGACTGTCGACGCTATCGGCAAGGCTGACATCGTCGTCCTAGCGATGCCGCTGCATCGCTTCCTACGGATGGACCCGAATGCCCTTTCCGAAAAGCTTGTGATCGATGCGATGAACTACTGGCCACCCACCGACGGCAGGCTTCCGCCGCCCTTCGGCGACGAGGGCATCGGGACCAGCGAGGTCGTCGCGGGACGGCTGCAGGACGCCACCGTCGTCAAGACGCTCAACCACGTCGGCTACCACGAGCTCGAGACCTATGCCCGACCCTCCGGCTCCGTCGATCGGCGCGCGTTAGGTGTCGCAGGCGACGATCTCGACGCCGTAAAAACGGTCGGTGCATTCGTCGACCGCATCGGCTACGACGCCGTCCCGGTAGGACCGCTCAGCGCCGGCCGGGTACTGCAACCCGGTGGTCCAGTGTTCGGCGCAGTGCTGCGCCGCGAGGACTTCGAGCGTGCGGTCCACAACCACTCCGGAGAGCAGAAGGCTTTTGGCCTCGCCGAACAGCACTACGGGCGGAGCGCCTGACATGATCGACCAGCCCGTGAACTCGGCAGCCGCTGGTGGCAAGGAGACTGCGTTCCCGCTAGTGCTCGGGCTCGATACCTTCGGGGACCGTACCAACACAGCCAACGGCCAGCCGCTGTCGCACGCTCAGACGATTCGCAATGTTGTGGAGGAAGGCGCCCTGGCCGAACAGGTCGGGGTTGACTTCTTCGGCATCGGCGAGCACCACACGGACTACTTCCCCATGCCCGCCGGTGACGTCGTGCTCGCCTCTATCGCGGCGCGCACCAAACGGATCCACCTGGGCTCCGCCGTCACCGTCCTCAGCTCAGACGACCCGGTCCGGGTGTTCCAGCGCTACTCGACTTTGAACGCCCTCTCGAACGGTAGGGCCGAGGTCATCCTCGGCCGCGGGTCCAGCATCGAGTCCTTCCCGTTGTTCGGTTACGACTTGGCCGAATACGAGCAGCTCTTTGAGGAGAAGACCGCGCTCTTCGCCGAACTGCTCGAAGGCGGTCCTGTCACGTGGCACGGCACGACTAGGCCGGCGCTGCGCGACCAGGACGTCGTACCCCACCTCGAGGACGGTCGGCGCCTTCCCACGTGGGTCGGTGTAGGCGGCAGCCCTCAGTCGGTCATTCGCGCTGCGCGCCTCGGCTTCTCGTTGATGCTGGCGATCATCGGTGGACGCCCGGCGCGCTTCGCACCGTTCGCAGACCTATTCCAACAGGCACTCGCTAACTTTGGCCGACTCCCGCTTCCGGTCGGCGTGCACGGACCTGGTCACGTCGCGCCAACAGACGAACAAGCACGTGAAGAGTTCTGGCCGCACTGGCGCGAGTTGATCAAGCTCGTCGCGGTCGAGCGCGGCTTCGCGATCCCCACCGAGGAGTCCTTCGCATACGAGACCGGGCCACAGGGGGCCCTCTATGTAGGATCCCCCGAGACCGTGGCCCAGAAGATCGCGACCAACCTGCGCACGCTGCGTGCCACGCGCTTTGACCTGAAGTACGGCGCCGGCGGCTTGCCCCACGAAACCCTCATGACCAACATCGAGCTGTATGGCCACCAAGTCATCCCACGTGTCCGGGAGCTGATGAAGGAGTGACCCACGCGTCGCGTCTTTGTGGCCAACGGCGAGAGCAAGCTGATGATCCTTCCGCACTACTCCTATCTGCTCGCCCGGCCTGATCCCGGAAGCCCGGATAAAAGATCTCGCGGCCGCAGTTGGTCCGCTGCTCGTGCTCCCCTCGAGCCGGTGATCCGAAATTGCTATGGGAGGCTCGATAACAGCTCGCTGGCTTCCCGGAGGTCAGCTGTCTCAAAGCCTTCGATGAAAGTGCGGAGCGGCACGGCCTGCTGGTGATCATCACGCTGGGCGAGGGTGTCCTTGGCGCGGTCGTGACCCTCAGCGCACTCGTGCCACCAAGGCCGGCTGACCGCGAACCTCCAGATCGCGTCCCAGACCATCGTCAGGGGACCTTCGCGTCCACGCCCAGTTGTGGCACCGGCGTCAGCCTGTATGTCGTCGACCTGACCGGGGAGGATCCGGCACGTCGAGCTTCGCCTGAGCCTTTGCCGTCTTGACTGCCGCGGTGAGGGTGTCGATGTCGTAGGCGCCGTACTGGCGGCGGCCGTTAACGAAGAACGTCGGGGTGCCCGCCACTCTGCTGGAGCCGGCCGAGTCGACGTCCTCGGCCACTCGGTCGGCGCCGACATGGCGGCGCAGGTCCTCGCGGAACCGGTCGACGTCTAGTCCGAGTTCGGCGGCGTAGCGCAGCAGGTGAACCGGCAGCAGCTCCTGTTGATGCTGCAGCAGCAGGTCGTGCATTGGCCAGAACGCTCCTTGCCGGTCAGCGGCCTCGGACGCCTCGGCACTCAGCGCGGCATTGGGGTGCACGTCGGTCAGCGGCAGGTGTCGCCAGACGTATCGGAGGTCGCCGAAGTTGGCGAGAAGCGCGCGTACGACGGGCTCGGCTTGGCCGCAGTAGGGGCACTCAAAGTCGCCGTACTCCACTAAGGTCACGTTCGCATCTGCCGGGCCGCGGATGTGGTCGCGTTCGTCCTCAACCGGTGCGGCGAGGTCGATCAGCGTCTCGGCGGTGCCGAGCAGCGCGCGGGTCCGCCGGGCCGGCGAGAGTCGAGCGGTAAGCCCGAAGATCATCCAGGCGAACAGGGAGGCGAGCATGGCCGCCGACAGGATGCCGAGCTTGGCTTCCTGCAGCTCCGGCCCGGAGAAGGCGAGGTTGGCGATCAGCAGCGAGACGGTGAATCCGATGCCGGCGATGGCGCCGGTCCCGGCTAACGCCGCCCAGCCCACCGGGATCCGGAGTCGCCCCCGGGTTAGCCGGCTGACGAGCCAGGCGGTGCCAACGATGCCGATCGGCTTGCCGAGCACGTAGCCCGCGACGATACCGAGGGTGATCGGGGAGGTGGCGGCTCGCACCAAGAACTCTCTGCTGATCTCGACGCCGGCGTTGGCCAGCGCGAAGAGCGGAACGATTACGTAGCTCGTCCATGGGTGGTAGGCCCGCTGCAGGCGCTCATTCGGCGACAGCGACTGGGCCAGCCCTACCCGCGCCGACTCGGCAAGCTCGGGGGTGGGCTGCTCGCGGAAAAGCCGGAACAGGTCGGTGGCGCGCTCCAGGTCAGCGCGCGCGGGCGCGTACGCCGAGGTGAGGAGCCCGACCGCAAGACCTAGCACGACCGGCTCGACCCCGGAGGCCTGCAGGGCGACCCACGCTGCGACGCCGAGCAGGAAATAGAGCAGCCCATGGCGGATACGCGCCAGGCGCAGCAGCAACATGCCGCCGAAGAGGCCGAGCGCCACTAGCAGGGGGCGGGGCGAAACCGGGCCGCTGTAGACGGTGGCGATCACCAGCAGGGCCACGAGATCGTCCACCACGACCACGGTGAGCAGGAAGATCCGGACCCGATCAGGGAGTCCACGCGCCACCAGCGCCAGCAACCCCAGGGCGAATGCGGTGTCGGTGGACATCGTCACCCCCCAGCCGGCGGCCGAGTCGCGGCCGGCGTTCAGGGCCAGGAAGATCACAATCGGCACGATCATGCCCCCCAGGCCCGCCAACACCGGAAGCGCGACCCGACGTCGCTGTCGCAGCTCGCCTAGATCGAACTCCCGCCGGGCCTCCAGCCCGACCACGAAAAAGAAGAAGGTCATCAAGCCGCTGTTGACCCACTCGCGCAGGGTCAAAGTGAGGCCAACGTTTCCGAGCCGGATCGTCAGCGTGGTTTCCCATGCTGAGGCGTAGGCGCCGGGAGCGAGGTTGGCCCAGACAAGCGCCACCAGCGTCGCGAAGAGCAGCACGCCCGCGCTGGCGGACTCGGTGTGCAGAAACGCGCGCAGCGGGGCCGGCAGGCTGCGCGACCACAGCGTCCGACCAGAGAAGGATCCGGTCGGGGTCGCGGGTTCGGTCACGGCTACCTCCTCCGGCTGGCTGCCGTCGTCGTGACCACCATCGCGACCGTAACACCGTGTCGGCTAACCGCGGCTGCCGCAAGGAGCTGAGGCCTAAATACCGGTGGAGTCTTCATCTCCTCAGGACGAGTCCCTCCGCACGGCAGCTCCAGTTCCGCGGTGAAGCGGTGAATTTGTCACGTTGGTTCGGCAGGGACCTGACGTCACTGGCTGGCGGCCACGAGCCCATCGCCGACCAGGCCGTCGATGCCTACCATGATTCACAAGTGGGAACGCTGAGCACCGGGAGCGGAGATGACCCTCCCCCCACCAGGTACACCTCGCTGAGTGAGGCCGGCGGTCTCGACGCCATCGTGGTGGGTAGCGGCTTCGGCGGTGCGGTGGCCGGTGCCCGGTTGGCCTAGGCCGGTCTGCGGGTGGCGATTCTGGAGCGTGGACCATGGACATCGAGGGAGCCACCACGGCACGTCCGGTTGCCGGCACGCTGGAACTCTTCCCCGATGCTGGTGATGTCGCCATGCGATATCGCCTCAACGGCAGCGAAGACGACGGTGACTGCTCTCGTTCTTGTTGGCACCAAGCGTCAACACCGCCTGAACCACCTCCGGCTTTGGTCCGACCTGACCACCTTGGACATCGAGGCCGCAGACACCGTTGGTCGCCTCCGCATCACCCCACTGGGAACGCTGAAACTTGGCAGCTCCATCCGTGGCGACGCGTTCACCCGCGGCAAGCGTGCTGCCGCCGTAGCACGCTTTTTGACCTACTTCACGAGAAGCGCGCTGCGAGGCATGATGCGCGGTTAGGCGTGGAGGGCTGCGAGGCGCGATTTCGCCGGCTCGGAAGCCGGACGGCTGAGCGCTCCTTTGGCGCGGGCCCCAGGTGGGGCGTAACCGGCAGCATTACCCGCTACGAACCACACGAACGGAGCGACCCCGCAGGCGGTGGAGGGATTGTGATTGGTCGAACGCTACTCAATGCGGTTCGGCGCCACGTGCCTCGTCGGCCTTGGCTGAATTCGGGTCGCTCACCATGGGGGCCTGGTCGCGGAGATCCTGTATGACCAGCCGGACGGAGATCCGTCTGAAGGCGTGGCTGATAAAGTCTCCGGCGTCCATTTCGGGGATGTCGAACCGGACGACAGGAATCTCACCCCGGCTCAGGCCCAGCTCAACAATCTCCTCCAGTCGAGCAACCGCATGCACAGACCGGTCGAACGCATAAACAGCTGCAGTCGTTGGACCGTCTACGTTCAGCTCGATTCCCACGATGGTGTAGCGATCTCGATCGATCTGTGCGAGCTCATAGAGGCTGGGTCGGTCGATGACGGCCTCGGCGTCATCGGCTGCAACTGTGCCCACATAGTCGTTGAAGTTCGTGGTGGCTGGGCCAAGCACTCGTCCCTGAGGTTCTTCCATTGCCGCACATTCCCACAGCTTGGTGAACGGAGGGTGTCGAAGTGTCAAAGGGGAGGGTCGTGCCAGCCGGCTCGATGTTGACCTTTGGCCAACATCCGGATCGCCGCTTCGCGCGTCTGCTCGTGAGACGATGCTTACGGGTCGAGACAGGTCCCTGCGGGAAGGCTTCGCCCGCTTGAGCGGGATCTACGTGCCGGCGATCTTGGCTCGTTCGTCTGCGGTCGTCTTGTGCCTGATCGACGCGCGGCAGTCGATGTGCCGATCGAGTTTGACCAAGCGGAGAACCGGATGCACACGATCAAGGCCGTGACGGTCGCGATGCTGGGGGCCTGACCATGCGCGTGCTGGTCGCCCTGGGGGGCAACGCCTTGCAGAAACGCGGCGAACCCATGACGGTCGCCAACCAGCGGGCGAACGTCGCCGCGGCGTGCGCGGCGCTGGCGCCGGTGGCGTTGGAGCACGAGCTCGTCATCTCACACGCCAACGGCCCGCAGGTCGGTCTGCTGGCGCTGCAGGCGTCGGCTTTTGACGAGGTGTCGCCCTATCCCTTCGACGTCTTGGGGCGCAGACCGAGGGGATGATCGGTTATCTGATCGAGCAGGAGCTGGGCAATCTGCTGCCGTTCGAAAAGCCGCTCGCCACGATCCTCACCATGACTGAGGTCGACCCCGCGGACCAGGCGTTCGATGACCCGACAAAGTTTGTCGGCGCGGTCTACAGCAAGGACGAGGCACCGGCTTGCCGCGGAACGCGGCTGGGTGGTCAAATTGCGCGGATCGTCGAGCACCCCCTGGATCAGAACCGCGGCCTTGTCCGGATCGATGGGCAACCCATCCTCAACCCGCACGTCATAACGCATCAAAGCGCCGTACGAGGACTTCGATCGGACAGATTTCTTGGCCGCCTGGTACGTCCCTGGCCCACTCTCGGGCACCATCACCGCATCCAGGCTCTTCGCTTTGCCGCGTGCGCCGCAGAGCGGGTCGGCTATGGACAGGAGTTTGTCGCCGGCCACGCGCGCGATCTGCCATGCGACGGCCTCGGAAGACCCAATGCCCTGCCCGTTCGCCTGCATGACGGCGTCGGGTTCGCTGCGACCGCTGATCATGTTGAGGCCGGCGATCCGAGCGGTGAACGGCGTCCGGGGATGCCGGATCACGTCTTCCCCATAGGTACTGACTCGACGATCTGACCCTCGTCGATCACCCGGATCTTGTGGGACAGCAGCACCGCGTCGAGGAGGTCGTGCGTGACGATGATCGCCGACCGGTCGGCCAGCACCCGCCGTAACACCCGCCGCAGCGGCGGGGCAGCCCCAACGTCGAGCGCGGCTAGCGGTTCGTCGAGCAGCAGCAGTCGGGGCTCCGCGGCGAGGGCGCCGGGCGATCGGGACGCGCTGAGCCTGGCCGCCGGACAGTTGGGCCGGTTCCGGCCGGCGAACTCGGTGGCGCCGACCTCGCCGAGCCATCGCGTTGTCCGGGCGACCCGGCGACCGAACAGATTGGTAAAGTCCCGAGTTGAACCCTTGGTGCAGACCAGGTGAACGCTGGGGACACCAGTTGTGTGGCAACACTCAAGGACGCGTGGTGGCGAAAAAGCGGCCCACTGACAGGAAGCTGGCAGCCGACGAGCACGTCCCCATCCCAGCGCATCTGCGCCCTCGCCCTGCCCTCCACTACGAGCTCGAGAAGAAGCCCGAGCACGGAGTCCTCTGGGTGCTGCGCAGTCTCACGCCCGGTCTGAACTACCTCACTAAGAGGTACTCACGGCGGTGGTTCCGCGCGGACGGCATTGCGGGGGTCGCTGTGGCGGCATACCTCATCCCGCAGGTGATGGCCTATTCGGCGA
>Ga0307294_10000124_pt1 | contig 18195 bp, 22 predicted proteins | sample ER_DNA_151_FD_194468 | JGI IMG/M metagenome (GOLD analysis project Ga0307294, IMG submission 194468) | Bulk soil microbial communities from the East River watershed near Crested Butte, Colorado, United States - ER_DNA_151 | ecosystem: Environmental > Terrestrial > Soil > Floodplain | place... | reverse complement strand
GTCCGTTCTCCTCCTGGTGATGGCGGCTTTCGGAATGTGACCGTCCTTGAACCAGTCGACCAGAGTCGACAGACCCTTGGTGGCCTCAGGGGTTGCCACGTTCGGCTTGCCGTCGTCGCCGACGATGACGCCACCGGCACCGTGCACCGCTTCGTCGAAGTTCACCGTCAGGCCCTCGTACTTGTTGTACTGCCCGGCGAAGCAGCCAAGCTTGGAGTCCTTCTCGCCTGCCGTGATCTTGTCGCAGGCGGCCTTCATCTCATCGAAAGTGGTCGGCGGCTTCAGCCCGTACTTGTCGAGCAGGTCCTTGCGGTAGTACAGCAAGCCGCCGTCCGAGGTGGAAGGCAGGCCGTACAGCTTGTTGAAGTACGTCGCGGAATCCACCGCCGGCTTCAACATTCCATCGGTCGAGGTGTCCGGAGGCATGGCCTCAACGATGCCCTTGGCCGCGAATTCAGCTGTCCAGACCACGTCCATTTCCAGAATGCCCATCTTGGCGTTCTTGATCTGAGCGTTCTGGACCATCTGCTGCCGCTGCTGATCGGCGCTGTCGGGCAACTCGTGGAAGGTGACCTTCCCGTTCGGGTGCTGCGCGTTGAACTGGTCGATCAAGTTCTGGGTGTTACCCGAGGTGTCCTTGCCAGCCCAGAACTCGGTATCACCCTGCTTAGTAAAATCAGCAGCGGCGGCCGACGTACCACCACCGCTCGGGGCGCCGCCGCCGCCACCACAAGCCGCGGCGACGAAGAGGGCGCTCATTGATGCGGCCGCAATAAGCACGCGGCGCGCGGGACGAACGAAAGTCATACAGGCCTCACTTCGTTGTAGAGAGGACACCCATTCGTTGGTGCCACCTCGACACACTAGAGGCAATCTGACACAAAAGCTCTAGTTCTCTCACGTTACGTTTAGATTCGTTATATGAGGCGCTAGCACGCGAGACCCCTGTTTGACAAGGGGAACTCACAAGTAGAGGCCGGTTTTGCCGTCCTGCAGTCTCTCCGAGGCGACGGCATGAAGATCACGTTCCCGCAGCAGCACATAGTCCTTGCCTCGGACTTCGACTTCCGCTCGGTCTTCGGGGTCGAACAGCACTCGATCAGTCGGCTTGACTGTCCTGACATTGGTTCCCACGGCAACCACTTGGCCCCACGCGAGCCGGCGTCCGATTGCCACTGTCGCCGGAATCACGATGCCAGCGCTGCTGCGCCGCTCGCCCGGCTCATTGTCGGTCGAGACCAGCACGCGATCATGCAGCAGCCGGATGGGCAGGGCGCCCTCATCCAAGCCGCCGGTGTTCGGGGTGCCGTTCTGGTCACTCACTACTGTCGTCACTGGTCCTGCGTCGCACGATCGCGCGAATGATCAACAGGAATCCAACAATCCCCGCCACGGCAGCGGCAACGCCCACGATCCGTCCGGTACGCAAATCGCCACGAGCGTTGAAGATCTTCGATTTGGCATTCTCCAGTTCTGTGTTGGCGAATTGCTTCACATTCGCGATCTGGCGCTGCTTGATCCGGTTTGGATGCACCTGGTCGATCAGCGCCGCGACCGAGGCGGCCAGCCGATCTCGGGTTGCGCCCAAATCAGCCTCGATCTGGGACTGCGTACGGGTGGGCTGAGAAGGTGCGGGCTGAGGAGAGTTGCTGGACACATGGCCTCCCTTGGACAGTTCTGCGGCGCCGACCGGCGGCCGGGGCGTCCCGAAATCACAGCGTATTGCAGCTTTGCCGGTACGCGGCGGGACGGTGCCTAAGGCAGGTCATGGGAACCGCTAGTGTTTTTGGCATGACCATTCGGCTCAGCGACGGCGATGCAGCGCCTGCCTTCAACCTGCCAGACGCAGACGGCAAGAATGTGTCCCTCGCGGACTTTCCGGGACAGCGCGTGATCGTCTACTTTTATCCCGCTGCTCTGACGCCAGGGTGTACGACGCAGGCGGTTGACTTCACTGCGGCGATGGAGGAACTCGGTGCTGCAGGCCTGCGCGTGATCGGCATCTCGCCGGACGTTCAGGAAAAACTCATCCAATTCCGCGACAAGGAATCGGTTGCTTTCCCGCTTCTATCCGACCCGGATAAGTCGACGCTCAATGCTTACGGCGCGTACGGCGAGAAGCTGCTCTACGGCAAGCTCATCGAAGGAGTGATCCGCTCAACCTTTGTTATCGACGTCGACCAGAAGGGTAACGGCACCATCGCGGTTGCGCAGTACAACGTGAAGGCCGCTGGTCACGTCGACAAGCTGAAGCGAGACCTCCATCTGTAGACTCGATCGCCGCGCCAAGCGAAGCGAGACAAGCGCACCCCGGAACGCGCCCCGCCGTGCTGAGAAGGAGTGAGCCGACACACTTTTCGTCGGCGAACGACGACGAAGTAGGCGGGTTCCAAGCGCGATCCGCGCGGAGCGAGCGCAGCGAGTGAGGCAATCAACTGAGCCGGAGTGGTGGAATTGGCAGACACGCAGGATTTAGGTTCCTGTGCCTTCGGGTGTGAGGGTTCGAGTCCCTCCTTCGGCACTGTTTGAATTGCTCGCTCCGCTCGCGGTGGACGATGACTTCGCTTCACTAACGAGAACTCCGCGTCATCCACAGATGAGGCGGAGTTCGAGCTAGTAGTGCAGAGTGAGCCTGGCAGCCTTAGGCGGTCCGGAGGCGACCGACGCGGCGCCGCCTTCTCATCATCCCCGCCGCTCCGTGCCCTGCTGGCGCTCCTCGAGCTCGGGATTCTGCGCGACGCCGACATCAGCGGTCTCGGCACGGGCGCCGGTGATGATCGCGTACGTCGCGCCGGCAATCGCCGCTCCAATTATTGGTGCCACGATGAACAGCCACACCTGAGCGAGCGCGCCACCGCCCGCGAACCAGGCAACCCCCAGGGAACGCGCTGGGTTCACTGAGGTGCCGTCCACCGGAATGCTGGCAAGGTGAATCACGGTCAAGCCCAGCCCGATCGCAATTGGCGCAAAGCCCTTGGGAGTGCGATCGTCGGTGGCCCCCAGGATGATGTAAAGGAAGATCGCGGTCATGATGATCTCGACGATCAGGGCTGCGACAAGACCGTAGCCACCGGGCGAGCGATCTCCGTAGCCATTGGAGGCAAAGCCGCTCTCAACTGCGCTGAATCCGGGCTTGCCGGAGGCGACCGCCAGCAGCACAGCGCCGGCAACGGTCGCCGCAATGGTCTGGGTGATGACGTAGGGCAGGACGCCCTTCCACTCAAATCGCTTGGCGATCGCCAGGCCGATGCTGACCGCCGGGTTGAAGTGACCGCCCGAGACGTGACCGAAGGCGAACGCCCCAACGAGCACCGCCAGACCGAATGCCAGCCCTATCCCGAGTAACCCGATCCCCAGCTGAACGTCGTTCTTGCTGAGGAATTCACCGGCGATGACTACACTGCCGCACCCGCCGAATACCAACAGGAATGTCCCGAGGAACTCGGCACCTAATTTTGCAGCCAGGGACGGTTCCCTCATGTGGCTTTCTCCTTGCTTCACACGTTCGACACTAGAGCGGCGATTCTAAGGTCAGCCGTGGTCGCTCTGCAGCCGCCACGCAGAGAGTTCAATCAGTGGGACTCGTCTTGTGCTCGACGGCGATAGCTGACAAAGGTGTAGCCGTCGCGCGCCTCACGGCATGTCTGGATCCATTCATTCGGATCAATCTCGGGAAACGTCACCTGCCCCTGAGGATGCTGATCCACTTCGGTGATCTCAAGGCCCGTCAGCCGATCCCAGGCCGCTCGATAGATTTCTCCGCCTCCAGCGACAAAGATGATCTTGGGATCGAGCAGCATGGCTTGATCGATCGCCTCCTCCACAGACGGCACCGCCCGTACGCCGTCGCCACGCCACATTCGATCCCGCGTGATCACAAACGTCGTACGGCCCGGCAACGGACGGCCGATGGAGTCGTAGGTCTTGCGGCCCATGATCAACACATGTCCCATGGTCAAGGCCTTGAAGCGCTGCCAGTCCGCCGCAATGCGCCACGGAATGTCATTGCTGGCGCCGATGACGCCATTTGCCGCCACGGCCGCGATGCCGATGATCTCGGACCTGATGATCTTGGACTCGGTGATCTCAGGCATGATCACACCGCGATCGGCGCTCTAATGCCGGGATGTGGGTCATATCCCTCGATCGCGACGTCATCGAAGGTGAAGTCATCGATCGAGCTGATGCTGGTGTTCAGGACGAGTCTTGGCAGGGGGCGGGGCTCTCGACTCAGTTGCAGCCTGGCCTGGTCGAGATGGTTCAGATAGAGGTGTGCGTCACCGAGAGTGTGGACAAAGTCACCGACCTCCAAGCCGCAAACCTGAGCCACCATCTCGGTCAGCAACGCATAGGAGGCGATGTTGAAAGGAACGCCCAGAAAGATGTCCGCCGAACGCTGGTACAGCTGACAGGACAGTCGGCCTTGGGCGACGTAAAACTGAAACATCGCATGACAGGGCGGCAGTGCCATATCCCCGAGATCACCGACATTCCACGCGCTCACAATGTGCCGGCGAGAATCCGGAACAGTCCTGATGGAATTGATCACACCAGCTAGTTGATCGATGTGCCCGCCGGCCGGTGTGGGCCAGGAGCGCCACTGATAGCCGTAAATGGGTCCGAGTTCGCCGTCGGGATCAGCCCACTCATCCCAGATGGTGATGCCCTGCTCGTGAAGCCATTTGACATTGGTGGAGCCCTGAATGAACCACAACAACTCACCGATGATCGACCGCGTGTGCAACTTCTTCGTCGTCAGCAGCGGAAAACCTTCGCCAAGATCAAAGCGCATCTGATAACCGAATGTGCTCAGCGTGCCGGTGCCGGTCCGGTCACTCTTTTCGACACCGTGCGTCAGGACATGATCAAGCAGGTCGAGGTAGGTTTTCACTGCTCATCCCTCCCTCCAAAGGACGGCCAGCAGAGCCGGCCGATCGAGCGACAGGTTCCAGCCGGCGCAGTTCAGCCACGAGCACGGGCAGTATCGCCCGTACCGCCCTCCCACGATGGCTGATTGCGTCCTTGGCCGATGGGTCAAGCTCTCCGTTAGTCAGAGTGTTTCCCTCGGCCACGAACAGCGGATCGTAGCCGAACCCATTGTGACCTGCAGGACTGACAGCCAGGCGCCCTTGCATCTCCCCGACACGCACATGTTCTGTACCGTCCGGAAGCACGAGCGCCATGGCGCAAACGAACCTCGCTGTCCGCTCCGCCGGTGGAACGTCCTGCAGTTGATGCAACAGCAATGCGTTGTTCTCCTCATCGCTGGCGCCCGACCCCGCCCAACGGGCCGACCGTACGCCGGGCATCTGGTTGAGCACGTCAACCGCGAGTCCGGAATCGTCAGCGAGCGCCGGAAGTCCGGTGGCTGCTACACAGGCCCGAGCCTTGAGCAACGCGTTGCCCTCGAAGGTGCGCTCGGTTTCGGCTGGCTCGGGATATGGGGTGACGTCGACCAGTCCCAGTACTTGGATATCCGATGCCTCCGCCGCCACCAGGCGACGTAGTTCCGCAAGCTTCTTGGCGTTATTGGTCGCCAGCACAACGCGACCGCCGACCGGCGTTGGATCCATCACGACGTCTGGCGGCCTTGCGGACCACCTACGAGGGGGGTCTGCATAGGTTGCTGACTGTCTGCACAGGTTGCAACCCATGCAAAGCGTGCGAAACCTATGTGAACGGAGGTTTCCGACCAGGGGCAGGCGCTGGGGGGCATGGTGGCATCCTCAGCTACGACGCAAGCGCTGCTTGTTGTAACGCGGTCAACTCCGCGCAGCCTTTAGCACCAAGATCGAGCAGCCCGTCGAGCAACCCGCGATCGAAGGGAGCGCCCTCAGCTGTTCCCTGAACCTCGATGAAGGCCCCATCGCCGCTCATGACGACGTTCATGTCCGTGTCGGCGGTCGAGTCCTCGGTGTAGCAGAGATCCAGCATCGGGGCACCATCGACTACTCCGACCGACACAGCTGCCACCGAACCCCGCAGTGGCTCCCCAGTCAGCAACTCTCGCTCGCGCAGCCAGCTGACGGCGTCGGCGAGGGCGACGTACGCCCCGGTGATCGAGGCGGTTCGGGTGCCGCCATCAGCCTGCAGCACGTCGCAGTCCAGCACGACGGTGTTCTCCCCGAGCGCCTTGTAATCGATGATCGCCCGCACGCTGCGACCGATGAGGCGGCTGATCTCATGAGTACGGCCGCCGATCCTGCCGCGCACCGACTCGCGGTCGGTGCGGGTGTTGGTTGCCCTCGGCAGCATCGCATATTCGCTGGTCACCCAGCCAAGGCCAGAGCCTTTACGCCAGCGGGGAACGCCTTCGGTCACGCTTGCCGCCACCAGCACACGGGTTTGACCGAATTCCACAAGTACTGAGCCCTCAGCCTGAGTCAGCCATCCGCGGGTGAACCGGACCTCTCGAAGTTGATCATGGCTGCGTCCGTCGGCTCGAGAAGTCACGACCCCACCCTAACCACCGATGTCCCACGCGGCCCCAGTCGACGCTAGCGAAAGGGGCCCGTCAAAGTGTGGCTTCGCTTCAGCCAGGACATCCTTCGGTTCGTGCCACGGTGGAATGTGGGTCAGCACCGCCGCGCGGACTCCGGCGGCCTTGGCGATCGCTGCGGCCTGTGCGCCCGAGAGATGCATCCCAGGGGGATTGTCTGAAACGTCAAGGAAAGCCGACTCGATCAACAGCAAGTCGGCGCTGTTCGCGAGCTGCACCAAGGCATCTGAGGGACCGGTGTCGCCTGAGTAGACGAGCGCGCCTCCCCCAGGCGCCTCCTCCTCCACTCGGATGGCATACGCCTCCACGGGATGCTCGACTCGCACCGTACGGACGGTGAACGGACCGATGCGCTGGCTGGACTGCCAGATGCGCCAGTCGAAATATTCGGCAATGGATGGACCGGATTCGCTCAGCTCGCCGTCGTTGCGTGGCACCTCGTACGCCCGTGCGAGCCGCACATCGGCGTCCGCCGGGGCGTAAATCGGGCGACGCGGCCATGGAGCGTTCGGCGAGTAACAGGCAGCCACGTGATAGCCGCACAGATCCAGACAATGATCGGCGTGCAAGTGGCTCAACCCGATGGCATCGATCTCCCGCGGGTCGAGATAGCGGTAGAGCGCACCCATGGCGCCGGGACCGAAGTCGAGGAGCAGCGAGAAGGTCCGATTGTCGTAAGGGGCCTGAACCAGGTAGCTGGAGGCGGGCGAATCCGGTCCCGAAATGGACCCGCTACAACCGACGACTGTCAATTTCATCGTTGTGATCACACGAACTGTTCGACGTCGACGACCAAGCCACCCATCAGACGATGCCCGACACCCTCGAAGGCCTCCGGGCTGCCCGTGGTCAAGAACCGGTAGCTCGCCCTTCGCGGCTCATCATGGGTAAGTCCCCGCCGGGTCAGGACGGCGTACACATCCTTGGCGCATTCCTCCGCGCTGGACACCAGGCTGACGGTGTCGCCGAGGACATAAGAGATAACGCCGGTGAGCAGCGGATAGTGCGTGCAGCCCAAGATCAAGGTGTCGATATCAGCTTGCTGGAGGGGTTTCAGGTACTCCTCGGCACACGCCAGCAGCTCTGGGCCACCGGTAATGCCTGCCTCCACGAAGGACACGAAGCGAGGGCAGGCTGCAGTGTGCAGCTCGATCTGCGGAGCTGCGGCGAAGGCATCGTCATATGCCTGGGATGTCGCTGTCGCTTCGGTGCAGATCACTCCGACACGACTGGATCGCGTCGCAGCAACCGCGCGGCGGGCCGCGGGCAAGATCACCTCAACGACAGGCACGGCGTAGCGCTCTCGGGCGTCGCGCAGGACGGCTGCGCTGCCGGAGTTGCACGCGATGACCAAGATCTTGACTCCCTGGTCGACCAGATGATCAAGGCATTCGAGCGCATACTCGCGGACCGTCGCAATCGGCTGCTCGCCGTATGGGGACCGTGCTGTGTCGCCCAGATAGATGATGTCCTCGTGGGGCAGCTGGTCGATGACCGCACGAGCGACCGTGAGTCCTCCGAACCCCGAGTCGAAGATGCCAATCGGAGCGTCCGTATCACCCACCACGAGCGCTCAGCCTACAAGTACTCATGCCCAAACTTGGGTGTCTAGGAAATCCTCGCTCGCATCGAGGTCGCCCGTATAGGCACCCGTCGATAGGTATTTCCAGCCGCCATCAGCAATGATCAACACGACGTCCGCCGACTCTCCTGCCACCTCGGCCTTCGCAGCGTGCGCGAGGGCCGCGTGGACGATCGCCCCCGAGGAGAGCCCGGCAAAGATGCCCTCGCGTTCGAGCAGCTCCCGGACGCGGCGGACCGCATCGCGCGAGCCCACCGAGAACCTCGAGGTCACGTAAGACGCATCGTAAAGCTCAGGAACGAAACCCTCTTCAAGGTTGCGCAAGCCGTACACCAGTTCGCCATAGCGTGGCTCCGCAGCGATGATCTTGACATCTGGTTTCTTCTCGGCAAAGAAGCGGCCCACGCCCATCAGGGTTCCGGTGGTACCCAGCCCGGCAACGACATGCGTCACCTCAGGAAGATCTTCGAGAATCTCCGGTGCTGTGCTCAGATAGTGCGCCTCGGCGTTGGCGGGGTTGCCGTATTGATACAGCATCACCCAGTCGGGATGCTCGGCGGCCAGCTGTTTGGCGACCCGGATTGCCTCGTTCGACCCTCCCGTGGCCGGCGAGGAGACGATCTCTGCACCCCAGATGGCCAGGATTTGTTTGCGTTCGGCCGAGGTATTCTCCGGCATCACACAGATCAGTCGGTAGCCGCCTAGTTTGGCTGCCATAGCAAGAGCTATGCCGGTATTGCCGCTGGTCGGCTCGAGGATCGTCGCTCCGGGCCGTAGCGTGCCGTCTGCCTCGGCTGCCTTGATCATTTGCAGGGCCGCGCGGTCCTTGATCGAACCAGTGGGGTTGTAATCCTCAAGCTTCGCCCAGAGCCGCACGGACGGGCTTGGCGACAACCGCGATAGGCCTACCAGCGGGGTATGCCCCACCGACTCGGCGAGCGAGGCGTACCGGACCATAATGAAGCCGATCAGCCGCCGGCGACAGCAGGTAGCACTACAACGACGTCACCATCAACGGTGGGGGCTTTGAGCCCGCCAGTGAAGCGGACATCTTCGTCGTTGACGTAGACGTTCACGAATCGGCGCAGGGCTTCAGCCTCGACAATCCGATCTTTCAGACCAGGGTTGCTCGCATCGATGTCGTCGAGCACCTCTTGCAGGGTCGTTCCATTACCGTGGACCGCCTTCTCTCCGCGGGTGTACGTACGGAGGATCGTCGGAATCCTCACCTCTACTGACATCGAGTTTCTCCTGTATACCTGGCTACTCCACCCAACGACTGGCCCTCGAGCCCTATTCCGTGATGTGAATCTCCTCCTCTGTGACCACACCGTCGACGATACGGAAAGACCGTACGCTGACCCGTCCCCCTGAGGCGCCGGACTCGGCGGTCGACACGATCACGTAATGGGCCTGCGGTTCGCTGGCGAGTGAGACGTCGGTACGCGACGGGTATGCCTCGGTCGCGGTGTGGGAATGGTAGACGACCACGATCTCCTCACCCGTCGTACTCATCTGCTTGTACAAGGCGAACTGCTCTTCAGGCTCAAAGCGGAAGAAGGTAGGTGACCGCTCGGCGTTGATCATCCGTATCAGACGGGTGGGCACATCCGAGCCCTCCGGCCCAACGATCACCCCGCACGCCTCATCCGGATGATCTTCCCGAGCGTGGGCGATCATGGCGTCCACGTGCTCGGGGGCGATCTTCAGCACGGCGGTCAGACTAGGGGCGATGACTCGGATCAGGCGGCAGATCCGGAGTATGAGACCGCATTGCGTTTCCGGCTTGCTCCTTCATCCTCGTAGCAAATTTCCGACCAGTGACGGCTTTCGCATCAGTAGCTGGTTGCTTTGATGTCCAGAAGTCCGCATTGGTCGGAAATTTGGAAACGTGTGAACCAGTGCAGCCTCGGTTAGAAGGGTGCGATGACGCCCAGGCGTTCGAGAAGGAATAAGAAGGCCTCTGCGAAAGGATGATCCTGCGATGCCTTACGGATCTCAGCCCAATCGAGCTGCTCGCGTATCGCGCGTACCACAAGCAGTGGTTGCTCAAAATCACAGTAGTGCTCGCTGAATGACTGAAGCTTTGCGATCATGATCGGAGTCGGCGGCAATACCGGAATCCGAATGCCCAGAACCTCATACTCGCTAGACGTGTCGAGCAGTTCCTTTGTGACCGGAATGCCCGCCAGCCTATGTAGCACATCGACCAGCGCGGGCTCCTCCATCGCTTCCGCTGAGTCGTCGTCAAGATAGGCCTTGAAGAGCCAGTCTTCTGGTGGCCGCTCGATCCGTAGTGGAGCAGCCGCCATGCTGTTTGCGGCCATCTCGACATCGGTCTCAGCCACCACAAGATCGACATCGTGGCTCGGCTCGGGCCCGCCATGGACCCAAAGCGCGTAGCCGCCTCCCAGGGCAAACGGGATGCCGTCGGCCTTGAGGGCTGACACCGAGACCTTGAGTGCGGTCCGCAGCGGCGACTCATCCGATGTCGTCGGTGATTGCTCAGCGATGGTGAGTACCTTCTTCCCATGCGGTTGGCGACATTCAACATCTTGCACGGCCGCTCGATTCACGACGGGGTGGTCGATCTTGATCGGCTTGCCGATGCTATCCGCACCTTGAACGCCGACATCTTGGCGCTTCAGGAAGTGGATCGCGATCAGCCGCGGTCGCATCTCGCCGATCTGACTGCAGTTGCTGCCGAGGCCATGGGTGCAGTCACGCACCGCTTCGCCGCCGCGCTAGCTGGCACACCTGGCGCTACCTGGATTGCAGCCTCCGAGAATGACCTTCCAGGTGTCGCGTCGTACGGCATCGCCTTGCTCTCCCGCTATCCTGCGGACTCCTGGCAGATCCTCCGCCTCCCGCGAATCCCTACCAGGGTGCCGCTCTACCTCCGCACTCCGCGCAAAATGATCATCGTCAAGGAAGAGCCGCGGGCGGCGGTAATCGGGCGGCTGCATACTCCCGCCGGACCGCTCGTCGTCGCTAATACGCATTTGTCATACGTCCCGGGCTGGGGACGCCTTCAGTTGCGGCGGATCCGACGGGATCTTGCTCCGCTGCCCGAGCCGGTGATCTTGATGGGCGACTTGAACATGCCGGATCGCCGCCCGGAGGAAATCACGGGTTATCGATCTTTGGCGCGGCACCTCACCTTTCCCATCGAGGAACCTGATCGCCAGCTGGACCACATCTTGCTCCGCGGCCGTCTGGGCCACGTGACCGCCAGTAGCGCTCCCGCGCTGCCGCTGTCGGACCACCGGGCATTGATCGTGGATTTGTCGGTACCAACGGATAGGCGGCAGCGTGATTCACACTGACAACTACATCCGCTGGGACCGCGTGGACTCGGTCGTCCAGACACCGACGGGCATCTTGGCCGAGCTGCACGGCGAACAGCTGAGGATCGATGTGGTACGGCCGGACGTGCTGCGAATCAAGATCAGCCGGGGCGGCGTGTTCGACGATTCACCGACCTTCGCTGTTTGTGTCGACCCACTCGTCGAGCCCCGCGGATTCCGTGTCGAGCACGGCGCGGCTGTGGTGCAGCTCAGGACGGAGGCATGTGTTGCGTCGCTGTGGCTGGATCCATTTCGCATCGACGTGCACCGCAGCGATGGCTCGCCGGTGATCGAAACCGCGCACGATGCCGACGGGCAGTATTGGCCGTACGCAACCCTGAACGACTCGTTCACGATCCGGCGTCGTTGCCGGCAAGAGGACGCGATCTTCGGGCTCGGCGAGAAATCCGGGCGCCACAACCGCAAAGGCCGCGACTTCACTATGTGGAACACCGACGTGCTGAACCCGCACGACGCGCTGGAATTCACCGCCGGCAAGGCGGCGGATGATCCGCGCGGCGATTTTCGCAGCGTCGAGTTCGATCCCTACTACGTCACGATCCCGTTCTTCTATCACCAGTCCTATCCAGACGGCGCCATGGCGGCATCCTTTGTAGACAATGGATATCGCGGCGCCTACGAGTTCTCCCAAGCGGAGGAATACCGGATCATCTTCCACGGCGGTCAGTACACCGAGTACGTCTTCGCGGGCCCGGACATGCCTGCGATCTTGGAGGCCTACACCTGGCTGACCGGGCGCACAGGACTACCACCGATCTGGTCTCTCGGCTATCACCAGTGCCGCTGGTTTGAGTACACACAAGATGCTGTCGAGGCCGTCGCACAGCAGCACCGCGAGAACGACATTCCTTGCGATGGCATGTGGCTCGACATCGAGTACATGGACGGGTATCGCGTCTTCACTTGGGATTCGGACCGGTTTCCGAACCCGCGTGAAATGTTGAAACGACTGGCAGACCAGGGCTTTCGGGTGATCACGATCATCGACCCCGGCGTCAAGTTCGATGCTGGCTATTGGGTGTTCGATCAGGCCGTCGAGCGTGATGTGCTCTGCCGCACGGAAGGTGGAGATATCTACATCGGTCAGGTCTGGCCGGGCAATACTGCGTTTCCCGACTTTGTCACCGAAGAAGCTCGCACCTGGTGGGGCGATCTCAACGCGGCCCACGTGCTCTTCGGCTTGGCGGGCATCTGGAACGACATGAACGAGCCCTCCACCGGGAATATCCCCGCCACGGGAATGCGATTCGACCGCGGCAAATCTTCGCATGAGCGCTACCACAACCAGTACGGGCTGCTGATGGCGATGGGAACCACTAAAGGACTGCTCGATGCGGCGCCCGGCCGGCGCCCATTCGTACTGTCCCGGGCCGGCTTTGCCGGCATTCAGCGCTACGCCGCGAACTGGATGGGCGACAACCAGTCTCGTTGGGATCACCTATGGCTAAGCATCGCGATGGGAGCTGGATTCGGAGTTTCAGGACAAGCTTTCGTCGGAGCCGACATCGGCGGCTTTGCCGGAAACTCCAACGCCGAGCTCTTCCTACGCTGGATGCAATACGGCACTCTGACTCCGTTCTGTCGCAACCACTCCGAGATCGGCAATGTTGATCAATACGCATGGGCGTTCGGTGAGGTCATTCAAGATCATGTGCGAATCGCGATCAAGCTCCGTTACCGCTTGCTGCCCTACCTGTATGCCTGCTTCTTGGAGGCCTCCGAAACCGGCGCACCGGTACAGCGACCGCTGGTCTTTGATCATCAATACGACGCCACGGTTCGCGACATCGATGATCAGTACCTACTGGGAAGTGACCTACTGATCGCTCCTGTGGTCGGACCTGGTGTCACTGGCCGTCAGGTTTATCTTCCGGCGGGCGACTGGTACGACTGGCACTCCGGCGAGCCGGTTGGCGCCCAGCGATTCCTGACGGTTACCACTCCGCTGGACCGGATTCCGATCTATGCCCGCGGTGGGGCGGTCATTCCTATGTGGCCGGAGGCACCGGAGTCAACCCACGACTATCACCCGGCGGTCATGGAATTGCATTTGTTCGTGCCGGTATCTGACGGTGTGTATGACTCGATGGTGCAGGAGGACGATGGGCTGACACTTGCCGCCTCGCGCGGTGCTCGATATCGAACGACCTTTGCCGTCGAACGAGCCGCCGGCCAGCTGACGGTCAGGGCGGAGGTCAGCGGTGACGGCTATCCGGAATTTAGGCGAGAACGCTTCGTACTGGTGCTCCATGGCGCGGCACCTGATACAGGACAACTCGACGACGACGTGATCAACGGGACAAACGGGCGCTTCGAGATACCCAATCGCGGCACCAGCTTCACCTTTGGTTGCACAGTGACGGAATGAGCTTGATCGTCAAGGTTGCCGAGCCGACCGACTACGCCGATGCCGGCCGAGTGACGGCTGAGGCATATCGTGCCGATGACCTGCTGCGTCGTACGGATGGCCTGATCGACGTGGACTACGAGGCTCGGCTGACAGATGCGGCCCGGCGAGCTCAGGAAGCCGAGCTGCTTGTGGCAGTCGATGACGGCCAGGTCCTAGGAAGCGTCACCTGGTGTCCACCAACATCACCATGGCGCGAGCTGGCCACCCACCCCGACCAAGCGGAGTTTCGAATGCTGTCGGTTGCGGCAGCTGGGCGCCGTCGCGGCGTCGGCCGGGCCCTCGTCAAGGCGTGCCTAGATCGGGCCCGAGCGGAGGGAATGCGCGAGGTGCTCTTGTCCTCGCTGCCGCAGATGACCGCTGCGCATGCCCTCTATCGAGAGTTCGGCTTCGTTCGCGCTCCGGAACTTGATCACAGCCCAAAGCCTCATGTGCAGCTGTGGGCTTTCCGCCTCAGACTGCTGCCGTAGTGATGTGCTTTGAGCGTGGCGAAAGACACGCCTCGCGATGGTGTGCCCTGAGCCTGTCGAAGGGCACACCTCCTGCCCAGACCTGTCACTTTGAGGACTTCATCCAAGAAGCCGCATCGAGGTGCTGCAAGAGGTCATGTGCGGCCAGCTCGATCTCTTTGTGCCGCCACTCCGATGCCCGGTAGACGCAGGCGATCAGCGCCGTACGGTGCACGCGCCGAAGGTCACCGAAGACAAATGCATACCGGGCCTTCGTCTCATCGGCCGCACCCTGGGTTAGGCCGAGATGCCAGGCGGCGTACTCCTCCCAGGAATGCCGTTCCAGAAATGCGTTCTGGTCATCTGCGCGTGGCTGCACCTCGCCCCAGTCGCTGTCGAGCACGTATTGTTTGGAGTCGATCAGGCGACGGCAGTTTTGTACTGCGGCCTTGTTCAGCGCGTATTTCGCCATGTCCTGCTGCCTTTCGCGCTACAGCGCCGCTATCAGGGTTTCCTGGGCAAAGCCGAGCCAGTCGTACACGCTCACCATGAAGCTACGCGGGTCCGCATCCGGAAGAGCCGCCAGTTCGTCGGCAGCAGCTGCATCCTTGATGCCAAGGCGAGTCGCGACGGCAAGCCGCACATTGGTCAAGGTACGCAGCCAGCTCTCAACCTCTTCGCTCGGGATCTTGAGATCCCGAGCTCCCAGTTCGGTAGTTGCCAGTCTGTTGAGCACGACGCGCGCTTCGGCGACCTTGGTTGCCTTCAGGTTGCGCTCGGTGAACCGACGGAAGTCCGCGGCGGCACCTGGGTCACCTGGGTATGCATCTGGGAACAGGCGCTTGAGCACCGGATCCTCCAAAGGTCCGGGCTCATCCGGCTCGCCTTCGAGACCTTTGACGATCTCCTCGAAGGCGTCGGAAGCATCGGATTGATCGGCAAAACCCTCGGGCTCCCCATCCGAGAGCAGCTCGATCAGCTGCATGATCAACGAGGCCAGCAGTTCGACCTCGTACGCGCTGAGCTGGGTGACGATCATGCCCCGCCGCTTGTGGAACTTTTTCATATTTGATTGCCTCGCTCGCCAAGCTCGCTCGGCGCGGATCGCGCTGTGGGGCCGCTGCCTTCCTCGCCTGCTCGTAGGCAGCAAGCTTGACCACCCCGAGCTGCCCACCAACGCTGCCTGCTCCCAGCCTCGTCCAGGACAGCGGCGCGCGATCCGAGTTTCATCTGTCTGCGATGCATCCGGCGCTCGTGACAGTCACTTATCCGACTTGTCCAGGGTTGCCCAGAGGCCATATTCGTGCATGGCGGTGACATCCTGCTCCATCGCCTCGCGAGTACCGCTGGAAACAATCGCCTTGCCTGTCGTATGTACCTGCAACATCAACTTCTCTGCCTTGGATTTGGTGTAGTGGAAGTAGGTCACGAACACATGCGTCACGTATGACATCAGATTGACCGGGTCATCCCACACAATGGTGACCCATGGCGTTTGCGCCAGAACTTCGTCGACTGGGCGCTCGGCGATGGCGGTGCCGCCTGCTGGGGTCAGGCTCTCCCCGTCCGGATCAGGCATAGGAACCATTCTTGCAACGTCGCGGAGTTTTCGGGGCAGAGCGCTCCGGCCAGTGGATCCGGACCCGTCGGTCCTGGCTAGGCTGACGCCGTGACGGCGACGGATCCGGCGCCAGACGTCGCGGCGGCTTGGGGACCGAGCGAAGTTCCGACCACCGCGCTGCTGACCGATCACTATGAGCTGACCATGGTGCGTGCTGCGCTTCGAGCCGGTACCGCGAATCGACGCTGTGTCTTCGAACTCTTCGCCCGACGCCTGCCGCAGGGCCGCCGTTATGGAGTCGTCGCCGGGGTCGGGAGAGCGCTACGCGCCCTGCGGCACTTCCGTTTCGACGAGGAGTCACTCGCCTTCTTGCGCGACCGCGAGGTAGTTGATCAAGCTATGGCCGACTGGCTGGCCAACTTCTGTTTCTCCGGTGATATCTGGGGCTATCCGGAGGGCGAGATCTACTTCCCCGGTTCCCCGATCGTGATCGTCGAAAGCACGTTTGGCGAGGCCGTGGTCCTTGAGACCTTGCTGCTGAGCATCTACAACCACGACTCCGCCATTGCCTCCGCCGCCTCTCGGATGACGGCAATGGCCGGCGATCGGCCGATTATCGAAATGGGCTCGCGCCGGACGCATGAGCTCGCGGCGGTGGCGGCTGCTCGAGCCGCTTACGTCGCGGGGTTTTCGTCGACCTCGAATCTGGAAGCCGGCCGCCGTTACGGGGTGCCGACCCGAGGTACAGCTGCCCACTCCTTTACCTTGCTGCACACCAGCGAGCGAGAAGCCTTCGCCGCCCAAATCGCCGAGTTGGGCGAGGGAACCACCTTGCTGGTGGACACCTACGACGTCTTCGAGGCCGTCAAGATCGGAGTCGAGCTCACCGACGGCAGGCTAGGCGCTATCCGACTTGACTCCGGCGATCTTGGTCTGCTGGCCACCCAGGTCCGCGAGCTGCTGGACTCACTGGGCGCGACCCGTACCAAGATCATCGTGACGAGCGATCTCGACGAGTTCACCCTTGCGGCGCTGTCGGGTGCACCGGTGGACGGCTACGGGATTGGCACGGCTTTGGTGACCGGCAGTGGCCGTCCCACCTGCGAATTCGTCTACAAGTTGGTGGCTCGGGCCGAATCCGACGATCTCGACGCGCCGTTGCTGGCCGTGGCCAAGAAGAGCGTCAACAAGATCTCGGTTGGTGGCCGAAAGTACGCGCTACGACGGCTATCCGAAGACGGTACGGCTGAGGCGGAGATCATCGGAATCGGCGTTCCGCCGAGTGGCGACTCCAACGACCGACCGCTACTTGTCAAGCTGGTTGACGGCGGCAAGATCATTGGCGATGAACCGCTTGGAGTCATGCGTGAGCGACACGTACGCTCCCGCGCCGAGCTGCCGCTTGAGGCACTGAAAATGTCTCGAGGGGAGCCAGTCATCCAAACGCTGTTCGGTGGCAATGGCGGAGATGTAAGAAATCCATACCAGGCCGAGTCCAGCGGCGAGTTGCGCGCAGCGGGCAGCGTAGGGGAGGCCATCGCTGGGCCAACCAGGGAGTTGTGATCATGACACGTGCCTTGATCGTTGCTGATTCGCAGCGAGATTTTGCGAGGTCGGCTCGCTGGGCGTAGCCGGAGGAGCCGCCGCAGTCAGGCGCATCGACAGTCTGCTCAAGAGTGATCATGGCTATGCGATTGGCGGAGTAACAAACGACTAATCGCCGGCGGCGGGCGGCAGCATCTTCACCAACGTCTTAGGCGCGATGGAAACGAAGGCTTCACGACAGATCGCGCTGAGCTCGGCCTGGTCGATTCCTGGCAATTCAACGCCAAGCCAGCCGCGATGACCGACATAGGGCGGTCGGAAGAAGCGCTCGGGATCGGTCTCGACCATCTCGACCTGAACCCCATCCGGTGCGGCGCACCAGATCGCGAGCCGACCGTCTTCGTGGTGATCATTGAGGAACATCACAAAACACTTCTTGTCACGGATGAAGAACGCCGGTCCGCCATGGCTCAAGCGTTCCGACGTCTCCGGCAATACGAGGCATGCCACGCGCACCTTGCCGAGTGCCTCGTCGACCTCATGCTGCGCAAATCGACTCACTAGCCACATTGTGCCGTCACTGACACAGGAGGTTCCATTGCGCACACGGCCTCGTCCAGGTTCAAAATCCGACCAATGCGGAGTTTTCGGTCAGTTTGAGGCGGTGGATTCAAGCGGTGCCTGCAACGTCGGGGTGACTTGCCTTGTCTGACAGTAGTTCGTTGAGGGCTTCGGCTGGGGTGCGCCAGCCAAGGGTTTTTCGGGGTCGGGCGTTGAGTTCGTC
>Ga0307294_10000123_pt1 | contig 18195 bp, 17 predicted proteins | sample ER_DNA_151_FD_194468 | JGI IMG/M metagenome (GOLD analysis project Ga0307294, IMG submission 194468) | Bulk soil microbial communities from the East River watershed near Crested Butte, Colorado, United States - ER_DNA_151 | ecosystem: Environmental > Terrestrial > Soil > Floodplain | place... | reverse complement strand
TGATCGTCAAGGCCCCGACCATGTGACGCAGGGACGGTTATCCGCCGAATTGATCAAGGACCTGAAGCTGCCGAGGGACGCCGATGCCTATCTCTGCGGTCCGGTCTCCTTCATGGCTGAGCTTCGGACTGGCCTAGGAAGCTACGGTCTGGATCCGGCGCGTGTCCACATCGAAACATTCGGTGCGGAGGGGGCTCTGACCCCCGGGATAGCGGCCTTGTCAGCGGGGCCGCCGCATCTGCCCGCCGGACCGCCCGGCCAAGGTCCCGCCGTGTCATTCGCGCGTAGCGGCATCGCGGCCAACTGGGGTTCGCAATACGGCAGCCTGCTGGAGTTCGCCGAGGCGTGCAACGTGCCTACCCGCTGGTCCTGCCGTACGGGCGTCTGCCACACCTGCGAAACTGCGCTGCTGTCCGGCGGGATCAGGTACGACCCGGAGCCGCTGGAGCAACCAGCCGACGGAAATGTCCTGATCTGCAGCGCAAAACCGACCGAGGGGATCGTCGTCGACTTGTGATTGGTTCCGGTCAATCGGTCGAGCGGCGAGCCTGATTCACCTCGCGGGTAAACGCCCAGGGGTCCGCCACCGGACCCACGTGTCCGAGCTTGTCGGGGTTGACCACCGAGCGGATCGTTTGGATCCGCCCGCCGAGCACGTCCAGGGTCAACGTGCCGACGACCTTGTCGTTCCGATCGCAAAGGATCGCGCCCGGCTGGCCGTTCAGCTCGCGTGGCTCAACTCTCGCGTCGATCTTGGCGAGCGCCGGGAGGATCGAGGCGAGCACGCGGGCCACGTTGTCGGCACCGATCACGCCCCTGGCGAATGCGGGCGCCTTGCCACCCCCATCCCCGACCATCGAGACGTCGGCAGCGAGCAACTCCCTCACTCCGTCGATGTCGCCATCCCGGAGCGCATCGAAGAACCGCGCCGCCAGCTCCTCGCGTTCCCGGCGGTCCGCCTCGAACCGAGGGCGCCCGACGTCCATGTGGCGTCGCGCCCGGACCGCGAGCTGGCGGCACGCCGCCTCCGAACGCTCGACGGCGACTGCGACCTCCGGAAAGCCGAACCCGAACACCTCCCGGAGCACGAAGACCGCTCGTTCGAGCGGGGTCAGCCGCTCGAGCAGCAACAGTGCCGCCATCGACACCGAGTCCGCCAGTTCTGCCGACCGCGCCGGATCCTCATAGGGGTCGCTAAGCAACGGCTCGGGGAACCACTGCCCGACGTAGGTCTCCCGCCGGACGCGCGCCGAGCGCAACACGTCGATCGAGATGCGCGTGACCACGGCCGAGAGGAACGCCTTGGTCGATGTGGGCTGTGTCGGAGAGGACTCGTAACGCAGCCAGGTCTCTTGGACCGCGTCCTCTGCTTCGGCCACGCTGCCAAGGATCCGGTAGGCGATCGCGGACAGGAGCGGCCGCAGCTCCTCGAACTCCTCGCCCCGGGTCATCTGAGTTCTTCCGTGAAACCCTGCCGCCACGACGGATAGCGCAGCTGCCAGCCGAGCTCCCGCTTGGCCTTGGCGTTGGAGAAGCCACGCCCTTCGGTCATTATGCCTACCGCCATCTCGCCGGCCAGCAGCCGCGCCAGCCATGCCGGGATTCGGCGCGGCTGCTTGGCCCCGGCGCACTCCGCGAGAAACGGAAGCCACGCGCTGACGGGCGCCGGCTCGTCGTCGACGATGTTGAACACGCCCTTCGCGCTCTGCTCCAAAGCCAGGACGGTAGCGCTCGCCGCGTCGTCGACATGCACCCACGAGACGTAGCCAGTGCCACCCCCGACCAGGGGGAACAGCCGCTTCCGCACGAGCGCGAGCTGCTCGTCCCAAGCGCCCGGCCCGTAGAACCCGCCGTAGCGCAGGACCGCGCCTCCAGCCTTGACGACGACGTCCTCGAGATGGCGGATCGCCTTCGTCCCCTCCAGGACCTCCAGCGGGTCTTCCTCCGTCTTGACCCAGCCGCCCTTGCGAATTCCGTTCATGCTGGCGTGGCCCTGCGCGACGAAGTGGGAGACACCGGTCGCCTGGGCCGCGGCCAGCAGGTGGTCGGTCCCCTCGGTGCGGAGCCGGTTAGTGGCGGCGAAGAAGCGGTTAGCCTTCCTCAGGTTCGGCTTGCCGGCGTGCGCCACGGAAAGCCCCGTCATCTCGTGCACGATGGCGTCCGGCCGGGCCGCGGCCACCGCCTCCCCCACCGACGCCGCATCCAGCGCGTCCATCACGACGCCCTCGGCGCTCAACTGCTCCAGCAGCCCCAGCTTGGCCGCGCTCGTCGTCGTCGCGGTCACCTGATGGCCACGGGCCACGAGCTGCGGCACCAGACGACGCCCGAGGACCCCGGACCCGCCTGCCACGAACACCCGCATGACGATCACCTTCCTGATTTCGGAGTTTGTCTCTGAGACATCAGACGAGATAGCCCGGCCGGTCTGTGACATCGGAGGGAAGGCAGTCCATGGCGAAGCTCTACGCCACCGGCGATAATCAAAGCCCACCACTCATCGGGACTCTGCCAACTCACGTATGGAAGGCTCATCATGCCGCAGGCTGGCCGCGAGGTCGCTCGGTTGCGCGCCGTCACAACCCGATCGATCAGTCCTGAAAATGTCGATGGCGCCAAGGGCGGCGGCGGGCGTGCCACAGAGGGCACCGGAGCGTACGCTGCTCGCGATCTTGGACCGGGCTGGAAGGTCTCTCCGTCGATGATCATCGGCTCAGGAGCCACGCTCCCGATGGCCGTGATCGACGGTCCCGGCACGATTACTCACATCTGGCTCACCACCGGGCTCGAGCACTGGCGGACCTTGGTGCTGCGGGCGTACTGGGACGATGCGGCCGAGCCCGCTATCGAGGTGCCGGTTGGCGATTTCTTCGCCAACGGCTGGGGCCGGTTCGTTCAGGTCAGCTCCAGCATGATCGCCGCCAACCCGCACGGCGGCTTCAACTCCTATTGGCCGATGCCGTTTCAGCGCCAAGCCAGGCTCACGATGGAGAACATCGGCGGCGCCGATGCCCAGTTGTATTACCAGGTGACGTACGAGAATGACCTTGACGTCGACGGGCTCGGTTACCTCCATGCGCAGTTCCGTCGCAACAATCCGCTATTGGCGGGCGACCTGCATTCGCTTGTGGACGGCGTCACCGGCCAGGGTCATTACGTCGGCACCTACCTGGCTTGGGGTGTCAACGCCCCTGGCTGGTGGGGCGAGGGTGAGCTGAAGGTCTACCTCGACGGCGACGACGACTACCCGACTATCTGTGGTACAGGCACTGAGGACTATTTCGGTGGCGCTTGGAACTTCGACGTCCCCGGCCGCGGCTACACCGAATACACCACGCCGTACCTCGGGATGCCACAAGTGATTCGCCCGGACGGCCTCTATCAGAGCCAGCAGCGCTTCGGTCTCTACCGCTGGCACGTGCCCGACCCCATCCATTTCGCCACCGATCTGCGCGTGGAGATCCAGGCCCTGGGCTGGCAGTTCGGCGGCAGATACCGCCCGCTACACGACGACATCGCCTCGACCGCGTTGTTCTATCTCGATCGGCCGAGCACCCGGCGACCCACATTTCCGCATGCCGATGCGCTGCGGACTGGTGTCTGACGCAGAAGTCGACTTCACCAACATCGAGCGCCACGCGTTAACGTGGTTCATCGGCGAGCCAGCCGATGACACAGCCGTCTTTCGGGCACGATTGATAGTTGCTCGTTCATGGCATAGGAGTCCGGAGGGCAACTTGTTAACAGTTGTTGGGATTATTCTGCTCGTGTTCTTCGGCTACTACGTCTCGCTGATTCTCCATCCGATGGCGAGGTGTACCAGATGCCACGGCAAGCCGAGGTCTAAAGGCGCGGTGTTTAGCTATGCGCACCGGACGTGCTCCAGGTGCGCAGGCACCGGGCAGGAGCCTCGACTGGGGCGCAAGTTGTTCCATATGGACCGCGACAAGTCCTAAGTGGGCCCTCGTTCGATCGACCTCGTCTAAGCTGGGCGGTCATGCTGATCCTCGGACTCATTCTCTTCGGCATCCTTGTTGGTGCCGCCGCTCAATTGATCTTGGGCAGGTCGGCCAAGGGCGTCGACTGGACGCTGGCGTTCGTGGCTGGACTTGCCGGATCCTTCCTGGGCGGGCTGCTGATCAGCCTGCTCTCCGGCGACGGGCTGCGGCTTCGGCCCAGTGGGATCATCGGATCGCTGGTCGGCGCGCTGCTGGTCACCGCTGGATGGCAGTGGTACCACCGGCGCAGCAAGACCTCTCACGCCTGACGGCTTCGACCTCGACATCAAGTCGAGATGTGCTCGAACGTATGAGCGAAAATGTCAGTGCTGGTCCATAGTGTCTGAAGCGTGGCAGTTGCTCTGATTCCCGAGCCGATAGCGGATCCGGTCGTCGATCCGCTGACCGATTGGCTGGATGACGTGCTGGCCGGATTAGCCGATGGTGTTGCCGAGTGCGCGACGGATGCGGCCAGCGCGTCGGATGCGGTGCGCATTGATCGGATCGCGCGGCTGGAGAAGCTGAAGGCGGCGGCAGCGGCGCTGCAGGCTGCCGAATCGGTCCGGTTTGCTCAGTCGCAGGCGCAAGCGCAGTTGGCCGCCGATGTCCACCCCGACAAAATTGGCCGCGGGATAGCTGACCAGCTGGGTTTGGCTTGCAAGGTCTCGGGGTTCGAAGCGAGCCGTCGGCTGGGCCGAGCTCGGGCTTTGTGGTTCGAGCTGCCCGAAATCTACCGCCTGCTGACCGCCGGAGAGATCAGTGAGTATGTCTCCGCGCTTGTGGTGACTGAGACTCGCCACCTCGACGCCCAGACGAGACGTCACGTGGACGCGAAGATCACCGCAGCTGGAATCTTCCGGATGGGTCCGCGCAGCGCTGCAGCGTCCGCGCGCAAGCATGCGTACGAGGCCGATCGCGAGGGTTATGTGCAACGCGGCCGGACTGAACGCAAGAACCGTCGGGTCAGCCTGCGGCCCGCGCCTGACACGATGAGCCTGCTGACCGGCTATCTGCCGGCCGAGCAAGGCGTCGCCTGCCTGAAGGCGCTGCGCGATCACACCGACACTGTGAAAGCCACCGGTGATCCGCGGTTCCGGGACCAGATCATGGCGGACACTTTGGTGGAACGCATCACCGGTCAAGCTCACGCAGCTGATGTGAACGCTGAGCTACAGATCGTGATGTCGCTTGATGCCCTGTTGGATGCAAACGAAAACACCGCGGTGGAGTTGGATGGCTATGGACCAGTGCCAGCCGATATCGCCCGCGACATCTTGGCCACCAGCAAGGGCCGGCTGTGGTGGCGCCGGCTGTACGCCGCGCCCGTGGGCGGTCCGCTAACCGGCGGTGATCCCTTGCGCCGCCAGTTCGATGGCTTCCTCAGAAAGTTGATCATGCTTCGGGATCGGCGGTGCAGGGATCCATTCTGTGACGCGCCGATCCGCCACATCGATCACGTCCGACGCTTCTCTGATGGTGGTCTGACGATCTATCCCAACGGTCGCGGAGAATGCGAACGCGGCAACTACGCCCGAGAGATGCCCGGTTGGAAAGTCGAAGAGCTTTCCAGCGGCCTAGACGGCCAACATCACGCGATCAAGATCACCACGCCCACCGGCCACAGCTATCTGAGCCGAGCGCCGTGACAGAGCAGCATCACAATGAATGAGTCACGATTTCACCGACCTCTTCATCGCTGAGATCAATGGGATTCCCTCGCATGCTGCTTGCCTTCTGAGCGGCCATAACAACCGGGGCGATCTCGTTCTGATCGAGTCCGTAGCTTGCCAGACCAGGGATCGACAGCGCAGCGGTTAACCGCCGTAGCCAGGCAATCGCGTCTTCCGGGGGCGCATCAGGCTGACCGGTGAGCAGAGTCGCCACTTCGCTGATCCGGTCCAGGGCAGGATGGTCGGGCGCTCGTCCACGGAGGGCCCGAAGATCGACATCCATGGTCGCGGCAAGAACAGCGGCGCAGACTGCCCCGTGCGGCGCGGAGAGCCGCGCGCCTGCCGCAGCGGCGAGCCCATGCACAGCTCCTAGCCCGGAGTTGGCGAGGCACATGCCGCCGAAGAGACTGGCCAACGCGAGGTCTTCGCGTACGCCGGGATCTTCCATGCCCTCCCGATATGCGCGGTGAAGTGATCGAGCAGAGCGGCGAATCCCGTCCCGAGCCAGCGCATCGGTGAACGGGTTGGCGCGCCGCGACAGCAGGGGCTCGATCAATTGGGAGAGCGCATCCATGCCGCTGGCCGCGATGGTCGTTTTGGGTACACCGGCGAGCAGGTCCGGGTCGACGAGAGCGACCCTCGGGAGCATCAGCGGGCTTCGAAGGCTTGCCTTGACTCCGCCCCCGGATAGCACCGAGTTACGCGTCACCTCCGAGCCTGTTCCGGCCGTAGTGGGCACTGCGACGCACGGCAAGCCTGGCTGTTCGATCGGGCGGCCGGCACCAATGACTTCCAGGTGATCAATCGGGTCGGTGCCCGAGGTGGCCAACACCGCAACGGATTTGGCGACATCCAGCGCGCTGCCGCCGCCGAAGCCCAATACCGCATCACAGCCGACTTCTGCCAGCAGCGTGACAGCGGCCCGCACTCGCTCGATCGACGGCTCAGCTGCGACTCCAAAAACCACGCTCGACATCCCGGCTTCACGCAACGCCGATCGAAGGGTGTCGGCTCGTGAAGTGGTACGGCCGGTGACGATCAGGACGCGGCTGGCCCCAAGCCCCGAGAGTGCCTCTGGCACCTCGCTGACTCGGCCAGCCCCGAATCGTATGTCGGCTGGGACTGCGAGATCGAAGCGAACCACGCCGCTACCAGTCCGAGTCTTCCGGCGAGCTGTTCAGGTACCGGATCGCCTGCCGTGGCCTGGCCATCATGGGCGCCACAACGTCGCGCCACCGCTGATAATGACCGGTGCCCTTGTGGGCTACGGCAGCTGCCTCGTCCCGATAGACCTCGACGAGCACTACGTGAGCAGGATCGGTGCGATCGCTCAACACATCGAATCGCACAATCCCTGACTCGCGCCGACTCGCCATCGCGTTCTCTTCCGTCGCCGCGAGGAAACCCTCAACAAAATCAGGAATGACCGCAACATCAACATGGACCACAAGCAGGCTGTTCGACACGAGCCGACGATATTCGACCGACCGCTGCGACGGTCGGCGGGTCCGCTGCCTCATCACCCGAATGCACGCACTCGGGGGACATCTACGCCGATCTGACGCGTACCCGAATGGCTCGATAGCCGACGCCGATGACAAAGATCAACGTCCCGGTCACCACGGCGCTCAGTGGCAACGTCACAACCAAGATCGCGCATCCGATCATGCCGACGATCTGCAGGATGCGGGGGAATCGACGCCGATCGGGCAATTGGGTGTACGCAGCCGCGTTGGCGATCAAGTAATACAACAAGACACCGAAAGAGGAGAAACCGATCGCACCGCGCAGGTCAGTCACCAAGATCAGAATGCACACCAGTCCAGCTATGGCGATTTCGGCGTGATGCGGCACCTGGTGGCGTTCATGGACGGCGGCCAGCCAGCGCGGCAGATCATCGTGGCGCGCCATGGCGAGAGTGGTCCTGCCAACGCCGGCGATCAAGGCGAGCAGTGCACCGAGCGCTGCTGCGGCGGCGCCAAACCGGACCACTAGGTCAGCCCAGCCCCAGCCGACCGCATTCACCGCCGCGGCCAATGGTGCGGGACTGGAAGCAACACCCGTCGGGCCAAGAGCCACCAAGATCGCAACACCTACGAGAAGATAGATCGACACCGCGATGGTGAGCGCTGTCAAGACCGCGCGGGGAATGGCGCGCTCCGGGTTGCGGACTTCTTCACCCAAGGTTGCGATGCGGGCATAGCCGGCGAACGCAAAGAACAACAGACCAGCCGACTGCAAGATGCCGTACCAACCATTGGCCAAGAGATCCCACGATCGAACAGATGCAGTCCCATCCGAACCGCTGAGCGAAGCAAGCACCACGAGCACCAAGATGGCGATCACGACCGCGACAATGATCTTGGTCAGTCCTGCGGTTCGGGTGATCCCGTAGTAATTGACTGTCGTCAAGATGATCACCGCCGCGATCCCGATTGGTCGCTCCCAGGCAGCTGGCGCAACGTAGGCAGCGAAGGTGAGAGCCATCGCGGCACAGCTGGCCGTCTTGCCAACGACAAATCCCCATCCGGCGAGAAAGCCCCACCAAGGCCCGAGTCGCTCCCGGCCGTAGATATAGGTTCCGCCCGAGGTCGGATATTCGGCGGCCAGCTGAGCCGATGCGGTGGCATTGCAGTACGCGACGAGAGCGGCCACAGCAAGTCCGATCAGCAACCCGGCACCCGCTACGGCCGCGGCGGGGGAGAATGCGGCGAACACCCCCGCGCCTAGCATCGAGCCCAGCCCGATGATCACCGCGTCAAAGGTGCCCAGCCGTCGCACCAATTGAGGCTCTGTCACCACCTGATGGAACCACAGGACCGTCTTGCAGCGGTCGCTCCCTCCGAGGCCACATCGGCTCTCGCAGGCCAGACTGGGTGGATGGAGATTGACGGCACACTGGTGGCTCGGTTGATCAGAGCTCAGTTCCCGCAGTGGGCCGGCCTACCGATCTCCGCTGCCGAGCCCAACGGTTGGGACGACCGGACATCTGATCGACGAGGTGCTTGACGAGCATGCCCACGCCGTCTGATCTGCTTCCGCACCTGCGCCGCGCTCGTGATCTCATGGACAGCCGATACGCCGACGATCTCAACGTGGCGACAATCGCTCAGCGCGCAGGAGTGTCGAAGTACTACTTCATCCGCAGCTTCAACGCTGAGTATGGCCAAACGCCCGCTCAGTACCTCACCCACCGCCGCATCGAGCGCGCCCAGGACCTGCTGCGCGCGACCAATCTGACGGTCACTGAGATCTGCATGCTGGTGGGCTACACGAGCCTTGGGTCGTTTAGTGCGAAGTTCCGCTCACTCGTGGGCGAGACGCCGTCGGCGTTTCAGCAGCGTTATGGCGGCAACGGCGTCCCCCACATTCCCGGCTGCTACGTGTTCATGCGCGGCTTTCAAGAGAGAGCAATTCCGGAGAAGCCGGCTGAAGGGTTCGAGCACTAACGTTCAAGCCATGATCACAAACGTTTCCCTGGTAACTGTCTACGTCACCGACCAGGACGAAGCCAAGAAGTTCTACACCGACGTACTCGGGTTCGAGGCCCGCACCGACACTTCGTTGGGCGACTACCGCTGGATCACTGTGGGGCACCCGGACCAGCCTGAGCTGGAGGTCACGCTGATGGTGCCGGGCCCTCCGCTGGATGACGAGATGGCCGACGTCGTACGCCGCGCGCTCGCCAACGGCCGAATGGGCGGCCTCGGACTCAGGGTTGACGACTGCCAGAAGACTTACGAGGACCTCAGTGCGCAGGGAGTGGAATTTCCACAGCCGCCGTCCGATCGCCCGTACGGGGTGGAGGCCGTCATGCGTGACAACAGCGGCAATTGGCTCGTACTGGTGGAACCCAAGTCTGGCGAGTGATCGAGAGCGCGCTGACCGCCTACCGCAGGTGACTGGCATGGGCGGTCAGCGCGCAATGATCATTGATGTATGACTGCAGACGACTACCGCGGCATCCGATGAAGGCGAGACCTAGTGGTCGGCGTTCGAGACGCCGTTGGGATAGACCACCGACTTGAGGCTGCTCGGATCCTGGTCGCTCTCCAGCGCCTCGTCGGCGCGCTCAAGATCGAAACGTCCGGTGACGAGTGAATCAAGATCAACTAAGCCGCTGGCCACCAGGTGTATGGCGGCCGGCCAGGTGTCGGTGTAGCGGAAGATGCCCGTGACGGAGATCTCGAGGTTCTGGATGTGCTCCACGGGCAAAGTCATTTCAGATGAACCGAGGCCCACGAGTACCGCGGTGCCTGCGGGACGTACTGCCTTGATCCCCGACATCACTGCATGCGGCGACCCGCTGGCGTCCACAAAAGCGTTGACATCGAGCCCGGCGGTCGCGATGTCGGTCTCCCGAGGATCGAGCACCCGGGTAGCGCCGTAACGCAACGCACGCTCTCGGCGCTCGGCCACAAGATCGGTAACGATGATCTCCGCCGCGCCGAAGGCTCGTGCGGTCTGGGCACACATGATCCCGATCGGTCCTGCGCCGGCGATCAGGATGCTGGAGCCAGGACTCACTCCCGCCTTGCGCATCGTCGTCACAGCCACCGAAAGCGGCTCCAGCAAGGCGGCCGCCTCGTCGGACATTGAGTCCGGTACGCGGTGGGCGAATTCGGTACGGATCACGCAGTACTGCGCGAAGGCTCCATCGATCGGGGGCGTGGCGTAGAACTCCATGTTGGGGCAGAGGTTGTAATGACCAGCGCGACACTCACGGCAGCGACGACAATTCTTCTGAGGCTCGATGGCCACTCGCTCACCAATCCTGGATTCCGGGACCTCATCGCCGACTGCAACGATGCGGCCCGACAACTCGTGGCCGAGGATCAAGGGGCTGGTGACCACGAAGTCACCGATTCGTCCGTGCCGGTAGTAGTGGGTATCGGAGCCGCAGACTCCTACGGCAGACACCTCCACGAGTACCTCGTCGCTGGCCGTCGGAGGTGTCGGCACCTGCTCGATGCTGAGCGCTCTCACACCCGTCAGCACGCTGGCCCGCATCTTCTGCGGGATGCTGCTCGTCGTCCCAGTGGCGGTTTGGGTCATGGCAGTAGGTCCTCTCTAGCGAATGGTGTAGCCGCCGTCGACTAGCAAGTCCACGCCGTTGATCATCCTCGCGGCATCGCTGGCCAGGAAGACAGCGGCGGCAGCGATCTCCTCAGGTTGGGCGAACCTCTGCGTCGGGATTTGGGCTTTCAGCGCCTCGCCCTCCGGGTTATCCCAAAACGCCTTGCCGAGCGCCGTGAGCACCACTGTCGGGCTGATCGTGTTGGCTGTGACTCCTCGGCCAGCCCATTCCAGAGCCAGCACCTTGGTCAGGCCGACCAGGCCGAACTTTGATGCGCAGTACGCAGCGTGGCCAGGCAGCGCGATGGTCGCGGCCTGAGAGGCGATGCTGATCACGGTGCCACTCCCTTGGGCGAGCATGATCCGGCCCACCTGCTGACTGACCAGGAACGCGCCCCGCAGATTGACGGCCATCGTGAGATCCCACGCGTCGACGGAGAGCTCCTCGGCGGGACGCATCAGCCCGATACCGGCGCAGTTGACGAGTACGTCGATGCGACTGAATTGTGCGTTCGCCGCGCTGATCGCATCAATGACCGACTGCTCGTTGGTCACGTCGCAGCCGAAGGCCCCGGCCGCGCTACCCTCACCGACCTTGAGCTGAGCGGCATCCAGCGCCAGGTCCAGTACCACGACGGTCGCGCCCTTCGCCGAGTACGCATCGACGATCGCCGAGCCGATGCCGGAGGCGCCGCCGGTCACAACGGCGACTTTGTCCGCAAGGGAAAAGTCATAACGGGGTTGCGCCGTCATGTCGGCACCCTATCGCCCGAATGTCTGAAGTCGATCATGGTTGATCATTACCAGACCGTATGGAAGCGGCGAAGCCTCGTGAAGCGTCAGACTGCTTCGCCCACTACACTGACTTCCCGCATGTTCAGACAGCTTCCACCCGTTCCCGACCATCCCACCCTCGAGGAAGAGATCCTCAGCTGGTGGGAGGAACGCCGTATCTTCGATCGGCTACGTGAACGCAACCATGGGGGCCCGGTCTGGAGTTTCATCGACGGTCCAGTCACCGCCAACAAGACCCTCGGCGTACACACGGCCTGGGGCCGCACCCTCAAGGACGTCTTCCAGCGCTACAAGGCGCTTCGCGGATTCGATCAGCGCTACCAGAACGGCTTCGATTGCCAGGGTCTTTGGATCGAGGTCGGCGTCGAGCGAGAGCTAGGCCTCAACTCCAAGCGCGATATCGAGGAGTACGGGCTCGCCGAGTTCGCCCGCAAGTGCCGGGAGAAGGTTGCGTGGTCGGCGCAGGAGCTGATCCGAGGGTCGAAGCGCCTGGGTCAATGGATGGATTGGGGCAACGACTACTACACCTTCTCCGACACGAACATCTCCTATATCTGGCGCTTCCTCAAGCTCGTGCACGAACGCGGCTGGCTGTATCGCGGCCATCGGTCCACCGAGTGGTGTCCGCGTTGCGGCACGTCAATCTCGGCGCACGAACTGGTCGGAAGCTACGAGGAGCGCATCGATCCCTCGCTCTTCGTTCGCTTTCCGCTCATCGACCGGCCCGGCCAGTCGCTCACAATCTGGACGACGACGCCTTGGACGCTGCCGGCAAATGTGGCTGCCGCGGTTCATCCGGATGAGGAGTATGGCCTCCAGGAGAACGGCGAGTGGGTGGCTGTCAAGCGCTACCCCGACGAGACCTACGTCGAACGGCGCCGGGGTGCTGATCTTGTGGGATGGCGTTATGACGGGCCCTTCGACCACCTGCCGGCTGCCAAGGGCATCGCGCACCGCGTCATCAGTTGGGACGAGGTCACGATGGATGAGGGCACCGGCATCGTCCACATCGCGCCTGGGTGCGGCACCGAGGATTTCGAGCTATCCCGCGTACATGACCTTCCCATCGTCATGCCGGTGGACGAGGCTGGCCGCTTCTACGATCGCTTCGGCTGGCTGCATGGGCTCTCTACATCGGAGTCGGCGGAGCAGATCGTGGCCGATCTCGCCGAGCGCGGCCGCCTCGTCGCGGCGGCCGAGTACACGCACCGCTATCCCTTCTGCTGGCGCTGCAATACGCCGCTCATCTTCCGCATCGCTGACGACTGGTTCATTTCCGTTGATGACGTAAGGCCGAGGTTGCTTGCGGCCAACGCGACCGTGGAGTGGACGCCGGCGTACTTCGGCAAGCGCATGGACGACTGGCTCCGCAACATGGGGGACTGGAACATCTCCCGCCGCCGCTACTTCGGGCTGCCGCTTCCGATCTACCCCTGCGGATGCGGCCACGTCACGGTGGTCGGTTCCCGCGCGGAGCTCAAGGAGCTGGCGACGGCCGGGATGGATCAACTCGTCGAACTCCATCGTCCATGGATCGATGCCGTCGAGATCCGCTGCCCGGCGTGCGAGACAGAAGGCGTGCAGCGGATCCCTGAAATCGGCGACGTTTGGCTCGACGCAGGAATCGTGCCCTTCTCGACGCTCGGCTGGCAGAACCCGCAGTGGGTGGAGGGCGGCTACGGGACAGGTGCTGCCAACGAGCTCACGGGTGCCGACCTTCCGGATCATGAGTATTGGCAAAGCTGGTTTCCGGCTCACTGGGTCTCCGAGATGCGCGAGCAGATCCGGCTCTGGTTCTATTCGCAGCTCTTCATGTCGGTCTGTCTCGTAGATAAGGCGCCGTTTCGGTCTGTTCTCGGCTACGAGAAGATGCTCGACGAGCACGGGCGTCCTATGCATGGTTCCTGGGGGAATCTCATTCCAGCCGAGGAGGCGTTCGCCCGGATGGGCGCCGACGTGATGCGCTGGCAGTACTGCGACCAGCCGCCTGACCGCGACCTGCTCTTCGGCTACGGGCCGGCGCATGAGATCAAGCGAAAGCTCCTTACGCTGTGGAACTCGGTCGGATTCCTTGTGCGATACGCCAATATCGAGGGCTTTCGGCCAACGGTTAGTGATCTTGCGCCTGGCCCGGTCGGGGTCGAACTGCGCCCCCTCGACCGCTGGATCCTTGAGCGAACCAAGAAGCTGGTCACCGACGCAACCGCCGCGCTCGAGGAGCAGCTCACGCACCGGCTGATCGCCGCTTTCGAGTCCTTCGTCGACGACCTCTCCAACTGGTACATCCGGCGATCTCGGCGACGCTTCTACGGCTACGACGACGCCGCGTTCCGGGCCCTCTGGTTTGCCCTTGTGACCGGCTTGCGGGTGATCGCGCCGGTGATGCCTTTCCTCGCCGATCACTTGTGGCGAAACCTGGTCGCCGACCCTTGCGCAGAAGCGCCGGACAGCATCTTCCTCGCAGGCTGGCCCGAGCTGGGTGAGCCGGACGAGCGCCTCCTCGCCGAGATCGCTGAGGTACGCCGCATCGTGGAGCTCGGTCGGGAAGCGCGCAGCACCGCCGGGGTGAAGTTGCGCCAACCGCTCCGCCGGGTCTACGTGCGCGGCGCACGGCTCGCCCGGGAACATGCGCAGGAAATCGCCGAGGAGCTGCGGGTGGATGAGGTCGGTTTCGACCAGGGTCCCGTGGCTCAGGTTCGGCTGCTACCGAACCTTCGGGTGCTCGGGCCACGGTTGGGTCGGAAAGTGCCCGAGATCAAGGCGGCGTTGGAACGCGGTGAGGTGGAGGAGCTCGGCGGGGGCCGGCTGCGCGTCGCTGGCGAAGAGCTCGAGGCGGAGGAGGTGATCCGCGGTGAGCGGGTCGAGATCTCCGGCTGGACGATCGCGTACAACGAAACGGTGTCGGTCGCCCTTGATACCGAGATCGACGCGGAGCTCGAGCTCAGAGGCCAGGTCTATGAGCTCATCCACACGGTCAACACGATGCGCAAGGACGCGGGGCTTGAGCTGACCGACAGGATTGTGCTGACCCTCCCGGACCGCGGCGACGTGCTGGGCCACAAGGACTGGATCAAGGCCGAGACGCTCGCGACGCGCATCGAGGTGGGCGAGGCTCTGGCGATCACGAAGGCTTAGCCAAGTCCGCGGTCTCGAGCGAGGATCGCTGCTTCGGTACGGGTAGCGACGTTGAGCTTGGTGAAGATCGCGGAGGTGTTGTTGTTGACGGTTTTCAGCGAGAGTCCAAGTCGATCGGCGATCGCGGAGTTGGATAAGCCCAGGGAAAGCAGTCTCAAAACGTCATGCTCGCGCGGGGTCAGCTGTGGGAACGGGTCGTCACCAGTTGCCGGCGCACCGAGTCGGGCCAGTATCCGCTGGGCCACCGACGGGCCGAAGATCGCTTGGCCGTCGGCGACCGCCGTGACGGCGCGAAGAATCTCTTCCTTGGTCGCTCCCTTGAGCAGGTAACCACGGGCGCCAGCCCGCATCGCCTTGGTCACGGTGACGTCATCGTCGCTCATCGTCAAGATCAGCACAGCCACTTCGGGTGCAACCCGGCTGATCTCTGCAGTGGCGCTGAACCCGTCGGTGTCCGGCATTGCGAGATCCATGATGATCACGTCCGGTTGGTCGATCACTGCAGCCTTGATCGCCTCGCGGCCGGTCGCGGCCTCGCCGATCAAGGTGATGTCGGGGTACTCGGCGAACAGCGCGCGAAGCCCGTCGCGGACCACTGGATGATCATCAGCGACCAAGATCTTGATCATCGGTCGGCTCGCAATGGCAGGGTCGCCGCCACTCGGCCACCCTCGGCGGTGGGACCGGCCTGGCATGCCCCGCCGACCTCGGACGCCCGGAGCTGAATCGATGTCAATCCCAACCCCGGTGCCCAAGGGGCGCTAGGGCTGCCGTCATCAGTGATGATCATCTTCAGGGTGCCGTCGGCGGTGATCAGCCGTACGGAGGCAAGCGTGGCATCAGAGTGCCGGACGACATTGGTGAGAGCCTCGGCGGCGATCCGGTACGCGGCCACCTCCACTGACGATGGCAGGGCCGGCAGCGTCTCGGGTGCATCGATGGTCACCTTGACCGGACCTAGCCGGCCGCCCTCTTCCCTGAGAGCCCCGACCAGACCGAGTTCATCGAGCGCGGCCGGCCGGAGTCCGTACGCGAGTTGTCGTACGGCTTCGACGGCGTGACGCAACTGTTCGGCCAACTCGTTTGCCAGCGATTCGGCGCGCTCTGGTCGGTGGCGTGCCGCAAGACCAATGCCGTCTGCCTTCAATGCTGCACCGGTAAGGAGCGGTCCGAGGCTGTCGTGGAGCTCGCGGCGCAGTCGGGTGCGTTCCTCCTCGGCGGCGTCGATGACGCGTTCTCGTGAGGCCTTCACGTCCTCGGTGAGCGCCCGTGCATGCAGCACGATCGCCATCGGAGTGGCCACCAGGTCCACGACTTTCTGATCTGCGCGGGAGAGCCGGTCCTCACCTGGGCGCGGGCCCACCACCAGATTCCCGACCTGCTGGCCGTCATAGCTGAGTGGCCAGCTCTGGGGGTTGGCTGAGGGCTCCCCGCTTGCCACAATGTCGCCGTCCGGGCTCTCGATCGCCGCGTAGCTGAGCCGGAGAGAGTCGCGGAGTGCGTTGGCAACCCCGTTGAGGTCGTCACCGGCCAGCCGCTGCCCGACCGCGGACACCGCGGCTACCGGGTCGTGCCGCGCGCCGTAGACCGCGCGATCGACGAGGCGTTGCAGGCGCACTCGCACGGGGTTGAACGCTAATGCGATCGCCAGCGCGGCCAGCACCGGCGCCCCAGCGCCGCGAAGAATCCGATCAAGCACCGCAACCAGTCCGACGTACACCGCAATGACAGCCCCAGTCAGCAGGGCGTACACGATTACCCGTGAGACGACGATGCGTACGTCGTAGAGGCCGTGCCGCAGTACCGCGATGGTGACCGCGGCAGGGATCAACGGGAAACTCAACAGGAGCAGAATGTTCTGCCCCGTCGGGATGGCGAACCAGACCGGCACGTTGATCAAGATCACCAGAACCACCGCGATCATGAGCCACAAGATTTGCTGTCGTACGGTCTCGGTGCCGCGAACGTAGCGCACCACCAGACTGGCGACCGACGCCAGAATGATGAAGGGTGTGACGACGGCGGCAATGCCTTCCGTGACTGCCCACCATGGCGCGACCAGGAACGACGAGGCGCCGTATTCCGGAGTTGGGCCAACGAACATGTTGCCAAGAAGTGCGTTCGCGACCGTGAGCCAACACAGCACAACCCAACGCCGGCTTAGCGGCTTGCCGGTGGGGAAGAGTTGCAAGATCAACGGGAGGCAGCAAAAGACTCCCCAAGACCACGCGAACATGTTGATCGTCACGAGCACCCGGAGGGTCAGCTGCGTCCAGTCGTGCGCGGCGCCGTAGATCATGAATGGTGTTACTGCCGCAGTCAGCAACGGGGCGACGCCGGTGATCAGGAAGAGCCAACCGATCGGGTTGTCCGGCTTCGCGCGGGCGATCAGGAGACCGCACGGTGCTGCTGACAACCCGATCGCAGTGTTGGTGATCAAAAAGCTGGACCAGGCCGTCTCGCTGTCGATACCGAGGAGCAGCGCGCCCACCACCGCGACTCCAGCGAGCACGATGGCGAGACCGAAGAGCGCGTACGCCAACACCCTGAGCCGTTTGGGCATGCCCTCATGATCCCGCCGGAAACTCCCGACCACCAGGGAGTTGGCTCCTGAGTCGTCCGGGGAGCCTCCCGGTGTCCCTGAGCAGCAATGCTCCTGCTGGGGGTGCGACGGCGACGGCATCCTGCAGGGACCACGTAGGTCCCAGAAGCAATCCAGGAGGTCATCATGACGGTCACCGCAACAAGCGCGACCAAGATCAAGAACGAGAGCAGGGAGGTGCACCGACCGCGAGATGTTCGCACCTTGCAGCGGTATGCGGCTGCAGTCATCTTGCCCATTCCCGCCACCTGTGTCGCCTTGGGGCGGCTGTTTCAGACTGACGACTCAGACACCAGACGGACCCTGGACCTGATTGCGGCCAATCCCGACCGGCAGTTCATTTTCGCCCTGCTCGGTTACGTCGGGCTGTTGTGCGTGGTCCCCGCCTTCCTCGCGGCGGCGCGAGTCGCGCGACGTCGTCGGCCGGTGCTCACCACCGTCGCTCTTGCGGTGAACCTCGCTGCCTATCTCGGCGCATTCGCCATGGGTGCGATCGACAATCTTTACCTGATCGGCGCATCACTCCCAGCTGGGCAGCGCGATGTCGCCGCGATCGTGATCGAGAAGATGTGGTCGAGCGGAATCCCAGGTTTCAGCACTACTCTCTTCGTTCTGGGCCACATTCTTGGGGCGATCTTGATGGGGCTCGCGCTGCGCGGCAGCATTCCGACGATCGGCTGGCTGGCCATGCTGCTCACCACGCCGGTGCACGTCCTCGCCTTCGTCGTGCTGCAGATGCCCGCGTTGGACATGGCCGCGTGGCTCCTGATGACGCTGGCGTTCGTCTGCTGCGCAATCAAGATCATCAAGACGCCCAATGACGACTGGGATCTGCCGCCGCTTGCCACAGCTGCGAAGCGCTGATCGCATACCGCAGCCAAGGCAGCGGGAAACTGTTGGCGCATTACATCTCGGCGTCAAC
>Ga0307294_10000121_pt1 | contig 18366 bp, 19 predicted proteins | sample ER_DNA_151_FD_194468 | JGI IMG/M metagenome (GOLD analysis project Ga0307294, IMG submission 194468) | Bulk soil microbial communities from the East River watershed near Crested Butte, Colorado, United States - ER_DNA_151 | ecosystem: Environmental > Terrestrial > Soil > Floodplain | place... | reverse complement strand
CATCGAGCCCGTGGTCGGCGATATCGCCGCCATCATGGGACTTGAGGTCTGCTACCGCGACGGCAACGTCGCCAAATATGGCCTGGAGAACGCGCTGCTGCCGGTCGACACCATCCTGCTGGAAGTGGTGGCGCCGTTCCAGCCGGGCACCGCGGCGGGACGCTTCATCGAGAAAACCGGCGGCCGCGGCGGCTACATGGCGATTTTCTGCTGCGACGATCCGGACGCGCGCGGTGCGCAGGCCGGCAGGCTGGGCGTGCGCACCGCCAACGTCATCGACCACGCGCCCTATCACGGCGTGCAACTGCATCCGCGCGACTGCCGCGCCGCCTTCATCGAATTCAACCACACCGCCGGCAGCGACAATGTTCTGGGACCATATCCACCGGCCGGACCGGAGTGGACCAAATCGATCCGCAAGGACGTGACGCAGGCGCTGACCGGCGTGGAAATGGAAAGCCCGGAACCCGAGGTGCTGGCCGCGCACTGGGGCAAGATCATCGGCCTGCCGGTGAGCACGGGAAACTCAGGCGAGCCCGAGCTGAAGCTGCCCAATGCCAGCTTTCGTTTCGTGGACGGCGCCAGTGACATCATGAGCGGGCTGACGTTCCAGGTAGCCGACGTCGCCAAGGTGCGCGATGCCGCCAAGGCCAGGGGTTGTGCGGTATCGGGCGATTCGTTCGCGCTGGGCGGGGTGACGTTTCGGCTGGTGGCGTGAGGCCGAGCATTTCCGTCATTGCGAGGAGCTCTTGCGACGAAGCAATCCAGCTTTTGCTACTGTTAAGCTGGATTGCTTGCTTCGCTCGAAATGACGACCTCAAGAGGACCGCTTGCATGCCGCATCCGCTCGACTCCTTTTTCGCGCCCGACAGCATTGCGCTGATCGGGGCATCGCGCGACCTGGAGAAGATTCCGGGGCGGCTGCTGTCGATGCTGCGCAAGAACGGGTATCCGGGCAGGATCTATCCGATCAATCCCAACTACGACGACATCGACGGGCTGAAGTGTTTCCCGGCGATATCAGCTGTCGAACAGCCGATCGATCTCGCCATCGTCATCATTCCAGCCAAGGGGGTGCTCGGCGCCCTCGAGCAGTGCGCCGCGGTCGGCGTCAAGAACGCCGTGGTCATCTCGTCGGGTTTTGCCGAGGAAGGCGGCGACAGCGCCGCGATGCAGGACGCCATCGTGGCGCTGGCCAGGAAGACGGGGATGCGGATTTCCGGTCCCAATGCGGAAGGATTCCTGAGCGAGGTGCAGAAGGTCGCTGCGACCTTCAGTCCGACCGTCGACGTCAAGCCGGGCCATGTACCGCTGGTCGCGACTACGCGACGGATCGCTATCGTCGCGCAATCGGGTGGCATCGGCTTTGCTATCAAGCATCGTGCGAAAGCGCTCGGGGTGGCGATCAGCTATTGCGTCAGTACCGGCAACGAGTCCGATCTGGGTGCCGGCGAGTTTCTCGATTACATGGTGCAGGATGCCTCCACCGACGTGATCCTGCTGTTCATCGAGAGCATTCGCGACGTCGACAAATTCCTCGCCGCCGCCCAACGCGCGGCGGAGACCGGAAAACCGGTCATCGTGACAAAGGTCGGCCGCTCCGGCGCGGGGCAGCGCGCCGCCGCCTCGCATACCGCCAGCATGGCGGGCTGGTCGGCCGCCTATGACGCGGTGTTCGCCAGGTACGGCTTTATCATTTCGAACGATCTCGACGAGGCCGTCACCATCGCGGCGGTGCTGACCACCAACCCGCTGCCGAAAGGCGACCGTGTCGCCGTGCTCACGGTGTCGGGCGGCGCCGGTATCTGGGGTGCGGATACGGTCGCGCTGCAAGGCCTGCAGGTACCGGAACTGTCGCCATCGATCCAGGCGGAAATCAGGAAATTGCTGCCGTCCTATGGCGCGGCGGGCAATCCGATCGACGTCACCGCGCAGGGCGTGCACTCCGGCGGCCTGCAAAACAGCATCGACCTGCTCAGCGTGTCCGACGAGGTCGACATCATCCTGGTGGTGCTGTCGCTGTCGAGCGACACCAGGATGCCGTTCAAGCAGGCCGAACTGAAACCGGTGATATCGGCACGGCGCAAGCCGGTCGTGTTCTATTCCTACACGCTGCCGTCGGCCTTTGCGCGCAGCGAATTGGCCGCCTCCGGCGCGGTGGTGCTGTCGGGCCTGACCCATGCCGGGGTCGCGATGCGACGAATGGTGGAGCGCGCCCGCTTCAAACTCGCTCCCAGGGTCGACGCGGCGGCGCCGCCGCTCCGCGATCTCTCCGCGCACCTGAAATTCGCCACCCTGTCGGAATTCGACAGCAAGGCGCTGCTGCGCGCGTCCGGCATCGCGCTGCCGGGCGAAGTGCTGGTGAGCGAGAAGGGCGGACTCGATGCCGCGGTCGCCCAACTGGGCCTTCCGCTGGTGGCAAAAATTCAATCGCGCGATATCCCGCACAAGAGCGAAGTCGGCGGCGTGCGCGTCGGTATCGCCACCAAGGGCGAGGTATTTCTGGCCTATGAGGCGCTCTTGAACAACGCGCGGCGGCACCGGCCTGATGCCGTGATCCAGGGCGTGCTGGTCGGGCCGATGGCGAACAAGGGCGTCGAGATCATTGTCGGCACCCTGCTGGATGCGACGTTCGGTGCGATGATCATGGTCGGCCTCGGCGGCATTACCACGGAGTTGTTTCGGGATGTGGTCTACCGGCCGGCACCGGTGAGCGCTGCCGAAGCATCCACGATGCTGGCGGAACTCAAGGCTGCACCCTTGCTGAACGGGTTTCGCGGAGCCGCGAAGGCCGACGTTGCGGCATTGGCGCAATTGATTGCGCAGGTCTCCGTGCTGGCCGCGCAACACGCCAGCGAGATTTCCGAGATCGAACTCAACCCGGTGCTGGTGCATCCGGAAGGCCAGGGCGCGACGATCGTTGATGCGCTGGTGGTGCGGAAGAAGTAGGTGCGCTCGTGGCAACGCCCAGCCGTTGCATTGAAGGTCAGGGGGCCCGGGTCGAAAAAAGTTCCATTGTCGCGAACTGACCGGCGCCCATACCAACATTGGAGAAAACGCTGATTGACAGGCTTTCGGTGGGTTTGTGCCGAGATCGAGGGGGCAAATATTTAGGTTGAACCGGAGCCGCATGCAATATGCCGAACGGCATATTCATAATCCGTTTCACCGGATTGATCCTAAGTCCCGGCTAGACAGGGACAGGCACGCAATGACATTTGATCCGATGGCGGCTGCGGTCGATTGGCTGGACGCCTATCGGGATGGCGATATAGGCGCGATCCTAAGCATGTATGCCGACGACGCCGTAACCGAATGCGCCTGCGACGGCTTGAACGTGGCCGGCAAGGAAGGTTTGCGCGCCTATTGGGAGCGTCGCCTTCGAGACTATCCGGCGGCGGGGCTGGACGACCTTCAGCCCTACGTTGGAGGCGCGACGATCTCTTATATCGCGCGCGACTGCGTTGTAGCCGCGACCATGGAATTCAACACCGAGGGCCGGATCAGTCGCCTGCGGAGTGGTCCGCCGAAGTAAGGCCGCTCGATCGACGGGCCGGAACGGCAGTAAAATTTTTCGCGGGAAGCGAAACGAGCAGCGCGAAAATTGCTCCCGCTTCGCGTCTGATGGCACAAATTGCCTATTGCTACATTGCAATGCCGCATCACCGAAAAAGCAATTGCCATGACGCCTCAGGTCAACAATGATGACGAGTGTTATGGTTAGATTTACCGTCATGGTTGAATTGCTTAAACGGGCGGCGCTCGCTCTTTTCCTGTCCACGCTGTTGACGGCCGTAGTCATCCTGCCGCTGATGCTGTTGGCCTTGCGCTGACCTTCGCGCTGGCGCGGCGCGGGTGATGATCGATTTGGTGCGCTTTCTAATCCAACGATTGAACGATTTTCGCAAGTCGTCGCCGCTGCATTGCTACAAATGCTTTTCTTAAAATTGGCCGTTTAACCGTAAATGCGGGCATTGTTCTTCAGGACAATTCCACGACAATAACTTCCGCGCCAATTTTGATCACGCGGTTTCCAGTGCGGTTCCTGCCGCGGATTGGAGTTCCGATGATCAAACATCACATGGATGGCCTGTTGTTTTTTGGCGGCGGTCGCGAAGTGCGCATCGTGGCTTATGACGTGAGCCGGACGGCGGCCCTATTGCATGCGCATGGACTGGGTCTTGTTCCAACATCCTTCTACATCACGTTCGACGGCTTTCTCACGGTTGTAAAATGCCGACTAACGTGGAGGGTTCGCGACGATTTTGGTGTTGCTTTTGAAAAGTGGATTGACGTTCGCCAGCGCATCGTACTCGAGCAAAACATAAAGACCTTTCAGAAGTAGCCGACTGGACTACTGGCTGTCGCATACCTGTTGCGGCGCGAGTGATGATGATCATGCACCGGCACACAGGGGCGCGGGTGGAAAAACCCCTCGCGCTGCAGAGCCAGCGGCCACCCCCAAAACTCCGCATGTATTTTGCCACGGCAAAACGTCGGACAACCGTCGCCAACCGGCAGGTCAACCCGAACGGTGGACGAAAGGAAGCACGTCATGCCGAAAAGCAGGCGCGACAGCATCGCGCTCAGTTTTCCCGGACAATCGTGCTGCCCAAAAAGCGGAACGGCCTTCCGCCAGCTTCCTCAGCCCTGCGGTTCAGCGCAATCTCCATGGTACGAGCAAGTATTGCATCGCCCTTGGCGGCAGTACCGTCGGCTGGCCCAAGTTCATCAATCGCTGCACGCGCATCGGCCGAGGTAATACCCTCAAGCGTTTCATCCATCATATTGCTTACTGATCTCCCCGTAGAAACACTGTCTCCGATTTTCGCGCCTATGCCTACTGTCCCAAAGTGCATGACGCAGTTTGACGCAAGTTTGACGCAAGCCTGACGCAAGCGTGAGGCTAGGTTCCGGGTCTCAGTCCGCAACAAAGCCGATGTCGGCGGAAGCAACGGGTGATGCTCGCCGTCAAGCGCATTGTTCCATTGAGCAAAATTGAACACTGATGCTGGAAGCGGACGTGACAGGATGCTGTATCAAGCCGCCAGGGGAGCAACCGCTGTGCCCACCGTCGAGCAATGCAGAACCTATGCTGCCGAATACAAAATGCTTGGGAAAGATCAGCGAATATCGGCTCGCCGATCCTCCGTACTTTTGAACATTTCACGCAGTTGGATGGCGCTGGCTCACCAGCTTGAGAAGCTGACGCTGGTCGTCAAGGATGAAGATGCCGTCTCACATTCTGAAACCCGCGCGCGCGGCTCCGACGAGCAGCACGCGCCGTAGCGGTCGCAGCACAGTCACCGTCCCTTGAAATTCGCGACGCGGCGCTCCGAGGTGGCCTTGACGCCTTCCTTGAAGTCTTCGGTGGCGCGCAGGCGGGACTGTTCGGCGAGTTCGTGGTTGGTGGCGGCGAGCACGCGGTCGGCGAGGCCGGCGCGCATGGTGGCGCGGGTCGAGAGCAGGCCGAGCGGCGAGCATTCGGCGATCTCGGCGGCGAGCTTCATCGCCTCGGCGCGGACCTGGTCCTGCGGCACGCAGAGATTGGCGAGGCCCATTTTCGTGGCTTCCTCGCCGGTGACGCGCCGGCTGGTATAGAAGATCAGCTCGGCGTTGTTCTTGCCGACCAGTTCGGGAAGCGTCGTGGTCAGCCCGAAGCCGGGGTGGAAACCGAGTTTGGTAAAGTTGGCGGAGAAGCGCGCTTCCGGGCAGGTGACGCGGAAGTCGGCCGATACCGCAAGCCCGAGGCCGCCGCCGATGGCGGCGCCCTGCACGGCCGCGACGATCGGCTTTTTGGCGCGGAAGATGCGCACCGCGTGCAGATAGAGGCTGTTGATCGAGCCGAGGCTGTCGGCCGGATCGCCCTTCTTGGCGGTGGCTGCCTCGGCCGCTTCCTGCGCCTGCCGCGCCGGGTCGTTGAAATTGGCGCCGGCGCAGAACGCCTTGCCCTGGGCGGCGAGAACCGACGCGCGGATCTCGATATCCTTGTCGAATTCCTCCAGCGCGTCGGCGATCTGGTTGATCAGCGAGATGTCGAAAAAGTTCAGCGGCGGCCGCTGGATTTCGATCAGGCCGACATGGCCGTGCTTCTCGACGCCGATATCCGTGAATTTGCTCATGTGCTTGTCTCCGACAGAATTGAAAATCTGGCAACGGTGTAGGGCGCGCCCCCTCCCACAAGGGGAGAGGTAAGAAAGGCGTCAGCGCAGCCCGAGCCCGCGCGCGATGATGCCGCGCAGTACTTCGGTGGTGCCGCCCTGGATTGTCAGCTTCGGCGCGGTCTTGATCGCGAACGACAGCTGGTTTTCCAGGGTCTCGCGGTTGGTGGCGTTCTCCTCGACGAAGGCTGCGAGGTCGCGCACCCGGTGCGGCAGCTGCTGCTCCCAGATCGTGCCGATGTCCTTGACGATGGAGGCTTCCACCACCGGCTCCTTGCCGGCCTGCAGCATGCCCGCGACCGACACCGACATCCGCCGCATGGTGTGCAATTGCGCAACGAGACGTCCGATGCCTTCGGCGCTACGGGTGTCCGGCTTCGGGCCGACCGCGCGGACCAGTTCGGTCAGCACGTAATAGGTTTCCAGAAAGCGCTCCGGGCCGGAGCGCTCATAGGCGAGTTCGGAGGTGGCCTGCTTCCAGGCGCCGTCGATTTCGCCGAGCATATGATCGTCGGGCACGAAATAATCGGTAAACACCACCTCGTTGAATTCGAACTGGCCGGTGATCTGGCCGATCGGGTTCACCTGGATGCCCGGCTGCTTCATCTTCACCAGGAACTGGGTGAGGCCGTGGCGGCGGTTCTCCTTGGTCGGCGGCGACGTTCGAAAAATCGCGATCATGTAGTCGGCGATATGCGCCGACGAAGTCCAGATCTTGGTGCCGTTGATCAGAAAGCCGCCATCGGTCCTGGTCGCCTTGGTCTTGGCGGCGAACAGGTCGGAGCCGGAATTCGGCTCGCTCATGCCGATGGCGAAGCAGACCTCGCCGCGGCAGATCCGCGGCAGGATGTCCATCTTGATATGCTCGGGCGCGTATTTCAGCAGCACCGGGCCGCTCTGGCGGTCGGCGACGAAGAAGCGGCGGGTCGGCGCGTTGGCGACGCGCATTTCCTCGGTCACTACATAGCGCTCCAGAAACGAGCGCTCGTGGCCGCCATACTTCTTCGGCCAGGTCATGCCGAGCCAGCCGCGCTCGCCGACCCGTCGGGAAAATTCCGGCGCGTCAGTGTCCTCGCGGTTGGGCTGGTGCGGATCGAAGGTGCCGGCGGCGATCTCGTCGGCGAGGAATTGCCGGACCTCCTTGCGCAGTAGCTCGCATTCGGGCGGCAGGCGGATCGGATCGAAACGAAGGGCTGCGGTCATGGCTCAGGTCTTTCATGCAGACGAATTTTGTCAGTTATCAGCGCGACGCCACCAGCGGCCACAGCTCGTCGGCGCCGCGGTCGGCGACCAGTTTGCCGAGCTCGACCGCCCAGAAACTCTCCGAACCGAAGTCGTCGCGCCAGGCGAGTGCGCGCAAGGAGTAGCGGTGCAAGATGTGCTCGACCGTAAAACCGATTGCGCCGTGCACCTGATGGGCGATCGCGGCGCCCTTCTCGGCGGCTTCGGAGCAGCGGATTTTTGCCGATGCGGCTTCCAGAAAGAACGCGTCGTCGAACGACGTGCTGTTGGCGATGGCATCCGCCGCCGAGGTCGCGGCCGCCAGGGCCGCCGCCGACTCGCCGGCGAGTTTTGCCAAATTGTGCTGCACCGCCTGGAATTTCGAGATCTTCTTCTCGAACGCGACGCGCTCATTGGAATAACGCACGCTGATGTCGAGCATCGATTCCAGCGCGCCCGCGATCTGCAGGGACCGCGCAACGCCGCCCATCAGCATCAGCGCGGTCTGGTCGAAACCCTTAGGTGCAGGCTTGATCTCGATCGGCGCAACATTGGCGAACGTCACGGTGTCGCTGGCGTCGCCGCCGAGGCCGAGGCCGGCTTCGATCCTGAGGGCAGCGGCATCGACCAGCGCAATCGACAAGCCGTTGACGCCTTCGGCCAGCACAGCGATATGCTTTGCAGCCTTGGCGAAGGGGACGCCGCGGGCGCGGCCCGACAAGGTGCCGTCGGCGTTGAGCGCGATCCGATCCCGGGGGCTCGCGGGCGCCACGGTCATCTCGCCCTCGGGCGAGGCGATCTTCGCCTGCGCCAACAGCCATCCCGCCAGCATGGTCTCGGCCAGCGGCACGGCGACGGCAAAGCGCCCGGCCGAACTCAGCACCGAAAAACCTTCGGCGAGGCTGGCGCCCGAGCCGCCGAGATCATCGGGCACCCAGGACAGCGGCAGGCCGGATTCGGTCAGCGCCTGCCACAGCGGCGCTTTCCAGCTGCCGTTCTTGTCGCTGTTGATGGTCTGGGCGTCGGCGAGATCCGCAAAAATCTTCTCGGCGGTCTCGGCAACGATGTTCTCACTCTCCGCCACGGCGTTCCTCGTTTTGAATTGGCCCCCGCGCCCGGCAGTTCCGCCGGGCTCGGGTGCGGTTATTTCTTGCACCGCATGATGAGGAAAAGCCACTGCTAAGACAAGCATCTGTCTCCGCAGGGCCGCCTGCAGGGCCGGCATGCAGCGATGGTTAGCTGCCGAAACGATGAATTCCGTGTTGCGGAGTTTGGCGGATTTGCGGGTATTTGCCCGTGCGATATGGTAGATCGCGGCCCGGATTGAAAATCAAAAAAGAGGAAATTTTGGATGTCGAAGGATGGTTTGTGCGCTGTCGTCACCGGTTCGGCGTCCGGCCTGGGAGCTGCGACCGCGGCCATCCTGGCCAAGGGCGGCGCGCGCATCGTGGTCAACTATTCATCCAGCGCCAAGGAAGCCGAGGCCACCGCCGACCACTGCCGCGCCGCCGGCGCCGAAGTCGTGGTGGTGCAGGGCGATGTCGCGCGCGACGAGGACTGCAGGAAGATCGTCGCCGCCGCGGCGCCGTGGGGACGGATCGATGCGCTGATCAACAATGCAGGGACCACCAAGCATGTGCCGCATGCGGATCTCGACGGATTGTCGGCGGAGGATTTTCAGCGGCTGTTCGGCGTCAACACCATCGGCCCGTTCCAGATGATCCGCGCGGCGCGCAGCCTGCTGGAGGCCGGCGCCAAGGCGTCGGGCGGCGCCTCGGCTGTCGTCAACATTTCGTCGGTCGCGGGCATTAGCGGCGTCGGCTCGTCGATTGCCTATGCCGCGAGCAAGGGCGCGCTCAACACCATCACCTATTCACTGGCGCGCGCGCTGGCGCCGCTGATCCGCGTCAACACGGTCTGCCCCGGCTATATCGACACGCCCTGGTTCACCAAGGGCCGCGGCGAGGCCGGCGCCAAGGCGGTGCGCGATTCCGTGATCGCGCGGGTACCGCTCAAGGTCGGGTCATCGGCGGAAGATATCGCGTCGCTGGTGTGTTTTCTCGCGACGCCGGCTTCAAGCAACATGACCGGCGAGCTGGTGCGGATGGATGCCGGGCTGCATCTGATTACGTGAAGTTCTCAAACGTCATTCCCGGGCGACGCGAAGCATCGACCTCGGAATATCGAGTTTCCCCGAACTGAACGAGGGCGGGCGCGATGACAGCAGAGCGAACCATCGGCATTGCCGGGGCCGGCAGTATCGGTTGCTTCGTCGGGGGCATGCTGGCGGCCGGAGGCCGCTGCGTCGCCCTGCTGGCACGGCCGCGCGTGATCGCAGAGATCGAGAGCAACGGGCTGCGGCTGACGAGTTTCGAGGGCCTCGACCGACGGATTGCGACAGACCAGCTGACGCTGTCGCAGGATCCGTCGATTTTCAGCGATGCCGGCGTGGTGCTGGTGACGGTCAAGAGCGCCGACACCGCGGAGATCGCCGGCGTCATCGCAAGACATGCGCCACATGACGCCGTCATCGTGTCCCTGCAGAACGGCGTCGGCAATGTCGACGCGCTGCGCACGCGATTGCCGGGGCGGACGGTGCTCGGCGGTATAGTGCCCTTCAACGTGATTTCGGCCGGCCAGGGCCGGTTTCACCGCTCCACCTCGGGCGACATCGTCATCGAGGCGGACGAGGCCGCTACCGCGGAGCGGCTTTCGGTGCCGGGGCTGAAGCTGCGCGCCACCCCGGACATCTCGGGTGTGCAATGGGGCAAGCTGCTGGTCAATCTCAACAACGCACTCAACGCGCTGGCCGGCCTGCCGCTGCGCCGGCAACTGGCGCAGCGGCGGTGGCGCGGGCTGTTCGCCGACCAGATGGCGGAGGGGCTGGCGGCGCTGCGGGCGGAAGGCATCGCGCCGGTGTCGTCGACGCCGGTGCCGGCAAGCTGGACGCCGTATCTGCTGCGGCTGCCGGACCCGATTTTCAACATGGTGCTGGGACGGACCATGAAGATCGATCCCGAGGCGCGCTCGTCGATGTGGGAAGATCTGCAGCGCGGACGCGCCACCGAAATCGATTACCTGCAGGGCGTCATCACCGAAATCGCCGACCGCCACGGGCTGCAAGTGCCGCTGTCGCGCCGTATCGTCGCGCTGGTCAAGAACGCGGAGCATAACGCCAGGGGCTCGCCGGGACTGACGCCGGAGCAGATCCGGGATGCGCCGCTGCCTACTGATTAACGGCGCCAGATGATCTTTTCAACGCGTCGTTCCCGCGAACCCGCGGACCCATAGCCACCGGCGTTGATTGCTTTAAGAGGTCTCTACCTCCGTGCCATCAACGGCAGGGCACGTCGCGTGGGTCCCTGCCTTCGCAGGGACGACGAGATCAACTGCGCTTGGCCTTGTTCGGTGGCGGGCCGAACAGCTTCTTGATTTCCTTGATACCTTCGGAGAGCCGCGGCCACTCGCAGGAGAAGGAATCTTTCGCGCAATTGGTGGCTCTGGTGCGCGACCGGACGTCGCCGGATTTTGGCTCGCCCGTAGCGGCGGCCTGTTGCCTGGCCGGGTTTTGCCGTGGCACCGGGACCTTTTCCGTTTCGGTTATCAGCGACGTCTGCTGCACTTGCTGCTGTTTGGCGAAGGCAGCGGCGATGGTGGAGCGCCGCTGCTGCTCCAGATAGGCGATATATTCTTCGTCGATTTTCCGCTGCTCTTCCGGCGTCGGATTCGGCCCGGCGATGTCGAAGTGACGGTTCTGCATGAAATCGAAATAGGTGTAGCCGCCGCCGGGCTTGCGCCGGCCGGCGAACTTCGAATGGCAGTCGCCGAGCCGCGACGCCTTTTCTTCCTTGGTCGCGGCCTTCTCGGCAATGTCGGCGCATGCCTCGAAATCGGCCGGCTTACCGCTCCACCACTGCGCCTGCGCGCGCAACGGCGTCAGCACGAAGCCCGCAGCAAACATTGCCATAAACAAGGTACGTGATGCGATCACGGACGAATTTTCCAGGCCACGATTTCCAGGACGCGATTCAAGACATGGTTCCCGACAACACAATCTCTGCTGATTGTCGCCATTATCGTTGCCCTTGTCACCCCGGAACCGGGCATTTTTGCGCCATCGTCCAGCATCGGTCCGGCTGAGGAACAAATCGGCAGTTGCCGGAATATCCCAGGTTGAACAAGGCATTCGGCCGCTTCGATAGGGCATATCGAAAAGGGGCCCGCGAATGGGATGCCGAATTTGCCGGATTCCAACCACAATCTGGAATGCTCCGCGTGCTTGCCTCGTCACGGCTGTGTTGCGGTGCTGTTTGAAGATCGCGACAACAGCGGAAGCGGTATTTATGAGAACGCCACCGTGACGGCGGCTATTTCCTGCATCTTATGTAGGAAGCGCCGTTGATGCGGATCCGGCTCTGATCCAGCACGGTCACCGTGACCGTTTCGCGCCGCGAATTTTTCTTCGCCTTGTAATCTTGCCAGAACTCGAAGCAGGTCAGCTTCAGCGTGGCGACATCGCCCTTGGCTGCGTGACTGTCGACGCGGCAATGGTTTTCATACTGGTCGTACAGCGGAGCGGGCTGGCCGTTTTCCATATTCCGCAGGTCAATCATGGTCTTCGAATCCGGGCTGTCGCCATAGCGACATTCCTTCCGGTTCTTGGCCCAATAGCCCTCCCACTTTTCGGCCGCGACGGCCGGCGGCTTTGACGCCGCGGCGGTTGGCTTTGCGACGGCGGCCAATGCTGGCGTCGCGGCGTCAAGGGCGAACAGCGCGAACGCGAGGCCCGCCACGCATCGTAGGTGGGGCGACAGGCGGGACTCCCGGCGGGCATTTCCCTGCATCTAACAGGCCACGACAGGTTGAAGATGCCGCCAGATTTGCACGCCCGAACGGAACTGCAAAGGGCCAGCATACCAGCTATTGAAGGATTGGTTCAGGGCGAAACTTGACCTCATCACGGGTTAGGCTGCAGATGTCGCGCCGGGGGCTCGCTGCGCCGGCGAATGAACGCGCGCTGGAACGCGCGCCGAAATTGGAAGGGGAGCAGCCTGCATGAATGTCACCACGGCCATGAAAAGCGTGCCGAAGCCTGCGCCTGATCTGATCGAGGCGTTTCGGAGCGCGCCGACCTGCGTGATCAGCGACAATCTGGCCCGGCTGCCGGGCGCCGTCGGGCTGCGCCAGTTCCATCGCAGCGGCAGGATGGTGGGGGTCGCCTTCACCGTGCGCACCCGGCCGGGCGACAATCTGGCCATCCACCAGGCGCTCGAACTGGTTGGGCCCGGTGACGTCATTGTCGTCGACGGCGGCGGCGACGAGTCGCGGGCGCTGGTCGGCGAGATCATGAAGAACATCGCCGAGCACCGGGGTGCCGCCGGCTATGTGATCGACGGCGCTATCCGCGACGTCGCCGCCATCGCGGCCTCCGATTTTCCGTGCTTTGCCCGCGCCGCCATTCATCGCGGGCCCTACAAGAGCGGTCCCGGCGAAATCAATGTGCCAGTCTCGATCGGCGGCTCGGTGATTTCGCCCGGCGATATCGTGGTGGGCGACGAGGACGGCGTGGTGTCGTTTCCAGCCTCGATCGCGGCCACGCTGCTCGAGGCGGTGCGCGCCCAGGTCGCGCGCGAAGAGGACACGCTGCTCGCGATCCGCGAGGGCCGCTACCAGGGCTCTTACGCAAAATCCTGAACGACACCAATCGACATTGGGCGCAAATGACGTTGAGGAAGCCACGATGAGTCAGAAGGACGAGTTTCACAATCTGGACAATCCGCATGACGGCCTGTTTCGCGATCTCGCACCGGGCTTGACCACGCGGATCTTCGCAGGCGAGCACGCCATGCTCTCGGTGGTGACGCTGGCGCCGCACTCGGAAGGCACCCGGCACCATCATCCCGAAGAGCAATGGGGCGTGCTGCTCGAGGGCTCCGCCATCCGTTTTCAAGGCGATGAGCAGATCGAAGTGAAGAAGGGCGATTTCTGGCGCACGCCGGGCAACGTGCCGCACACCATGCGCGCCGGGCCGGAGGGCGCGCGCGTGCTCGATATCTTCAGTCCGCCGCGGCCGGAATACAAAAAGCCCGGATCGGGCTTCGGCAATTCATAACCTGCGAACAACAAAACAAGCGCAGCCACATTCGGGAGGATAGTCATGCGGAAGATCACAAGACGAACCCTGCTGGCGGCATCGGCCGCTTTCGCTGTCACCCCGGCGCTGGCGCAGCCTGCAAAGGTAATGACGCTGGTGGTGCCGTTTCCGCCCGGAGGCTCCACCGACGCGCTGGCCCGGCTGCTGCAGGCCCACCTGCAGACCAGGCTCGGCCGTACCGTGCTGGTCGAGAACAAGTCCGGCGCGGCCGGTTCGCTCGGTGCCGCCCAGGTCGCCAAGAGCGCGCCGGACGGCAACACCTTCCTCGTCACCTTCGACTCGCATGCGGTGATTCCCGCCATCCTCGAAAAGCCGCAGCTCGACGTCGAGAAGGACCTGATGCCGGTGTTTCTGGTCGGCACCGCGCCTTACGTGATCGCGGCCAATGCCAGCCGGCCGTTCAAGACTTTTGCCGACGTCATCGCGGCGTCCAAAGCAAAACCCGGCTCGATCCAGTACGCCTCGGTCGGCATCGGCACGCTCGGCCATCTCGCCATGACGATGCTGGCCAAGCAGGCCGGCGTCGACATCACCCATGTGCCGTATCGCGGCGGCGGGCCGGCCATGAACGACGTGCTGGGCGGACATGTCGACCTGATCGCGGGATCGGCGGCGCTGATAACCGCGCAACTCGGGCCCAACCTTCGTCCCCTGCTGCAGCTCGGTCGTGAGCGGCTGCCGTCGCTGAAGGATACCCAGACATCGATGGAAGCCGGCTTCCCGGATTCCGAGACGCTGGCCTGGTGGGGCGTTTTCGCTCCCACCGGCACGCAATCAGATGTCGTCGACAGCATGGCGAAGTCGGTCAAGGAGATCCTGAGCGAGCCGGCGATCGCGGCGCAGCTGCGCGATACCCAGCAGATGTCGCTGCTGCTGGCCGACGGCAAGGATTTTGGCACGTTCTTCGCCAAGCAGGTCAGCATCTGGGGCAAAGTGGTGCGCGAGAACAACATCAAGGCGTAGCGCGTTGTCCAAAGCCCTTTTCGTCATTCTTCTTGCCTTGCCGCTGGGCTTTGGCAGTCTGGCCTCCGCGGAGCCGTCGCCGGCATCGATGATTTCCGAATTCCGTGCCAAGCACGGCGAAGGCAGCGTCGTCATCGATGCGACCCTGAACCGGATTGCATTGGATCAGGCCAGGGCCATGGCCGCCAAGGACAGGCTCGACCACGACGTGCTCGGATCCTTCAATTCGAGAATGGCGCCGGCCAAGGCGGGGCGGGCCGCCGAGAATATCGCGTATGGCCACGAAGGTTTCGCAAAGACGCTCGACCAGTGGATCAACTCGGCCGGCCATCGCAAAAATCTCCTGCTCCCCAAGGCCACGCGCGTTGGCGTTGCCAACGCGAAGAGCGCCACCAACCGCACCTATTGGGCCATGGTGATCGCCGGGGACTATGAAACGCCGCGTCCGGCTGCGGGGAAGAAAGCTGCGCCGAAGGGCGAGAAGGGGGCGCCGGCTCCATCGTGCCGGATGAAGCTGCTCGGTGTCTGCTTTTGAAGTCTCAGAGACTCGTCATGCCCGGGACAAGCCTGGCCATGACGAAAACGGAGTCATTTTCAAGGGGTTGAGAGTACCGAAAATGCTGTCTGCATGTCCGGCGGGCTCGTCGGAGGGCTGGCGATCAGCCGCCCGCTTTGATATGAAGCTGCCAAGTTCCCGCCTCTCGCGGCGGGGCTTCGGTCCCGTAGCTCAGCCGGATAGAGCGACGGTTTCCTAAACCGTAGGTCGCATGTTCGAGTCATGCCGGGATCGCCAACAAAATAGGCCAATTTCTCGGAGGCGACGGTGTCGGCCGGACATCGTGGCTTTGCGGGGGAAGGTGAGGGCAGAACTCGATATCTCTCTCCCGGACGGGGCCGCTCGCATCACTATTGAATTGGTCTCGGGTGAGACGCTGAGCGAGATCGTGAGGACTGCAAAGGGCTGTCTGCCGACCCACTGTCGGACCGTGATATCGAAGCCAAGTTGCGGGATTGCGCTCGGCTGGGCGGAAGCAATTGGAATGTTGACCGCATCGTCGCCGATGTCTGGCGCCTCGACTCGCTGGCCGACCTCCCAAGCCTGATGGTTCGCACGGCTGAGCCGCGCCGCCTTGAAAAAAGTACTCAAGCAATGGAAGGAACCCTGACTCAGGAGGCGGCGGTTCCGCGTTGGCGTTTACGCGGAAAGGAGGCAAATGTGGTTTCGGCACCGCAGGCGTCGGGTTGAGCGTTTCATCAGGAGACATCATGGCCGTACAGGAATACGAGCTGTTTGCGATCCGCTATGCCACGCACGATGCGCAGCGGAGCGAGCACTTCATCGGCGGCGATCCGCACGACGGCCCGATGCCGATGGACTATTTCATGTGGCTGCCCGGGGCACGATCCGCTCGCCATGAAGTTCTACCCGGCTCCGAGCCCGCAACTGGAGGGCATCGCCGTGCGTCTTGACGTGCCGCCATCGGGCGCCGCGCCCGCTCGCGCTGATCCTTTTTCGCGGCGCTGAAGATGACAAGATCGCGCCTTGATCGCGCGATTCGTTTGATCTGGAGATGCCGGGAAACGGGAGCTGGATTTTGAAAGACATTGCCTGGATCGCGGTCGATTGGGGCACCTCCAATCTCAGGGTATGGGGATTGAACGCTGACAGTCAGCTCGTCGCCGAAGCGTCATCGGACCAGGGCATGGCGAAGCTGGATCGATCCGGTTTTGAGCCGGCCTTGCTGGCGCTGACCAGCGATTGGCTCCCGCCGGATCGCCGAACGCCCGTGATCGCCTGCGGCATGGTCGGGGCGCGCCAGGGCTGGGTCGAAGTTCCGTATCGGCAGGTGCCGTGCAAGCCTGTCTTTTTCGACGCGGTCGGCCGTCCCGACACGCGCGATCCGCGCTTGAGCGTGTTTGTCCTCGCCGGCATCAAGCAGATTCAACCGGCGCCGGACGTCATGCGCGGCGAGGAAACCCAGATCGCCGGGTTTCTCAGGGAATACCCGCACTTCGCAGGGGTGCTTTGCCTGCCCGGGACTCACACCAAATGGGTGCGGATCAATGCAGGCGATATCGTTCATTTCCGGACCTTCATGACCGGCGAATTGTTCAATCTGCTGTCGGCACACTCCGTCTTGCGCCATAGCCTAAGCGGCAACGGATCGGACCCGACCGAATTTGCCGCCAGCGTCGAAGCCATGGCGGCGGAGCCGGCGGGACTTGCCGCACGCCTGTTCTCGATCCGCGCGCAGTCGCTTGTTTCGGAATTCGGTCCGGCGATAGCCGCTGCCCGGTTGTCGGGACTGCTGATCGGCGCCGAACTTGCCGCCGCCAGGGATGACTGGTGCAATCAGGCGCCCACTATCGTCGGCAATGGGCCGCAATCCGAACTCTATGCTGAAGGGCTTCGGGTGCTGGGCCAGGCGCCGCGCATCGTCGATGCATCCCATGTAACTCTGGCCGGCTTGAAATCGGCCTATCTGCAGATTGCGAAGGATTTTTCATGACCCGCAACATCATCGCCATTCTGCGTGGCATCAGTCCCGAAGAGGCCGAGCCGGTTTGCGAAGCGCTGCTCGAAGCCGGCCTGACCACCATTGAGATCCCGCTGAATTCGCCACGGCCATTGCAGAGCATTGCCGTGCTGGCGAAAAAGTTCGGTTCGCAGGCCGTGATCGGGGCAGGGACCGTCCTGACCGCGAAGGAAGTTCGCGATGTCGCCAATGCCGGTGGACGGATCATCGTCTCGCCCAGTTTCGACGCCGAAGTCGTCGCCGAAACCAAGGCGCTGAAACTGGCTTCGTGGCCGGGCGTGCTGACGCCGTCGGAATGTTTTTCCGCCCTCAAGGCAGGTGCGGACGGTTTGAAGATTTTTCCGTGCTCGGTGGTCGGACCCGCCGGCTTAAAGGCGATGCGTGCAGTCTTGCCGGCACAGACGGCAATCTATGCAGTCGGCGGCGCCGGTCCTGCTAATTTCGGTGAATGGTTCCGCGCAGGAGTTACGGGGTTTGGTGTTGGAACTGCACTTTATCAACCCGAAAATTCCCTTGCTCAATTGCGGAAGGCCGCAATCGAGATCGTTCGAGCCTACGATGGCGCGCGTTAGAGAGACCGTATTGGCGACAGTCGGCGATCATTTCTCCATGGCAACTCTCAAGATTGGCATCAACCGGTCGGTTTCGGTTTTTACCAGGTTCGCCAGGGCCCTTGGTCCGGGGCGGCTCGGCTCGACGATATCGCTGCCGAGCTCTGCGAACCGCCTTTGCACGGCTTCTTCGCTCAAGCCCTTGTTCAGGGCCTCTGCAAGCTTCTCGATGACTGGCGGCGGCCGCGGTTGCGCTCGTCTCGGGCCGGTGTCTGAGCCTATTATTCGATCCAGCCTTGAATTACCCGGTTAGCGACAAAAAGCCACGCCCAAGCGCCGACCTTTGCGCCACTTCACCTGACAAGACTGGCGCAAGTTCTGGTTGTCAATTCTCAGCCTGAACAAGTCGGGAAACCAAACCGCATTTTTGACCTCGATCGCGGCCCCCGACAACGAAATGTCCAGGATCGTGCAGGGAATGATGGTGATCCTGCCGGTGCCAAATTCCAGTTTTCCGGCCTTCTGGGATACCCATCTCGTTGCACGACGATAACCTTTCGAGCCTCGATACACCGATAGAGCCTGCATTGTCTCACCTTCACCAATCCATGCAATCCTCCGCAGGTTGAAGGAAGAGTTGTTAAGGATTCGTTCTCGATTAACCTGCCCAGGTGCGGGTTGCTGACGTCTGACGGGACTCGATTTTCAGTAACGTCAGGTGACCGAGACTCGCCATTGACCTAGGCCAGACTCCAAACCGGCTTCCTATGCCTACCACC
>Ga0307294_10000119_pt1 | contig 18525 bp, 16 predicted proteins | sample ER_DNA_151_FD_194468 | JGI IMG/M metagenome (GOLD analysis project Ga0307294, IMG submission 194468) | Bulk soil microbial communities from the East River watershed near Crested Butte, Colorado, United States - ER_DNA_151 | ecosystem: Environmental > Terrestrial > Soil > Floodplain | place... | reverse complement strand
ACTGACGGCACGGAACGCCAGCGCGGGATGCGCGAGCGACTGCAGGAGCTCGCGGACTGAGTGAGCTACTGGAACCCATCTAAGGGTCCGCGAGCGACGAAAGAGGCGAATCTCGCGGCTGCCGTCAGAGTGCAATCCCATACCGCCGCGTAAATTTGGGCTATGCGGCTGCCGCCGATCTCGCTTAAGACGTTGCTCAAGCGCATGGTGCAGGCCGTCCTCGCAGTGCAGGGAGCGACGCTGCTGGCCCTCGTCATCGTCGACCACCGGCGTAAGAAGCTCCGCAAGCCCGCGACGTTTCCCCGCCTGCCGCCTCGCTCGGTGACGGTCGGCGGATCAGAGGTCACGGTCTACACCTACGGTGAAGATCTTTACCGCGACATGCTGAACGCCATCAGCCAAGCCAAGTCGCGGATCTTCTTCGAGAGCTTCATCTGGAAGAGCGACACCGTTGGACAGGCGTTCAAAGACGCGCTGATCGATGCGGCGAATCGCGGAGTCAAGGTTTATGTGGTCTTCGATGAATTCGCTAACCTCGTCGTGCCGCCCTCGTTCTTCGTCTTTCCCAAGAACATCGCGGTACGCCGTCATCCGCTGATCGTCTCCGGGTTCCGATTCCCGCGCAACACCGGTCGCGATCATCGCAAGCTGCTGGTGGTCGACGATGTCGCAGCGTTCCTCGGCGGCTACAACATCGGCAGCCTGTACGCCACAGACTGGCGTGATACTCATGCCCGGCTCACCGGCGACATCGTCTGGGACATGCAGAACGCATTCATCGACTTCTGGAATCTCTGGGCGGGTCGGCGCCGGGCCGCATTACCTGACTTCGGCAGCGCCACTTGGCAGCCCGACATCCGCATCCACCGGAACATGCCGCGCAACATGGTCTATCCGATTCGGGGCATGTACCTGGACGCTATCGACCGGGCCTCTCACAACATCTACATGACACACGCCTACTTCATCCCCGATACAGACATCTTGTCTGCCCTGATCCGCGCGGCCCGGCGAGGCGTGGATGTTCGGATCATCATCCCTGCAGAGTCCAACCACATCGTGGCCGACTGGTTGTCTCGCGGCTTCTACAGCCACCTGCTCCGGAGCGGCGTCCACCTACTGCTGTATCAGGGCGCCATGGTGCACGCAAAGACGGCCACTATTGACGGGCAGTGGTCGACAATCGGCACTGCAAACATCGATCGGGTAAGCCTGCTTGGCAACTACGAGATCAATATGGAGGTCTTCAACCGCGAGGTAGCCAGGCAGATGGAAGAGATCTTCGCAATCGACTCCACCAACACCGTTGAGCTGACACTCGAGGACTGGGAGCGCCGGCATGCCATGGTGAAATTCTCCGAAACCGTCTTAACGCCGCTGCGGCCCTTGCTTTAGCAGCGGGGGCTTCTCACAGCTCCAATTACTCACACGCGGGGTGGATGGAGCCTACGTGAACGTGGGTTGCTGACACAGGCAGATCTAGGTGCGGAGGGTTAGCTCCACGCGGCGGGATTAGCGACCAACGCGGCAACCGGCTTTGGCATCTCGCCGGAAACCACATGCGCCAAGCTGACGCCCTCCAGAATTGTCCGCTCCGAGGCTCGCAGCGCGATCCAGACTTCTTGCAGGGCCGCAGCCGCCCCAACGTAGGCCAGATTCTCCGGGCGGCTACCACGTACGTTGGCCAACTCGCCGTCCAGTGCCCGGATCACATCCGCAATGCTGATCTCCTCCGCTGGCCGAGACAGTCGATAGCCGCCCTCTGGACCGCGCTGGCTCCGCAGCAGGCCGGTACGCCGCAACTCACCCAAAATGCTTTCCAGGTATTTGTTGGGAATGTGCTGCGCCTCGGAGAGCTGCTCCACCGTACGCGGCGCGTTGGCGGCGGCGAGCTCCGACATCGCCCGCAGCGCGTAATCCACACGAGCTGAAAGTCTCATCTGAACAGACCTTCTGTGGCACCGTAATCTTCGGTCACGACCTCACCCCACGATCGACCTTACTGCCACAGCACGGCAACTGCGGCATTCGTGATCGTCAGACCGCCGATCAATCCCCAAAGTCCACGTGGGATTGCAGCAAACTTACGGTTCTTGGCCACCAGCACCACGATCACCGCAGTGATCAGGAGCTTGATCAAGATCTTGACGTGGTTCGCCGGATCTGGCCCAATCTCCTCCAGGGCGACCAGCGCAAGACCACTTATGAGAAGCGTGAATGACCCGTTCAGCATCGAGGCATTGATCTCGGGCTCCTTCGACCTGATCTGAACAAGAAAGCCGCCGAATAGGGCGGCAAAGCCGATCAGGTGAATCAGCACCAAGATCTGCTGCGCCAGCTGCATGGCCCGACACTAGTGGCCGGGCTAGGTGCGGTGTTGTATCTCTGCTCGCGCGGCGGCCCGGCGCTTACCGGCCCCGGCCGAGGGGGTGAAGTGCTTAAACGAGCCGGCGATCAGTCGCCCAGCGGGTTAGTTGATGACGGTTGGAAAGCTGGAGCTTGCGCAGCACGCTGCTGACATGGGTCTCGACTGTCTTGATCGAGATGAAGAGCTCCTTGGCCACCTCTTTGTACGCATAGCCACGAGCAATGAGCCGAAGCACCTCACGCTCACGCTGCGACAATCGGTCCAGATCCTCATCCACTGTTGCAAGATCAATGGACCCCGAAAAAGCGTCCAGCACGAATCCGGCCAGCCGCGGCGAAAAGACCGCATCGCCCTCGGCGACTCGACGGATCGCGTCGATCAACTCGGTACCACTGATCGATTTCGTGACATACCCCCGAGCACCGGCCCGGATCACACCTATAACGTCCTCCGCAGCGTCAGAGACTGATAACGCGAGGAACTTCTGGTCGGGATTCTTCTCATGGACCTTCCGGATGACCTCAACGCCGCCCCCACCTGGCAGGTGCACGTCAAGCAACACCACGTCAGGTTGCGTCTGCAAAATGACAGCGATGGCACGGTCGGCATCGGCAGCTTCACCGACGACGGCTACCGAACGGCCGATCTCTGCCTTGACGCCGGTGCGAAACATCGCATGATCATCGACGATGACGACCCGATACGGCCCCCGCTCGGCCGATGCGCTTTGCGAGTTGCGGGTGTTCGTGGTTTCGGTCATCTCTTGAGCTCCAGTCGTACTTCGGTGCCATCGCCCGGTGCGGAACGAATCGTTGCAGAGCCGCCGTGGCGAGCCATGCGATCAATGATGCTGCCTTTGACGCCTAGACGGTCCTGGGCCACAGCGTCCACGTCGAAACTTTTGCCACGGTCCCGGACGAATACCTCGACGGATTCCTCATCCACCTCGGCGTAGACATCGATCTTGTCAGCACCGGAGTGCTTGGCGGCGTTGACCATCGCTTCTCGCGCCGCGCGTACCAGCGCTTGGATCGACTCAGAGGTGTCGCAATCGCCGACCGTCACAAGTTCGACCGGTACGCCGCGCTCGTCCTCCACCTCCGCGGCGGCAGCCGTGAGTGCAGCCTTGAGCGTCGCTTCGTGCAGCTCATCGTCGTAGAGCCAATTGCGCAGCTCCCGCTCCTGCCGACGAGCCAGCTGTTGTACGGCCTTGGGGTCGTCGGCTTGCCGCTGAATCATGGCCAGCGTTTGCAGCACAGAGTCATGAAGGTGCGCCGCCATATCCGCTCGAGCGTCCGCTCGAACCCGCTCGGCTCTCGCCTGGTTGAGGGCGGTACGGGATCGGTGCAACCACGGCGCCAGCACGATCGCCACACCCGCCAGTGCCAGCATTGTCATCGCCATGACGTCGGGCAGCTGAGAGATCTGACCTCGCTGGGCGAGCACGATGCCAAATGCCGCGCCGACAAGTCCCAGACCGACGATCACTCGCACCAGCGACGGCCAGCCGCCGCGGGCCACGAAGGGAGCAAGCCACGCCTTGCCGCCGGCCTCGTCGCGCCAGCGCTTCTGCTGTGCCGAATCGGCCTGGCGCCAGACCAGCGCAGCGCCGGCACAAGCAAAGGCCACTGGCCAGAAAAGCTGCGAACTAATGCCCAGTCCCGTGTTCTGCATGATCCACAGCAGGCCGACTCCCAGAGCGATGAGCGCCAGCAACATGCCCCAGTCGATCCGTCGCTTGGGTTTGCTCTGGTCCCGCATGCCTGCTCGGCTAGCAGACTCCAGACCGGGAGCCTTGAGCGTGGACTCGGGCGGTAGCAGGAGCCACAATGCGCCGTACGCGATCACACCGATGAACTGAAAAGTCGCCAAGGCGACGAAGGCGACTCTGACCGCCATTACCGGCCAGCCCAGATGCCGAGCTAACCCCGTACAGACTCCGCCCAACCACGCACCCTCGGCTACTCGAGTTGCCCGGGGCCGTTGCTCAGAATCTTCTTGATCCGCGTCCGAGATGTCCCTCAATGCTGGCAATGCTTCCGTTGTCGCAGCTGATTCAGTACTGGCGACGGGCAATTCCGCAGCCTCAGCATCGGCGCTCGCCTGCTGGATGCGTGGAGTCTCGACGTGGTGAGTGTCAGGCTCGAGATGACTCGAGTCCGTGGCTGTCATGATCTCTCCACTCTCACACGCGCAGTCGCGTCCGACCAGCAGGGCCGTCCCCCACTTTTCCCCGAGCCGAAGGAACTCAGACGTTGCTGCGGCGGGAATGGTTCCCTACGTCACGCCAACTGCCGGGAGCATTGGGGGGCGTCCCTGATAGTTCGAGGGTAGTCCGCTCGGCAGGATGGACCGCATGAGCTCAGTCTGGACGATCCGCCGCAGCGCGACGGACGCCAAGGTCGCCGGCCTGTGTAGCGGCCTAGCGCAGCATTGGGGGATCGACCCAGTGCTCGTCCGAGTTGGCTGGGTGCTGCTTGCGTTGAGCGGCGGAATCGGGCTGGTTCTGTATCTCGCAGGCTGGCTGCTCATCCCAGTCGAAGGCAGCGACAAAGCACCGGTCGATGATTTCTTCGGCGAATCGGTACGGCGCTGGCCGCGGGAGCTGTGGATCACGCTCATCGTGGTAGCCAGCCTCGGAATGTTTGCGGTCTTCGGCTGGCTCAGTCCGTTCAGCATCGGACCAGCGATTGTCATTGCAGTCATTTGGTACTTCGGCTTCTACAAGGGCCGCCAGGACAAGCGACCAGCTGCGGCAATCCCACCACCATCAACAGCCGATTCCGATTCCGCTTCGACGCAGCCCGTACTCTCCGAATTCGCGCAATATCCCGGACCCGCGACCCCGTTCACCCAAGCCGCCGAAGCATGGCAACGCCGTATCGAGGAACACACTCAGCAGGTTGCCGCCGCTACTCAACCGTCCGCCACGCCGCACGCGGAGTGGCCAAGTCCCCCACCGGAAAATCTCTCGCAGGTGCCGCCGGATTCACCGATTGCTGCGCACGACGCCTTTCTGGCTGAGCCCGATCCGGCGGGCCTCTACATAGAGCCGGCGCCGGCAGTGCCGGTAAAGATGTCCCAGACCCGGTCAGCCAAACGGCTTCGACTGGTCTGCTTGATAGTTCTGGGTCTGACACTCTCTGGGCTGGGGATCGCCCAAGCAGCGGGGGTCGCAATCCCGCTGGCCGGCTACCTGGCGGCCGCATTGCTCGTAATCGGCTTGACGCTGGTGGCCGCCACCTGGTTCGGCATGGCCCGTGGTCTGCTGCCGGTGGGAGTGTTATTGGCGATCGCCGTTGTGATCATCACCGCAGCAGGACCAGCGATACGCGTACCCGTCGCTGCGACCTCAACCCATGCGTACACCAGCCTTGCTGAGCTGCCGGCCGGCGATTCAACCGATGTCGGCACACTTTCCGTCGATCTCAGTCGGCTGGCGGTGACGAGCGACGTGACCTATGCAGCGCATGTAGATCTCGGCCAGCTTGCCGTCAAAGTGCCGGAAGATACGACCGTCCTGATCAACTACAAAGCCGATCTTGGAGCAGTTCGCGCGTATGGTGCGGAGGTTAAGGCGGGCTCTGACCTGGCCGGCGATGTCAAGGATCCGCAACCAACGCGGCCAGGACAGCACACGTTGACGCTCAATCTGTCCGTAGACGCCGGCAACATTGAGGTGCAACGATGAGAAAAACCTACGACGTCGTTGCCTTGATCTTCGGCCTGGTACTCAGCTGCGTGGCCCTCGGATCGCTGTGGCTAACCTTTGTCGGACCTCTGAACTGGCAGGTGATCAGAATCGTGGCTCCCATGGGTCTGGTCGCAGTCGGTGTTCTCGGCCTCGTCCTTTCTCGGAACCGTCCTTAGCTATCCCCCAAGTGAAAGGTGTGTCATGAGCAGTCCCTACCCGCCGCAAGCGCCCAAGAGACTGGAGCGGAGCAAGTCCAACCGCGTCCTGGGTGGTGTCTGTGCTGGAGTCGCGAACTACCTCAACATGGACCCCACGCTAGTGCGGGTGCTTACCGTCGTGATCTCACTGTTCACTGGCGTTCCGATCGTCCTCTACATCATCGCGCTGTTTGTCGTGCCTGAAGAGGGCTCGCAGCCCAACCCGCCCAGCTATCCCCCGGTCGGCGGCCCCCAAGGGCAGACGACCGGTTTCTCGGGAGCGCCGCAACAGACTGGTCAACCCGCGTACGCCCCACCTGCGACATCGACGTCTGCGCAGCCGTCTCAGGCAGCCGGGCCAGTCTCAGCTGAGGACTCCGTTTGGGGTAGCGAGGGCGCGCCTTGGGAGCAGCGCCAGTCGGAGCCCGCGGCAGCACAGCCGCAATCTGTATCCGACTCCGAGCCGGTCGCTCCATCCGAGCCTGAGGCGCCGGTCGCGCCAGCGGCTCATGAAGAGGATGCAACCGAGTGGGCAGCCGAGCCAGAGGGCCCCGAAGCGCGGGGCGCAGGAACGGAGAGCTCCCAGGCTGAGGGAGTGACCGGTACCGAACCTGGCAATGAGTCTGAGGGCGGTCAGCAGACGGACCGGAGTTGAGCTCAGCGCACTGGTTCGAGAAACGCCGCTATTGGGCGGCGCGTACCAGGTCGACGAAATAGCGGTGGATCCGCAGATCGTCTGTGACCTCGGGATGGAACGAGGTAGCTAGCACGTTCTGGTGACGGACGGCAATGATCTTGGACTCATCCAGACCCGGTGGCACCACGGCACCTAGCACCTGGACGCCATCATCAATGCTTTCCACCCAGGGCGCTCGGATGAACACTGCGTGCATCGGTCCGCCGTCGATGCCGTCAAGATCAACATCAGTCTCGAAGGACTCGACCTGACGACCAAAAGCGTTGCGGCGGACGGTTATGTCGAGAGTGCCGAAGGTTTGTTGATCTTTGGTGCCGTCCAGCACGTTCTTGGCAAGCAAGATCATCCCAGCGCAGGAGCCGTACGCCGGCAGTCCGGCCTGCAGCGCGGCGATCAGGGGCTCGCGTAACCCGAAGATCCGCGAGAGCTTGTCGATGGTGGTGGACTCTCCTCCGGGCAGCACGATCCCATCGAGGCCCTCCAAGTCCTCTGGGCGACGCACCGGTCGGACGTCGGCGCCGCACGCCGTCAGCGCGCGGAGATGTTCCCGTACATCACCTTGCAGAGCGAGGACGCCGATGATAGGCGGGCGGCTCACCAGCCGCGCTGGGCGAGGCGATGGGGCTGCGGAATGTCGTCTGCGTTGATGCCCACCATCGCTTCGCCAAGCCCTCGGGAGACCTTCGCGACCACGTCAGGATCGTCGTAGAAGGTGGTCGCTTTGACGATGGCCGCCGCCCGCTCAGCCGGGTTGCCGGATTTGAAGATTCCAGAGCCGACAAAGACGCCTTCAGCGCCAAGCTGCATCATCATCGCGGCGTCGGCCGGGGTGGCAATGCCGCCAGCGGTAAACAGCACAACTGGCAGCTTGCCGAGCTGCGCAACCTCTGCGACGAGTTCGTATGGTGCTTGCAGCTCTTTAGCCGCCAGGTACAGCTCTTCGGGTGCCATTGAGGTGAGCCTTGCCATTTCGGCACGGATTTGGCGCATGTGAGTGACAGCGTTGGAGACATCACCAGTGCCTGCCTCGCCCTTGGAGCGGATCATTGCCGCGCCCTCAGCGATCCGGCGCAGGGCCTCACCAAGATTGGTGGCGCCACAGACGAACGGCACCGCGAAGCGCCACTTATCGATGTGGTTGGCATAGTCGGCAGGCGTCAGCACCTCCGATTCATCGATGTAGTCAACGCCCAGCGACTGCAGCACCTGAGCCTCGGCGAAATGCCCGATCCGGGCCTTGGCCATGACCGGAATGGAGACGGCCGCAATGATTCCATCGATCATGTCCGGATCGCTCATCCGCGCCACGCCGCCCTGGGCTCGGATATCAGCGGGAACCCGTTCCAGTGCCATCACAGCGACCGCACCGGCGTCCTCGGCGATCTTGGCCTGCTCTGGTGTGACGACGTCCATGATCACCCCACCCTTGAGCATCTCGGCCATGCCGCGCTTGACGCGCGCAGTGCCGGTCAGGCCGGTTGACGGGCTAGGGCTGGTGATCTCGGACACGGTCAAATCCCTCTTAATTGCGGTGTTTCCCGATGGAGCCTGCTGCGGCGGGAACCGCTCGCAGCGATGCTTTCACCTCAGTCTAGGTGGGCATTCGACGGCGCCGAGGTGATTTTCCACGAGGGGCACGTCCAGACCCGTACGCTCCTCGTACGACTCAACCGGCGCATAGCTGAAGTGCGCTACTCCCACTCGATGGTGGCGGGCGGCTTGCTGGTGATGTCCAGCACCACCCGATTCACCTCATCCACCTCGTTGGTGATTCGGGTACTGATCCTCTCCAGCACCTCGTACGGGAGTCTGCCCCAGTCGGCGGTCATTGCATCCTCGCTGGTCACGGGCCGGAGCACGATGGGGTGCCCGTACGTCCGACCATCGCCTTGCACCCCGACCGAGCGAACATCTGCCAACAACACCACTGGAAACTGCCAGATGTCGCGATCGAGGCCGGCTGCTGTCAGTTCGGCTCGAGCGATTGCATCCGCCTCTCGCAAGACTGCGAGCCGCTCCCGTGTCACTTCACCGATGATTCTGATGGCCAGGCCGGGTCCCGGGAACGGCTGCCGCCAGACGATGGCGGGCGGCAGGCCAAGCTGGGCACCTACCGCCCGTACCTCATCCTTGAAAAGCGTGCGTAGCGGCTCTACCAGTTGAAACTGCAGGTCGTCAGGCAGCCCGCCAACATTGTGATGGCTCTTGATGTTGGCCGCGCCCTCACCGCCACCGGACTCAACCACGTCCGGATAAAGCGTGCCCTGCACCAGAAACTCGACATCACCGGCCTCGCCGACCACCTCGCGGGCCGCGGCCTCGAAAGTCCGAATGAACTGCCGGCCAATGATCTTGCGCTTCTCTTCGGGATCGGTTACGCCAGCGAGTGCCGAAAGGAATTGCTCCGAGGCGTCGACAACCTTGAGTTCGACGCCGGTCGCCGCCACGTAGTCTCGCTCTACCTGCTCGGCCTCCCCTTCGCGTAGCAGGCCATGGTCGACGAAGACACAGGTGAGCTGGCTACCAACCGCTCGCTGTACGAGGGCTGCCGCGACCGCAGAGTCGACCCCGCCAGAGAGACCGCAGATGACGTGCTTGCCGCCCACCTGTTGCTGAAGTGCCATCACCGAATCATCGACGATGTTGGCTGGCGTCCAATCCGCTGTGCAACCCGCGATCTGGAACAAGAAATTCTCCAGCACCTGCTGGCCGCGTTCGGTGTGCAGCACCTCCGGATGCCACTGCACCCCTGCCAGTCGGCGGTCGGAGTCCTCGAACGCGGCGACCGCAGCCCTCGCCGATGTCGCGACCACCTCAAAGCCATCTGGGGCTTCCATCACTTCATCGCCGTGGGACATCCAGGCACTCAGGGTGGGAGGCAGTCCGGCGAGCAGCGTGCCGGAATCGATCACGCTTACCGCCGTCCGGCCGTATTCACGCATGCCTGTTCGGGCGACCGATCCACCGAGGACCTGTGCCATAGCCATAAAGCCATAACAAATGCCCAGAACTGGCGTGCCACTCTGGACGAGCGACGTGTCAAGTTGCGGGGCTCCCGGCTCGTAGACCGATGACGGGCCGCCGGAGAGAATGATCGCTTTGGGCCGCCGCGACATGATCTCCGCCACCGAGGCGGTGTGCGGCACGATCTCGGAATAGACGTTGGCTTCCCGCACCCGACGTGCGATCAACTGCGCGTACTGAGCACCAAAGTCGACCACCAACACCAGATCGTGGTCTCGCTGGCTCATCTCATGTCCTCTCCCCCGCCCACGGCCGGAAGCGACGAGTCTATGACCAAACGGCTAGGCCCTGCCTACCTTCTTCATCACCCTCAGGACGCCGGTCATGACTGAGGTGAAGGACTTGGCGTCGAGACCGTGACTTGGGGCAAGCGGGACACCGCTCTGGGTGGCCACTGACTGGACGTCGACGAATCGTCGGATGCCGTCGCGCCCCTGGCGGCGTGCCAGTCCTGAGTTTTTCATCCCACCCATTGGCGCGTCGATACTGCCGAATGTGGCGGCAAAGCCTTCATTGACGTTCACACTGCCGCATTTGATCTTGCTGGCTACCCGACGCCCGCGAGCGTGATTGGAGGTCCAGACGCTGGCGTTCAGGCCATAGTCGGAGTCGTTGGCCCGCGCCACCGCCTCTGCCTCGTTGGCGACCGGATACACGCTGACAACTGGCCCGAACGTCTCGTCGGCGTAGCAGTCCATTTCTGGCGTCACGCCGGTGAGGATGGTCGGCTCATAGCAGAGCTCACCGATGTCGGTGCGCCTCCGGCCGCCCGTCAGCACTGTTGCACCCTTGGACCTGGCGTCCTCAACATGGCCGCTGACTCGGGCCATTTGATCATGATTGATCAAGCTGCCCATATCACAGCCAAAGTCAGCTGCATTGCCGATCTGGATCGCCTCTGTGCGCCTAACGAAGGCTTGGGTGAACTGTTCGAAGATTGGCTCCGCGACGTAGATGCGCTCTGTTGACACACAGAGCTGGCCGGCGCTAGAGAATGACGCTCGCGCTGCGCCTTCTGCCGCGGCCTCAACATCGGCGTCATCCAAGATCACCATCGGATTCTTGCCGCCGAGTTCCAGTGAGCAGCCAATCAGCCGACCGGCGCACTGGGCGGCCACGATCCGTCCCGTGGCAGTGGAACCTGTGAAGCACACATAATCACTGACGTCGATCAACTCCCGTCCCACGACAGTGCCGCGTCCGTGCACGACTTGCCACAGGTCAGCCGGCAGGCCCGCGGTACGCAACAGTTCCACCGCGGCGAGAGGCACCAGCGGAGTCTGGTGATCCGGCTTGAGCATGATCGCGTTTCCGGCGACAAGAGCCGCTAGCCCGTCGGAGATCGCCATGGTCATTGGATAGTTCCACGGCCCTATGACACCAACCAGACCCCTGGGTACGTAATGCCGTTCGACTCGGGTCACCAGGGGCAGTACGCCCTCGCCCCGTTCTGAGCGCAGATAGCGACGTGCGGTACGCCCGTAGTAGCGGGCGGTGAGAGCAACGTGGAACACCTCCAAGACGGCACTCAGTCGGTCCTTGCCGGCGGCCTGCAGCAGATCAACGAAGTAGTCGCGCTGATCCAGGAGGTGATCATGAAAATGGAGCAGCACCTCGGCTCGCTCCTCGATTGGCCGGGCGGCCCATTCCTGCTGTGCTCGGTGAGCTATCTGTGCGCCGACCTCGACATCGGCTGCCGTTGACGTCGGTAGCTCGCCAATGACTTCTCCAGTCACTGGCGAGATCAGCTCCATGCCGGGCCCCGTCGCAGTGAGCAGCCCTCGCAGCCGCATCAGATCGGAAGAGGAAACGACTGCTGCCTCGGTCATGGGGCCCACAGTAGTGGCGCTATTGGTGGCAGGTGTCGGCAGCGAACAACACATAAACACTGTTCGCAAGCGTCGGTTGCGCGAGCGAACACCAAAATACCGCGCTGGTGGCAGCATTCGCCCTATGGACACTGATGTCATCGTGGTTGGCGCCGGGCTGTCGGGTCTCGTCGCTGCATACGAGCTGGCGTCAGGTGATCGGTCCGTGATCCTGTTGGACGCCGAGCCCATCGGTTCCATCGGGGGCCAGGCGCACTGGTCGCTCGGTGGCCTTTTCATGGTGAACTCGCCGGAGCAGCGTCGGCTGCGGATCCATGACTCCGAAGAGCTGGCGCTAGCCGACTGGCTCGGCAGCGCCGCCTTCGATCGGCTGGAGGACTACTGGCCGCGCCGCTGGGCTGAGGCGTACGTGCACTTCGCGGCCGGTGAGCAGCGCCGCTGGCTTCATGACTTTGGAGTGCGTTGGTTTCCGCTTGTGCAGTGGGCTGAGCGGGGCGGATACGCCGTCCCCGGCCACGGAAATTCGGTTCCGCGCTTCCACATCCTGTGGGGCACTGGTCCTGCGTTGGTTGAGCCATTCGCCGATGTGGTGATGCACTCGCAGCGGGTACGGATCCGGTCACGACATCAGGTCACTTTTCTGGAGGCGGACGATTCTGGAGTACGCGTGTCCGGCCAGATTCTGGAGCCGACCGATGTGCCTCGCGGCGTTCGAACCTCGCGAACCGCAGTCGGCGAGTTCAGTTTCTCAGCACAGGCTGTCGTGGTGGCTAGCGGGGGAATCGGCGGAAACTTCGACCTCATTAGGCAGAACTGGCCCGCCGACTGGGGCCCGCCGCCGCAACGCATGATCGCCGGCGTGCCCGACTATGTTGACGGATCCATGCTCAAGATCATCGAGGCCGCGGGTGGTCGGGTGATCAACCCCGATCGGATGTGGCACTATCCGGAGGGAATTGTGAACCACTCCCCGATCTGGAGCCATCACGGAATCCGGATCCTGGCCGGGCCCTCGTCGTTGTGGCTGGATGCCCGCGGGCAACGTTTTCCAGTTCCGCTGTTTCCGGGCTTTGATGCCCTTGGTGCGCTGCGCCATGTGATCAAGAGCGGGTACGACTACTCGTGGTTCGTGCTCGACCAGGCCACCGTGTCGGCGGAGATCGCGCTCTCGGGATCGGAGCAGAACGGCGATCTGACTGATAGGAACCTGCGGCGGCTGGCGGGGCGCGTACGGTCCGGACCGACACCTGAGGTGCGGGCCTTCCAAGAGGTCGGCGTGGACTTCGTGTCGGCCAAATCGGTCTTAGAACTGGCTGCACAAATGAATCAGCTCGTCGGTGAGCATCTCATTGACGGAGAGGCGCTGCGGGAGACGATCGAGGCGCGCGATCTTCAGGTACGCAGCGGGCTCGGCAAGGATCCTCAGGTGGTCGCCACGGCCGCCGCGCGCCGGTTCCTCGGTGATCGACTGCTGCGAGTGGTGGCACCGCACGAGCTGCTCGATCCGAAGGCGCGCGGGGAGGGCCGCGCGGGATCGGGCGCCCCGCTGATTGCGATCCGGTTGCACGTGCTGACCCGCAAGACTCTTGGCGGTTTGGAAACAGACCTTGACGGCCGGGTGCTGCGGCCCGACGGCTCCCCGCTGCCCGGCGTGTACGCAGTGGGTGAGGCGGCCGGGTTCGGGGGCGGAGGCGCCCACGGCTACCGGGCTTTAGAAGGCACTTTCTTGGGTGGTTGCCTGTTCACTGGCCGTACTGCCGGCCGTGCCTTGGCCGTGGCTCTTTGATGGTCCTTCTGGCAGCTAATGGGCGCCGGATATCTGCGCAATCTTGGTGGATAACGTGCGCCTCAGGAGTGGATTGACCGTTCGTTTCCGTCATTTTGGTGGGAAACGTACGCCTCCGCATCACGACGATCCAGTGCAGCCTCGTGGTGGCGCACTACCTCGGCGATTACGAAGTTCAAGAACTTCTCGGCGAACTCTGGATCAAGCTTGGCATCCTCGGCCAGCGCGCGCAGTCGCGCAATTTGCTGGGCCTCCCTTGCGGGATCCGCGGGCGGGAGACCGTGCGCGGCTTTCAGCTCACCGACTTGCTTGGTGACCTTGAAGCGTTCGGCAAGCAGATGCACCAGTGCGGCATCCATGTTGTCGATGCTCATCCGCAGCCGGAGCAACTCATCGGCCACCGGGTCATCGGCCACCGGGTCACCCATGGCGCTCAGCCTAGCCAGTCCCGCCTGCGTCGCGAGCCGCACGTGTGAGCTTGGACACAAGGACGCGGTTCAGCACAAGCAACTTCATCAACAGCCAAATGCTGCAACTGGTTAATACCAGTTGCAGCGATCTAGGTAGGACAGTTGATCGCACGCCGCTCTTTGCGTGCAAAGGCTGGGCTTATCGCGACGAAGGTGCCACTGGGCTCGCCTAATACCAGTAATGATCATGGAGGTCTCAGCAGCACGTCGACGCGCGGCGCCTCTGTCGCGCTCTACACCGGCCCGCGTTTCGTCGAGTTGACTGGCCCTCAGCAACCTCTACGCTGAAACTATCGAAAGCGCATCATCCGCTGTTTTGCAGCGAACGGATCGCAAGTAGACGCTCACCCGCGTCGGTGAGCAAGCCGGCCGGCGGTCGGACCGGCCGGACTCGGGGTTTCGCCAATGAGGCACGGACCTCTCCCGGTGGCAACGCAGCTGCACACCCTTGCGTCTGCTCACGCATCCCGCGCTCGCAGGGCCGGGCTGTTTTCAGCACACACCCAGTCACGGAGAGTCAAAATCATGGCCAAACCGGCCCACGACTATGCACGCGTCGACAGGCACGTGCCAGTAACTCGTCGAGCAGAGACGGCCAATACGTATTCGCCGGTGATGATCTTGATCTCACTCATCGCGACCCTTGGGATCTTGCTTTACGCCCAGTTCCTGCTCAATCCCGCCAACCGCGGTGACTTCCTGCCCTACGCGCTGGTGATCATCGCGGAGACAATTTTGATCACTCATGCGCTGCTGGCAATGTGGACCATCTTGTCCGGCGCCAAGAATCCTCGGGACTTCGCGTTCCACGAGGCACAAAGCGCCATGTTCGACAAGAGGGCGATCAAGGCAGCCGGCCTCAAGACCGAACCCCATCTGTGGCCGATCTTGCTCAGCGGCAAGGAGGTCACCATCGATGTCTTCATCACCGTCTACGGTGAGAAGCTTGCCAAGATCCGCACCACCGCGACCGCGGCGCTAGCAATCAAGGGCAAGCACCGCACCTGGATTCTGGACGATGGTCGGTCTGAGGAGGTGCAGGCGCTCGCCGAGGAACTCGGCTGTCACTATGTCCGGCGGCTCAGCGGCGGGGGCGCCAAGGCAGGCAACATCAACCACGCGTTGTCCATAGCCAAGGGCCAATTCTTTTGTGTTTTCGATGCCGACTTCGTCCCCCATCGGGAGTTCTTGGTTGAAACCGCGCCATTCTTCGTGAACAGCAATGTCGCCTTCGTGCAGACGCCGCAGAGCTACGGGAACTTGATCAACATGGTGTCCCGCGGCGCGGGCTACATGCAGGCCGTCTTCTACAAGTTCGTGCAACCCGGGCGCAACCACTTCAACGCCGCTTTCTGCGTCGGTACGAACGTGATCTTCCGTCGGGCAGCGATCGATGACGTCGGCGGCATCTATACCGACTCGAAGTCTGAGGATGTGTGGACATCGCTCATGTTGCATGAGCGGGGCTGGAAGACGATCTACATCTCCAAGACGCTGGCTGTTGGCGACGCTCCGGAGACGATCGAGGCGTACACCAAACAGCAGCTGCGCTGGGCAACGGGCGGCTTCGAGATCATGTTCACCCACAATCCGCTGAGCCCGCGCCGCAAGCTCACGACGGATCAGCGGATCATGTACCTGGTCACGGGCACTCACTACCTGACCGGCATTGCGCCCGGACTGCTCTTACTCGTGCCGCCGCTAGAGATCTTCTTCGACCTCCGCCCAGTCAACCTGAGTATCGACGTGACGACCTGGTTGTTGTTCTACGCCGGCTTCTACCTCATGCAGATTCTGCTCGCGTTCTACACCCTCGGCTCCTTCCGCTGGGAGGTCCTGATGTTGGCCGCGGTGTCCTTCCCGATCTATGTCACGGCTTTGATCAACGCCTTTGTCGGGAAGGAACAGAAGTGGCATGTCACGGGCAGCGGGTCGAGGGTCTCATCACCGTTCAACTTCATGATTGCGCAGGTGCTGGTCTTTATCTTTCTGCTGCTCAGCTCCGTCGTCGCCATCTGGCGTGATCTTGACAATAGTCAGCTCACCCTGGCCACCGCTTGGAACGTCACCAACACCTTCATTCTGGGCGGTTTCATGATCGTCGCCTGCCGGGAAGCCTGGCGCATCAAGCACCCCAAACGAGACACCAGCGTGGCTGCTGAGCTGGCAGAGGCAGCACAGCCAATAACCACCGTCGTTGTGCCGCCTGAGTTGGAACCCAGCCTTGGGCTGCGGCAGGCCAACGAGACCCCTCACGTCTATCCGTTACGCGATTCCGCACAGCACGTCCACAGAGAGGTAGTTTCCTCATGACCTGGGTGAATCGACTTCGGCTGCTTGCAGGGCTGCTCGGGGTCCTGCTGCTAGTGGCCATCCTCACGTTGATCTTCAACCAGAGGCAGACGAAGGTCGCAAGTATCTCGGCCACAATCAATGCCGACAGCTATAGCGTGGGCGCCGCATACGGCGGCACGGTGACGAAGCAGTATGTCAACGACGGCGACTTCGTCGCCGAGGGCGACAGGCTCTTCACCGTTCAAAGCGTGTCACTCCAGCAGGACGTCGCCAACGGCCTTCAGATCCAAAGCTCAGCCGCGTACGACGTCGACACTGCCAAAGGCGCTCTGACCTACCGGGCTACGGTCGCGGGAGAGATCAATGATCTTCAGGCCCGGCTCGGGAACTCCCTGGGCGGCGGCGAGCCATTTGCCAAGATCACCGTCACGAGCTCTGAATATGTCGAGGCCAGGTATCTGCTCAGTCCCCGTGACTACGGCCGAGTGGCAAAGGGCGCCCAGGCAACGATCTTGTTGCCCAACAACTCCAGCATTGGCGGAGTGGCAAGCACTATTGAGGTCGCCACCGAGAACGGTCAGGCCGCGACCGAAGTGCGGGTCGACAGCCCTGAGCTGACCAAGGGTGACCTGGGTGATTTGACCAAGCCCGGAACGCCAGTCGTCGCGACATTGCAGTTGCAAGATGACGGCCCGCTGGCCGGCGTCAGCGACCTGGCGTTCGACTTCTTGCGACAGATCGGACTGAAGTGAATCTTCCAACCCTCCCTCTCAGGGTGTTCGGATTGATCGCCACCCTCACTGTGGCCATCAATACCGCAGCTTGCACGCCGAAGCACGACATTGCCGGACCAGACTCCGGTATGAAGGCCTCGGTCGGCCCGGTGTTCGATCAAGATCAGATTGCGCCGGTGGTCGACGGCATCGTGCACAAGACGATCAAGGACCTTGATGCCAAACGGCTGGCCGAGGGCCTCGTGCCACCGACCAACCGCTGGTTCTCCGGCCTAGTCTTCGGTGACAAGCCGCAGCCGGTGTTCCCGCTGCCGCTGTCTTTCGGCCTCACCGACTCCGGCTTTGCCTTCGGTCAACCAGCCGTAACGACGACCGAGAAGAACATCAGCGGCGGTTTCAAGCCGGACGTGACCGTCGAGATCGGTGCGGCCGACACACGAGTCAGTGGCTATGACACGTCAACCGTGACCTTGGACTCCTTCGATGTCGCCGGCGAGGTGCTTGGCCACACCCGGATTGCACAAGGCTCGCCGTTCGTTAGCTACACCGCCGCCAAGCCCAGCAAGATCAGCAGTCCACTGCAGCTCGCCAAGGACGGTGATCTGTACACCGTGAAGGCGGGAGACGTCAGCTACGGACTGGTCACTAGAGCTAGAAGCGTTGCCGGCGGCACGATCAGCCTCGAGAAAGGCGACACCGCGACCTGGTTCGCCATTCCGCCGGACGGCGCGGCCGACAAGCTCGCAGAGCTCGCCGCCCATCCGCCTACCGGCAGCACGCTGGACTACCGCATTGCCGGTGATCAAGTACGTACCACGTTGAGCTACCAGGCTGATGGACCCACAGCATTCGCCGCTCTGCCACACCAGCAGCAAAACCTCGCGCCCGGCATCACTTGTGATCTCGGTAGCTACCCGAGCATTTACGGCACGCTGAAGCTGTGCTCGGGTTCGGAGCTGTCTTGGAGCTCTCCTTTATATGCGCCGAAGACCGCCCTCAACCTGGACAATCTCAGCAGCGGGCAACGCGAGGAACTCATTAAGCAGGTAACCAAGGATGCAGCCAACCTGCCGGACTTCCCCGCCGATACCTACTTCGGCGGCAAGGCGCTCTATCGAGCAGCAATGCTCTACCAGCTGGCCGTACAGCTGAAGGCCGAGCGGCCAGCCGCCGACCTGAAAGTCAAACTGACCGAAACTCTTGGCCAGTGGACAGACCCGCAGGGCTGCGCGAAGCGTCAAGCGTTCTGCTTCGTCTACGACGAGCAGGCCAAGGGTGTGGTCGGGATGACACCGTCGTTCGGCTCCGAAGAATTCAACGACCACCACTTCCATTACGGCTACTTCCTGTACGCCGCAGCGGTCGTGGCAGCGAACGATCCGGCTCTGGCCCAGAGGTACGCCCCGGTCTTGAACCTGCTCGCCGCCGACA
>Ga0307294_10000118_pt1 | contig 18731 bp, 14 predicted proteins | sample ER_DNA_151_FD_194468 | JGI IMG/M metagenome (GOLD analysis project Ga0307294, IMG submission 194468) | Bulk soil microbial communities from the East River watershed near Crested Butte, Colorado, United States - ER_DNA_151 | ecosystem: Environmental > Terrestrial > Soil > Floodplain | place... | reverse complement strand
GTCGCCGAACCCGGCAGCTACGAATATATCTGCGGCCTGCACCCGCAGATGAAGGGCAAGATAGAGGTCAAATAGCACACATGTTGCGCAGCCATCCCGAAGGCCGGCTGTAATGTGGCAGCGGGCCTTCCCTTACCCGTCGGCGTGAGCCATCCGCGCGAACTTCAGCAAGATTCATAACTCCGTGGTGGCCTGGCTCCATTGCTTCAAAACCTTGAGAACTCCAATGTCGGGAAGATCACGAATCTCGTCTCGCGATGAGATGCCGAGTGGGTCGCGTTCGAGTGTGTCCTTCAGCATGAGCCCCGCGAGCGGCTCCTGGGCTAATTCGCGATAACACACTCCGGCCATGTAGCGGGCGACCACGCTCGCCGGAGGCCCGAGTATCGCTGCGCTTGCATAGGCTTCGGCAGCCTCCTGCCATTCCTTTCGAAGGTATCGCACCTCGCCGAGTTCGACCCACGCTTTCGCGTCATACGGATCCACTTCGATGACTTTCTGCGATCTGGCCAGCGCCTGATCCAGATCACCCAGCCATAGAGCCTCCTTGGTCCGGCTCTCCATCAGAGCATGAAGGTTTTCGCGGTAAAGGATCTCCTGTGCGGGCGTCGCCGGCTTCATATTCCGCGCGTGGCGTTCGGCGAGATCCATCATCCGCACCACTCCGCTCTTGTCGCCCCTGCGCTGAGGAAGAAATCCAGCCCCGCGGTAAAACCTGCTGGTAAACAGCCCAGCGGTGAACTCGTCTGCGTCGCGGATGGCGACCGCGAGCGCGCGTTCGTATCGCCCTCCCCATTCGGCGAGTTCGGATAGCGCTGCTCCGGTCTTCGCCTGGTGGACGAAAACCATCGCGGTCGCGTTGAAGGCCGTTGGAACAGTAGCGGACGACTTTAACGCGATATCCTGGAAGACTGAAATGTTGGCATCGGCCCGGTTCGGTACATCTTGCATGAATTTTGCCGACGCCCGCCAGAACGCCAGCCGGATCGCAAGGGCATCGGCACGGCCGGCATCGAACCCGGTGTCCGGAATCAGCTTGAGCAGCGGCTGATAGAGGCACATCGAGTGGAGCAAGGAGGCCAGCCGGCACTTGCGGTCCCCCGAAAGGCCGCGCCAACCGTCCAGCGCGTCACAGAGGAGGCGCCAGCGGTCGGTGCGAAGACAATCGGGCAACTCACGCGGATCGCTGAGGGCGAATGACGGGCCTGCTTCCTCAGCGAGCTGTTTACGGAAACCCGGAGTCAGCGCGCGTTGAGCGATAAACGGAGGACTACCGGGATCAATCAGCGCCCGCCAGCATTCCTCGATGGCACCGACGTGAAGCGGGCCTGCATTGCAGGGGCCAAGGTCGAGGTATGGGCGGAGCAACCAGGTGGAGAGCCGGGAGCGGATGCCCTCAGCAACCATCCGTTATCCGAACTTCGCATGCAGGACACCGTCGCAGGCGGCAGTCACGTATTTGGCGTGCTTCTTTTTCTTCTTGAGCCACGCCTGGTATTCTACGTTCATTTTTTCGAAGTTCGTCGCCAAGCCAGGGATTTCCTCTCGCAAATGCTCAATAGCAGGAGAAAGCTCGGTGTGCATGTGGCAAACAGGAGTGACCTCGAAGATCTTGTCCCTACCCCTGCTGCCGCGGATCAAAACAGCAAAGACCTCCCAATTGCTGATCAACAGCAACACGGCGTTGCGTTCTTTGGAGTCTTTCGGAGCCAATGCCATGGTGGCTGCTCCACCCCGTGTATCCCTGCGGAGTACCTCGGCAGCATGGTACTGTGGGTCACTTCGCATCGCCTCGATACCAAGAAGAATTGCAGTCTCATCCATGGCCTTCCCCTTTTTGACAATAGAGCGAATTAGCGAACGGATCGCCACAAACCTATCTGCCAGCGTTCCACTTCACAAGGCGGTCCCCCAGAAACTCATCTGCATTGCGTGAACCAGCTGCTCAGCAGATTGGCGGTGAGAGGCCGCGACCGCCCCCTGCCGCATTGCGTCGAGAACATTAGCCAGGCCGCGATGGCAGTGTGCCTCCAGCGGTAGCATGCCAAGCTCTTTGGACAGCAGCAACGCCGCACGAAACCGGGCCTCTGCCTCAACGTGTTTTTCGCAACGTGCCTCAACCTCTCCGAGAACCCTGAGGGCGTAGGCCTCGTTTGCCCGCTCGCCATGCTGCCGGGCAAGCTCCAGTGCGCGCAAGCCGGTCGCAGCGGCGGCGTCAATATGGCCGGCGACGAGAAAAGCTTCGCTGAGGTAGGCGAGCCGCAACGCGTGGCGCGCGACGAACCCCCTGGATTCGGCCACCTCGACGCTCTGCTCGAGAATTGGGATGCCCTCGTCGGACCGGTTCGCGAGCGCGAGAGTATAGCCGAGGTGGAGCGCCACGAACGCGAAACCCACCGGGCTGTCGGCAAACGCGCCTGCCGCCAGGGCGCGCTCGAACTCGCGCAATGCATGGCGGAGATTCCCCTGGCGTAACGCGACCACGCCAAGGCCGAGATGCGCGTACCCACTGCTAAACGGGTGCTTGGCTTCCTCCGCGATGCGCAGCGCATCCTCCCCAATCATGGAAGCCTCTGCAAACTCCCCGAGTTCAGCCAGGCCCCATGCCATGAAGCTGCAGGAGAAAGCCGATGGCAGCACGAACATCCCGAACCGTTCATGGGCAAGTTCGCCCGTCAGTCGTGTCGTGTTCCAACGGAAACATTGTATTGCCCGGCGATAGTTCCCGGTGGTGTGAAACGCAAGGCCCAATGGCAGATTTGTAACGACCCGCATCGGAAGGTTGGAAAGTTGCTTGGCAATGACAATGGCACGTTCGCCGGCCACAGTAGATTCTCCATGCCGACCCAGCATCCAGAAATGCTCGGTAAGGTACGACTGAACCCAGCCGATGCGCTGTGTGTCACCAAGGCGCTCGGTCAGTTCTTCCGATTCGCGCAGATAGCGGGCAATTTGCTCGCGGTCTCCAAGAGGCTGAAGTACATTGCGAAGCTCAAACCGGATATCGATAGCCTGTTCAAGCGTGTCGTTACTTTCCGGTAGCTGCACAAGGGCTTCCAAAGCGTGTTCGAAAAGGACAACAGCCTCAGGATAGGCCTCTCGTTCTGCGGCCTTCGCACCCGCCTGCCGGAGATAACTGACGGCTTTTTCCAGAAGGTGTCCGCGCAACGCATGGTCAGCAAGACGTTCGACCTGCTCATCAAGCCGACCGGCATAAATCCTTTCCATGACCTGGACGACGCGAGCGTGGATTTCACCCCTGCGTTCGTGCCGCAGCCCGGCGTAAGCGACATCATGAGTAAGCGAGTGTTTGAAAGTAAATTTCAGATCCGGAAAGAGTTGGGTTGCATATAGAAATTCGGCGGCCTGCAGATTGTCGAGCAGGCCGCGAAGCTCGTCCTCTTCTAATCCAGAGATCGCATGTAGCAGCGAAAATGGGACGTCGTGTCCAATGACCGCCGCCTCCTGCAAGAGCCGCTTTTCGCCGGCCGACAGAGCATCAATACGTGCTGCCAGTACCGCCTGCACTGTGGGGGGGACGCTCGTGCTGGAAAACGGCTTCGCTAGGCGACGATTACCCCGTACACCCTGCAGTACGTCAGTATCGACCAGGGCTCGAACGATTTCTTCGACGAAAAACGGATTTCCACCGGCGCGGTCCATCAGGAATCCGTTCAGGGCCAGCAGACTGGCATCAGACCCCAGCAAGGCCTGAAGCAGTTCCGCGATGCTCTCGCCCGCGAGTGGATCGAGATGCAATTGGCGGTAGTTCGGTCGACCCTTCCATTCGTCCTGGTACTCAGGACGGTAACTGACCACCAGAAGCAGGCGAGCATTCTGTGCATCGACGACAATTTCGTTCAGCAAACCTATGGTGAGAGAGTCGTTCCAGTGAAGGTCTTCGAACACCGCAACGATCGGCTGCACCCTGTTTTCGCTCAACAGAAGGCGGCTGATCGCTTGGTAGGTGAACTGCCGGTGCTGCAGGGGATCGAGTGACTGAAACGGATGGCCCTTTTCGAGGGCATCAAACAGATCCAGCACAGGCGCTATCACATCCTGTAACGAGGGATCGAGCGTTAGAATCTTGCCAGTCACTTTCTCGCGGATCGACCGTTTACTGTCGCGAACGTTGATCTGGAAATAATAATGCCTCAGCAACTCGATGACCGGAAGATAAGAAGCAGCGTGTCCGTACGAGGCCGAATTGGTTTCCAGCAGCAGACAGTCAGCCGTATGGTGCGAGTTGACGAATTCGTGGATCAGGCGCGATTTTCCAACACCGGGTTCGCCTACGATGGCGACCACCTGGCCTTGGCCTTTGCGCGCCCGGTCGAGCGCCTTGCACAATTGATCCATCTCTGCGTCGCGACCGACAAACCGTGTCAGGCCACGCAAGACGGCTGCCTGCAGCCTTGTCCGTTCCGGGCCTCCCCCGGTAACCTCGTAGACCTCGATGGGATGAGCCAACCCCCGCACCGGCACGGGGCCAAGCGACTTCACCTCGACGTAGCCCTCCACGAGGCGGAAGGTATCGGCCGTTACGAGCACGGAGCCAGGCATCGCCATTTGCTCCATCCGCGCCGCCAGGTGCGCGGTCTGACCCACAATGTTGAAATCCATGAAGAGGTCATTACCAATTGCGGAGACAACGATCTCTCCCGAACTGATCCCGACACGGATCGTCACCGGCAACCCCAGAGAACGCTGAACTTCGTCCGCGTATCGAGTAATCGTCTCTTGCATCCTGAGAGCCGCATAACAGGCGCGCACGGCATGATCCTCATGGGCAAGCGGCGCACCGAACAGGGCCATTATTCCGTCCCCCATGACCCTGTTCACCATGCCCTCGTAATGGTGAACTGCCTCCAGCATGTGGTCGATTACAGGGTCGAGAAGTCTCTGTGCTTCCTCCGGATCGCGTTCCGCAATGAGCTCCATCGAGCCCCTTATGTCGGCAAACAAGACGGTGACTTGTTTCCGTTCCCCTTCGAACTCATCTTTTGAATTCAGGATTCGCTCAGCCAGATGCTTTGGAGTGTAGCTCTGGGGTGAAACGAACCGGTGGGGCGAGCGGACATCCGGCATCGGTCTGATCGGATACGCGCACTCGGAACAGAACTTGGCGGTAGCCGAGACCTGATTACCGCATTTAAGGCACATACGCCCCAGCGGCGCGGCACACTGTTCGCAAAATTTCGCATCACCTTGATTATCGTGCTGGCACCTCAAACACTTCATCAAGAGCCGCCGGGGTGAGGGGAAGCTGGAATTCAAGCGTAGCGCCATGGTAAGCGGGCAACAAGGCTTAAAGTCTCGCTACGCGGCTCCTTCCGGTAGCAATGAACTGAAATGCACGCGCGAATAGTGCAACACGTCGCCGTGCTCAATACGCGCGCTGGCTAGTCACCGGCACGAAACAAGAGGCACGCGTCGCCATACGAATAAAACCGATAACCGCCGCCGATCGCGTGGGCATAACCCCGTTGCATGGTGTCGAGCCCCGAAAACGCCGACACCAGCATGAACAGCGTCGAACGCGGCAGATGGAAATTGGTCAACAGGATATCGACCGCGCGAAACCGGTAGCCCGGCGTGATGAAGATCGCGGTGTCGTCGCTGAACGGCAGGATGGAGCCGTCCTCCGTCGCAGCACTTTCCAATAGCCGCAGCGAGGTCGTGCCGACCGCGACGATCCGACCGCCTTTTTTCCTGGCTGCATTCAGTGCGGCGGCGGTCTCTGGCGATATCGTGCCCCATTCGGCGTGCATCCTGTGCCCTGAGGTGTCGTCGACCTTGACCGGCAGGAAGGTCCCTGCCCCGACATGCAGGGTCACGCGATGCAGTTCGACGCCGCGCTCGCGCAACGCCGCTTCCAGTGCAGCGGTAAAATGCAATCCCGCCGTGGGCGCCGCGACCGCGCCCTCATTGGCCGCGAACATGGTCTGATAGTCGGCGGCGTCGCGCTCGTCGGGGGCACGCTTGGAAGCGATATAGGGCGGCAGCGGCGGGCTGCCCAGATCCGAGATCGCCTGGTCGAGCGCCGGCCCGTGAAATGTAAACGACAACGTGACCTCGCCGTCCTCGCCCTTGCGCTCGACCTCGGCATCGAGATGGCCGAGAAAACAGACTTTTCCCTCATTGCCGAAGCGGATCACGTCGCCGGCCGCCAGTTTCTTGGCCGGCTTCACCAGTGCCTGCCAGCGCGAGCCGTCGAGGCGTTTTATCAATGTCGCCTCGATCTTCGGCTCGGTGTCGCGGCCGATGCGCCGTCCCCTGAGCTGGGCCGGGATCACCTTGGTATCGTTGACCACAAGCTGGTCGCCGGGCTCGAGCCATTGCGGCAGCTCGGCGACAATGCGGTCGAGCAGGCTGCCGTCGGGCCGCACCACCAGCATGCGGGCGGAATCGCGCGGGCTCACCGGGCGCAGCGCGATGTTGTCGGCGGGGAGTTCGAAGTCGAATAGATCGGTGCGCATGGCGCAATGCGCTCCACATGTCTCGGAACGTCATTCCAGAGGCCACGCCAAGCGCGGCCATCCGGAATCTGATGTCGGCTCGAGATTCCGGGTTCAGCCTTGCGGCTGCCCCGGAATGACGGGCCTGATCTTACGCCGCGTCCAGCGCCATGCGCGCCTTGACGATCCTGTCCGGGTTCTGCACCGGCTCGCCGCGCTTGATCTTGTCGACGTTCTCCATGCCTTCGCTCACCTTGCCCCACACCGTGTACTGGTTGTTGAGGAACGAGGCGTCGTCGAAGCAGATGAAGAACTGGCTGTCGCCGGAATCCGGGCTGGCAGCGCGCGCCATCGAGGTGGTGCCGCGGACGTGCGGCTCCTTGTTGAACTCGGCCTTCAGCTTCTTGCCGGAACCGCCGGTGCCGGTGCCCTGCGGGCACCCGGTCTGCGCCATGAAACCCTCGATCACGCGGTGGAACACGATGCCGTCGTAGAAGCCCTCGCGCACCAGTTCCTGGATCCGGGCGACGTGGCCGGGTGCAAGGTCCGGACGCATCTCGATCTTGACGGGGCCCTGGGTGGTTTCGAGGATCAAAGTATTTTCGGTGTCAGCCATGCTCTGTGCTCTGTCGGTTTGGGTGGGAGTTTTCTGGGAGATTTGAAGGGGAACGCGATCGGCCGGCCGGCGACGGCGCCGCCCAGTGCTTCGGTAAATGGCAACGGCGTGCAGCGTTGCAACGCCTCCATCACGGCTACGCGGTAGATCAAACGGTCATTGTCGGTGGCGTGTTCCGATTCATGGGTGATTTTCGGATGTCCGATGATCGCGCCCTCGCGGTTGAAGCTGACCACCACGGTGATGTCGATCAGGTTGGCCCGCGACGCCGGCGGCGGCTTCCAGCAGGAACGCAACTTTGCAAATATGTCCCTGATGGTGTCGAGCCGGGCCGGCTCGGCCCGCGCCGGCCCGAAGCAGGGGAGCAGCAGCAGCGCCGCGGCAAACCAGAGAATCGGTTTGCGATGGCGCGCCACGGCCGGTTACTTGATGTCGGATGCGACTTGCACCTTCACCATCTTGTCGGGGTCGGTTACCGCACCGCCGGCCGATCCCGGTGGCGCCTTCTTCAATTTGTCGATCACGTCCATGCCGGAGACCACTTCGCCGATCACGGTGTACTGGCCGTTCAGGCTCGAGCCCTCCGCGAACATGAAGAAGAACTGCGAATTGGCGGTATCGACGCTGTCGCCGCGCCGCGCCATGCCGACGATGCCGCGGGTGAACGGCACCTTGGAAAATTCCTGCTTCAGGTTCGGATATTTCGAACCGCCGGTGCCGTTGAAATTCTGGCCGTCGCCGGTCTGCGCCATGAAGCCGTCCATCACCCGGTGGAACGGCACGTTGTTGTAGAAGCCCTCGCGCGCCAGCGTCTTGATCCGCTCGGCATGCTGCGGTGCCACGTCGGTGCGCAGCTTGAACACGATGCGGCCCTTGGTGCTGTCGATGACGATCGCGTTCGCCTTGTCGAGCCCCGCCGGCAGCGGTTGCGCCAGCGCGGGGACCGCGCAGATCAGCGCGGCGATGAGGCCAAGAATCTGGATCGTAATTCGGATCATGAAAACTCCGGGATCAGAGACAACGGTCAGGTGGCGAATTTGGTCTTGAGGCTTGCGGCAACCGCCCGCGGCACGAACGCCGAGACGTCGCCGCCCATGGCAGCGATCTGCCGCACCAGTGTGGCGGTGATCGGGCGGACCGCCACCGAGGCCGGCAGGAACACGGTGTGCACGTCGGGCGCCATGGTCTCGTTCATGCCCGAGATCTGCATCTCGTAGTCGAGGTCGGTGCCGTCACGCAGGCCCCTGATCATGATGGTGGCCCCGGCCTTTTGCGCCGCGGTGACGGTCAGGCCGTCATAGGTGGTGCAATCGAACGCGCAATGCGCCGCGGCGGCGACCGGGGCGAACACCCGCTCGGCCATTTCCAGCCGCTCCTCGGTGGAAAACAGCGGTTTCTTGCCGGGATGGACCCCGATGGCGACGATCAGCCGGTCGCACAGCCCGACGGCGTGCCGGACCACATCCAGATGTCCATTGGTGACGGGGTCGAAGGAACCGGGATACAGCGCGATGCGGGGCATAAACCCGTCTACCCCGCCCCGGCCACGCCCGCAAGCCGGGTTTGTTCCACCGCCATGGCCCAAAAGTCCGGTTTTTATCTTCCGTCAGCCGCTGAACCAGTTCGGGGGTCGCGGCGTCATCTGGGCAGGCGGGCAATGTTTCATCCCCGCTGCGGCGACGAAACAAAACTCAGGCGGAACGAAACCATTTCGCGGGCGCGCGAAGACATCCGGAAACCGGCTCTGGCTATCCATTGACCAACGAAACGGCGGGCCAAAAAGGCCCACTGACAGGGGACCGTCATGATCAGGACTTTTTCAGCCATTGCCATTGCCGCGCTCATTGCTGGCGCCCTCACCGTTCTGCCCGGCTTTGCGCCGCAGGTTGAAGCCAGCGTGCCGGTGGCCCTCGCCAAGGGCGACCGCCTGGACATCAAACAGATCGGCACCAACTGCTCGCAGCAGGCCTGGCCGAACTTCGAGGCCACGTGCCTGCGCGTCGCCGGCAAGAAGATCGTGATCCGGGAAGCCCGCCTGGTCACCGCCGACCGCACGCCATAGAATTTAGCTGCCAGGTTGCTCTGGTTCGAGGCCCCCGGGATGCCCCCCGGGGGCCTCTTTGATTCCGGCGAGCTGCAGTGCGGCAAAGGGCGCGTAGCGATCAGCGAGTTGCTGCGCGCCGTTCGCTATTCGCCGCTGGCGTTGCCATTGCCGTTCTCGGTGTCCTCGCCGATATGCTCGACCGACACCACATGCTCGTCCTCGGCGGTGTCGAACACGATGACGCCCTGGGTGGAGCGGCCGGCGACCCGGATGCCCTCCACCGGACAGCGGATCAGCTGCCCCTTGTCGGTCACCAGCATGATCTGGTCGCTATCCTCGACCGGGAACGACGCCACCAGCTTGCCGTTGCGGTTGTTGACAGACATCGCGACGATGCCTTTGCCGCCGCGACCGGTGGTGCGGTATTCGAACGACGAGGTGCGCTTGCCATAGCCGTTGGCCGACACCGTGAGCACGACCTGCTCCTGCGCCGACATCTCGATGTAGCGCTCGGAACTGAGCTGAATGGCGCCGGAGGTTTCTTCCCCTTCGGTTTCCGCGATTTCCGCGCCCTCTTCGGCCGCGGCTTCGCCCGCCACTGCCCGGCGCATTTTCAGGTAGGCCGTGCGGTCGTCCGATGTTGCCTCGACATGGCGCAGGATCGACAGCGAAATCAGCCTGTCGGCCGCGGGCAACGCGATGCCGCGCACGCCCATCGAGGTGCGGCCGGAAAACACCCTGACGTCGGTGACGGGAAAACGGATGCACTGGCCGCCGGCAGCGGTCAGCAACACGTCGTCGTGCTCGGTGCAGATCTGCACGTCGACGATCGCCTCGTCCTCGTCTAGCTTCATGGCGATGATGCCGGAACGCCTGACGTCGACGAAATCCGACAGCTTGTTGCGGCGGACATTGCCGCCCGTGGTGGCGAACATCACGTCGAGATTGGCCCAGGAGGATTCGTCCTCCGGCAGCGGCATGATGGTGGTGATGCGCTCGCCCTGCTCCAGCGGCAGGATGTTGATCAGCGCCTTGCCGCGGCCGTTCGGCGCCGCCACCGGCAGCCGCCAGACCTTTTCCTTGTAGACCTGGCCGCGTGACGAGAAGAACAGCACCGGCGTATGGGTCGAGGCGACAAACAGCCGGCTGACAAAATCCTCGTCGCGGGTCTGCATGCCGGAACGGCCCTTGCCGCCGCGGCGCTGCGCCCGGTAGGCCGACAGCGGCACGCGCTTGACGTAGCCGGCATGCGAGACTGTCACCACCATGTCCTCGCGCTGGATCAGGTCCTCGTCCTCGACCTCGTCCTCATGCTCGATGATCTCGGTCTTGCGCGGCGTGGCGAATTCCGACTTCACTGCGGCGAGTTCATCCTTGATGATGGTCTGGACGCGGGCGCGGGAACGCAGGATCTCGAGGTAATCGGCGATTTCCACCGCGAGCTTGTCGAGTTCCTCACCGATCTCCTCGCGGCCGAGCGCGGTCAGGCGCGCCAGCCGCAGATCGAGAATGGCCTGCGCCTGCTCGAACGACAGCCGCGCGGTGCCGTCTTCGGCGAGCCGGTGCCTGGGATCGTCGATCAGGGTGATCATCGCCGACACGTCCTTGGCCGCCCAATTGCGCTCCATCAGGGTGTCACGCGCGGTTGCGGGATTGGGCGAGGTGCGGATCACACGGATAATCTCGTCGATATTGGCCACCGCGATGGCGAGACCAACCAAAATATGGGCGCGGTCGCGCGCCTTGTTGAGCAGGAACTTGGTGCGCCGCGTGACCACCTGTTCGCGGAATGCGATGAAGATGGTCAGCAGGTCCTTCAGGTTCATCACTTGCGGGCGGCCGGCGTCGAGCGCCACCATGTTGCAGCCGAAATTGGTCTGCAGCGGCGTGAACCGGTAGAGCTGGTTCAACACCACTTCCGGCACCGCGTCGCGTTTCAGCTCGATGACGACGCGAAAACCGTCGCGATCGGATTCGTCGCGCAGCGCGGAAATGCCCTCGATCTTCTTGTCGCGATTCAATTCGTCGATGCGCGCGACCATGGAAGCCTTGTTCACCTGGTAAGGAATTTCCGAGATGATGATGGCTTCGCGATCCTTACCCCAGTTCTCGATCTTCACCTTGCCGCGCATCACGACCGAGCCGCGGCCAAGATGATAAGCCGAACGGATGCCCTGGCGTCCGAGGATGACGCCGCCGGTCGGAAAGTCCGGTCCGGGAATGATGTTGTTGAGATCGTCGATCGAAAGCGCGGGATCGTCGATCAGCGCGATGCATGCGTCGATCACCTCGCCGAGATTGTGCGGCGGAATGTTGGTGGCCATGCCGACGGCGATGCCGCCGGAGCCGTTGACCAGGAGATTGGGAAATTTGGCGGGCAGCACCCGCGGTTCGCGAAACGCGCCGTCGTAGTTGTCCTGGTAATCGACGGTGTCCTTGTCTAGGTCGTCGAGCAGCAGTTGCGCGATTTTGGTCATGCGCGATTCGGTGTACCGCATCGCGGCCGCCGTATCGCCGTCCACCGAGCCGAAATTGCCCTGGCCGTCGATCAGCGGCACGCGCATGGAAAATTCCTGCGCCATGCGGACCATCGCGTCATAGACCGACTGGTCGCCATGCGGATGATATTTACCGATCACGTCGCCGACGGTGCGCGCCGACTTTCGGTACGGCTTGTTGTATTCGAATCCGTTCTCGGACATCGCGAAGAGAATCCGCCGATGCACCGGCTTCAGGCCGTCGCGCGCATCGGGCAGCGCCCGCGCCACGATCACGCTCATGGCGTAATCGAGGTAGCTGCGCTTCATCTCATCGAGGATGGATACGGGGCGAATATCCGAGGGCGCCGGCGGTTCGCCGGGCTTCTCATCTTCAGGGTCAGACAAAGGGGAAATCCGGTCAGTTTTGGCTCAGAATCATATAGCGTATCGAGGCCTTTCTAACCACCCCTAACCGCTCCGCGCCAGCGGTTTTTCCCTTCGTTTTTTCATGGACTTAAGGGAGGCTCGATGCTGCGGGCCGGGCCAGCGAATCCAGCCGCCCGAAGCGACCAAAAAAAAGGCGGCCAGACCCTCTTGTGATGGCTTCAGGAGCCGAACACCACCCGTGCATGAGGCGGCCCGGCACCAGCGTGAACAGCCCCGCCAGTACGAGGGCGCCGGCATAGATCGATATCATCGCGATCTTGTGGGTGCGTACGCGGTGCGCGCGGGCTGCCACCACAGCCGCCATCAGCGCGACCGGGGTGAATACCGAGAGCAGGTGGATCGGGCTCCACGGGCCCCACAGCCGGATGCCGTGGAGCAGAAACGAGGAACCACTGATCACCAGCATCAGCACGACCCAGACCCATCCCAGCGTCCGGTGCGGCAGCGTGCCCTTGGGCGCGGCGAGCTGCACCGCGCCGAGCAGGAAGGCCGCTACTGCCGCAAAGGCGTGGACCTGGATTTCGGGGGCGGCGGCGAACAGCGGAGCAAGCGACATGCAAAACCCCTGCGAGACATGACGGGAAAGTCGATGTAACGGGTATTTACATTTATCTTTCCACTGTCAAGTTTATTCGCAAGCATGCAGCAAGCTCGTCATGCCCGGTCATGTCGCGGGCATCCACGTCTTCACGTCACCAGCTCAAAAGACGCGAATGGCCGGGACAAGCCCGGCCATGACGAATTATTTCGTGTCGGAATTTCTCACGGGAGACTGAAAATGCCAGCAGCATTTCCCGTCAAATTCCGAAGCCCGCGATCAGAACGGAATGTCGTCGTCCATGTCGCTGTTGCGGGCGCCGGCGCCTGCCACCGCGCGGCGCGGCGCGGCGCTGGAGGGACCGCCGGAGCCGAAATCGCCACCGGACTCATCGGGGCCGAAGCTGCCACCGCCGCCGACGCCGCTGCGGCCGTCGAGCATGGTCAACGTCGAGTTGAAGCCCTGCAGCACGACTTCGGTCGAGTATTTCTCGACACCGGACTGATCGGTCCATTTGCGGGTCTGCAGCGCGCCTTCGATGTACACCTTGGCGCCCTTCTTCAGATACTGCTCGACGATCTTGCAGAGCGGCTCGGAGAAGATCACGACGCGATGCCACTCGGTCTTTTCCTTGCGCTCGCCGGTGGCCTTGTCGCGCCAGGTCTCGGAGGTCGCCACACTGAGATTGGCGATCGGCCGCCCGTCCTGGGTGCGCCGGATTTCCGGGTCCTTGCCGAGATTTCCGACCAGAATCACCTTGTTTACGCTTCCCGCCATCGCCGCTCTCCACTCCTGGAATGTACTGAACTGTCCGGATCCGCCAGCCACCGGCTCGCATGCCGGGACTACCTTGGGGATCATCTTGAGCGCGACCCTATACGCTCGCGGGTGCCGCGCGCCCGGCGATCCCCGGTTATCCACATATAGCATTCCGCGTGCCAATGTTCCAGTTTTGTTCCGTGACTTTCGCAAAGCTTTCGGAAGCAAAGCGGTATCTCGGTACGACGTCCCTCAAACAGCCCTCCCGAGCGCTCTTCGGCTGCAAAAATTCGGTAAATAAATCATCAACTTCAGGCGTTTCACTTCGTGGCCGAGTGTTGCATTTCGGAGACGGTTTTTTGTCTGGAATCGAAATATGGTCATGCTCGTAATTGAGCTTGATTGGGCGCTCGCATCGAATTCGAAACCGCTTCGGGACCAAGGGAAGCGGATAAGAACTGGAGACCGCGATGAAGAAGTTTTTGCTGGGTACCGTTGGTCTGGTTGCGCTGAGCATGGCTGCACCGGCCTCGGCCGCCGATCTAGCCGCGCGCCCTTACGCCAAGGCGCCCCCCGCGATGGTCGCCGCCTATTATGACTGGAGCGGCTTCTACGTCGGCATGAACGGCGGTTGGGGATCGAGCCGCAAGTGCTGGACCGAAACGACCGGCGGCATCAGCTTCGCCGATGGCTGCCACAATGCAACCGGCGGCACCGTCGGCGGTCAGATCGGTTATCGCTGGCAGGCTTCGCAGTGGGTATTCGGCCTGGAGGCGCAGGGCAACTGGGCTGATTTCCACGGCCGCAATGTGAGCCTGAATGCCGCGGCGTTCAGCAACGACAGCCGCGTCGATGCCTTCGGCCTGTTCACCGGCCAGGTTGGTTTCGCCGTCAACAACGCCCTGTTCTACCTCAAGGGCGGCGCCGCTGTGACCTCGGACCGCTATCGCAACTTCACGACTGCGACCGGTGTCCAGGTTACCAACAGCGTCGACGACACCCGCTGGGGTGCCGTGGTCGGTGTCGGCCTGGAATATGGCTTCGCCCCGAACTGGTCCGCCGGCATCGAATACGATCACATGTTCATGCAGGACAAGAGTTTCAATTTCACCACCAACGCCGCTTTCCCCCCCGCGGGCGCCCCGTTCGCCACCGACCGCATCCGTCAGGACGTCGATATCGTCACCGTGCGCGTCAACTACCGTTGGGGTGGCCCGGTCGTCGCGAAGTACTGATCTTCGTTCGATCTGAGAGTTTTAAAGGCCGGCCTCGCGCCGGCCTTTTTATTGGCACCTGATTATTGGCCTACTTGGCGAGACCGGGCCCATTAGGAGTCTACCTGTTGCCTTCCGGTGACAGTATTTTTACCGAAGACGCTGTATGCGTTGGGAATTCTCGCTATTGCGAATGTCCAAGGAGAAAAAGACATGAAGAAACTATTGCTTGGAGCGGTTGGTTTGATCGCGATGGCGACTTCCGCGTCCGCCGCCGATTTGGCCGCTCGTCCCTACACCAAGGCTCCGGTCGCGCTTCCGGTGATCTACAATTGGAGCGGCTTCTACATCGGCGCCAATGGCGGTTGGGGCAGCAGCCACAATTGCTGGGATTTCGTGACCCTCGCTGGTCCCGTTTTCAGCGACGGCTGCCGCGACCGTTCCGGCGGTGTCATCGGTGGCCAGATCGGCTATCGCTGGCAGGCCAATCAATTCGTGTTCGGCCTGGAAGCCCAGGGCGATTGGGCCGACATCACCAGCACGCGCGTGGCCTTGGCCGACCCGACGTTCTCGACCCGCGTGAAGACCGACGGCATCGGCCTCTTCACCGGTCAGCTCGGCTGGGCCTGGGATGCGGCTCTGCTCTACGTCAAGGGCGGCGCAGCTGTTACCAGCAACCGGCTGGACGTTCTCGCTACAGCCACCGGGACCGGTCTGGTTTCGTCGAGTGCAACGCGTTGGGGCGGCACCCTCGGTGTCGGCTTCGAGTATGGCTTCACACCCAATTGGTCGGTCGGTGCCGAATACAACCACCTTTGGATGGGAACCTCGAACAACTCGTTCACCGCGACCGGTCCCGTTCTCGTAGGCGTCCTCAACAATCGGGTCCGCCAGGACGTGGACATGGTCACCCTGCGCGTCAACTACCGCTTCGGCGGCCCGGTCGTCGCGAAGTACTGATCCGCGCTTCGCGCGAACTTTCAAATCGGAAAAGGCCGGCCTTGCGCCGGCCTTTTTTGTTGGCGTACTGCCATCTGCTGCCATTGAAACCCTGCTCGAAACAAACCGTTGATGATTCGCGGGGAGTACTGGAAATCCGTACCCGTTCTTCCTATGTTCCGAGCTCACCCATTGGCGTCCGATCCCGGCTTCCGGCGATGCGCGCCTGAACGCAGCGCGGCTCAACGCGCCTGGGAAATGCCATTATGGATGAAGTGATCAGGGCGAAGCGCCAATCGGCCTCGGGCTCCGGGATGCGCGCGATAACAATTCGCGGCGCGCGCGAGCACAACCTCAAAAACGTCGACCTCGAAATTCCACGCGACAAGCTGGTGGTGTTCACCGGGCTGTCGGGCTCGGGAAAATCCTCGCTCGCCTTCGACACCATCTATGCCGAGGGCCAGCGCCGCTACGTCGAATCGCTGTCGGCCTATGCGCGCCAGTTCCTGGAGATGATGCAGAAGCCCGACGTCGACCAGATCGACGGGCTCTCGCCCGCCATTTCCATCGAGCAGAAAACCACTTCGAAAAATCCGCGCTCCACCGTCGGCACCGTGACCGAGATCTACGACTACATGCGGCTGTTGTGGGCCCGGGTCGGGGTGCCCTATTCGCCCGCCACGGGCCTTCCGATCGAGAGCCAGATCGTCTCGCAGATGGTCGACCGCGTGCTGGCGCTGCCCGAAGGCACCAGGCTCTATCTGCTGGCGCCCGTGGTGCGCGGCCGCAAGGGCGAGTACCGCAAGGAGCTCGCCGAATACCTCAAGAAGGGTTTTCAGCGGGTCAAGATCGACGGCGCCTTCCACGAGCTTTCGGAAGCGCCCGTGCTCGACAAGAAATTCCCGCATGACATCGACGTGGTGGTCGACCGGATCGTGGTCCGCCCCGATATCGGCCAACGGCTGGCGGAAAGTTTCGAGACCGCGCTGAAACTCGCCGAGGGCCTGGCGGTGATCGAATATGCCGACGCGCCGGCTGCCGCCGCTGCTGAGAAAAAGTCCGACAAGAAGACCGCAAAAATCCACGACAAAACCGGCGCCGAGCGGATCCTGTTCTCGGAAAAATTCGCCTGCCCGGTCTCAGGCTTCACCATTCCGGAAATCGAGCCCCGGCTGTTCTCGTTCAACAACCCCTACGGCGCCTGCCCGGCCTGCGGCGGCCTCGGCGTCGAGCAGCATATCGACGAGGAGCTGGTCATTCCCGACAAGGAACTGACCCTGCGCAAGGGCGCGATCGCGCCGTGGGCGAAATCATCCTCGCCCTATTACATCCAGACCCTGACCGCGCTTGGCAAGTTCTACAAGTTCACGCTCGACACCAAGTGGAAGGACCTTCCGAAAAAGGTACAGCAGGCCTTGCTGCACGGCTCCGGCGATGACGAGATAAAATTCTCCTATGAAGACGGCGTGCGCTCCTATGACACCAAGAAACCGTTCGAGGGCGTCATCACCAATCTCGACCGCCGTTTTCGCGAAACCGAAAGCGAATGGGCGCGCGAAGAGTTGGGAAAATATTTTTCCGACATCCCCTGCGAGGGCTGCCACGGCTACCGGCTGAAGCCGGAGGCGCTGTGCGTCAAGATCGGCGGCAAGCATATCGGCGAAGTCTCGGAACTGTCGGTACGGCGCGCCGGCGAATGGTTCGAGACGGTGCCGAAGGCGCTCAACGCCCAGCAGAACGAGATCGCCGCGCGGGTGCTGAAGGAGATCCGCGAGCGGCTCTCGTTCCTGCTCGATGTCGGCCTCAATTACCTGACGCTGGCGCGCGCTTCCGGCACATTGAGCGGCGGCGAAAGCCAGCGCATCCGGCTTGCGTCGCAGATCGGCTCGGGACTGACGGGCGTGCTCTATGTGCTGGACGAGCCATCGATCGGCCTGCACCAGCGCGACAATGCGCGGCTCTTGGAAACCCTGAAGCGGCTGCGCGACCTCGGCAATACCGTGATCGTGGTCGAGCATGACGAGGACGCCATCCGGCTGGCCGACTATGTCGTCGACGTCGGCCCCGGCGCCGGCGTGCATGGCGGCAACATCGTCGCGCAGGGCACGCCCTCCGACGTCATGAACAATCCGAAGTCTCTGACCGGCAAATATCTCACCGGCGAACTGTCGGTGGAAATTCCCGAGCGCAAGCCGCCGAACCATCGCCGCACCATCAAGGTGATCAACGCCCGCGGCAACAATCTGAAAAACGTCTCGGCGGAAATTCCGCTGGGCCTGTTTACCTGTGTCACCGGCGTCTCCGGCGGCGGCAAGTCGACGCTGCTGATCGACACGCTGTACAAGGCGATCGCGCGAAAACTCAACAACGCCAGCGAGGGCGCCGCCCCGCACGACCGCATCGAGGGCTTGGAGCATATCGACAAGATCATCGACATCGACCAGTCGCCGATCGGCCGCACCCCGCGCTCCAACCCGGCGACCTATACCGGCGCCTTCACGCCGATCCGCGAGTGGTTCGCAGGGCTCCCCGAAGCCAAGGCGCGCGGCTACGAGCCCGGCCGCTTCTCCTTCAACGTCAAGGGCGGCCGCTGCGAGGCCTGCCAGGGCGACGGCGTCATCAAGATCGAGATGCACTTCCTGCCCGACGTCTACGTCACCTGCGACGTCTGCAAGGGCAAGCGCTACAACCGCGAGACGCTCGAAGTGCTGTTCAAGGGCAAAAGCATCGCCGACGTGCTCGACATGACCGTCGAGGAAGCCGCCGAATTCTTCAAGGCCGTCCCCCGCGTCCGCGAAACGTTCAAAACATTGCACCGCGTCGGGCTCGACTACATCCATGTCGGCCAGCAGGCCACCACCCTGTCCGGCGGCGAAGCGCAGCGCGTCAAACTCGCAAAGGAACTGTCGAAGCGCGCCACCGGCCGCACGCTCTACATCCTGGACGAGCCGACCACGGGCCTGCATTTCCACGACGTCAAGAAACTGCTGGAAGTGCTGCACGAGCTGGTGTCGCAGGGCAACACGGTCGTCGTCATCGAACACAATCTCGAGGTGATAAAAACCGCCGACTGGGTGATCGACCTCGGCCCCGAAGGCGGCGACGGCGGCGGCGAAATCGTCGCCTGGGGCCCGCCGGAGGACATCGTCAAGGCGCCGCGGAGCTATACGGGGAAGTTTTTGGGGCCGGTGCTGGGGAGGGCCGCGGGCGGGCGGCGGAGGAAGAGCGGGGCGAGC
>Ga0307294_10000117_pt1 | contig 19007 bp, 17 predicted proteins | sample ER_DNA_151_FD_194468 | JGI IMG/M metagenome (GOLD analysis project Ga0307294, IMG submission 194468) | Bulk soil microbial communities from the East River watershed near Crested Butte, Colorado, United States - ER_DNA_151 | ecosystem: Environmental > Terrestrial > Soil > Floodplain | place... | reverse complement strand
CTCGCATTTCAGCGCGTGGCCGACAGATACCCGATGCCGGTGATCTACGCGCGGAGGGGAGACCTTCGAGCAATCCGAGCCATGTTGCCAAAGACAGTCCGGGCAGCGCTCTACGTCTTCAGCCGCGACAACGACGATTTCCTGAAGGTCCGGCGTATGACCCACGTCTGGCTCCATCATGGCGACAGCGATAAGGAGGCTTCGTGCCGCCGGAAGTCGGCGGCATATGACGTTCTCATCGTGGCTGGCCAGGCAGCGATTGACCGCTACGTCGCACATGGGGTCTACATTCCGCCGGAGAAGTTCAAGATTCTTGGTCGTCCCCAGGTCGAGAACATCGAAACGGCGAGGACCCCAATCTCCACGGTCGACAACCCCGTCGTGCTCTACGCGCCGACCTGGTACGCGGCCGACTACCAGAAGACCAACCACTCCTCCCTTCCTATTGGCGCAGCTGTCGTCTCCGCCTTACTCGCGCGCAATGCAACAGTGATCTTCAGGCCCCACCCGGCCAACCGCAGACTGCCGGAGTCCGCCGCTGCGATTGCCGCAATTGACGAGCTCCTCCGGGCGGATGCCGAGGCGACGTCACGGCCGCATCGTTCGAGCGCCGCGGCATCCGATCCGACATTTGCTGAGTTGGTCAACGCTGCGGACGCCATGGTGTCCGATGTGTCGGGGGTCGTTACTGACTTCATGCAGTCGCTCAAGCCGTTCGCGATGGTTGCCACCGGTGACAAGACAGATACTTTCCGAGCCCGATTCCCGTCCAGCTGCTCTGCCTACGTCATCGAGTGGGACTTGTCCACCCTTGACGATGCGCTCGACGCCATGCTGGGCGACGACCCGCTCGCATCCACTCGGGTCAAACGTCGCGAGTATTACCTCGGAGGCTATGAAAACGGAGAGTCGGCCCGCGTCTTTGTCAGGTACCTGCAATCGCTGACCGCGGACCCGATGCCCGTGGAACTTGTGCCGGCGAAGCCGCCAAATCGGGCACAAACTACGCAAAAGCGCCTGCAGCCTGCTCGCCCGTAAGGTCTCCGAAGACGGATTTCAGACCGCCGCTGCCGGTGAAGGACGAGGGCTCACCCAGGGTTGAGTTCTATTCAGCTGTCTCGCCGATGACGACCGTCCAGGGTCGGATGGTCCATGAAGTGACCAAGCCATTCTGAACGTAAGGATCGCCGTCAGCGAAGCGCTCAATAACGGAGCGATCGTCCGTCCGCCAAACGAGAACTGCTCGATCAGTCGGCTCGGCAAGGGCACCTGCGAGGACCAGGTCCCCACGATGATGCGCTTCTCGAGCGAGCGTGAGATGCGCCTCCCGGAAGGCGGCCCGCCGAGCTAGATAGTCATCAATCAGTGCGTACTCCAGCAAGTAGTAACCCATGTGGAAAGTGTGGTACGCGCTGCATTGCACGGCAGGCACGCTCGCTTGGGTGGTATGTCCCTTCTCTCGAGGTCGAGAGGGACGACGCGTATTGACGCCTTAAGCCTGCCCCCAGTCCAGGCGGTTTGAAGAGGAGCTCAGCGAGGGCGCCGCGACGACCTCTTGTTTCGCCTCCTGAACTTCGTCTGTCGGTGTTGGTCTAAGCCGATGAGGCCAGCCTGGGCGGGCGAAGATCTAGCGGACCAGTGCCGCCAACCCGCGGCGCCCGTCAAGACCGCGCAGCTCGAACTCTCCCCGGTCGGCGAACTCGAGTCCGGAGCCAGAGAGCAGGTCGCGGACGGTGGTGGAGACCATGACTTCGCCCGGCTGCGCTACGCGGAGAATCCGCGCCGCGGCGTGGACCGCAATCCCTCTGACCTCCTCGCCCTCGAGCTCCACTTCACCGGCATGGACTCCGGCGCGAGCGGCGAGGCCGTGTGCGGTGGCGGCGTCGACCATGGCCGCCGCACCGCGCACCGCACGGGCCGGGCTGTCGAAGAGGACGAAGAAGCCGTCACCGGTGGTCTTCGCCTCGCGTCCACCAAAGCGCTCGATCTCGGCGCGCACTGCCTGGTTGTGCTCGGCTAGCAACAGCCGCCAGCGGCTGTCTCCGAGCCGGTTCAGCGTCTCGGTCGATCCGGATAGGTCGGTGAAGACGAGGGTTGTGAAGACGCGGTCGGAGATCTCTTTCGGTGACTTCGCGAAGAGCCGACGACCAGCCCAGTCGACCGAGATCCACGGCTCGTCGCCAATGACCCACGCGTCGTGACCTGGCGGGATCTCGAAGGCATCGCCGCCCATGACGTCCATTGAGGCGCCGTCGGTCATCTCAATGTGCAAGTGTCCGGACACCACATAGCCGAGGTGATGCACCTGGCAGCTCTCGGTACCGACGATTGGCTTGACATGCTCGGACCAGCGCCAGCCTGGCTCGAATATGGCGCGTCCGATGGTCAGCTCTCCCAGCTCGACCAGCTCGATATGTGCCTTCTCGACCCTCCGGATCTCGTCAGGGCGGTCGAAGCGCTTGCGGCGCAGCTGCATGGAACTGATCGTACGGGCGGTGCAACATTGGCGACGCTGGCCGGCCTACGCACCGATGTGTTTCTGTACGGGCCGCTGCTGCCGACCGGGGCGGCCCGCTACTACGACCGGGCTCCGACCCGCCGGCATGCTGCGTCAGGTAGTCGCAGTGGTCGCTTCCGGGGACCGCACCGAGCGCTGTCCCGAGCTTCGCCGAAACAAGAGCGTGATGCCGAGAGCAGCTACCCACAGTCCCCAAGCGGTGCTTCCAATGAGACCTGCAAGATCAAACACCGGAAAGCCGGGCAGCGCCGTTGCCAAGATGTCTCCCTGATTGAACAAATAAAGCACGCTGACAATGAGTCCAATCACTCCCAGCCAACGCGGCAGCACACGAGTGCGGATCACGATGACGCTGACAGTTAGCGACCAGCCAATCGCCAGTAACTGGCCGAGGTGCTCGCCGAGAAGTGCGCCGCCAAACTGATGCTGGGAGAGCCATGCAGCTGCCAAGGCCGCGCGGTTTGCGTCATCGGCGTCTTGATACATCCGTGCCAGCGGCGGCACCACGAACACCCAGCGCAGGAAGCCGATCAGGGCAAGCAGGACCGAGATTGCGCCAGCGAACGTCGCTACCCAGAGAGCCACATCGTCACGGCGGCCAAGCACCGTGGGAAGAAGCAAGATCGGTACAACGAGGATGGCGTACGTCCACGCCGTCGCAAACCAGGTCCACACCAGGCTCGGGCCACCCGAGGCGAATCTGGTGAGCACCACATCGGCCGGTTCTCGAAGTATGTCCGGCCAATCGAATGTTGCGGACAGAATGGTTGCCGCGGTCGCGAAGGTGAGAGCGCTAATCAGAAAAAGCGCGCCAGCGATGCGGCGCAACGTGAGGCTGCCTTCGGTTGTCACGACGTGCCGCCTCTCTGGTAGACAATGTCGACTCACTCTGTCATGGCTAAGTTCGCCGGTGGCGAAGACTTGCCCTAGGGGAGTGACGGCGGAGGAAGTCAGTTGCAGCAGGATTTGATCGCGCCCGTCGGTTGCTCGATCTCGTCGATACCGCACTAGCGCCACAGGTCAGTCACCGACAATCCAGGTATTGGCAAGACCTCCCATGCAGCGCAGCGCTCCACTAGCGTCCTGGTTGTGGAGAACCGGAATGACATTCGGGACTTCCTCGCCTCTCGGCGCGCCAGGATTACTCCCGAAGAGGCAGGTTTGCCGAGCTATGGCAGCAACCGCCGTGTTCCCGGGCTGCGGCGAGAAGAGGTTGCGCTACTGGCGGGTGTAAGCGTCGACTATTACACCCGCATGGAGCGGGGGAATCTGAACGGGGTGTCGGACGGCGTGCTGGATGCACTCGCCGGTGCGCTGCAGCTCGATGAGGCCGAGCGTGCTCATTTGTTCGATCTGGCGCGGGCCGCGAACCCAACGGTGCGTACCCGCCGCCGACCGGTGCAAGAGCAGGTGCGGCCGAGTGTGCAGCGGATCCTTGATGCCATAACCGGCACTCCGGCGTACGTGCGGAACGGTCGCCGGGACGTCCTCGCTACGAACCGGCTTGGTTACGCGCTCTACTCAGACATGTACATCGACCCCGTTCGCCCGGTGAACATTGCCCGATTCGTGTTCCTGAGCCCACGCGCCCGGACGTACTTCCTTAACTGGCAGAGCACCGCGAACGACACTGTGGCGATTCTGCGATCCGAGGCTGGCCGGAACCCGCACGACCGTGGGTTGATGGATCTGGTTGGTGAACTCTCCACCCTCAGCGAAGAGTTCCGTACTCGCTGGGCCTCCCACAATGTGCGCTTTCATCGCACCGGATTCAAGGACATCCACCACCCGGTCGTCGGGGATCTTCGTTTGAGATTCGAGGCGATGGACCTGCCAGCCGATCCGGGCCTGTCACTTGTGGTGTATACCGCTGAAGCCGGCTCCGCCTCCGAAGATGGGCTGAATCTTCTGGCCAGCTGGGCGGCGACGACTGAGCAGCCCGAGCAGGCGGATACCGCGCATGCCAAGCCATGAGCGAGTGGGCTAGAGACGAGCTGATCTCGACCGAGGAGTCGTTGCCGCGCTTGTGGTCGGAGACGTACCTGATGAGCAAAATGTCCTCAACCGAGACCACTCAGCAAGCCGTGAGAGGGTGTGCTGAGGGGAATCGCTAGGGGTGAAATGACGCAGCGTGAGGAAGACGGCGCGGGGGAGTCGGCGGCTTCGGGTATACCGGATCCGGTAGCCGCAACTGGTGAGTCTTCGCCGTGGGCGCCGTTCGCTCGCCGGGCGTTCCGCTGGCTTTGGATCGGTGTATTTATCAGTTACATCGGCACCTGGATGCAAACCGTCGGCGCCCAGTGGCTGCTGGTGGACGCGCCGAACGCGGCCACACTGGTCTCGCTGGTGCAAGCGGCGAACACGCTGCCCGTCATGCTGCTAGCACTACCCGGCGGGGTCTTGGCCGACTCCTTCGATCGGCGCTGGCTGCTGTTCACAGTTCAGGTCTATTTCTTTACCGTCGGTATCTTGCTCACCGTCCTGACGGTCGCCGGATTGATGCCGCCTGCGCTGCTACTCGCCTTCACCTTCGCCATCGCGATTGGCGCCGCGGTGCAGCTCCCGGCATGGCAGTCCCTGATTCCCGAACTCGTACCTAGGACGCAGCTGCGAGCAGCTACCAGGCTGGAAATGGTCAGCGTGAACCTGGCCCGTGCGGCCGGGCCGGCGCTGGCCGGGTTGGTGATCGCAGTCTGGGGCGTACCGGTCGTCTTCGGGCTCAACGCGTTTTCGGTGGTCTTCCTCGCTGTCGCTCTGCTCTTCTGGCGCCGGACGCCAGCCGAATCGGAAGCTCCCCGCGAGCGCTTCGTGCCGGCGCTGCGTGCCGGCGGCCGCTATGTCTGGCACGAGCCAGTCATACGCCGCATTCTGCTCAGGGTGATGCTGTTCATTACGCCGGGGATGGCGCTTTGGGCGCTGCTCCCTCTGGTCGCCAGTCAGCGCTTGGGCCTGGGCGCTGCCGGTTACGGCGCTCTCTTCGGCGCGTTGGGTGCCGGTGCGATTGTCGCGGCCCTGGTTCTCGGACGACTGAGGAACCACCTGTCGACCAACGGGCTGCTGAGTATCGCCGGGGTTCTTTTTGCGGCCGCCATGGTCGTGGTCGTACTGGTGCCGAGCTTCTGGGCGGCAATGGTCGTTCTGGTCTTCGCCGGATTGGCTTGGACGGCGGTGATCTCTACCCTGAACGCCGAGTTGCAGTTGTTTTTGCCGGTGTGGGTACGCGCCCGGGGCCTCGCTATCTATATGGTCAACTTCACTGGCTCGATGACGGTGGGAGCGCTGATCTGGGGATTGGTGGCTGAGGGCCTCGGTCTGCAGCGGACGTTCTTTATCGCGGCGGCCGTCATGCTGGTTGGCGTCATCCTCGGGTTTTTTCGGCGGGTTCCGGAGACCGGTCACCTCGACCGCGAGCCGGCAATTTACTGGGGTGAGCCGCGACTGGCCTTTGACCCCGAGCCGAACGCCGGAGCGGTCCTGGTGACTGTTGAGTACGCGGTCGCGCCCGAGCGAGAGACGGCCTTCCTGGAGGCAATGGACCGCCTTCGCCAATCCCGACTCCAGACCGGTGCGACGCGCTGGGAGCTCTATCGGGACGGGGACCGACCGGATCGCTTTCTCGAGCTCTTTAGCGTTCCGTCTTGGGAGGAGCACCAACGGCAGCACGAAGGCCGACTGACCGCGACCGACCAATGGGTCGAAGAGGCCGCGCTGGCGTTCTCTGATCCGCCGCCGCGAGTGGAGCACCTGCTTCCCCCGTAGCCACCACCGTACGGTGTGATCACTTGAGACGTGATCAACTACTTACGACCAGTGACTTTCACCTGAAAGGTGATCAACTACTTTCGGGCAGTGATCTTCCCGAGCCAGCCGAGATTGGTAGGGGCACTAGCGATCCCAGCAAAGCCAGCCGCCGTAACAAGATCGAGAGCGGTCTTGATCATGTCCTCACCACCGGCTCGACGCAGCCAGCGCGGACCGGGATGTCGATGTCCTGGCCCTTTCTGGATTTCGGCAATCAGGAGTCGTCCGCCAGGCTTCAGCACTCGGTACATCTCTGCAACCGCGGTCTGTCGATCATCATCGGCGACGTGATGCAGGGCAAGGGTGCAGGCAACGGCGTCGAACGCATTGTCGGCGAACGGAAGTTGTTGAGCATAGGCCACTTCGAACCTCGCCGGTACGCCGTGCTTGCGCGCTCGCGCAATGGCGCGGTTGATCATCTCGGGGCTGGGGTCAATGCCGTCCACCGACCCGCTCGGAGCTACCCGCTGGGCGAAGACCGTGGCGAGCCGGCCAGGGCCGCAGCCAACATCGAGAACATGATCACCAGGTCTCAATTGGAGATCATCAGCGAACCTGTCGCGCATCCGGCGTCCGCGTCGGCCGAGCAATCCAGTCCCGATGTCGTAAATCCAGGCCCAGTGGATGAGGCGGTCACGGCTGTGGTGATCGGTACGACTGGTCTGATGCACCATCGCAATCTACTAGGGTTCCGCCTGGCTCTCCGTAATGGCGAGCTGTCGGCACCCGCCATCACGGCAACCGGGTCTTCTATCGGCTTGAGCTGAAAACTCTCACTCGGCTAGCAGTTCGATTTCCGACTAGCTAGCCACGCCTGAGTGCTGCGTAGCGCGGCCGTGGCGATGAAATTACGTGGTTTTGCGGATGTTGTCCGTATCGGTCACTTGTAGCGTGCGAGCTAAGACCTGACCATCATGCACTGAGGAGCGCAGCCATGAACGAGCCGGACTGGAAGGGAGCGTTGGGCGAGGCTTTTGAAGAGGCGCTGGGTTATCTGGAAGGGTTGCCGTCGCGGCCGCTCAGTGGCTACCCCGGCCTTGCCGAACTACGTGCTGCACTGGCTGAGCCGCTATCTGAGCAATCGTTGGAGCCCCGGCAGGTGGTAGCGGATTTGGCCGCGGCCGCCGAACCCGGTGTGGTGGGATCCGGAAGCGGCCGCTTCTTCGGATTTGTCGTCGGCGGTGCCATGCCAGCGGCGCTGGCGGCCGACTGGTTGGCCTCGACCTGGGATCAAAACGCTGGACTGTACGTCCTCGGTCCGGCCGCGAGCGTCGTTGAAGAGGTGGCAGGGGAGTGGCTGGCCGAGCTGCTAGGCCTGTCCGCCGGAGTGTCGGTGGGGTTTGTGACTGGCGCACAGATGGCCAACTTCACCGGGTTGGCCATTGCCCTGCAGGAGATGTTGCGCCGTGCCGGATGGGACCTGGCACGCAACGGGCTATGGGCTGCGCCGGAAGTACGCATCTTCGCCGGCCAGGACCGCCACGGAACCATCGACCGGGCGCTGCGCTTCCTTGGCGCCGGTACGGATGCCATTGTCGAGATTGCGGCTGACGATCAAGGCCGGATGCTGCCGGCGGCGCTGGCCGCCGCGCTCGAGCAGGGGAGTGGGCCGGCGATCGTCTGTGCCCAGGTCGGCAACGTCAATAGCGGAGCCATCGACCCAGTCGGCGAAATTTGCGAGATCGCCCACAGGCATGAGGCCTGGGTCCACGTCGATGGCGCGTTCGGACTGTGGGCAGCGGCCAGCCCACGATTTCGGCCGCTGGTAGCGGGGATCGAACTCGCTGATTCCTGGGCGACCGACGCTCACAAATGGCTCAATGTGCCGTACGACTCGGGCCTGGCGTTCTGTGCTCATCCCGACGCCCATCGAGCGGCCATGGGAAGCAAGGCCGGCTACCTCATGCCCGCCGCCGGCGGTGAGCGCGACGCCCTGGACTACAACCCAGAACACTCTCGTCGAGCACGCGGGTTCGCGGTGTACGCGGCGCTCCGCGCACTCGGCCGCCAGGGCGTTGCCGAGCTAGTGGAGCGCTGCTGTGAACTGGCGAACCGCTTCGCCGAACAACTGGCGGCCGCGGCTCAGGTCGAGGTGCTCAACAACGTGGTCCTCAACCAAGTCCTGGTCCGCTTCCTAGCGACCGACGGCGACCACGATGGCTACACCCGCCGGGTGATCGAACGCGTGCAGCAGGATGGCACCTGCTGGATGAGTGGTACGACGTGGCAGGGTCGGGCGGCGATGCGTATTTCGGTGAGCAATTGGTCGACCGATGAGGCCGACGTCGACAAGTCGGTGGCGGCGATATTGCGCTGCGCCAGACAATGACGGCGTGGACGCGGAGCTGATCGGCCGAGAACGTGAGCAGGCACAGCTTCAGGTCTGGGTGACCGAAGCGCTAGCCGGCCGCGGATCACTAGTACTACTCGGCGGCGAGGCTGGAGTCGGAAAGACAACGCTGGTCCAGCACTCACTGGCCAACTCTGGACTCGAGGTGCTTGAGGGGTTTGCCGTCCAAGGCGGCACCTCACCCTTCGGGCCGATCGTGGAGGCCCTGCGCTCCTACCTGCGAGCCGAGGGTGAGCCCCTTATCGAAGGTCCGCTGGCTGCACACCTCGCCATGCTGCTCCCCGAGCTCGGCCCGCCAGCCGCTGGCGGTGATCGGGCCACGCTGTTCGAGGCGATCAGACAGGCACTCGCCGAGATCGCTGCGCGATGTCCAACAGCGCTATTCCTGGATGATCTGCAGTGGGCCGACGACGCCACGCCAGAGCTGCTTGGCGCGCTGGCCCGCACGGTGGACTCCCATCCTTTGCTGATGTTGGGCGCATTTCGCAGTGACGAATTGCCGCGTGGGCATCCGATCCGAGGGCTACGTAGCGAGCTCCGCCGGGTTGGACGGCTGCGGCAGCTAACCGTTGAGCCGCTCGAAGCCGAGGCCAGCGCGACTCTTCTGGAACAGACACTCGGCAGGGTCGCGCCGTCGCTGCGCCGAGCGGTGTACGACCGGACCGACGGTGTTCCCTTCTATGTACGCGAGCTCGGATCGGCGCTCGCGGCCAGCGGGCGCCTCGTTGCTGGTCCATCTGGGCTTGAGCTGTCGGCCGGAAAGGATGTGCCGCTTCCTGACAGCGTTCGCGATGCGGTATTGCTCCGGGCAGCTGGCCTGACCGACGAGGCACGCGATGCCGTCGCCGCATCGGCAGTTGCCGGTCAGACGATCGATCCTGAGTTGATCATGGCGGTTGCCGGATTGTCCGAATGGCCGGAGGAGCTGTCGCGCCGTGGGATTGTGGTCGAAACTGACTCGGGAGGCCTTGCATTCAGTCATGCCTTGGTCCGCGACGCCTTCTATGGCGAGATCCCTTGGACACGACGAGTCGCCTTGCATCGGGCGGTCGCAGAACGGCTCGAGGCCAACCGCGCAGCTCCAGTGCTAGTTGCCGAGCACTGGGCGCTCGGCCGTCGCCAGGAGCAGGCGCGCGCGGCCCTGCTGGCGGCAGCGGAGGCATCCGGCGCGGTACATGCCTATCGAGACGCCGAGCGGGCAGCCCGCCGCGCCCTGGAGTTGTGGCCGGAGGCGCGCGATGAGAGCGGCCGCCTTGACGTACTGGAACGCCTGGCCGGGTACGCCGAGCTCGCCGGCGACTTGGCCGAGGCAATTCCGACATGGCGCGAGGTTGCCGATGGACGGCGGCGGGACGGCGATCTTGCCCGGTTGGGAACAGCCCATCGTCGATTGGCTGCCACCCTTGAGCTGCAGGGTCGTTGGCAGGAGGCGCTGGCCAGCCGGGAGCAGGCTGCGGTTGCCTTCACCACTGCAGGCCTCCCGGCAGATGCTGCCGCCGAGCGGCTTGTCTCGGCAGCTCATCTCCGGTCGGCCGGAAGTTTCCGGGCGGCCCTCAGCCTGCTCGAGATCGCCGGAGAGCAGGCGCGGCAAGCAGGCAGGATCGACCTTCAGGCGCGCATCCTCGGGCAGGAGGGCAATGTACGTGCCCGGATGGGAGAGGGACGCCCCGCAGTGGAGCTGGTCCGGACGGGCCTGGCGATGGCGTTGGAGCATGGGCTTACCGGCCCCGCAGCCGATATCTACCAGCGGCTGGCGGACGCGCTCGAACACGCCGGTGACTATTCGGCTGCCAAGGAGACCTACGACGAGGCATTCAGTTTCTGCGCCACCAATGCACTTGAGCCCACTGCCCAGCTCTGCCGGGCCTGCCTGACCGCGGTGTTGCGGCAATCAGGGGACTGGGATCGCGCGGTCACGCTCTGTCGTCAGGTCATCGCTTCCTCCGAAACGACGTTGCACGGCCGTGCCGTTGCTACCGGAATGCTCGGCTCGATCCTCGGCCTGCGTGGTCAGGCAAAGCGGGCTCGGCCGCTATTGCACGAAGCGCTCACCCTGGCGCGCCGGATCGAATTGGCAGCGATGGAGCTGTTGTCGACGTGGGGGCTGGCCGTCGTCGACCAAGTCGAAGGGGCGACCGAGTCGGCGGCAGGTCACTGCTGGTCCATCCTGGAGCGGTGGAAGCAGACCGAGGATCGTCACTATGTGATCTCGCTGTTGCGCTGGGCGACCACCTTCTTCGCCGAATCGGGCGATGCTGCCGGCGCGCGGAGCTGCGCGGCAGCACTGGCTCGAGTGGCGGAGGATGTCGGCCACAACGAGGCGATGTCGGCGCTCTCGCATGCCCTAGGTGAAACAGCGCTCCTGGATGGTGCCGCCGAGCAGGCGGCTGGTCACTTCGGCCGGGCGCTGATACTCCTGCATGGCGTGGATGCTCCGATCGATCGTGCCGAGTCCGAGCGCCGCGCGGCTGCCGCGTTGATCTTGCTGGATCGGCGCGAGGAAGCTATCGAGCATTTGATCTCAGCTCACCGCACACTGCGGCGCCTCGGTGCTCGGCCGCTGATGGAACGCGTCAATGCCAACCTTGGGGAGCTGGGCGAACGAGCCGAACGGCGCCTCAGTCGTCGCGCGTTGGCGCAGGCCGCCAACGGCAATCTCTCCCGGCGGGAAGTCGAGGTCGTCCGGTTGGTTGCCATGGGCCATACCAGCAGGGAGATTGCCCGTGAGCTGTTCTTGAGCCCTCGGACGGTGGAGTCGCACGTCAGCAGCATCTTGCTGAAGCTCGATTGCCGCTCCCGGGCCGACGCGGCGCGGCGGGCCAGCGAGCTGGGTCTGCTGGGAGCTAGCTAGCGATCGGCCCGGCATCTGGACGTACCGGCGGGGTTGGCTACCGGCTAGCGTGGATCCGTGCGGTTCGCCACCTGGAACGTGAATTCGATCAAGCAGCGGATACCGCGGCTCTTGCCATGGTTGGATCAGCGACAACCCGACGTGGTGTGCCTGCAAGAGACAAAGCTCGCTGACGACGCCTTCGCTGCCATGTTGGAAGAGCAGCTGGTGAGCCGCGGCTATGAGTTCGCCACTCACGGTGAGGTGCAGTGGAATGGTGTCGCGATCTTGTCGAAGATCGGACTTGACGACGTCGTACCAGGAGTAGCTGGGGCGCCCGGCTTTCCGAATCCAGAGGCACGCGCCGTAGCGGCGACCTGTGGCGGGATTCGGGTGCATTCGGTGTACGTGCCCAACGGTCGGGTGCCCGGTTCGGACCACTACCAATACAAGCTCGACTGGCTGGCAGCTCTTGCACAGGACCTCAGCGCTGGTCCTGACAATGCTGTCGTATGTGGCGACATGAACATTGCCCCGACTGATGAAGATGTCTTCGACCCTGAGGCGTACATCGGCCAGACCCATGTCACGGCTCCGGAGCGCGATGCGCTCGGGCAGCTGCAGGCGCTTGGCCTGCGGGATGTCGTCCGCGATCGCTGGCCGGGCAAGCGAGTGTTTACCTACTGGGACTACCGTGCCGGCATGTTCCACCAGGACCTCGGCATGCGGATTGATCTTGTGTTAGCAACTGCGCCGGTTGCTGAGCGGGTACGCGCGGCCTGGGTGGATCGGCAAGCGCGTAAGGGCTCCGGGCCGAGCGATCACGCCCCGGTCATGGTGGACCTGGACGAAGCTCCCGACGGCGACATCGGCCCGGTGGTCCCACCACCCTCAGCGCCGGCCACTCGGCGAGTGACTCTGCCGCAGAGCCGCGGACGCTGAAGTCGAGGCTGACGCCACTCCTTGAGGAAAGTGGTCAAGAACAACAGGGCTGAATCGATTCAGCCGTGTTGTTAGCGACCACTTTCGAGTGTTGTGATCAGTACAGAAGCTTGAGCATTTTTGCGTATTGACGCCGACATCCTGCGGTCGTAACGTCCGCAGAGCAGAGCTTTTCAATTCCCAACCATATCGATCGGAGGCACCGCTATGTTCGCTCAGGTCATCCAGGGCAAGACATCGAATCCACAGGGGCTGGATGCCGCGCTAAACCAATGGCAGCAAGATCTTGCGCCCGGCGCGAATGGCTGGCTTGGCAGTACGAGCGGAGTGACCGAAGACGGTCGGGCGATCGCGGTCGTCCGCTTTGAGTCCGAGGAGGCTGCGCGCCGTAACAGCAATCGCCCGGAACAGGATCGCTGGTGGTCTGAGACCTCCAAGCTCTTCGACGGACAACCGACCTTCCGCGACAGCACTGACGTGACCGTCGACGTCCAGGGCGATCCCGATCAAGCCGGCTTCGTCCAAGTCATGCAGGGTCGCAGCACTGATCCGGAGCGTGCCCGCAAGCTGATGGACCAAGACGCCGACAAGTGGGCCGAATTTCGCCCGGATGTCATCGGCAGTGTCACCATCGGCCACGAAGATGGCGGCTACACCATGGTCTTGTATTTCACGTCCGAGGCCGAGGCGCGCGAAGCAGAGCGCAAAGAGCCACCGCCGGAATTGCAGGCACAAATGGAGGAGATGAACCAACTCTCCGTCGGAGAAACCGAGTTTTACGACCTCAAGCAGCCCAAGATCATCTCTCGATAGTGATCAACTAGCCCGGACGATCGTCGCGCGCGTTCAACGGCCGCACTCTCATCCCTCGCGGGTGATGTGTCTGCTGCCTCTCATCGGATACACCTAAGGTGCTGTCCGGGAAGGGAGCGGCATGACGGTAAGGCCGGTTGGCCTCAACGGCGCGATCGCGTGGCTGTTCATCATCGGCTCGGCGCTCTTCGCCCTGGGATCGGTGCCGGCGTACCTGAACGCGGTCGGAGCGACCGTCGATAGCGTGACCTATTTCGTCGGCTCGATCTTCTTCACGGCTGCGTCCTTCGCGCAGCTCATGCAAGCCCAGACTCCGGCGATGACTGAGGTCGACAGCGACTCACAGCACCAGCGGGCGCCGATCCGTTTCAGGGCCTGGCTGCCGCATGATCGCAATTGGCTTGCTGCCATTACGCAGTTTCCTGGCACGGTGTTCTTCAATATCAGCACTCTGGCAGCTCTGGTTCACAACGCGACGGTAAAACAAGAGGACCGGCGCATCTGGCGGCCAGACTTCTACGGTTCGACGCTCTTCCTGGTGGCGAGCGTCTTCGCCATCCTCGCGATTGGGCGCTTTCTCAGCTTTCGACCGCGTAGCTTCCCGTGGTGGATTGCCTGGCTGAACATGATCGGATCGATCTTGTTCATGGCATCGGCGCTCGCGAGTTATGTCCTACCTCGTACCGGCGAGTTGATCAACAGTCAGATTTCCATCATCGGTACGTTGCTCGGCGCGCTCTGCTTCCTGCTTGGGGCGGTCCTGATGTTCCCCGCCTGGAGGCATGCACTCCGAGACGCAGCACCTGAACCCCATGAAGATCCACACCACCACTCGGCCTCTTGATCATCTAGCCGGCCGGTGCTACTGAAGGAGAAATCAATGACCGTACCGCCCGACATCATCCCTGAGGCAGTGCTTTTCGGGAATCGCTTCGCTACCCAGGAGGTGCCGAGTCGAGAGTTCCCAGAGATGGGCATGACTCCCGTGGAGGCCATGCGGCTAGTTGCGGAAGATCTCATCCTCGAGGGCGATCCGGCGCGCAATCTGGCCACGTTCGTGACCACGTGGATGGAGCCAGAGGCGCAAAGGATTATCGCGGAGAATCTGCACCGTAACTTCATCGACCACGCCGAATATCCGCGCACTGCCGAAATCGAGCAGCGCTGCATTCGGATGCTTGCCGATCTCTTCCATGCGCCAGGCGAGACGACTGGCGCACGGACCCAAGGCTCGTCTGAGGCGATCATGCTCGGCGGTCTGTCTTTGAAGTGGAACTGGCGGAAGCGCCGTGAGGCAGCGGGGGAGTCGACTGCAAACCCGAACCTCGTGTTCGGCGGAGACGTGCATGTGGTGTGGGAGAAGTTTTGTCGATACTTCGACGTCGAGCCACGGATTGTGCCGCTCGAGAGGGGCAAGTACACCATCGGCCCAGACGATGTCAGCCCCCACATTGACGAGAACACCATTGGCGTGGCTGCGGTCCTCGGAACGACGTTCACTGGGCACAAGGACGACATCGTGGGGATCAACGACCTGCTGCTACAAATCAAGTCCGAGCGCGGCCTGGATATCCCCTTGCACGTTGACGGCGCGAGCGGTGGATTCGTCTGGCCCTTCCTCTACCCGCATTCAGAATGGGACTTTCGCCTTGAGCAGGTGCATTCGATCAATGTCTCCGGACATAAGTTCGGACTGGTCTACCCCGGCATTGGGTGGCTGATCTTTCGGGAACCATCGGACCTCAACCGAGACCTCGTGTTCGAAGAGAACTATCTCGGTAAGACCGACGCCACATTCACGCTGAACTTCTCAACTGGCTCTTCGATGGTTCTGGCGCAGTACTACAACTTCGTACGATACGGCCGCGCCGGCTACACCTACATCATGAGACACATGCAGCAGAACGCCAGGGCGCTCGCCGAAAAACTGCAATCCATGGGCCGGTTCGAATTGATTGGCCCCGACGAGGAACAGCTGCCACTTGTTGCCTTCCGGCTCTCGGGAGACAACGACTACGACGAGTTCGATATCGCATGGCAACTGTCGGCCGAACGCGGCTGGATGGTGCCGGCGTACACGCTTCCGCCCAATGCCCAGGACATCAAGATCATGCGCGCGCTGGTCAAGGAGACCTTGAGTCGTGAGCATGTCGACACGCTTGCGCGCGACATCGAGGAGGCCTGCGCCACGCTTGAGAAGAAGGGAGGAGCCCACGAGTCGGAACGCCGCAAGATCATGACTGGGCCCGGTCATTGAGTCCTGAGCCTGTCGAAGGGCGGCGAAACTGATCTTATGAGTGAACCGATCTGTGAGGTGATCATTAGCGCTGACGATGAGGACTGGCTGATCAATTTCACCAGAACACTTGTCCAAGACCGGCTTGCTGCCTGTGGCCAGCACGTGGTGCCGATCAGATCCATCTATCGCTGGGGCGGGAGCGTCCAGGACGATCGGGAGATACGAGTGGCGCTGCACACCCGCGCCAGTCTGGTGCCGGCAATCATCGACCGCACTCGCCGGGACCATCCGTACGAGGTGCCCTGTGTCCTTGCCCTACCAGTCGTGGCGGGCAATTCCGACTACCTCGCGTGGGTTGTTCAGGAGACGACCGGCGTCTAGTTGCTGGCGGTGATGATCAGGCGTAACCGATACTCCTGATGCTTGCCAGGACGTGCTCAGTCGAGAATGCTTTCCCCATGGCGAATAGGAAGAACAACAAGCCGCAAGCGCGGGTCGGCGCGCCGACCTCAAGGATCCGATCGACCCCCATCGGGGACTATGGGTTTTTGAGCGATGGCGAGGTGTCCGCGCTAGTAGCGCCCAACGGTGCTGTGGAGTGGATGTGCGTTCCCCGCTTTGACTCTCCAAGTGTGTTCGGACGGATCCTTGGTCGGAATGCCGGTGTGTTTCGCGTCGCGCCGGTCGATGTTGCCGTGCCTGCGGATGTCCGTTATCTGCCAGGCACCATGATCTTGGAGACGAGCTGGGGAACTCCGACCGGATGGATCATTGTCCGCGACGCCCTCTTGATCGGCCCCTGGCACCATCCGACGGACCGTTCCAATACCTACCGTCGAACCCCTAATGACTACGAGGCAGAGCACATCTTCCTACGCACGATTCGCTGTGCCTCCGGTGAAGTGCAGACCATGGTGGACTGTGAGCCGGTGCTGAACTACGGGCGAGCCCACGTCAACTGGGAATACACTGGCGGCGGCTACTACCAAGGTGTTTGTTCGGCGGAGGGCGTCGATCTCAAACTGACCCTGACCAGCGACTTACGGCTGGGGTTCGAGGGCGGCCAAGCCAACGCCCGGACGCTGCTCAGAGAGGGTGACGTCCGATATGTCGCGCTTTCCTGGGGCGGGGCTGTGCCACCAGAGGACTTCGCCGACGCTTACAAGCGCCAGGTATGGACCGCGCATCACTGGCAGCACTGGCTGGCCCGCGGGCAGTTCCCTGATCACCCCTGGCGAGGTTATCTGCAGCGCAGCGCACTAACTCTGAAGGGGCTGACCTACGCCCCAACCGGCGCAATTGCAGCTGCTGGCACAACCTCACTTCCAGAGACTCCTGGAGGTAACCGCAACTACGACTATCGCTTCACCTGGATCCGGGACGCCACATTCGCCCTCTGGGGTCTGTACACATTGGGTTTCGACTGGGAGGCGGTGGACTTCTTTGCCTTCATCGCCGATCTGGTTGAGGGCGAGGACGACATCCAGATCATGTACGGCATCGGCGGCGAGAAGGAGCTCACTGAAAAGGAACTCGACTGGCTGCCGGGATACGCCAACTCGCGTCCGGTCAGGATTGGAAACGCCGCGTACGCGCAGAAGCAGCACGATGTCTGGGGTGCCCTCCTCGACTCGGTCTATCTGCACTTCAAGGCAGCCAACCGCCTTGACAATCGGATCTGGGAGATCTTGGACAAGCAGGTCAACGAGGCGTTGAAGTACTGGCGTGAGCCTGATGCGGGGATCTGGGAAGTACGTGGTCAACTACAGCACTTCACCTCCTCCAAGATCATGTGCTGGGTCGCCGTCGACCGCGGCTCCAAGATCGCCCGAATGACCGGGGAGGACGGCAAGGCCGCGGAATGGGAGCTTGCGGCACAAGAGATCAAGGACGACATCCTGGCCAACGGTGTCGACGACCGGGGCGTACTGACCCAGTACTACGGCACCAAGGCCCTCGACGCGTCCTTGCTGCTGGCCCCGCTGGTGCGGTTTCTGCCTGCGGACCACGCTGTCACCAAGGCCACTGTGCTCGCGATTGCCGACGAACTCACGGTGCACGAGCTCGTGCTGCGCTACAAAGTCGAGGAAACCGACGACGGATTCGCAGGTGAGGAGGGCAGCTTCACGATCTGTTCGTTCTGGCTGGTCTCGGCACTATGCGAGATCGGCGAGTACGAGCGAGCCCGCAAGCTCTGTGCCAAGCTGCTGTCCTTTGCGGGCACTCTTGAGCTCTACGGCGAGGAGATCGACCCGCACACCGGCCAGCAACTTGGCAACTTCCCGCAGGCCTTCACCCACCTGGCGCTCATCAACGCTGTCATCCATGTGATCAAGCTCGAAGGGCGGCAGCACGACCACGAACCCGGCACATGGGCCGGCTCGATCGAGGAGGGACAGTAAGGATTGGTGCAGACCGCGGCACCATGGGTACCCGAGCACGCCAACATCGACGAGCTCAGGCGCGCGGCGGTTGACTGCAGGGGTTGCGAGCTATGGAAGCCCGCAACCCAAGTGGTCTTCTCCGCCGGCAACCCCCGAGCACCTCTGGCTCTGGTCGGCGAGCAACCCGGCGATGTCGAAGATCGGCAGGGCATTCCCTTTGTTGGACCGGCTGGACGCTTGCTTCAGGATGCGCTGGCTGAAGCCGGAGTGCCGAAGGAGGACGTGTACGTCACCAATGCGGTCAAGCACTTTCGGTTTACCGAGCGGGGCAAGCGACGAATTCATGCCACACCTCAAGTCAGTCACATCCGGGCCTGCCTGCCGTGGTTGGAAGCGGAGGTGAAGCTGGTTGATCCGGCCTTGATCGTCTGCCTCGGCGCGACGGCTGCCAGGGCGCTCCTAGGTAGCTCATTCCGGGTCACGAAGCAACGCGGTGAGGTATTGGAATTGGCTACTCCGGTGGGTGTCCGCCCAGTGCTGGCGACGGTTCATCCCTCAGCCGTGCTCCGGGCAACCGGCGATGATCGAGACGAGGCGTTTGCTGGATTGGTCGCAGATCTGCGCACTGCACGAGATGCCGTTATCCAGCAGGAGCGCTAATGCCGGCGAGCCCTCGGGCACTGCTCGCGCAACCGACGCTCGCAGTGCAGTCATCGAACACATGTGATCGAACGATTCAGCTGATGGCGTCGTCTAGTTGGTTAGGCGCGCGTACGCCGAGTTCTGCCTGCCCAGACCACCGACCCTGAGGAGAGTGCATGTTCGACAAGATCGGAAACCTTCCACTCCATCCGCTGGTGGTCCACACCGTTGTCATCGGCGTCCCGCTGGCCGTTCTTTTGGCGTTCCTCTTCGCATTCCCCAAGACCCGGGAATGGGCGCGTTGGCCGTTGGCGATCGTCGTCGTCGGAGCCACCGTAGTGACCTTTGTTGCCAAACAGAGCGGTCTGGCGTTCGAGGCGGCATTGGGGATCAAGCCCGGTAACCCGGTAGGCGATTTGATCTTGAAGCACTCCCTGCTTGCCAACCAGCTGTTCTACATCATGATCGTTTTTGCCGTTATCGGTTTG
>Ga0307294_10000116_pt1 | contig 19068 bp, 19 predicted proteins | sample ER_DNA_151_FD_194468 | JGI IMG/M metagenome (GOLD analysis project Ga0307294, IMG submission 194468) | Bulk soil microbial communities from the East River watershed near Crested Butte, Colorado, United States - ER_DNA_151 | ecosystem: Environmental > Terrestrial > Soil > Floodplain | place... | reverse complement strand
GGGACAGATCAAGGTCTTCCGCGAGATGTATCGGGAGCGACGGGATGCCATGATCGCCGGGCTCACCAGTCACATGCCGGTGGGGACAACCTGGACCTACCCGCAAGGTGGCTTCTTTGTCTGGCTGACGCTGCCATCGGGCATTGATTCCCACGCCATGCTGCCGCGCGCCGTCACGGCTCGCGTAGCGTACGTGCCGGGGACGGCGTTCTACGCCGATGGCTTTGGCAGCCGCCACATGCGGTTGTCGTACTGTTTCCCCACGCCAGAGCGCATCATCGAAGGCACCCGCCGGCTTGGTGAGGTGCTGGAGTACGAGGCGAGGATGCTTGAGATCTTCGGTACTGCCGTTGAGTCGGAGAGCGGTCGCCGCGCACTCGGACCACGTGAGGCACCGGGGCCCGATCAGCCTTGATGATCATGGAGCCCTGGGCAGAAGTTGATCTTGATCAAAGTTGATCATGATCTGATGATCATGGAAGAAGGATTGGGTGGCCGAAAACGGATACCTGCAGACGGTGATGGTGCTCTCGGGGGGCCTGTCACATGAGCGCGACGTTTCGTTGCGTTCTGGGCGTCGGGTCAGTCAGGCGTTGCGTTCTCGTGGCATCGAGGTCGTGGAATCTGATGTTGACTCCACGTTGCTGGCGCGACTCACCGAGCTCACCGGCTCGGTGGTCTTTCCCTTACTGCACGGCGAGGCCGGCGAGGATGGAGCGCTGCGCGAGGTCTTCGAGCTGATGGGTGTGGCCTTCGTCGGCTCGGTCGGCTCGGCCTGCCGAGTGGCGTTCGACAAATCGATTGCCACGACGATCGTCGGTGCCGCGGGCATTCGAACGCCGACTCAGGTCGCGCTGCCGTACGAGATCTTCAAGGAGCTGGGTGCCCCGGTTCTCGTTCAAGCCCTAGGTGATCAAATCGGCTTTCCGATGATGATCAAGCCGTCACGCTGTGGATCGGCGCTGGGGTGTAGCAAGGTCACCCGCGCTGAGGAGCTTCCCGCCGCCATGGTCGGGGCGTACGCGTACGGCTCGGTGGCAGTGATCGAGGAGTTCATCGCCGGAACCGAGGTGACCGTGGCGGTGGTAGATCGTGGCAATGGTCCAATCGCTCTTCCCGCCGTTGAAATTCGGCCAGAGTCTGGCGTTTACGACTACGCCGCCCGCTACACCGCCGGCGCCACCCGGTTCCTCTGCCCCGCCGAGGTCGCGGACGATGTCGCGAACGCCTGCGCCGATGTGGCGCTCCGGGTCCATGGGGTGCTCGGCCTTCGGGACCTGTCTCGTACCGACATCATCGTGACTCCGGAGGGTGAGCCGGTCTTTCTCGAAGTCAATGTCGCTCCGGGAATGACCGAGACGTCAGCGGTGCCCTTGGCAATCGAAACCGCTGGCTGGAGCCTAGGAAAGATGTGCACGGACCTGGTACATGTGGCGGCCGTCCGGGGCCAGACCAAGGCGATCTCGATGGTGGCGCCGTAAGGAACTTGTGCTGAGAGAACGTTCCCGATGACCCGGTTCAAGCAGGCCTTGGTCATCGCCCTTGGTATCGGCCTGGCAGCGGCGATGGTGACCCTTGGGTTTTGGCAGCTGGACGTCTACCACCGTCAGGGAACAGCGGCTGCAGCGCGACGGGCCTCAGCGCCAGCGGTCCCGCTCAACTCGGTGGCTCGACCGGGCGCGCCGGCGATTGAGGGGTACGGACGGTCGGTCGTGTTCGACGGCAGCTACGATCCTGCCTTGCAGTTGCTGGTTCCGGTGGATGGAGCAGATCGGTTCCGTGTGCTCAGCGGGCTCCGGCAAGCCGATGGCAGTGTCGTAGCGGTGGTACGGGGGATCATCTCTACTCCAAGCGCCCTGCCGCCGCCCGCTGGGCCAGTCCATCAGACCGGCGTACTGCTGCCCACCGAAGAACATATGCCTGACACCGATCTCCCGAGCGGCCAGATTGCATCCGTACGCCTGCCGGCCCTCGCACAACAGTGGCCTGGCCCGCTGATCGACGGCTATGTGACGCTGTCGAGCGCCGACGCCGCCAGCCAGGGGTTGGCCGCGGCTCCGCTGCAATTGCCTGAGGCGCCAGGCGGGCTGCGCAATGTGGCCTATGTCGGGCAGTGGTGGCTGTTCGCTGCATTCACGCTGTTTATGGCTTTTCGGATGGCCCGGGATCTTGGGGTTCGGGAGGCCGAGGTGGTTGATGTCACATCGGAGGAGCCAGCAGAGCCGACATAGGCTTCAGCCCATGCGCAACGCGTGGATCCGCTATCGGATCATGGCCTGGGTCGTAGGAACCCTCCTGGTGGTTTTGGTGTGTGTCGGACTCCCGCTGAAGTATTTCTACGACGATCCGACGGTCGTGACCTGGACCGCCATCCCTCACGGCTATCTCTACATGATCTTGCTGATCACCGCTGTAGACCTCGGACTTCGGGCCAGGTGGAGCTGGAAACGGATGATCTTAATCGCATTGGCTGGCACTGTGCCGTTCCTGTCGTTCGTGGCCGAGCGGTCGGCAACTAAAAACATCAGGGCCAAGCTGGCCGCTCAAGCTGAAGCGGCTGAGCCAGCGCCCACCTCCTCCTGAATGTCGCTTTGTCGATATTCTTCGGCACCGTCGGGCCGCTTTTCGATCAAGCCCACGATGCGCCCCAGGTCATCAACCGTTGCGAACTCGATAACGATCTTGCCCTTGGTCCTACCGAGCTCAACCTTCACTCGAGTCTCAAAGTGGTCGGACAGCCGATCGGCGAGGTCCTTGGCTTTCGGCGCCACCATCCTGGACTGACGTCGCTGACGGGGCGTTCTGCCGCGGTGATCGCCTAAGGTCACCAATTCCTCGAGGGCGCGTACCGATAGACCTTCGGCAATCACCCGTTGCGCGAGGCGCTCCTGTCCATCCGGGTCCTCGATCGCCAGCAGGGCCTTCGCGTGGCCAGCGCTGATCACACCGGCGGCAACCCGCCGCTGCACAGTGGGCGGCAGCTTCAGCAGTCGGATGGTGTTGGAGATCTGCGGCCGGGAGCGTTTGATGCGGTTGGCGAGCTCCTCCTGGGTGCAGCCGAAGTCCTCCAGCATTTGCTGGTACGCCGCGGCCTCCTCGAGCGGGTTGAGCTGAACGCGATGCAGGTTCTCTAAGAGCGCGTCGCGTAACAGAGCGTGATCCGCCGTTTCGCGGACGATCGCCGGGATATTGTCCAGATCCGCCTGCTGCGCTGCTCGCCAGCGGCGTTCGCCCATAACGAGCTCGAACCTGCCGCCTCCCAGCGGGCGGACGACAATCGGTTGCAACAAGCCGACTTCGCGGATGGACTCGACCAGCTCATTCATCGCCTCCTCATCAAAGGCGGTGCGCGGCTGCCGTGGATTCGGTGAGATCGAGTCCAGCGGCAGCTCGGTGAAGTAGGAACCGTGGGGTACGGGCGCCAGTGAAGGGGCTTCGGAGTCGCCGTCGGATGGAGACGACATTGGCTGCGTATCCGTTCGCTGGAATAGCTCCCCCAAGCCCCGGCCGAGGCCGCGGCGCTCCGTACGGATGTTCATGTGTTCTCCTCCACGCCCCGCCGGGCGATTTCTTGTGCGGCTTCCAGGTACGAGACAGCCCCCGCCGAGCTGGGCTGGTACGTCAGGACGGTTTGGCCGTAGCTTGGCGCTTCCGAGATGCGGACCGAACGGGGAACAACAGTGGTCAGCGTCTCGGAGGGGAAGTGCTGACGTACTTCTTGGGCGACTTGAGCTGCAAGCTTGGTGCGGGCATCGAACATCGTGAGCATCACGGTGGTCAGCCGAAGCTCGTGGTTCAGCTCACCCTTGACCAGATCGATCGTGCGCATGAGCTGCGTGACGCCCTCGAGCGCGTAGTACTCGCATTGGATCGGAACCAAGATTTCGTTCGCCGCGACCAAGGCGTTCAGAGTTAGCAGGCCTAGCGAAGGCGGGCAGTCGAGAAAGACGTAGTCAGCGTCGTGCTCCTTGAGATACGCGCGGATGGCTCGGAGCAGTCGGCTCTCTCGGGCGACCACGGAGACCAGCTCGATCTCCGCGCCGGCCAGGTCGATGGTGGCAGGCAGCACTTTGAGGTTGGGGGCCTCAGGGGAATCGACCACGTGATCGGCGAACGCGGCGCCAGACATCATCACCTCATACGTCCCGAGAGTGCCGGGCGGATGATCGACACCAAGCGCGGTCGTGGCGTTGCCCTGTGGATCAAGATCAACCACCAGCACGCTGAGGCCGCCGAGCGCCAAGGCGGCGGCGAGATTCACGCTGGTTGTGGTCTTGCCGACGCCGCCCTTCTGATTGGCGACGACGAAGATGCGGGTGTGTGGGGGTGCAGCCAGCGAGGCGGTCGTCAATCGGTCCGCGGTTGCAGCCGCAGGCGGATCATCTTCCACGGTAGGTGAGCTGAACTCGTCCTCGTCAAAGCGGGCGCGTCGCGGACCCGGGGGAATGTCAATCGTTGACGAGGAAGTTGCTGTAGCAGTCGGGTCGTTCGGTACCAACCGCGCCGTTACGCGTTCCGGCCAATCCAGCGTTTCACGTGGAACATTAGGCCAGCCGATTCGTGGATCAACTTCAACCTTCAGTGGCCAGCCGAGCCCGGGGGTAACCCGGTACTCCACCTCCGGCGGTGCGATCATGGCCCCTCCTGACCGTTCCGCCTCAACCTAGCAATGAGAAGGCCGTTGAGACTGTCGCCGCGCCCAAATTTGCACTTTCGCTGCTCCGGTCGCGCTGGCTGCCAGCGCTCATGCCCCACGTAGGCGCACCACGGTGGCCGACAGCACGTCCGGGTGGGCCCGAACCTTCAACACCTCAGCCTGTAGTTGAGCAGCCTGCAACTGCCGTCCGGCTGCCGCAATCTCGTCGGCCGCCGATGCACCCTTGAGCGCCAGGATCACACCATCGGGCGCTCGTAGCGGATTGCACCAGCCGATGAGCCGGTCTAGGGGAGCGAGTGCTCTCGCCACGACGACGGCGTAGGTGTGCGGATGATCTTCGGCGCGTGATCGAACAACCTCGACTCGATCCGAGATCTGGAGTTCCTCGACAGTCTGGGTCAGAAATCTGGAGCGCCGGAGCAAGGGCTCTATCAGGGTGACGCGGATGTCGGGTCGCAAGATAGCAAGAGGAATGCCAGGCAAACCGGCGCCGCTGCCCACATCGGCCACTGCGCTGTCTGCCGCGATTAGCCCGCTTAATGCTGCGCTGTTCAGAACGTGGCGATCCCACAGCCGCTCGGCTTCGCGAGGCCCAAGCAATCCCCAGTCCACTGCAGTCGACCGGAGAATATCGACATATCTATTTATAACTGCAAATTCGGCGCCATAGATCGCTCGGGCAATCTCCGCTAATTGCGTGAGCTGATTCTCTATCACGAAGCCGAGATGGCGTCGGCCAGCAGATCAAGCCCTTCATTCAGCAGTTCATCGCTAATGGTGAGCGGGGGAAGGAAGCGCAGCACATTGCCATAAGTCCCGCAGGTCAGCACAATCACGCCCTGCCGGCGAGCAGCATTTGCGACTGCTGCGGTGAAGCCCGGATCTGGATCAGAACTGTCCCGATGCACGAGCTCAATGGCGATCATGGCTCCGCGTCCGCGCACATCGCCAATGCGGTTGTCTTCGGCCTGCATGCGGTGCAGCCGGCCGAGCATAATCCGCTCGATCTCGCGCGCGCGGGCCACCAGGTTGTCGGCCTTGATGGTCTCGAACGCTGCCAGCGCAGCGGCACAGGCGACTGGGTTGCCGCCGTAGGTACCGCCGAGGCCACCAACATGAACCGCTTCCATGATTTCGGCCCGACCCGTCACCGCGGAAAGCGGCAGCCCACCGGCAATCCCCTTGGCAGTGGCGATCAGATCTGGGACGACATCGAACAGTTCACAGGCAAACATGGCACCTGTGCGGCCAAAGCCCGTTTGGATTTCGTCGGCTATGAAGACCACGTCATTGGCCTGACACCAATTCGCCAGTGCCGGCAAGAAACCTTCGGCCGGAACGATGAACCCGCCCTCGCCCTGGATCGGCTCAATGACCACAGCGGCCAGATTGCCCGTGCCGACCTGCGATTCGATCAGGTCCGTGGCGCGCCGAGCAGCCAGTTCGCCGTCGATCAACTTGTCGTCGCGGTAGGGATACGACAGCGGTGCACGATAAACCTCGGGAGCGAACGGCCCAAAGCTGTGCTTGTACGGCATGTTCTTGGCCGTCAGCGCCATGGCAAGGTTGGTCCGGCCGTGGTAGGCGTGATCAAAAGCGACGACCGCCTGCTTCTTGGTATACGCGCGGGCGATCTTCACCGCGTTCTCCACCGCTTCCGCGCCCGAGTTGAACAGCGCGCTCCGTTTCTCGTAGCCGCCTGGTGTGAGCTGGTTGAGCTGTTCGGCAACTGCGACATAACCTTCGTACGGAGTGATCATGAAGCAGGTATGGGTGAACTGCTCCACCTGATCTTGGACGGCCGCCACCACCCGTGGCGCACTATTACCGATCGTCGTCACGGCAATTCCGGAGCCGAAATCGATAAGGCTATTGCCATCGATATCGACGACCACGCCGCCGCCTGCCTCGACCGCGAAAACCGGCATCGTGGTGCCCACGCCTCTAGCGACGGCGCCGGTTTTGCGCGCCATCAATTCCAGGGAACCGGGTCCCGGGATTGCGGTCTTGAGGATGCGGCGCTGCTCCAGTTCAGCCATGGAGAAAGTCTGCACCCAACTGGCCTTTGGGCTTGACCGGCTCAAATCGGCCTTAGACTGCGGCGTGATGCCGTTGACCGCCCAACGCACCGACTCTTGGATCATGCGGCACGCACTTCTTGGCTATGTGCTGCTGGCCTTCCTCATCGCCTGGTTGTGTTGGGTGCCGCTCGCCGTGCTGTACCACGGAGACTCTGACCTTCAAACACCAAGCCGCTCCCCACTGGTCATCACGCTGCAGACCGTCGGCGTGACCGGGGCGGTAATCGCCGCAATCGTCGTCACCGGCCTCACTCGAGGCAAAACGGGTGTCCGAAGGCTGTTCAGCGGTCTGAGGCGTTGGCGTGTGGGGCCATGGTGGTACGCGGCGGCTTGTCTGCTGGTCCCGGCCCTAACAGTGCTTGGCATAGGTGTCCGAGCCGCGCTGGGAATCGATCCTGCCGTTCCGGAAGGCTCCGTCCTGGCTAGGACAATCGCCCACATCGGCTGGATCGGCATTGCGGTGACATTTCCACTCTGGCTGTTTGTTGCATGCTTCGGCAGCCCGTTGCTCGAGGAGCCCGGCTGGCGCGGTTTCGCCTTCCCGCAGATGCGGAAACGCATGCCGGCAGCGTGGGCTGCACTGCTGGTGGCGGCAATCTGGGGACTCTGGCATCTGCCGCTCTACCTTGCCCTTGACGAGAACCTGGCGCTCTCACTGAGCCTGATCACCATGCACGGGTTCTTCCTGGGCTGGCTGTACGTCAACACTCGCAGCTTGTTGATCGCCGTACTCGGCCATGCGTCACTCAGTGTCGCGAACAACAGCCTTTCCTTGCCGGATCAGGGCGTTGTCCAGATCGCCCTGACCTTGCTGTTGTGCGTTGTGATTTTGGCGTTCTTCCGCGTAACCGACCTACGGCCGCGACTGGACTTCACCAGGAGGAAGCAAGGAGTCCGCCTCGAAGGACCCGCGTCCTGAGACCTTCCGTCAGGCTGGCAGGACAACCACGTGGCGGTCCGGCTCCTCGCCTTCAGACTCACTCGTCAGCCCAGCTGCCGCAACGGCATCGTGTACGACCTTGCGCTCGAACGGGTTCATCGGCGCCAGTGGCACCGGCTCATGAGACTCCTTGGCCTCGCCTACGGCATCGGCGGCCAGCGCCATCAACTCCTTACGGCGCTGCTCCCGATATCCGGCAATGTCCAGCATCAGCCGACAGCGCTCGCCGGTTTCGCTCATCACGGCCAGCCGGGTCAGCTCCTGGAGTGCATCGAGGACCTCACCCTGGGCACCGACCAGAATGCGCGAGCCGCTGACGATCGACACATGAGCTCGGTCACCCTCGATGTAGGTGTCGATATCTCCGTCCAGGTCCGCAATGTCAAGCAGCTCCTCGAGGTAATCCGCAGCGACCTCAGCCTCGACTTCGAGCGGACTTTCCGCCCCAGCGCTGACATCGCTGGACTCCACTGGCTCGGCATCGTCAGCTCCATCACGATCAGCCTGCGGCTCGTCGGCCACCTGATCCCTCCATACTCTGTTCAGATTTCAGCGTTTACGTTGTGAGCGCGGTTGCTTCTTTGGCTGCTGCCGCGGCTGTTGCCGGGCCACCTTGCTCGCCTTCTGACCGTTCGTACTCGGATCTGCGATCTCCGGCGCCGGCTCCGGGTCGGCCACCGCTGCCAAGGCCACCTCGGCCTTGCCCTTGGCCTTGCGACGCGCCTCCCAAGCGTCATACGCCGGAGTTCCGGGTGCCGGGTTACGGCGGATCACATAGAACTGCTGCCCCATCGTCCACAGGTTGGAGGTAAACCAGTAGATCAAGACACCGACCGGGAAGTTGATGCCGCCAACGGCGAAAATCAGCGGGAAGACATACAGCATGATCTTCTGCTGCTGCGCGAACGGTCCGGTAAGCGCATCGGGCGGCATGTTCTTGCGCATCAGCTGCAACTGCGTGATGAACAAGGTGATGGTCATGGCGAGGATCAGCACCAGCGTGACAATGTGCACGCTGGTAATGCCGTTCGCGAAACCGACCTTTAAAAAGGTGTCCGAGATCCGGGCGCCGAAAATCGTGGCCTGGTTGAGCGAATTCAACAGATCAGGATTGACCACCAGCCAGTGGCCACGTGGGATGCCGCGGGCGGCACCATCGAGCACCCGGAACAACGCCAGGAAGATGGGCAGCTGCAGCAACAGCGGGAGACACGATGCCAGTGGATTGGCGTTGTTCTCCCGGTAGAGCTTCATCGTCTCTTGACCGAGCTTTTCTCGATCGTGACCATGCTTCTTCTGCAGCTCACGAACCTTGGGCTGCAGCAGCTGCATGTTGCGCGACGATTTGATCTGCTTGACGAACAGCGGGATCAGGGCGACCCGGATCACAACCGTCAAGAACATGATGGAGAAGGCCCAGGTCCAGCCGCTGTCGGCCCCGAATACCGGCGAAAAAAGTGAATGGGCCAGCACGAGAATGCCCGAGACCACCCAGTAGAGCGGCTGCATGATCGCACTGCCGATGGCAATAAAGGGATCCCAAATCGACATCGGAAGCAGCAGTAGTTCCATCAGCTCACACCTCGTTGTGACGCCAGCTCGGCAGCGTCACCCATTCTTCCTGCTCGTTGCGCCTGCTCCCGCATCTCTTCGTCAAATTCAGGGGTTCCCGGTACGGGGTCGTACCCACCCGCCGCCCATGGATGGCAGCGCAGCAGCCGTCGCAGCGCAAGCCAACTGCCCCGAGCGGCTCCATGCACCTCAACCGCTCGCAGCGCGTACGCCGAGCAGCTCGGGTAGTAGCGGCATACGTTGCCGTACAGCGGGCTGATCAACAGTCGGTAGAGCTTGAGCAGCCCAATCAGCACGTATTTCATCGGACACCGTGCTTCATTCCGACGTTCGCCCGCGTCAGACGTGACATCGCCTCTTGCCAGGCGGACTCGAAATCTGCCGGGAGCTCAGCAGGATCCGTCACCGCCCGAGGTAGTGCACGTACCACGATGCCAATTCCGGCAGGAGCATCCGCCACATGAGCGGCGGCGAGGTGCCGCAAACGCCGCTTGACCCGATTGCGAGTGACAGCATTTCCCACAGCACCACTCACGACGAGGCCAATGCGGGTCCCATCCTCGACATTCCCCTCCTCCAATTGGCCCTGATCAAAATGCCCCTGATCAAAATGCCCCTGATCAAAATGCACAGCATGGACTACCAGCGTGGGTCGACTCACGTGGACCCCTCGCCTGGTTGTCTGCCGGAAGTCCTTGGAGCTCCGCATTCTCAACGATCGCGGCAACATCGCGTCGATCGACCAGCCCTCAGGAGGACAGGCGGGCGCGGCCCTTACGACGCCGGGCCGAAATAATGGCGCGGCCGGCGCGGGTCCGCATCCGCAGACGGAAACCATGGGTACGGCTGCGACGCCGATTGCTCGGCTGGAACGTGCGCTTGCTCACGGAAGAACTCCCACATCTTCGGAGTGTTCGACAAATCGGGTACGGTGCTGACACGGCACGCATCGCAGGCGGGGCGAGCAGGTGGCAGCGGCCGCTATGTAAGCGACCTTCTAACGGTACGGGGCGCCGCCAAACCGGTCAAACTGATGCAGGTGGACCGGCCAACTTGGGGGGATAGAAGTGATCTCAGCTGCGAGCGTCGGTTCCGAAAGCAAATTCTTCGTCGATGTCCAGCGGACACGCCGCACAGTATGGCGAATATTGCAGACTCGCTTGCACACCGAGTCCCCGGTTGCTAGCGTCGCGGTTCGCCTCACAGTTTCCAAACAGCTGCTACAGGCGGCAACCAGCCGTACGCACATTTGTGCACACTCTGTGGATATCTATGTGGAAGCACCAGAGGTCGTAATCCCCCGAGTGCCTACGCGGCAGCGCGAAGGCGCAGACAACAGCAGATCTTTGCTTCGCGTATCCGGGCCCCCGGACGATCGGACCCAGAAAAACCGGCCCCCGAAAGACCGACACAGCTCGGACGCACGAAGATTGCGGAGTCACCAGTGAGCGAACCTTCTGAGAACGCCGCCGAATCGACGAGTCTGGCCTGGGACCATCTCTATGCCTCCTCGTCGCCCGGCCTGCGTCGTTGGCTCACAACAGGGCAGCCGGTTGCGCTGCATCAGGACATGTTGATGGTGGCAGTGCCCAACATCTTTACGCGCAACCAGCTGGAGAACCGCTTTCGTCTCGACATCGAGAGCCTGCTTTCCGGATACTTCGGCCGCAGCATTCAGCTGGCCGTCATCGTGGATGAGTCCCTGAAACCGGCCGACGACTCCGCTGATTTTTCTTCCCGGGGCGATGAGCCGGCGTACGACGACACGCCTGGCCAGAGCCGTCATGACTACAACGGCGAGGGCTACCGCGAGAACGGCTACAGCGAACAGTCCTTCGGTAACGAAGGTTTTCCCACTGAGCATCACTTCCGCAGCGAGATTGGGCCGCAGCCTCAGCCGCGGCGGGCGGACACGAGCCAACCGGAGGCTACGTACCGGGATCGCGATGTCTATGGAGATCTCGAGGGATTTCGCTCGCGGCGCGACAATGACTCGCGGCTGAATCCCAAGTACTCCTTCGAAACCTTCGTCATCGGAAGCTCGAACCGCTTCGCGCACGCGGCCGCGATCGCCGTCGCCGAAAACCCGGGCAAGTCGTACAACCCGCTGACCATCTACGGCGACTCCGGTCTGGGCAAGACACACCTGCTGCATGCTCTCGGCCACTACGTACGCAACTACTTCGACCGCGTTCGGGTGCGCTATGTCTCCACAGAGGAGTTGACCAACGACTTCATCAACGCGATCAGCCAGAACCGCGGAGCAGAGTTTCGGCGCCGATATCGCGACGTGGATGTGCTGCTGATCGACGACATCCAGTTCTTGGAAGGCAAGGAACAGACTCAAGAAGAGTTCTTCCATACCTTTAATACGCTGCACAACGCGCAGAAGCAGATCGTGATGACCTCCGATCGGCCGCCGAAGAACCTGGAAAACCTGGAACCGCGGCTGCGCAGCCGGTTCGGCTGGGGATTGATCACCGACATTCAGCCGCCCGACCTGGAGACTCGGATCGCGATCTTGCGGAAGAAAGCCGCCCAGGAGCGCCTGGTGGCGGGACCCGAGGTGCTGGAATTCATCGCGAGCCGGATTCAGACCAACATCCGTGAGCTGGAGGGTGCCCTGATCCGGGTCACGGCCTTTGCGAGCTTGAACCGCCAGCAGGTAGACCTGTCACTGGCAGAGATCGTGCTCAAAGATCTCATTCCCGAGGGTGGCGAGGCACAGATCACCACCGGGATGATCATGGCTCAGACCGCGTCATACTTCGATATCACTGTTGATGATCTCTGCGGACAAAGCCGGACTCATGTTCTGGTCGGTGCGCGTCAGATCGCGATGTACCTGTGCCGTGAGCTCACTGACTTGTCACTGCCCAAGATCGGACAGCAGTTCGGTGGTCGTGATCACACAACCGTCATGCACGCTGATCGCAAGATCCGCACGCTTATGGCAGAGCGTCGCAGCGTCTTCAATCAGGTGACTGAGCTGACGAACCGGATCAAGCAGCAGGCTACTGGCCGCTGAGTCACTGATGATCGCCCGGGCCGGACGGCCTGATCATTTGTCATTGCTGTGAGCAAGCTGATCACGTCCTGATCACGGAAGCGGGCCAAAAAGTGCTGAGCACACAAGTGGGGAAAACATTGTGGACAACGGTGATCTTCTCCCTTGACAGCCTGGGGATGATCAGAGGACAAGTGGGATTACCACGCAGTCCATCCCAAGATCCTCCCCGTGTGATTTTCTGATCTACACATCGGTACACGCACCGCCGAATCGGCTCTGACTTGGCCAAAGACACGTTGTCCACAGCGTCCACAGCAGCTACGACTACGACCATGAAATACATAAGGTGAAGAGGGTCTAAGTCAGCGTGACTGAACCCTGTGAAAAGAAAGCTGCGCGAGCTGCGAGCGTCGGCATTGCGCGAGCTGCTCCAAATGAATGGGAGGAATCGGTGAGCTTCCTGCGGAAGTGGTTCGGCCGTGAGGAACCGGAGGAGGTTCCTGTCACCCTCGATGTGGAAACCCGTAAGAAACAGCTGCTTCGTCTGGAACGCGCCCTTGAGGCACTCGCTAAGGAGATGCGCACCGATCACACCATGAACGACCCGGCATGGCGGGAACGGGTCAATGAGTACAACCGACTCGCTGGCCAGGCGTATGAGCTGCGGCGGGATGACATCACCAGGGAGACGTTGCTCGACCTTGTGTTCGAGATTCGGCCGCTGTTCACCGGGCCAATTCCGGACGGTATGGAGAAGTGCGGGCCGCTTCAGGATGAAGTGATGGCAGCTGCCGAGGCTCTCCGGGAGCTGCTGCCCGGAGAGAAGGGGTCAAAGTAGTTCTTTCTTTGCCCTTCGACAAGCTCGGGGCACATCCGTCGTATCATCACCCGTGCCCCTAAGGGCACAGAGGAGGTAGCGTGAAAATCCGACTCGAGCGTGACGTCTTGGCTGAGGCCGTGCAATGGGCCGCGCGCAGCCTGCCGCTACGCCCGAGTGTGCCGATTTTGGCGGGTCTTCTCGTACGCGCCGACGCCGAAGGCGTCACATTCTCCAGTTTCGACTACGAGACATCGGCTCAGATCCATGTCGCGGCCGCCGTCGCCGACGAGGGCCAAGCGCTGGTTTCCGGGCGGCTGCTCGCCGACATCTCACGAAGCCTGCCGGGAAAACCGGTCGATATCGCCTCCGACGACACCAAGATGGAGCTGATCTGCGGCAGCGCCCGATTCACCTTGCAGACCTTGCCCGTCGCGGACTATCCCTCGCTGCCATCAATGCCGGAGGCCACCGGTACCGTCCCAAGCGCCACCTTTGCCCAAGCAGTCGCCCAGGTTGTGGTCGCCGCCGGCCGGGATGAACTGCTGCCGGTCTTCACTGGTGTACGAGTCGAGATCGACGACGACACCATCTCATTGCTCGCTACCGATCGGTATCGGATGGCACTGAAGGAATTGACCTGGAATCCGAGCAAGCCCCAAATTTCGGCGACGGCATTGGTTCCGGCCAGGGTGCTGAACGAGACCTCTCGCTCGATGACGGCCGGTGAAGAGGTGACGCTAAGTCTGTCCGACGGCGGCAGCGGAGACGGCATCATCGGATTTGAAGGTCACGGTCCAGCGGGGGAGCGCCAGACCACCACCCGACTGCTGGACGGAGAGTTCCCCAAGGTTCGGCACATTATGGACACGCCGGCAGTGATGAATATCCGAGTAAGCACCAACGACGCGATCGCAGCAGCAAAGCGAGTTGCCTTGGTTGCCGAGCGCAATACCTCTCTTCGGATGTTGATGGGCGATGGCTTCGTCACCCTGGAAGCCGCGACCGGTGACCAAGCCCAGGCATCGGAGGCGATCGAGGCGACCATTGATCAAGCCGGTGGTGGGGATCCGGCGGTAACCGCCGCAGGGTTCAATCCGACCTATCTCTTGGATGGTCTTGGGGCCTTCGACACCCCATATGTGAACTTCGGGTTCACCGCACCTAGTAAGCCTTGCCAGCTCACCGGACTGGCGACACTTGACGGTAATCCGTTGACCGATTACCGCCACGTGATCATGCTCATGCGTCTGCCGACGTAGTTTTGCGGCCAGCTCTTTTGCGCATCCGGGTCGGCCCTATCGGCGCCTGATCAACCTCTGTTATGTTGACGAAACCATCGAGCGTAAGGGGTTTCCATGCAGCTGGGAATGGTTGGTCTGGGCCGGATGGGTGCCAATATCGTTCGCCGTTTAATGCGCGACGGACACGAATGTGTGGTCTTCGATGTAAATCCGGATTCCATCAAGCAGCTTGAGGGTGAGGGAGCGACCGGCGCCTTCACGATGGAGGAGTTCGTCAACAAGCTCGAACGACCCCGCGCAGCGTGGGTCATGATCCCAGCAGGCATCACTGGAAAGATCGTCGACCAGCTGGCCGCGTTGCTCGACGAAGGCGACATCATCATTGACGGCGGCAACTCCAACTACCGCGACGATGTACGCCGGGCCGCAAAGCTGAAGGAGCAGGGCCTGCATTACATCGATGTCGGTACTAGTGGCGGCGTCTTCGGTTTGGAGCGCGGCTACTGCCTGATGGTCGGCGGTGATGAGGAAGCGGTCAAGATCATCGATCCGGTCCTGAAGACCATCGCGCCGGGTGTTGGTGACATTGCGCGTACGCCGGGTCGCACCGGTGAGCTGGCCCCTGAGGAGCAGGGCTACCTACACTGCGGAAGATCTGGCGCGGGCCACTTCGTCAAGATGGTGCACAACGGCATTGAGTACGGGATCATGGCGGCCTTTGCGGAGGGCCTGAACATCTTGGACAACGCCGATGCGGGTATTGAGGCGGCCGAGCACTCCGCCGAGATCGCGCCGATGGAGGAGCCGGAGTATTACCAGTTCCAGATCAACACCGCCAAGGTCGCCGAGCTCTGGCGCCGGGGGTCGGTGATTGCCTCATGGCTGCTTGATCTGACGGCGGCTGCGTTGCAGGCGAACCCGCACCTCGAGGGACTGGCTGGGCGGGTCTCCGACTCGGGCGAGGGTCGCTGGACCGTCAAGGCGGCTGTCGACGTTGGCGTTCCGGCGCCGGTACTCGCGGCATCACTCTTCGAGCGTTTTGCATCCCGCGGTGAGGACCACTTCGCCAACCAGGTGCTCTCCGCCATGAGGCAGCAGTTCGGTGGCCACCAAGAGCTTCCGGCGGGCAGCGAGCTCGAGGCAGGCGGGGAGAAGGCAGACAAGGTCGAAGCCCGGGAGCAGCTGACTTGATCAGGCGCCAATGGCGATGCGGACTTGCTCGAGCATGTCCTTCTCGCCTTGACTGACCTGCTCTGCGCCAAAACCCAGAAAGCCGCCTTCTTTGGCGGCGTCGGCAGCCGCCTGTGCACTGGCAACCAGCCATTCCTTGAATCCGGCTGTTTCCTCCGTCGCCGCCTTCGAGCTCACGATTTCGCTGACTGACCGCAGCTCTTCCAGGATCTGTTGCCGCGGATCTGCTCCCGAGGTCGGCTTGAAGTCGGACAGCGGGTTCTGTCTCTCTTGGGCCATCGACTGAATGTCAAGCGCGATGTCGGTCAGCAGCTGCTCACGGCTAGGCGGGTTTGTCGCGGACTTCAACGACGCGGTCGTCTCTTTGGCCAGTTCGATCGGACCGCCAGGATCGGCCAAGGAGATCGCCATCCCAGCGACGAGGGGCGCCCGCCGAATCCGTGCCCATTCCTCTTCGGTGAAGTCGCTCTTCGTCGTCATGATGTGTCCTCTCCGTCGGCCGAATCGTGCTGTCACGCTAGCTTGGCATGTCCGTGGTGGATGACGTCATAGGCTTCGACACGTGTTCGTCGACCACCTACAACTGACCGATTTCCGGTCCTACGAGTGGGTCGACCTACCACTTGAAGCGGGAGTAACGACATTCGTCGGAGCCAATGGGCAAGGCAAGACCAACCTCGTTGAGGCCATCGAATACCTGTCAACGATGAACTCGCATCGGGTGGCTTCCGAGGTGCCTTTGGTTCGGTCGGGCGCTGTGCGTGCCATCGTGCGGGCCGGTGTGCAGGCGGCCCTCGATGACCCGCGACGGCTGACACTGGAGCTTGAGATCAACCCAGGGAAAGCCAATCGCGCCAGGCTCAATCGATCCCCGCTGCGTCAGGCCCGGGAAATCATCGGCGTACTGCGGACAGTGGTGTTCTCGCCGGGAGACATTGCCATGGTCAAGGGCGATCCCAGTGAACGTCGACGCTTCCTGGATGACCTGATCGTTGCGCGGTGGCCGCGGCTGGCTGGCGTACGCGCTGACTATGAGCGCGTATTGCGCCAGCGCAACACGCTGCTCAAATCCCTGAGCGGTCGGCTGCGAGCCCAACAACCCAGACGTAATGGTCCGCCGTCGGCAGACGCCGAGGCCACCCTCGAGGTATGGGACACCCAGCTAGCACGGGCCGGCGGCGAACTCCTGGAGGCTCGACTCACGACTCTTGCCGATCTTGCGCCGCACGTCAGTAAGGCGTACGCCGACATTGCGCCCACTAATAATGACGCTGCGGCGGAATATCGAGCTTCGGTGGATCTGACCGCCCTTCGACAAGCTCAGGCCGGGTTAGATCGAGCACTGTTGTGCGACCTGTTGATGAAAGCGATGGCCGAACGGCGAAACGAGGAGATCCAACGCGGCGTTTCGCTCGTCGGCCCTCATCGTGACGACATCGCACTTTCGTTGAGCATGCTGCCCGCCAAGGGCTATGCAAGTCACGGTGAGTCCTGGTCATTTGCCCTGGCCCTCCGGCTTGGCAGCTTTCATCTGCTCCGCGCCGATGGGGTAGAACCGGTGCTAGTGCTTGATGACGTCTTCGCCGAGCTGGATTCGGTGCGCCGAGAACGCCTAGCATCCGGGGTACGCGTCGCTGAACAAGTCCTGGTCACGGCCGCGGTCGGTGCCGACGTTCCGGAGCTGCTGGCCGGGCGACGCTTTCGAGTCGCCGGCGGGGAGGTGACACCAGATGCCTGAGGAGCGGCCACGGGAGACTGAAGCGAGCGATCAGCCTGAAACCGATCAAATACACACCGATCCAATGCAGCACGATCCAACGGGTCTCGAACTCGCCCAGACTGTTGCCCGCTCGCTCGGCGCTCAGGCGCGCCGCCGCCGTCGCTCCCCATCACGCAAAACAGTCGGGCCTCAGATGTCCGGCGCCCGAGCCGACGATCGGGATCCCAAGCCGCTCTCCGATGCAGTGGAGCGACTAGTGGAAACCAAGGGATGGACGACCGAGATCAATGTCCACACCCTGCTTGCTCGCTGGGCACTGCTGGTCGGCGCCACCAACTCGGCACATTCGCAGCCTGAGGGGTATGCGGACACTGTCTTAACAGTTCGTGCCGACTCGACGGCATGGGCAACCCAGCTGCGTTACCTGGCACCGCAGCTCGTGGCCATGCTCAATGAGCAACTGGGCGATGGCACGATCACCCGGATCAAGGTGCTCGGCCCCGACGCTCCGTCGTGGAAGAAAGGGCGGCTGTCAGTCCGCGACGGCCGCGGCCCTCGCGATACGTACGGCTAGTTGTTGGAGCTGCTCGCGCAATGCCGACGCTCGCAGCTAGTTGTTTGGAGCTGCTCGCGCAAATGCCGACGCTCGCAGCTAGTTGTTTGGAGCTGCTCGCGCGATGCCGACGCTCGCAGCTCGGCTGATCGGTGAGCCGGGAGCCTCTTAGGATGCTCGGGTGCTTTGGACCGAGCTCAGAGTCCTGATCGTCGATACCGGGCGCGTCTGGTGGCGGCTGCTGCCCATCATCATGGGCGTCTACCTCCTGGGCTGGCTCGGCTCCGAACTCAGCCTTCGGGTGGCAGTGATCCTCGGCGACATCAGCCCCTGGCTGACGCTGATTATGTTTGCCTTCAGCTTCGTCTGCACGCTGGCAGCGGCAATCGTGATCTTGACCCTTGCCGGTCGGGAGCTTGGCATCCGCCAACTGCTGCCCGAAGACGAGCGCGAGATCGACGACCGCGACACCAGCATCATCCGGCTACTCGGGATTACCTTGTTGCCGTTCCTCGGCATGTACGCCGCATTCGGCCAGGTGGCCGAGGCGGCCCAACGGCTGATCACCCAGCAGTGGATTCGCTATGGCTTTCTCAGTGATCAGCAAACCGTCCTTGGCGCCTTGTACGACATGGCAACCAAGCATCTTGGCTGGCTCGTCACCCTGCTCGTTGGCATTTATGTCGTTCGCCGACTTCTCGACTTCCTAGCCGAGCGCACCGGTCTGCGCATTCTCGGGATAGTGGTTGTCCTGATCGAGGCGTTCTTCCTTCTCCTGGTGGTCACCGGCGGCATCCGGGTACTCCAGACGTTCGGGGTATGGCTGAACGACCGGGCAGTGATGCAGTGGCTCGCGGCGATCAAAAATGCTCTGGCCGACCTTTTCGCCGTCTTCAAGATCGATTTGCCAGAAATCCTGACGCGAATATGGACGTTTATCACTGACACGATCTGGCCAGTGCTCGTCGATGTCATCGCCCAGCCGATGTTGTGGTTAGCCGTCGCCGCACTGGTCTTTGGATCAAGGGTGCTGTCACTCGCCGAGCTGTGGCGCAAGGGTCAGCCCTACGCCGCGCGTGTTCCCGGTGCCACGGCCTTCGCCCGCTACCGGGAGAAGCGAGCCTTCCGCCGCCTCGGACCACCGCCTAAAGGTGTCCGGCTGGCAGCGGCGCGAATCCAGGAAGCCTTCTTTGGCGACATTGATGACAAATACCTACCGGCGCTGCATGCCCTCAGGCTGGTGCTGCGAGCTGGCCCGATCTTTCTCGGCGCGTGCATCTTCG
>Ga0307294_10000113_pt1 | contig 19275 bp, 18 predicted proteins | sample ER_DNA_151_FD_194468 | JGI IMG/M metagenome (GOLD analysis project Ga0307294, IMG submission 194468) | Bulk soil microbial communities from the East River watershed near Crested Butte, Colorado, United States - ER_DNA_151 | ecosystem: Environmental > Terrestrial > Soil > Floodplain | place... | reverse complement strand
GCGGCGACGCGGTACGTGGGCGCCTGTGATCGCTCCAACAGGAACGCGATTCGCTTCAGCGCCGCCACGGGATCCACGAAGTCTGAGCCTAGGGCGACTTACGCCGTACGAGGCGCTCCGCCGCTTCGCGAGGACGTTGCCCGACCACATCGCCGACAAGATGAAGGAGGCTGACCCACTTCGCTCCGCCAGCTCGGCCAGCCGGCCGATGAGTTTTGCCACCCGGCCGAGTCCGATCAGGCGGACCTTTGTAGCCGAGCGGAGAGTGGCCGAAATGTTGCTGAAGGGGCGAAACGCGGTGGTCTACGGAGCCGGAGGAGCGCTGGGTGGCGCAGTGTCCCGGGCGTTCGCCCGCGAGGGTGCGGCGGTCTTCCTGACCGGCCGCCGGCTTGCGCCGGTCGACGAAGTAGCCACGAGGATACTGGTCGCCGGCGGGACTGCCGAGGCAGCCGTGGTGGACGCCAATGCCGAGCAGGCAGTCGAGGAGCATGCCCAGACGGTGGTCGACCGAGCTGGAAGCCTCGACATCTCAATTAACCTGATCGGGGTCGACCACATCCAGGGCCGGCCATTGGTCGATCTGCCACCATCCGACTTCACGCTTGGCCTCGAGGCCCGGATACGTACACACTTCGTGACGGCCCGGGCGGCGGCACGGCACATGGTGCGGCAGCGGTCGGGTGCGATCCTCATGGTTACGGCAACCCCCGACCGCGTCGCCATTCCCGACGTAGGCAACTTCGGCGTAGCGAATGCCGCCTTGGAGGGGCTCACCCGTACGCTTGCCACCGAGCTTGGCCCGCACGGCGTCCGGGTCGTCTGCCTGCGGTCGGCCGGCTCGCCAGATGCGGCCGGCGTACGAGAGGCCTTCGGCCTGCACGCAGCGAACGCCGGCACGACGGTGGAGACCTTTGCCTCGGCCCGCGAGCAGCGCATTCTGCTGCGGCGGCTGCCGACGCTGGCCGAGGTCGCCGATGCGGCCGCACTCCTGGCATCGGATAGGGCCAGCGCGATGACGGCCACCATCGCGAACGTGACCTGTGGCGAGATTCTCGACTGACCGCGCTGGGCACCCGGCCAGGATCAGTGTGAATGCTGCCTCATCTCGAGCCCGGCTGTCATGCCACGGCGGCCGTCGAGCTTGCGCGCTACGAAGCCGAATACGGTAATGGCGGCGAACGCCTCGCCGCGATCGACAGCGGCGTGGACTGGGCCCACGGCCGCTGCGGCGACATCGCGAGCCAGACCTCCCGATTCGACGGCGTCGTCCGCCGCCCGCTGCACTACTTGGCTGCGTAGCAACATGTCCGACGAAAAGATGAAGGCAGATGAGCCCACGTCCGGGTCCTGTGTGAGTCCGGCCCGGCGGACCTGCGCGGGAATGTGTCGAGCTGCATACGGGTTGGCGACCGCCACTAGTGATGCGCGGATAAATGCTGAGGCGACGTCGGGATCGAGATCGGAAATGATCCGCGTCCCCTGGTCGGCGTCTAGCAAGACCGCACGACCGCCCGGCCGCAGAACCCGGGCGATGTCATCGATAGCCGCACCCGGATCGTTGAGGTGTTGTAGTACGCGCTCGCACCAGACGAGATCGACGCTCGAGTCCTCGAACGGCAGCCCACCGGCAAGTCCATCGACGAACGAAACGTTCGGTACGCCATGGTCTTGGGCTCGACTCGCGGCCAGGGTCCGCAGACGCGCATTGGGCTCGACACCGGTAACCCAACCCATTGGTTGGTCGGCAGACCCGATTGCACCGTGACCTCGACCTGGCGGTGGACGCCCGCAACGAGACAGTGGCGCTGCGCGTTCTGGGGCGCCGGGGCTACCGCGTGGAGACTGACTGGCGACCAGTCCGTGTCGAACTGATCGCTGAGGGGGTGGTTGGGTCGACGTTCACCCGGTCGTCTTCGACGCAACCGGTCAGGGCTGCCAGGCCGACCTGGGCGGGAGGCAGTTCGACTATCCGCCAGAAGCTTTCGACCAAGGCTCGCTTGGTGGTGTGCGAGTGCCGTGCTTGTCCCGCGCTCAACAGCTGCTCTTCCATACCAACTACGAACCTCGCGCCATCGACTTGCATGATCTTGCCCTGCTTGAGCACCTCACATCGCGCGGTTGAGTCCTCGGCGTTCTGGCCAGGGATTCACGCTTGTGGGACGACCGGTGAGAGTTTCTTGCGGGACTCGAGACGGCTTTGGCTTAGTCCGCGACCACCGCCCAGCCGTGTGGAGCTACGGCGCGGTGTGCGACCGCAGGCTCGGCTTCCAGCACAGTCGCACCGTCGGTGAGCGTGAACGGTTCAGCTGTCAGGTTGAGGGCCAGGGCCAAGGACTGCTCGCCGTGTCGGGCGTGGGCCCGGATGACGATGTGGGCGTTGTCCACCTGTTCGGTCTTGATCATCGCGTCGACCAGCCAGGGATTGCGACGGCGCAGCCCGATCATCCGCCGATATGCCTGCTCCACTTCGGGGTGTGAGTGCGTGAACAGCCACCGCTCCATCGGCATCTCCGGCCGTACCGCGTCGTCCCCGCTGGGGCGCTGTTCTTTGACTGCCTGCAGGCCGAACTCGTCGCCGTAGTAGACGCACGGTATCCCTGGCAGGAAGCCGAGCAGCGCCACCGCGTGCGACCAGTGCCGCGAGTCGCTGATCTGGCTGGCCACTCGGGTCACGTCGTGATTGCCCAGAAACGTCAGGGGGAGGAAGTGCTCCACGAACTTGGCGTGGCGGCCCAGCGTCCATTGCAGCTCGTGGAAGTTGACGGTGTCGATGGAGGTCCAGATCGCCCACCACAGCTCGTACTGCGTCACCGAGTCCAGGCCAGACGCCTTCACGTAGTCGATGTAGTTGCCGTGAATCATCTCTCCGACAAACCAGGCGTCGGGGAACTCCTTGCGGGCCGCCGGCAATACCGAGGCCCAGAAGCTCGCCGGTACGGCGTATGCGGCATCCAACCGCCAACCGTCGATGCCGCGGCGCAGCCAGTGCAACATCACATCCCGCACATACTCCTGCACCTGTGTCGAGCTGTGATTGAGAGTAATGAGATTGTCGTGGCCCTCGAAGTAGTCGGCAGTGATCACACCGCCGGTGTCGTAGAGGCGGGACACCCAATCCTCAGCCCCCGATCCCGGTCCTTCGGCCAGTGCCTTCGCGACCGGCGGGAAGTCCCGGCCCACATGGTTGAAGACACCGTCGAGCAGCAGCCGCACACCCCTGTCGTGGCAGGCCGTCACCAAGGCGTCGAAGTCGGCGTCATCACCCAACCGCGGATCGATCTGGAAGTAGTCGACTGTGTCGTAGCCGTGACTGCTGGAGGTGAAGATAGGGCCGAGCAGCAGCCCGTTGCCGCCCCAGGAAATTAGGTGATCGAGCCATGCCTGCAGCCTTGGCAGCCGGTTCACCTCGCCCTGGAACGCGCCCAGCTCCTTCTCGGCTCCAAGGAAACCGAGGGGGTAGACCTGCCACCAGATAACGTGATCAACCCACGACACTTCGCGACCTCCTCCCTCGGGGACAGCACGGCGTCAGCTCCCGACTCATACCCTCTCAGGCGAGCATCACCGGACCAAAGACTGGTCGGGTCCCCGAGTGCCCACAAGACGGTCCGGTTGGGGGACGGCGCAGAGCCGCGCCGGGACGGACATACCTCTAGCGTTGAGGTCAGCGGAGATCAGGGCTCATGAAGGAAGTTGCCATGACAGGCAGGCCGGATAGGGGATAACCATGGATCAGCCGACCGCGGAGCAGGCGCTCAAGGAGATGGAGGTGCTGGTCGGTGAATGGAGCCAGACGGCGACACCGGCTGGCGGCGAGCCGTGGCCTGGAGAGGCCAAGGCAACCTTCGAATGGCTCGAGGGCGGCCAGCTTCTGCTTGAGCGCTCGACCGTGGATATGCCGGAGGCGCCCGACGGTGTCTGCGTCTACGGCTGCGACGCCGCCAACGGCACCTACTACCAGCTCTACACCGACGACCGGAACGTCTGTCGCGTCTACCAAATGAGCATCGGCCACCGCGAGTGGAAGCTTTGGCGGGCAGGCGAGCCCTTCAACCAGCGCTTCACCGCGACCATCAGCGAGGACGGCAACAAGATCGACGGCCGCTGGGAGTACAACGAGGGAGACGGTTGGAAGACCGACTTCGACCTGCTCTACACCCGGGTGCGCTAGGCAGCCTTGGTCACGCGGCTGGGTGATGGACCCCAGCGTCCGAACCTGGAGCGGTTCGGTGCCGAGTGGGCCGCCGGCGGCGGGAACCGGTGACACCGGTTCATCAGAAAGAATGTCGGTTATGGACGATTCGTCAGGGCTGCAGGGCCGCTCGGCGTTGATCACTGGCGGGGCGAGCGGAATCGGTGCGGCAATCGCGCGCCGGCTCGCCGGACTGGGCGTCGGGGTGCAGATTGCTGATCTCGATTTGGCTGGGGCGCAGGCAGTGGCGGCTGAAACCGGCGGAGAGGCGTGGCAGCTGGACCTCAGCGAACCCGCAGCCCTGAGCATTGAGCTCGAGGTGGACATCTTGATCAACAATGCCGGAATCCAGCGGGTCAGCCCCATCGAGGAACTGGATCCAGAGGCGTTCCACAGGATGCTGATGATCATGGTGGAGGCTCCGTTCCGGCTGATCCGGTCGGCTCTGCCGTACATGTATGCCCAGGGGTACGGCCGGATCGTGAATGTGTCCTCAGTGCACGGCCTGCGCGCATCGGCGTACAAGTCCGCGTACGTAACCGCCAAGCACGCCCTGGAGGGTCTGTCCAAGGTGACCGCGCTGGAAGGCGGTCCGCACGGCGTGACGAGCAATTGCGTCAACCCCGGCTACGTCCGGACGCCGCTAGTGGAGCAGCAGATCGCCGACCAGGCCCGAATTCACCGGATCCCGGAGTCTGAGGTGCTGGAAACGATCATGCTGACGCACAACGCCGTCAAGCGTCTGGTCGAGCCTGAAGAGGTCGCGGCCCTGGTCGGGTGGCTGGTCGGTCCGGATGCGGCCATGGTCACCGGAGCCGCTTACACCATGGACGGCGGGTGGACAGCGCAGTGAGCAGCACGTACCGGCCAATCAGTGCCGCGGTCGACGGTGGCCGGTTGCACGGCGGCGAGTGGAATCCGTCCGGCGGGACGACGGTCGTCGCCGTGCACGGAATCACGGCCAACCACCGTACGTTCGCAGTGCTGGCCGAGGCGCTCCCCCGACACCGGCTGCTGGCTCCTGATCTTCGGGGTCGGGGCGCGAGTCATACGTTGCCCGGTCCGTGGGGGATCGACCGGCACGCCGAGGACGTCGCGGGGCTGATCACCTCCTACGCAGAGGGGCCGGTAGTGCTTGTCGGCCACTCAATGGGCGGCTTCGTGGCCGCCGCGCTGGTCCGGCGGTTTCCGGATCTCGTCTCGGGTTTGGTGCTCATCGACGGAGGGCTGCCTTTCCCGCTGCCCCAGGGAATCCATCCGGACCAGGCCATCGAACTGACCCTAGGCCCGGCCCTCAAACGATTGCAGCAAACATTCCCCAGCCGGGAGGCCTACCGCCAATTCTGGCAAGCCCACCCTGCGCTACGAGAGGCCTGGAGCGACGCCATCGCGGACTACGTGGACTACGACCTAGTGGGCAGCCCGCCGGAACTGCGGTCTTCGGTGTCGTCCCAGGCGGTCGTTCAGGATGGCCGGGACCAATTCCAAGATCCGGATACCGCCGACGTATTGGGCCGCTTCCCTGGTCCGGCGCGGCTGCTGGTGGTGTCACGCGGGCTGCTCGACCAACCGCCCGGGCTCTATCCCGACAAGGAGCTGGCGCGCTGGCGCAGCCGACTGCCCTCGCTGGCCATCGACCAAGTTCCGCAGCTGAATCACTACACGATCATGTTGCATCCGTCCGGCGCGGACCGGGTCGCGGCCGCCGTCCGCACGCTGAGCTGATTAACGGCTCTAGCCGTGGTTCACGGGACGTCGGCGGCTTGCACCACAAGAGGCATCCGGCTGATCGCCTCGACGATCTGCGCCTCACGCTTCAGCGGCTGTCGGGCGAAGAAGAGCAGGTCGAGCGGATACCACAGCCCGACCCACCCGATGACGAGGAAGACTCCGTTGCCGAGCAGGTCTTGCCAGAACTGGGGGACGTCCGGCTCGAGGAACCCGGTTGAGAGCAGCAGTCCGACGACGAACAGGATCGATCCGCTGCCCAGTGAGCGAAGCCCTTGCCGCCAGGCCACCTCGATCTCGCGCTGTACCCTCGCTAGCCGCGCCTCACAGTACCGATGAAGCGCGGTCTGCAGAGTCTCGGCAATACCAGCGGTGACCTGCTCCGCAGGCAGCGTCACGACGATGCGAGCCCGCCGCTGCACCTTCGAACGGCCGAGCAGTTCGTTGACAATTTCATCGGCCCCGGGCTCGATCCGCGCGTCGCGCTCGAGCATCGCCACGGGCTCGACGCTCAACAGCTCGGCCGGACGATCCAGCGCGACGATGACGTCTTCGCCGCCCGACCGCGGACGGCGCTCAGCGCTGGCGCTCATTCCGCCCACCGCCGGTCCGCGGTGAACGTCACGACCACCGAGCGCTCGTACCCCAGTGCGGCGAGCTGGTCGTGCAGGTCCTGGCGCACGGTGTCGGCATCGGCGATCGTACGGACCGCCGACTCCGCACCGACGACGAAGTCAATTTCGATGTCCATGCGGTTTCCCACTTTCGACGCTCGCAGAAAAGACTCAGAGAACCCGTACCGCTCCTCGACGCTGGCAACGCACGCGCGAAGCTGGTCCATCACCTCCGCCTCCGGGGCCATCGACAAGATCTCGCGTAGGCCGGAGGCGATCAGCTTGATCGGGACCAACAAGAATGCCAGCGATACGAGCGTGACCATGGCGGGGTCGACGTACGCCGCCAGGTCGGTGCGGCCCGCCGCGACGAGGGCATAGGCAACGAGGAAGCCGACCAGCACTCCGACCGACAGCAATGCGTCACCCAGCCACTCGGCGGCCTCGGCGCGGACAAGATCCGAGCCATCCCGGGTGGCCCGCCGGAGCACCAGCCCCACCGTGAGGCCTCCGAGCGTGGCCACGGCCGCGTAAACAACAGCCGAGCCCACAGCGACCTGCCGGCCGCCGTTGACGATGTCGAGGATCCCGCCGACCGCGGCGTACGCACAGAGCGCACCAAGAGTGGCCGCCTTGATCACCACCACCAGTGGTTCGGCCGCGTCACGCCCCCAGGGGAAGCGCTCGTCCGCCCCCCGCCCGGAGAACCGCAGCGCGAGCACGGCGAGCGCTGACAGCCCGATGCTGACAAACGAGTAGACGCCGTCGAAGACGATCATGCTCGACCCGCTGAGGATCCCCCATATCGAGGACAGCACCGCGAAGCCGGCCGACGCCCAGATCGAGAACATCAACATTCGCTGATCGCGTGCCGACTTCGCGTCGTTCATGGTCGAAGGCTCTCATTCGAAGCAACCCGAAACCACGAGAACGCGCTGAGGCCGTCGCCAAACGCAATGGTGAGTGGTCCTTCGTAATCTGACTTGCTTGAAACAAGTTAGAATGCTGCGCTCTGCCGATTGGTCAGGAGGTTGGGATGGCGCGGATGCACTACTCCTGGGTGGTGGCCGGGGTAGCGTTCGCCACACTGGTGGCCGCGGCGGCTTTCCGGGCAGCGCCAGGTCCCATGATGGTGCCATTGCACGAGGCCGGCTGGTCGATCGTGACGATATCGGCCGCGGTGAGTGTCAACTTGGTGCTCTATGGTCTGACCGCGCCCTTTGCTGCAGCGCTGATGGAACGGTTCGGTTTGCGTCGGGTCGTCAGCACCGGCTTGCTGTTGATCGCCGCCGGTTCGGGCTTGTCGGCGCTTGCGGGAGCGGCATGGCAGCTCGTGCTGACCTGGGGCGTGCTGATCGGGCTGGGCACCGGTTCGATGGCGCTGGTGTTCGCTGCCACGGTGGCCAACGCCTGGTTCGTGAAGCGTCGTGGCCTGGTGATGGGCATTCTGACCGCGGGCGGTGCGGCCGGCCAGCTGGTGTTCCTGCCAGCAGTGGCGTACCTCGTGGAGGCCACGAGCTGGAAGATCGCGTCGCTGTTGATCGCTGCCGCGGCCGTCGCTGTGCTGCCGCTGGTCGTCGTGCTGCTTCATGACCGCCCGGCCGATCTCGGGTTGGCACCTTACGGCGGCGACCGCTTGGTCGCACCGCCCAGGCCGGTTCGCGGGAACGCGGCAGGCCTGGCGCTGGCCGCGCTGCATCAAGCTGCCAGGACCAAGCCGTTCTGGGCGCTGGCTGGTGCTTTCGCGATCTGCGGGGCGACGACGAACGGGTTGATCGGCATCCACTTCATCCCGTCGGCCCATGACCACGGGATGGCCACGACCACGGCAGCTGGTCTTCTGATGTTGGTCGGCGTGTTCGACATCGTGGGCACCGTGGCGTCGGGCTGGCTCACCGATCGGATCGATCCTCGCTGGCTGCTGCTGGCCTACTACAGCTTCCGCGGCGTGGGTTTGCTGTTGTTGCCATGGCTGCTCGCCGACACTGTCCACCCCAGCATGGTGGTGTTCATCGTCGTCTACGGACTGGACTGGGTGGCGACGGTCCCGCCGACCGTCGTGCTCTGCCGACGGCTCTTCGGCGACCAGGGCACCATAGTGTTCGGCTGGGTGTTCGCATCACATCAGCTCGGAGCTGCGGCGGCCGCTTTGACGGCCGGGATCATCCGCGATTCATTCGGCACCTACACCTACGCCTGGTTCGGCGGCGGCGCGTTGTGTGCGCTCGCGGCGGTGCTCTCGATCGGGCTGCGCCGGCAGCGTGACGTCCGACCGGCCACCGCCGACACCGGTACCCGGGACACCGACATCGAAGCGGAGACCGTCGCCAACCTGACCCCGTAACTGCTGGTGCGTCTCCGGATAAGAAAGTGGCGCGGCGGACTGCTCGAGCTGTCGCCGAGACTAGCCTGGCTTGAGAAAAGCCAGAAGCACGACGAGTGAGGAGGGCGCCATGCCTCTGCGTTCGGACTGGACTAGCGAAAGGTGCCCGATCGCGCGCTCGTTAGAGGTCCTGGGTGATCCCTGGGTCATGTTGGTGCTGCGGCAGGCGTTTTCTGGGGTACGGCGATTCGAGCAGTTCCGTGATCAGCTGGGCGTGGCGGAGAACGTGCTGAGCAAACGGCTGAGCACCATGGTGGACGCCGGGCTGCTGCGACGCGTGCCATATCAGGACCGGCGACGTACCCGGCACGAGTACGTCTTGACAGAGGCTGGTGCCGACACCTTCCCGATCGTCACCGCGCTCGCGCAATGGGGCGAGCGGCATCGACCACACGCGGACCCAGGGATACGGATGGACATTGTCCACCAAAGCTGCGGACACCCGTCTACCACTGCGGACTTCTGCAGTCACTGTGGCCAGCGCCTGACCGTCGAGGCCACATCATGGCGAAAGTCCTGGCGCGATCCGCAAGACCTCAAGTTGACCGGCGCCGCCGCCTGAACCGGAGAAAGGCCACCCAGGTCCTGGGTCATGTCATCGATCAGCGGTGTCCCGCCTCAGCTCTATCCCGCTCCTACTCCACACGGGGACCCGCAATTAAAGGGTTTGAGAGGTTGGGTGGGCCGGCGGCCTTTGACCGGATTCCTGGTGATTGCGCTTGGCCTGAGTTGGCTCCTGTTCGCCATACCGGTTCTTGCCTTCCCTGGCATCATTCCCGGTGCCAATCTGCCGGTGGAGGTTTTCGCGCTCGGCTCGACGCTGTTGATCTTGCTGCCAACGGCTTTGTGGGTCACCTCGATCACCGACGGACGGGCCGGCCTGCGGACGCTGCTTGCACGGGTGTTTCGTTGGCGGTTCGGCATTGGCTGGTGGTTGGTGGTGCTGTTCGGTCTGCCGGTGATCGCCCTGTTGCTCGGCCTGATCTTCGGAGGCTCGGTGCACACAGCCGATCTCGGGCCGGTGTTGATCAAACAACTCGGCTCGATTGTGCTGGCCGTTGTGGTGATCAATCTGTGGGAGGAAACGGTGTGGGCTGGTTTCTTCCAATCCCGTTTGGAGGCCCGCTTCAACTTCGTCGTGGCCGCTGTTTTGACGACTCTGCCGTTCGCGGGTGTGCATGTTCCGCTGCTGCTTCTCGATGATCAGGTGTCGGTGCTTTCAGTACTGACAGGCATTGCCGGCTTACTGATCTTGGGGATTGTCGTTCGACTGCTGATGGGTCTGACGCTGCGTGCCGCCTCAGACAGCGTGCTGGCAGTTGGGGTCTTGCATCAGACCTTCGATGCCAGCAACAACAACGGCGCCCTAGTTGATTCCTTACTGGATGGCGCCGATGCCGGCAACATGACCCAGCTTGCCGCCGTTGTACTGACGGTGTTGGTCGCCGCCTGGCTGCTGTGGCGACGTCCTGGCGCATTCGCCAAACGACATACACCGCTTCCAGATTCCTCTGCTGAGGTTCGGTAAAACCGCGGCAGGCTACTCCGGACGCAGCGGGCCGTGGATTGACCAACCGTTGCCATCGGGATCGGAGAAAAAGCAGAAACGACCCCAGGGGTAGTCCTGGATCTCGGACACGTCAACATCATGATCACGTAGGAATGCCGTGCACCTCATCGACGTTCTCGACGTTGAGCTGCACTCCTTTGAGAGAGCCCGGCTTGGAGTCGATGTAACCCGTAGTGAGGGCGATCGAGCATGGCGAGCCTGGCGGCATCAGCTCCACGAAGCGGTGATTCTCATCGACCTGCACGTCTTGCTCGACGCTAAAGCCAACCTGGTCGACGTAAAACGCCTTCGCGCGGTCAACATCGGCCACCGGAACGGAGACCAATTCGAGACGCAAATCCATGGCGGCCTCCCGGTACGACGCTGGCACTCACAGGACAGCATCTCTTGTTTGTCCACTTCCAAACGGCACCTGGTGAGGCCTTACTTCAGCCACCGCGTATCCAGTCGAGCACCTTGCCGGCCAGCGGTGAGAGTTTGGTGCTGCCCGTCTCCCGAAGCAGTTCGACGCCATGTCCCTCGTCGAGGACGACCAGCCGCTTGCGCCGGGTCGGCATCGTCGGCAGCTGTGCGCGGACAGCCGCCAGATCATCAGGGTCGGTTGCCTGCCCGAAAGCGATCAAGCCGTTACTGAGCCTCAGCAGACCAGGGATTTCTTCGCTCAAGGGCAGACTTTCTACCGCTACAACATTCAAGGGATGCGCGCCCGTGACATCGTCCACGCCGCTGGACGCGTACCAACCTTGACCACTGCTGGCTGAGGGACTGCCACGATCTCGGTGTGCTCACGTCGATTCCAGTTTGCTGGTGAGGATGGGCCATGCCCGATGCAGCTCGCGTTGCCAGTACACCCAGTTGTGCGTGCCGTCACCGTATAGGTCGACTGTGGCGCTGGCGCCGACCTTGCGTAGGTGTTGGACGAACTTCTTGTTCTCGGCGTTGATCGCGGGCTCGATGGAGTCGGGGGCGGTGCCACTCTCGTCAAGTGGCCCGGGATCGCCATTGCCAGCAGATATAAACAGCGGAGTGTGCTTGAGCTGAGGCGCGAGGTCGTAGGGGTTGTGTTGCTTCCAGGTTGCCGCGTCGGCCTCTGGGTCACCCCACAGCGCGAGGGGGTCGGGCGTTCCCTGAGAGGAGACGAGTCCGAGGTAGCCCTGGGACACGTCGCTGGAGAGCCGGGTGTGGACAATGCCGCTGAAGGACGCGGCGGTGCTGTACATGCCGGGATGCCGGGCGGCGTAGCCGAGGGCGCCGAGGCCGCCCATAGAGACGCCGGCGATGGCAGCCTTGCCGTTGGCGCGGTACTGGGAGACGAGCAGCTGCGGTAGTTCCTGCGTGTGGAAGGTTTCCCATTGCGGGCCGGTGCGCCAATTTGAGTAGAAGCCGACCTTGCCGCCGTCGGGCATGACGACGAGGAGGTCGCGCTTACGGGTGAGCTGCTCGATGTCGGTCGACCGGGTCCAGCTCAGATAGGTGTCGCAGCAGCCGTGCAGCAAATACAGCACCGGCCAGCGCCGTCTGGGTTGCGTCTCGAAGTGCGCCGGCAGTAACAGCCGAACCTGTACGTGGTCGCCCACGGCCGGCGATTCGATCGTGAGATCGGCGCTGCGGCTAGTCAGCTTCTTGGTTGCGACGATACGAGCCGTTGCGCCGACGGTTGGTGTCGATGAGGCCGATGCGCTGGCCGAAGCCGGTGGACTTGGTGCGGCTGGTGTGGGCGACGAAGACGGCGCTCCGCAGCTGACCAGGAATACCACGACGAGTAGCACCCAGCCAGTCCCCGGTCGGCGCCTTCGCGTCCTCCTCCACCTCCCTAGTTGTTGGTCAACGCTGGCACCGAGGTGCTGCCTGAGCAACCGCGCGGCTCCCAAAAATGACAAGTTGTGACCATTGCCGAGGGTCTATCAGGTCAAGCGAGACAGCGGTCTACGTCGAGCGGTTGACCGGCGGCAGCGAAGAGTTCCGCCGCCTCACGTAACCGACGGCGCGCGGTTTCAGCATCACCCTCCGCACGGTGCAGGTGCGCGCGGGCTTCGGCAATCGATGCCTGCCATGCGGACCCCTTCCACAATGCAGCGGACCGCTCGGCGATCGCTAGATGCTGGCGGGCATCGTCTAGGTCGCCGGCGTCAGCACAGGCGATCGCGGCTGGCACCGCGAGCATGATGGAACAGAAGGGACACGCGTCTTCCTGACCCACAGTGGACATGGCCTGGTCTACGACGGCGCGGGCTGTTTCTACGTCCGGCGCGGCCCGGATCATGGTCCCGTACACCCGTTGCAGGAGATGCAGGGCAGTTGCCGACCAGCGCGCCAGTGGTAGCGCCCGGCGAAGCAGCTGCTGAGCTTCGGCGCGGTTCCCTTGAGCGAGCCGCACCTCGGCGAGCCGCTGCAGACTATGCGCCTCGCCTGCGGTGGAGCCGATGTCATGGTGCAGCTCGGCGGCCTCCGTCAGCTCTGTCTCGGCAAGGGTCAGATCACCGGAGAGCAGGGCAGCCTCGCCGCGCAGAGCGGTAGCGAAGGCGACGGCCCGCAGCACTCCTGATCGCCGCGCCGAGTCCCGAAGCTTGGCGGACAGGACGAGAACTTCCTCGTATGGCGTAGGGCCGTACAGCAGGTACTCCCCCACACACAGATGGCTGTCAAACATCGCCCGCGCCAAGTCCGGCCGGTCAGCGCCGGCGCGGAGCTCCACAGCAAGCCGCGAGAACCACTCGCCACGCAGATGGGCGATCAATCCCTGCAGCGTGATGAGGTCGTACAGTCGCCAGTCGCCCAGATCGGCAAACGCAAGGCGGCGACGCGCCTCGTCGGCCGCAGCCTCAGCGGCTACCAGATCGCCGGTGAAATAGGCGAGATTCCCGCGCGCGAGAAGGAGCGCGGCATCATCGGCGGTCCCGTCCGGCTCCAGTCCCTCCAGCGCTTCGGCCGCTGTGGTGTAGTCGCCGGCGAAGGTGGCAGCTCTTGCCAGCCGGGGCAGCAACCGCCGTTGCTCAGCCGGATCGTCGGTGGCCGACAACGCGTCCCGGTACGCTCCGACGGCGCCCGCATCACCGGTGGCCATCAGCATGTCGGCACGCAATGCAAGCATTGGTCCGCGTTCCGGGTCCTGGGCATCGGCCCGGACGGCGTCGATCAATGACAACGCGTCGCGGTACGCGCCGATGGTCGCCTCAGTTCGGGCAGCCTGCAGCAGGATCGGTGCAGCAGCGCCGACATCGCCGGCCTGCAGCAGTTGGTGACCGATCCGCGCTGGGGACGCGCTGAGGCCGCGGAGCGCCTCGGCCGCGCGACGATGCAGCGGCAGCAGCCGGTGCGGCGGCAATCCGTCGAGCAGGGCGTCCCGAACGAGCGAGTGCTGGAAGCGGTAGCCGGCCGCCATTCGCTCGATCACTCCCCCGGCGAGTGCCTCGTCGAGAAGCACGTAGGCCTGCGCTTCGCCCACGCCAGCTACGGCGACGTACTCGTCGGTGTCGAACTCGGCTCCCAACACCGCGACGTTGGTCAAGGCAGAGATGGCCGCCTCGCTGAGACCCCGAAGCACCAGAGCACCCGTCGGACCACCTCGATCGTCGCCGGACGCGGCCGTACGTGCCAGCTCGATCGCCGCGAATGGGTTGCCGCCGGCAAGCTTCACGACGCGTTCCAGAAGCACCCGGTCCTCGCCGACAGCGCGGCTCGCCAGCCGCCGGATGTCTTCATCGGGGAGCTGACCGAGATCGAGTGGCACCGACGTGCCGCGACCGATCAGACTTCGACGCATCGCGTCCATGGCCGGACGTAGCGGCCATTGCCGGTGCGCGACGACGATCAGAATCCGCTCACCGACCGCGGCGCGCGACAGATAGTGCAGCAGCCGCAGGCTCGCCTCGTCGGCGTCGTGGGCATCGTCCACGATGAGCACCGCACCCCCGCCGGACGCGGCAAGCCGCAGCAGTTCGGCGGCGCTAACGAACAGCCGCTGGTGACGGCTCTCTCCTGCCCATTCAGGCGAGCTGCCGCGCAGCGCGCCCTCGATCTCGCTTCGGTATTCGTCGGCCAGGCCGTCGAGCAGCGCCGGGTAGCGCCGGCACAGGTCCGCGAGGGCTTCGAGCACCGGCGCGTACGGCCAGGCACCCTCGAGGGCGGCGGCAGCGCCCACGCCGACACGCAGCCCTCGCTCCTCCGCCCGCCGGTCGAGCCACCGCACCACTGCGGTCTTGCCGATGCCGGCGGGCCCGGAGACGAAGAGCGTCCGCCCCTGCCCTGTGCTCGCCGCGACGATCAACCGGTCGATCCGGCGCAGCGCGGTGTCGCGGCCGAAGAGCATCCGCGCCGGACGACGCTGCGTCTCGGGAGCGTCGGATGCGAGCAACTCGGCGCGCAGTGATACCACCGCAGGTCCCGGCCTGACACCCAGTTCGCGGCGCAGCGCCCGCTCCAACCGTTCCAACTGGCGAAGCGCGGCTCCTCGATTGCCGCTGTTAGCCAGCTGCCGAGCACGCGCGAGGTTGGCTTCCTCATCGGCCGGGTCGGCCAGGGCCAGCTCGCTCCAGCGGCCGGATCGCCGCAGCAGCTCTGAATGAAGCTGCTGCAACCGGTCGCGGGGAGCTTCCAGCCACGCTTCGTACGGGTCGTCCGGGAGGAGCTCGCCGGCCCACTGGTCGACAGCTGCGGCCGCAGCTGCCCATCCCACAGGATCGCGGTCCAGCGCAGCGAGAGCCTGCTTGGCACTTCGCTCGAACTCCTCGACGTCTACGGCCACATGGGCGTCGGGAAACAGCCAAACGGTTTCTCTTGACAAGACCAGTGCGCTCGAGTCGCCCAGCGCCCGACGGGCAAAGTGCGCGGCCTTGTGAAGCCGTGGGCCGGCGTCGTCGATCGCAGTGTCAGGCCACAACGCGTCGATCACTTGCTCTCGGTGCAGCGTGTGGCGGTGCGCCAGCGCAAGCAGCTTGACGAGCGCAGCTGCCTTTCGGCGGCGCCAGTCGGCGGCAGGAATTGGCCGACCGTCGACCCGGACGGCAAAACCCCCCAACAGGTCGATCTCGACGTTCATCGTTGCTCCACAGCGAATGTAACTCCCTAGCATCGTGGCAGGGTCAGGCGGTAGGTGCAGCAACGCCGACCGGATCGACCACGGGATCGCCAACGGGATCGAGGGCTCGAATGCCTTCCACGTCGTCCGCCATCACCGAGGAAAGCTCGCGGAGCAGCTGTTGGGCTTGGTCCAAGTCCCACTGATGGGAGGCGAGCCGGTCGACGATCGGGTGCATCGGCAATGCCTGGCGGTCACGTTCGGCCTGGTAGCGGCAGAAAGCCATCCGCATCGCGTGCTCCGACGCGGCACCAGCGACGACGGCACGGGCCAACAACTCGGCATCGCGGAGCGCGTCGGTGATTCCGTACGTGGACAGCGGGTCCTTCCACGAGCCGGCATCCCCGACCAGCGCCCAGCCCCGTCCGTACGGCCTTCGCAAGCGGGCTGGCAGGCCGCGGAAGAATCGGACCGGACCCAGCGGTGCGCTTGAGGTGAAGTCGGTGAGCGGGCAGTCGAGCCGCGCCAGGAGATCCCGCGCCGCATCCAGCGGGCGGCTGTGGCGCATCCGCGCGGCGAGTACCGCAGCCGGGCCGGCGGCGAATACACAGGCCAGCCCGTCGTTGGTGGGGATGACTCCTGCGGAAAGTCCCTCGCCGTAGTACCAGTGGTAGCCGTCCAGGTCCGCTGCGGGCCAGTACCCATAGACATAGGCCGCGGCATGACTGCCGGCGACGAGGGTGGGTGCGCCAACCTGCCTGGCAACCAGCGAAGTACGCCCGTCAGCTCCCACAACGAGATTCGCGCGCTCGATCCATGTCGCGCCCTGGTGGTCACGCACGACGACACCGACGACCCGCCCGATGTGATCTCGAGCGACGTCGGTCATCGCCAGCCCGAAGCCGAACCTGGCACCGGCCTCCTCCGCGACGCCGGCCAGCAGCGCGTCGAGGACGGTTCGCCGGGGAGCGTAGAGGGCATCTACCCCGGCGTACGGCTTCAACGTAACCGGCATGGAGTCATGGCCATAGTGGAACGTGACCCGGCCGATCGGTGGCGCACCGGTGGCGGCTACCCGATCCAGTAGGCCCCAGCGATGCAGCTGGAGGACTCCGCCGCGCATCAAGGCATGGGTGGATACGGTGTCCGAGCCGCGGCGCGCCCGTTCGACGACCAACACTCGTACGCCGGCGCGAGCGAGCAACAGGGCCGTCGATGCGCCGGCTGCTCGGCCGCCGATGATGATCACATCCCAGGCCCCTCTGCTCACCCGGGGGAGGTCAAGGGGTGCTGACATCGATCTGCACATCGGTGCCGTTGACCAATACGTCGTAGACCGCGGAACGGCGGCGGGACTGCTCGACGAGCGCGCGCAGCTGTTCCGGTGACGCATCGCCGTCGACGTCGAAGTGCACCCGGATCTGCCGGTAGCCGTTGCGAACACCGTCGGAGAGCCCAAGGATGCCGAGCAGGTCAATGTCACCCTCGACGGTGGAGGTGACCCTTCGCAGGGTGATGCCGCGAGCGGCGGCGATGTTTGCCAGGCCTGCCGTGATGCAGGCGGCGACGGCGTGCAGCAGGAACTCGACCGGCGTAGGACCCTGGTTCGTTCCCACGAGGACCGCCGGGTGATCGGCGTCGTAGCTGAACGGGCCCGGGCGGGACGTATCCTCCTGTCCGGCGCCGTAAAAGCCTTGAATGGTTGAGCGGTTGTGGGTGCCACTGATCCATTCGTTGGTCGCACGGAACTGGAATTGGGCAATCTGCGGCGCACCCTTGACCGCGTCGAGGGTGGCGAACAGGGTCGGGACATCGACGCCATTGCGAGGAGGTCGCTGAACCGTTGCTGTGGTCATGAAGGGAACTCCGTTCGGTTGGTGGACATGACAGCGGCGACGCTAGAAGGGCAACCTTCCCTGCACCTTCCCTGGTTGCCGGCACATTCGTCGGCCGGGGCTGGAATGATGCGAAACGTGACGGGGTTGTCGCGCGCATGAGATCTGTCATCTACTCGCAAACTGGCGACCCGTCGGTCCTTCGTCTTGTCGATCGCGATGTGATCGAACCAGCGCCTGGCGAGGTCCGGGTCCGCGTCGCCGTATCCGGCGTCAACCCCACCGACTGGAAATCCCGGGTTGGCTCCGGCCACGGTGCAGCGCCGCCGTTCCCGGAGGTCACTCCGAACCAAGACGGTGCGGGTGTCATTGATGCAGTCGGTGAGGGTGTTGAGAACCTTGCCGTTGGTGATCGGGTCTGGGTTTACCTCGCAGGTCACCAGCGGCCCACCGGCACCGCGCAGGAGTACACGAACCTGCCCGCGACCCGAGTGGTACGCCTTCCCGCGGGCACGAGCTTCGACATCGGCGCCAGCCTCGGCGTACCGGCCATGACCGCGCACCGCGCCCTGACAGTGTCCGAAGACGGACCCAAGCGGCTGCATCCCAATGCCCTTGCCGGCAAGGTTGTGCTAGTTGCCGGGGGCGCTGGTGCGGTGGGTCACGCCGCCATCCAGCTCGCGCGTTGGGCCGGGGCCACCGTGATCACTACCATCTCAGGCCCGGTCAAGGCGGAGCTCGCAACGGCTGCCGGCGCCCACCATGTGATCAACTACCGCGACGAAGACGCAGCAGCCGCGATCAGCAAACTCGCCCCACATGGTGTCGACCTCATTGTCGAGGTCGCGATCGCGGCCAATGCGCAGCTCGACATCGATGTACTCAAGCCACGCGGCTCGATTGCCATCTACGCCAACGACGGTGGTGAGGAGTTCAGGCTCGACGTCAGGCAGAACATGATCAAAAACCTGCGCTACCAATTCGTTCTGCTGTACAGCGTCGGCGACGCCGCACTAAGGGCAGCCGTGGAAGACATCACCCTCGCCCTCGCAGACGAAGCGCTGCCGGTCGGAGAGGATTCCGGCCTGCCGCTGCACCGATTCCCACTCGCCAATACGGCAGACGCGCACCAGGCGGTCCAGGACGGAGCAGTCGGCAAGGTACTGATCGACGTGTGAAACCGATCATCATTGACGTCGACACCGGTACCGACGACGCCTTAGCGATTCTCTACGCCGTACGCCACCCGGATCTGGATGTCCGCGGCATCAGCTGTGTGATCGGGAATATCAGCGTCGACCAAGCAGTGATCAACACCTGCAAGGTGCTGGACGCCGCTAGCGCGGCAGACATCCCGGTTGCCGCGGGCGCTGCGCAACCACTCATCGAGCGGGCCCGCCGGGAAGGTGGCGGGTCTCATGGCCCCGACGGGCTGGCCGGCATTCAGCTACCGGAGGCCCTAAGACATCCATCCCCAATGCCTGCCGTCGAGCTGCTGCATCAGTTGATCATGGCCAGCGCCGATCCGGTAAGTCTGGTGTCGTTGGCGCCCAAGACAAACCTGGCGCTGCTGCTAACGAGCTATCCGAACATCGCAACGAGACTTGAACAGATCATCTTCATGGGCGGCTCGGCAAGCAAAGCTGTCGCTGAATTCAATGTCTGGCAAGATCCCGAGGCCGCGAAACTCGTGCTCGAGTCCTCGGTTCCGATCACGATGTACGGGCTCGACCTGTTTGACCGCCTCGCGGTGGAGCGGGCCGACGTCGACCGACTGCGTACCCATGATCATCCAGCAATCCGGCTTGCGGGCGAGCTGCTCCATCGTCGTCACATAAGATATAGAGACTCTGATCAGAAGAAGCTGCGCCTGCTTGGGGATGGCGGCGCCATGGTGCTGCTCACTAATCCAGAACTCTTCGTGATCGAGGAACGA
>Ga0307294_10000111_pt1 | contig 19438 bp, 14 predicted proteins | sample ER_DNA_151_FD_194468 | JGI IMG/M metagenome (GOLD analysis project Ga0307294, IMG submission 194468) | Bulk soil microbial communities from the East River watershed near Crested Butte, Colorado, United States - ER_DNA_151 | ecosystem: Environmental > Terrestrial > Soil > Floodplain | place... | reverse complement strand
GGAACACATCTTGCTGATCATGTGGATCGAGGCGCGTCACGCTCTCGACATCGGAGAGCTGCTCGGCCAACAGCTGGAACGTATCGGCTGAGGGATTCCGGATCCGCAGCTCGCTGCCGTCATAGCCCAGCAGCGCGAACTTGCCGAACATCAGGTCCATGATCGACAGCGGATTCTCATAGTCGGGAATGTCCGGCGCCAGATTCCAGCACGCCGTACGGCGTACTCCCGCCGAGAGCGCCAACAGGTTTCGCATGACGAGCTCGCGGCGTTGATCCGGTCGCGCTTGGCATCAAGCTCCGGCGGGCAGCCGTGCTTGAACATCTGTAGTTGCGGCGGCAGGCTAGCCATGCGCTCATTCGAGCAGATTCTCACCGACATTGAGAGCACACGATGGATGATGCTCGCGTAGTAACACTAGGTCGTGGAGATTGACACCGCGCTGGTAGCCCGGCTTGTCGGGTCGCAGTTCCCGCAGTGGTCCCATCTCCCCATCACCGCTGCCGAGCCGAACGGCTGGGACAACCGGACGTTCCGCCTTGGCCCGGACCTGTTGGTGCGGCTGCCCAGCGCGCAGTCGTACGCCGCACAGGTATCGAAGGAGCACCGCTGGCTCCCGGTGCTCGCGCCGCAGCTGCCGCTGCCGATCCCCGTTCCAGTGGCCATGGGGGAACCGGACGAGGGCTATCCCTGGAATTGGTCCATTTATCGGTGGCTCGACGGAGTGCCCGCTAGCACCGCAGCGATCGAGGACCTGACCGAGTTCGCGGAGACGCTGGCCAACTTCCTGGTCTGTCTGCAGCGGATTGATGCGACCGGCGGACCACCGCCGGGCCCACACAACTTCTTCCGCGGCGGGCCCTTGGAAACCTACGACGCCGAGACGCGCAACGCGATCGCTGCTGTGTCCGAGTTGATCGACGGCGAACTGGCGACTGCCGTCTGGGAAGCAGGCCTGGCCGCGAGGTGGCAGGGCGCGCCGGTTTGGGTCCATGGAGACGTCGCAGCCGGCAACCTGTTGATAAGAGATGGTCGGCTGGCTGCGGTGATCGACTTCGGCAGCTCAGGCGTCGGTGATCCAGCCTGCGACATGACAATCGCCTGGACGTTCCTGTCGGGGGAGAGTCGGGAAGCGTTTCAGGCTGCGCTTCCGCGCGATGCCGCAACCTGGGCGCGCGGTCGGGGCTGGACGCTTTGGAAGGCGTTGATCACCTTTGCCGGCAACCTGGAAGGCGATCCTGTTGTTGCGCTGTCCGCGCGGCATGTGATCGACGATGTACTCGCCGAGCACGCATCTAGCAGCCGGCAATGATCATGGATGACAGCCTGCGTGCAGTGCGCCGAGCGCTGATCATCTTTCTTGCCGCGGTGCTGGTGAGTGTGCTCGCTGCGCTGACCATGATCGGCTCCGCCGCGCTTACGAGGTCACTTGCCTGGTCAGTGATCGGCGGTCTGTTGGTTGCGGCGCTGGTGTCGTGGATCCTCGGTTCTCGCATTTTGCGCCGCGACCGTAAAGCACAACGGCTAGTCATCGGTCCGCTGGTAGTACTGGGCTGCGCGGCGGTCATCAGCTTGACCTGGCTCTATCCGGGTACTGGCGGCGTACGCCCCGATCCCGTTGCGGGCGTTGAGTGGCTGGACCTGCCGGACGGATCCCGGCTGGCGCTCCATGTCACCCGGGCGGCAGCAGCGACTCAGCCGCCGATCATCTTCGTCCACGGCGGACCGGGCGTAGCCGACATGGCGCACGACGCTGCCGCATTCGCGGCGCTGGCCACCGATCAAGATGTCTACGTCTACGACAGGATCGGCACGGGCGCCTCCACCCGCCTCCCCGATCCCACCGGCTACACCACCGCCCGTGCACTGCATGATCTGGAGGCCGTTCGCGCCCGCACCGGCGCGCCGCGGGTCGTGTTGGTGGGGCATTCCTGGGGCGCCCGATTTGTCGTCGCGTACGCCCAAGAACACCCTGATCACGTCGCTGCGCTGATCTTGACGGCCCCGGACAACCTCCCCTTGGAGGGGGCGGACGTCCCGCCCGGTAACTTGACCACCCGCCTCGATGCCTCGGAGCTAACACGGGAGTATCTGCGACTGCTCCGACCTCGGAATCTCTTCGCCTACGCACTGACCACCGCCGATCCGCGAGTGGCCCACGGCGTGGCGGGGGATCGGGAAATGGACCGTCGATTTTCCGCTATCTATCGCGATTCCACGCCCGCATTATTCTGCGACATGCGACTCGCCGACCGTGTCGGCACCACCGGCGTTGGCTACTACGCCCACTACGTCCCGCAATTACACCCGGATTCCGCTGACGTACCTCTGCACCTGGATCGGCTTGCCATGATCAAGGTTCCCGTACTAGTGATCAAGCCGGCCTGTGACTACCTGGCATGGTCGGCGGTCGTTGGGTATCGGCGCGCATTTCCGCAGGCCCAGCTAGTCATGATTCCGGATGCCGGCCATGTCGCCTACCTTGAGCAGCCAGTGGTGTACACGAATCTGGTGCGCGCCTTTTTGGCCGGCCAGAAACTACCGCTGCCGACAATTGATGGGACGACCATCCCTGACGGCTACCGGGGCACCCGGTGAGGGACTTCAGCAGCCGGGAATGCTGCGAATGACGTACCCGCGCTGCTGCAGTGTGCTGATGATCTTCGGGAGCGCCGCCACGGTCTGAGAGCGGTCACCGCCGCCGTCGTGCAGCAGCACCGTGCTGCCTCCCCCTACGCTTGGACCTGTCGCGGCCTTGATGATCTTCGCGGCACCGGGGCGGGTCCAATCCAAGGTGTCGGTCGTCCACAACACTTCACGCAACCCTTGTTGGGCCACGATGCGCCGGACGCCTGGATTTGTCGCCCCGAACGGCGGACGCATGCATCTGCCGCGCGGGCCGTGGGTGAGCTGCCAGCGCACTTGTCCGGAGGTAAGGGCGGTCAGATCTGGGTGGTCATAGGTGTGATTGCCGACGCTGCTGCCCTCGGCCCGGACCCGCGCGGCCGCCGCTGGGTACTTGGCCTGGCGGAAGCCGAGCTCGAAGAAGGTCGCCGTGGAATGCGTCGCTCGCAGGATATTGAGAATCGCCGGTGTGTAGGGGCTGGGTCCGTCATCAAAGGTCAGGTAGACGGTGCCACCGTGTTTCCCAGCCGCATGCTTGGCGGACTGCGATTTCTCGCTCGGCCGGAACTGAGATCTTTGCGTCAACTGAGCCTTCGCCGGTTTGCTCCGATTTGGTCGGGGCTTCGGCGAGGCAGGCGACGCCGACCGTCTGGGTGTCTGATTGCCCGCCGTCTCGTGTGACGAAGCGAGGGCGGACGGCGATGGGCCGGCGATTGCGGTGTGCGGGCTCTCCTCCGCGGTCGCCACAGAACCGAATACCAGCACCAGCACAGCCAGGACCAAGCCGACGAACGGTGTGGGGCGCCGGCTCATGGTGAGCCGACGTGATGATCACACAAACCACGACCCCCGAGTCGGCGCAGTTCAAAACGCCGTTGGTAAAAAATCCAGCCCCCTCAAATTACGCCGCGATCGCCATCAATGCACGCACCATTGCCAAGCGTTCTATCCAGCAAGATCACTGGTCGGAATTCGGATAGACGACGGACTTGAGGCTGTTCGGATCCAGATCGCTGTCCAGGGCCTCGGCTGCACGTTCTAGGTCGAATCGGCCAGTGACGAGAGAGTCCAGATCGACCGCGCCGCTGGCCACCATGTGAATGGCTGCCGGCCAGGTATCGGTGTAGCGGAAGATGCCGGTCACAGTGATCTCGCGATTTTGGATGTGTTCGACGGGCAAGCTCATCTCCGAGGAGCCAACACCGACCAGGACGGCGGTGCCGGCAGGGCGTACCGCTTTGATCCCCGACATCACAGCCGGCGGCGCGCCGCTGGCGTCGACGAAGGCGTTGACATCCAGGCCGGCGGTCGCGATATCGGTCTCACGAGGATCGAGTACCCGGGCTGCGCCGTAGCGCAGCGCCCGTTCCCTCCGCTCCGGCACCAGGTCAGTCACGATGACCTCCGCTGCCCCGAAGGCGCGTGCAGTCTGTGCGCAGATAATCCCGATCGGCCCCGCCCCGGCGATCAAGATGCTGGAGCCCGGAGTGACGCGGGCCTTACGCATCGTGGTGACTGCTACCGAGAGTGGCTCCAACAGCGCGGCGGCCTCATCGGTCATGGAGTCCGGCACCTTGTGTGCAAACTCGGTTCTGATCACGCAGTACTGCGCGAACGCGCCGTCGATCGGCGGGGTGGCGTAAAACTCCATGTTCTGGCAGAGGTTGTAGCGTCCGGCGCGGCACTCCCGGCATTTTCGGCAGTTCTTCTGCGGTTCGATGGCGACGCGTTCACCGATCCGACTCTCCGGCACCTCCTCCCCGACTGCGACGATCCGGCCGGACAGCTCATGGCCCAAGATCAGTGGACCGGTGACGACAAATTCGCCGATCCGACCATGCCGGTAGTAGTGAGTGTCCGAGCCGCAAACTCCCACGGCAGCAACTTCGACCAGGACTTCATCGCTGGCCATAGCAGGTGTTGGCACCTGCTCGATGCTGAGTGTCTTGATGTCGGTCAGGACGCTGGCACGCATCGTCTCTGGAATGGTTGTCGGGGTGGTAGTGCTCGCGGTCTGGGTCATGGCAGCAGCTCCCTTTCGTTGCTCTTCCTCACATTGTGGTGAGGTGCCGCGAGGCATGGCTAGGTCTTGATCGCACCGACTTGTCAGCGTCTAGCAGTGCCATAGCCCTTTGGGACGCTGACAAGTCGGCGATCAGGAAGCCGTAATCAGCGAATTGTGTAGCCGCCATCGACCAGCAGGTCCACGCCATTGATCATCTTCGCCTCATCGCTGGCCAAGAAAACAGCGACCGCAGCGATCTCTTCAGGTTCGGCGAAACGGCCGGTCGGGATCTGAGCCTTGAGTGCGTCACCCTCGGGGTTGTCCCAGAGCTCCTTAGCGAGCGGAGTCATCACCACTGTCGGGCTGATGGTGTTTGCCGTGACTCCGCGCCCGGCCCATTCCAGAGCGAGCACCTTGGTCATACCAACCAGGCCGAACTTCGACGCGCAGTAGGCAAGGTGCCCTCGCAGTGCGATCGTCGCCGCCTGGGAAGCCAAGCTGATCACGGTGCCGCTGCCCTGAGCAAGCAGGATCCGACCCACCTGCTGACTGACCAAGAAGGCGCCCCGCAGATTGATCGCCATGGTCTGATCCCAGGCCTCGACCGTTAGCTGTTCGGCAGGGCCGGTGACGGCAATGCCCGCGCTATTGACCAGTACGTCGATGCGTCCGAACTGTGCCCTTACGGCATCGACTGCGTCGACGACTGACTGCTCACTCGTCACGTCGCAGCTGAAGGCAGCGGCAGCGGTGCCGTCGTCGACCTTGTGCTGCGCGGCCTCCACCGCTTTATCGAGCACCACAACCGTGGCGCCCTTAGCCGCGTACGCATCGACAATCGCTGAGCCGATCCCAGAGGCGCCACCGGTCACGACGGCTACCTTGCCGTCCAAGGAGAAGTCGATCATCGGTCCACTCTCTCAGCTCAGACCGCCTGCTGCCGAGTCGCGGTTGTTGCGGTCGCACTACACTGACGTTCCGCATGTTCAGGCCGCTTCCATCAGTTCCCGATCATCCCGCACTCGAGGAGGAGATCCTCAAGTGGTGGGAGGACCGTGGCATCTTCAATTTGCTTCGAGAGCGGAACCGCGGCGGTCCCGTCTGGAGCTTCGTGGACGGCCCCGTTACGGCGAACAAGACGCTCGGCGTGCATACCGCATGGGGCCGTACGCTCAAGGATGTTTTTCAGCGCTACAAGGCGCTTCGCGGTTTCGATCAGCGTTATCAGAACGGTTTCGACTGCCAGGGCCTGTGGATCGAGGTCGGCGTCGAGCGCGAGCTCGGCCTGAACTCCAAGCGCGAGATCGAGGAGTACGGGCTCGCCGAGTTCGCACGCAAGTGCCGCGAGAAGGTCGCTTGGTCGGCGCAAGAGTTGATTCGCGGATCCAAGCGCCTCGGCCAGTGGATGGATTGGGGCAACGACTACTACACGTTCTCCGACACGAATATCGAATACATCTGGCGCTTCCTCAAGATCGTGCACGAGCGCGGCTGGCTCTATCGCGGTCACCGCTCCACAGAGTGGTGCCCCAGGTGCGGGACCTCCATCTCCGCCCACGAGCTCGTTGGGAGCTACGAGGAGCGCACCGATCCCTCGCTCTTCGTCCGCTTTCCACTCCTCGACCGGCCGCACCAGTCGCTGGCGGTCTGGACCACGACGCCATGGACGCTGCCCGCGAACGTCGCCGCCGCAGTGCATCCGGACAAGGAGTACGGCCTTCAGGAGGACGGCGAGTGGGTAGCCGTTGAGCGCTACCCCGATGCGACCTTCACCGAGCGGCTGCGCGGATCTGAGCTCGTCGGCTGGCGGTACGAGGGACCGTTTGATCACCTGCCGGCTGCCGAAGGCATCGAGCATCGGGTCATCGGCTGGGACGAGGTCTCGATGGAGGAGGGGACCGGCCTCGTACACATCGCGCCTGGGTGCGGTGCGGAGGACTTCGAGCTCTCGCGCGTGTACGACCTTCCTGTGATCACCCCGGTTGACGAAGGGGGGCGCTTCTACGATCGCTTCGGCTGGCTGCACGGGCTCTCGACGTCGGAGTCGGCGGAGCAGATCGCCACCGACCTGGCCGGGCGCGCGCGATTGATTGCAGCGGATGAGTATGCCCACCGCTATCCGTTCTGCTGGCGCTGCCACACGCCGCTCATCTTCCGGATCGCCGACGACTGGTTCATTGGCGTCGACGAGGTCCGGCCGCGGCTGCTCGAGGCCAATGCCACCGTCGAGTGGACCCCCGCGTACTTCGGGAAGCGAATGGACGACTGGCTCCGCAACATGGGCGACTGGAACATCTCCCGCCGCCGCTATTTCGGACTGCCGCTCCCGATTTTTCCTTGCGATTGCGGCCATATCACCGTGGTCGGCTCCCGCGCAGAGCTTGAGGAACTGGCGACGGCGGGCTTGGACGGGCTTTCCGAGCTGCACCGCCCGTGGATCGACGCCGTCCAGATCCGCTGCCCTGCCTGCGGGACCGAAGGCGTACAACGGATTCCCGAGATCGGCGACGTCTGGCTCGACGCCGGGATCGTGCCGTTCTCGACGCTCGGCTGGGAGAATCCGAAGTGGATTGACGGTGGCTATGGAAATGGCGCCGCCAAGGGACTGACCGGCGCCGATCTTCCCGATAACGCGTATTGGGAGACCTGGTTTCCGGCCCACTGGGTCTCCGAGATGCGGGAGCAGATCCGTCTGTGGTTCTATTCGCAGCTCTTCATGTCGGTCTGCTTGGTAAACAAAGCGCCGTTCCGGTCCGTACTCGGATACGAGAAGATGCTCGACGAGCACGGCCGTCAGATGCACGGCTCCTGGGGAAACCTCATCGCGGCCGAGGAAGCGTTCGCCCGTATGGGCGCCGATGTGATGCGCTGGCAGTACTGCGATCAGCCGCCCGACCGCGACCTGCACTTCGGTTATGGACCGGCGCACGAGATCAAGCGCAAGCTGCTCACCTTCTGGAACTCGGTCGGGTTCCTCGTCAGGTACGCCAACATCGAGGGCTTCCAGCCGACGCTTGATGATCTTGAAGCCGGGCCGGCCGGGATTGAGCTGCGGCCGCTCGATCGCTGGCTCGTTGCGCGTACCGACAGGCTCGTCGCCGATATGACTGCCGCCTTGGAAGGGCAGCTCACGTACCGGGTTATCGCCGCTTTCGAGTCCTTCGTTGACGACCTATCAAATTGGTACATCCGCCGGTCGCGGCGGCGCTTCTACGGCTACGACGACGCGGCGTTCCGGACGCTTTGGTTTGCGGTTGTGACCGGTCTGCGTTTGATTGCGCCGGTCATGCCGTTCCTCGCCGACCATTTGTGGCGAAACCTGGTGGCCGATGCCTGCGAGGGTGCGCCCGAGAGTGTCTTTCTGGCGGGCTGGCCTGGGATGCGTCAGGCTGATGAGCGTCTCCTCGCCGAGATTGCGGAAGTACGCCGGATTGTTGAGCTCGGTCGAGAGGCCCGCAGCACCGCGGGCGTGAAGCTCCGCCAGCCACTGGGGCGGGTGTACGTACGCGGTGCGCAGCTCGCTCGAGAGCACGCGGACGAGATTGCCGAGGAATTGCGAGTGGATGAGGTCGGGTTCGATCAAGGACCAGTGGCCCGGGTCCGACTGCTGCCCAATCTCCGGTTGCTAGGCCCCCGGCTGGGTCCAAAGGTCCGCGAGATCAAGTCGGCCCTGGAAGGCGGCCAGCTAGAGGAGCTCGGTGATGGCCGGGTTCGAGTCGCCGGCGTGGAGCTCGAGGCCGAAGAGGTGATTCGTGGCGAGCAAGTCGAGATCGCCGGCTGGGCGATCGCCGACGACCTCGCCCTCTCGGTCGCGCTGGATACCGAGATCAACTCCGAACTCGAGCTCAGGGGGCGGGTCTACGAACTCATCCATACCGTCAACACGATGCGGAAGGACGCCGGGCTAGAGCTGACCGACCGGATTGTGCTCACCCTGCCCGACGGCGACGATTTGCTGCCACATGAGGACTGGATCAAGGCTGAGACACTGGCGACCCGCATTGAACGGGGCGCGAGCCTGGCGATCACCAAGGCATAGCGAATGGAATAGGCGGAAGGCATAGGAATGGGTAGTGGTAGCCGCGACCGCCCAAGTTGCCGACAGGGGAACCGATGCCCGTACACCCGCTCATCGCTGCCCGCTTTCCGCTGATTTCACAGATCAGCAACCTCGAGGAAGCGCTCAGCAATCCCGAGGCTGCCCTGGCCAAAGCTGCGTACGAGGCGCCGTACGCCTCGTACTCGCTTCCGGACGTGACCATCGAGAGCACATCGATCACTGGCCCGTACGGCGACATCCCCATGCGGGTGTACCGGCCGCCCGCGTCAACTGGGGAAGCACCCGGTTTGCTCTGGCTGCATGGCGGAGCCTTCATTACGGGTGATCTCGACATGGCGGAGGCTCACGTAGTGAGTGCCGAACTCGCGTCCCGGGGAGCCATTGTCGTATCGGTTGACTACCGGCTGGCCTCGGAGACTGTGCACTATCCGGTCCCGCTCGACGACGTCCATGCAGCCTGGCGTTGGTTCGCGGAAGCCACGAACGAACTCGGCACGGATCCGCGGCGGCTGGCGATCGGCGGTGCGAGCGCAGGTGCGAATCTGGCCGCTGCCGTGGCGATGCGGGTCCGAGACGACTCTGGGATCCTGCCGACCGTCATGCTTCTCGCCTACCCGGTGGTCCACTTCCCGGTACCGGCTTTGTCTGATGAACTGGCGGCCGAGATGCGGCAGTTGCCCCGGATGCTGCGATTCACGGCCGCAGACATTATTGACATCACCCGGTGGTACCTCGGCCGACTTACAGACATCCCGACGCGTACCATGCCTGGCCACGGCAACCTCGAAGGTATGCCGCCAACCCGGATCGTGCTAAGCGAGTACGACGACCTACGTGGCTCGGGCGAACTGTTCGAGGAGCAGCTGCGCGAGGTCGGAGTGCCGGTGCAGTCGACTGTGGCAGCGGGCATGCTGCATGGTCATCTCAATTTGCCGCCAGCGGCTCAGATGCCTGAAATCGAGCGGTCTCTTGACTTTCTCGCAGTTGGACTCTGATGGAAGGGCGGCCAATCAAGCGTGTCCCAACCCTCGGTCGCGAGCCAGGATTGCTGCTTCGGTACGCGTACCGACATTGAGCTTGGTGAAGATCGCGGAGGTGTTGTTGTTCACCGTTTTCAGCGAGAGGCCCAGACGATCTGCGATCGCGGAGTTCGACAGGCCCTGAGCAAGCAGTCTCAGCACATCGTGCTCCCGCGGGGTCAACTGAGGAAACGGGTCTTCGTCGGCGGCTGGTGCACCCAGCCGAGCCAGCACCCGCTGGGCGACCGCAGGCCCAAAGATCGCTTGGCCGTCGGCCACCGCTGTCACGGCTCGGAGGATTTCCTCCTTGGTTGCGCCCTTGAGCAGGTAGCCGCGAGCGCCGGCACGCATCGCCTTGGTCACAGTGACATCGTCATCGCTCATCGTCAGCACCAGCACCGCCACGTCGGGTGCCACCCGACTGATCTCCGCGGTGGCACTGAACCCGTCGGTATCCGGCATCGCGAGGTCCATGATGATCACGTCGGGCCTATTGATCACGGCGGCCTTGATCGCTTCGCGACCGGTAGCGGCTTCACCGATCAAGTCGATGTTGGGGTACTCCTCAAACAGCGCACGCAGGCCATCACGGACGACTGGGTGATCATCAGCTACTAAGACTTTGATCATCGACCGGCTCGCAGCGGGAGGACGGCGACCACGCGACCGCCATCGGCTGTGGGGCCCGCTTCGCAGACACCGCCGACTTCGGAGGCCCGGGTCTTGATCGAAGCGAGTCCGAGTCCGGGCGACCAGGGCGCGGTCGAACTGCCGTCATCAGTGATGATCATCTCGAGGCTGCCGTTGTTTGTGATCAGCTGTACGGAGGCCAGCTTGGCATCGGAGTGCCGGACCACATTGGTCAGCGCCTCGGCGGCGATTCGGTACGCGGCTACTTCCACCGAGGATGGCAGTGCCGGCATCGACTCGGGCGCCTGAATGACCACTCTGATCGGGCCGAATCGACTGCCCTGCTCGCGCAGTGCCCCAACCAGCCCGAGTTCGTCCAGAGCGGCCGGGCGGAGTCCGTACGCGAGCTGCCGTACGGCCTCCACCGACTGCCGCAGCTGATCTGCCAACTCAATGGCCAATGATTCGGCTCGTTCTGGTCGGTGCTGCGCGGCAAGGGCGATGCCGTCGGCTTTGAACGCTGCACCGGTGAGGAGCGGGCCGAGACTGTCGTGCAGCTCCCGGCGCAGCCTGGTCCGTTCCTCCACGGCAGCATCGATGACGCGTTCCCGGGATGCCTTTACGTCCTCGGTCAGGGCTTGGGCGTGCAGCACAATTGCCAGCGGGGCCGCCACAAGATCAATTACTTTCTGGTCGGAGCGCGAGAGCTGACGCTCGCCGCGTCGTGGGCCTGCGAACAGTCTGCCGAGGGCTTCGGCGTCGTAGCTCAGCGGCCAGGCTTGCAGGGTGGCCGTTCGCTCGCCGCTCTCAACAATGCTGCCGTCTTTGCGCTCGACTGCCACATAGCTCAGCCTGAGCGACTCGCGGAGGGCGTCGACGACTCCGCCCAGGTCGTCACCGGCGAGCCGCTGCCCGACCGCAGACACCGCGGCGACTGGGTCGCGGCGAGCGCCGTAGACGGCGCGGTCGACCAGACGCTGCAGGCGCACCCGGGCGGGATTGAACGCCAGCGCGACGGCAAGCGCAGCCACTACCGGTGCCCCAGCCCCTCGGAGCACGCGATCGAGAGCGGCGACTAAACCGATATAGATCCCGATTACGCCAGCAGTGAGCACTGCGTAGACAACGACCCGTGACAGCACGATCCGGACGTCATATAGGCCGTGCCGCAAGACAGCGATAGTCACGGCGGCCGGAATCAAGGGGAAGCTCAACAGGAGCAAGATCGTCTGCCCACTGGGGAGAGCGAACCAAATCGGCACATTGATCAAGATCACGAGAAGTACTGCGACCAGGAGCCACATCACCTGCTGGCGCACGGTGTCTGAGCCGCAGACGAATCGGATGATCAAGCTCGCGACCGAGGCCAGGATGATCAGCGGAGTCACCACGGCCGTAATGCGCTCAGTCACTGCCCACCAGGGAGCGACCAGAAAGGACGAGGCTCCGTACTCGGGCGTCGGGCCGACGAACATGTTGCCCAGGAGCGCGCTGCCGACGGTCAGCCAGCACAGTACCGTCCAACGCCGGCTCAGCGCCTTCCCAGTGGGGAACAGCTGCAAGATCAACGGGAGGCAGCAGAAGACGCCCCAGGACCAAGAGAACATGTAGATCGTCACGAGCAGCCGCAGGGCGAACTGGGGCCATTCGTGTCCAGCACCGTAGATCATGAGTGGAGTCGCGGCCGCAGTCAGCAATGGGGCGATGCCCCAGATGAGGAAGAGCCAGCCGATCGGGTTGTCCGGCTTCGCGCGTGCGATCAGCAGGCCGCATGGTGCCGCCGATAGACCGATCGCAGTGTTGGTGATCAAGAAGCTGGACCAGAGCGTCTCGCGGTCGAGCCCGCAGAGCCAAGCGCCGACCAGGGCTACCCCCGCGAGCAGGATGGTGAACCCGAACAGCGCGTACGCCAACACCCTCAGCGGCTTGCCCATGCCCACATGATCCCGCTCGGAACTCCTGGCCACTAGGGAGTTGGCTCCTCGGCCGGCCGGGCAGCCTCCCGGGCAGGGCAGCAAGAATCCTCCTGCCGGGGGAGTGCGAACCGCGACAGCCTGCAGCTACCAACAGATCCACATGCAGGAGGTCACCATGTCAGTTGCCGAAGTCAGCAAGGCCAACATCAACGACGAAACCGCGCCGGCGCGCCGGGTCCGAGATGTTCGGAGCTTCCAGCGGTACGCGGCCGCGGTCGTCATGCTCGTGCCCGCGACGTGTGTCGCTATCGGGCGGCTCTTCCAGACCGACGACTCCGACACTAGGCGGACGCTCGACCTGATTGCGGCCAATCCGGACCGTCAGTTCACCTTCGCTCTGCTGGGATTTATCGGGCTGGTCACTGTTGTTCCGGCCTTCTTGGCGGCCGCCAGCCTCTCGCGGCGTCGGCGACCGGTGCTTACCACCGTCGCGCTCGCGGTCAACCTTCTGGCCTACCTCGGTGCCTTTGCGATGAGCGCGATTGACAATCTTTACTTGATCGGCGCCTCGCTCCCAGCTGATCAACGCGACGTCGCCGCCATTGTGATCGACAAGATGTGGTCGACCGGGATCCCTGGCGTCAGCACCAACCTCTTCGTGCTGGGTCACATCCTCGGCGCGATCTTGATGGGCCTCGCGTTGCGCGGCAGCATCGCCACCGTTGGCTGGCTAGCCATGCTGTTGACTACGCCGATGCATGTCCTGGCGTTCGTGGTGCTGCAGATGCCGGCACTGGACCTGGCTGCTTGGATGCTCATGACACTGGCCTTTGTGTGCTGTGCAATCAAGATCATTCAGGTACCTAATGACGAGTGGGACCTGCCCCCGCTGGGCTAGCCGTACGAGCCGTACTCGACAGAAACTGCCGGCAGATTGCAATTCTGAATCAATCAGACATGCGATCTGCCGACAGTCTTACTGGGGGTGTTCCTCAGCTGGTCGAGACCTTGCAGCCTGCCGGCGCATCGGCCGGGATGCTGACCGGCGCCGTGCCCGCCGGCGCTTCAAAGAACATCGCGGTGAATACCGTCTCGGTCGGCCCGGTGTTGACTGCAGTGTGTACGTGGCCGTGCCCGGGATCGATGAAGGCCGTTCCGGCCGGATAGCGCTGGCTGGTGCAGCCCTCGGACGAGGTGTAGGTCAGCTCACCCTGAGCAATGGTGACGATTACTGGTCCGGGATGAGTGTGCCAAGGAATCTGTGCACCGGGTTGCACCGTGACCCTGGTAGTGACGACGTTGGACGGGTCTGAAACCTTGATCACATCGATTCCGTGGCCGATCGCCTTTAGCCGAATCTGCATCGACGCGTGGTCGGTGAAGGCCGCTCGCGGCGTAAGCACCTCAATAGCGACCGGGGTGGGTGTGGGTGTTGGGTCGGCCTGAGCGCTGCCGCCATAAAGGCAAACCCCCGTTGTTGCGATAGCCAGCACGAGAGCGCTGTTTCTTAATCTCTTCAACATTTCCTTTTCTCCAACTCAATTGATCTTTTTTACGCCCTTGCTCGCGAGGAGGTTATTTACGTCTGGCCATAGTCAGCCTCCTGTCGAGCGTGCCTTTGCTCCGGGTTTCTCGGATCCATTTCGCTGAGCTGACGCTCTACGGCTTGTCGCAATTCGCCGTCCGGCATGTCATCTGGCAGCTCGACATAACTGCTGGTCACGGTGAGGCCGGGCCTGAGCTTGTCCGGATCCTCGCGTCCTAACGACGCGGCGAGAATTACTCCGTTCTCGTCATAGACAATGCTGAGTCTCATGCAGAGAAGCTAGAAAGACCGCCTTTGCAAATCCTTTGCACCGCAGCCAGGCCGTGCTGCTCACCGAGCTGTTGAAACATCGCCTCTGCCGCCGCGCATGACCTCATGGCCCCGTCCGCGTTGCCAAATTGTCGCAGCACGTGGGCTCGCAGCAAGTGCAGCCAACCGAGCGATCGATGGCCGCCAGGAATGGGAAACACTGCGAGAGCGCGATCGAGCCAGATCAAGGCCGCTGAGAGGTCGCCTAAAAGAACCTCAATCACAGCGGCGTTGACGCTAGCAACGGAGAGGCCGGCGATATCACCAGATTCCTCCATCATCGTCAATGACTGCCGGCCCAAGCTTCGAGCCTGATCCGCCGCTCCAGCGCATGCCGCATTCAACGCTCGGCCGCCGAGTGCAATGGCCCATGCACGCCGGTCGCGGAGCTCTCGCCGCAGCGCCTCCGACCGTTGCAGATAGCGATCCGCGTCGGCGTACTGCGCGATCCATCGCAAGGCGTGTCCCCACTGCGACAAGGCGTACGCCTCCCCGTAATGATCTTCCACCTCACGGAATCGCCGATAGGCATCCTCGATGAGCGTAAATGCCGCACCCATGTTGCCGGCTAACCGCTCGCTTAGGGCGATGGCCAACCTCAAATGCCCCGCCGCCTGCTGTGCGCCGACCCGACGGCCGAACAGCACTGTCTCCTCGGCGAAAGGCAGTGGTGGGTCCCGACGTTCATCAACCGCCCACCCAAGCGACATTGTGACAAAGAAAGGCTTCGCATCATTGGGCACGCTTTCCAGAGCTTGCAGCGCTACGTCAAATCGCGCACGAGCCACTTCGATCTGGCCGCGACCGAGTGCGAGAACACCGGCAAAATGTTGCATCGAAGCGGTCACCGACGGGTATCCCGCGGTGACGCGGAATGCTTCATCGCTCTGACGCTGCGCCAAGTCCCACTCACCTGCCATAAACGTCAGCAAGGCTCGCTGGTGGTAGCCGAAGGCCCGCTCAGCCGGCTCTCCGTGCTCGATCAGTAGCTCGACGATCTCCTCACCAATTGCCGTCAACTCGGCTGACTTGGCTTGGCGAATGAGCAGGACCGACTTCGCCGCCAGTGCGCGGGCTCGCAGTGCGGATCGGTCCGGGCATGCGTTCAGGGCAAGAGTCAGCCAGCGGGCTCCTTCAGCAATCAGCCCCCGGTTGATCCAAAAGCGCCAGGTAGCGGTCGTCAACTCCAGAGCCAGCGTCGGAGCTGTCGCCAGTGCCGTGGCCAAGGCGGCGCGCAGGTTGTCATGCTCGATGTCGAACCACCCCGACGGCTCGCCAACGACCGCGTCGCCGCGATCTGGGTCATGGGCGGCGGCCGCCGTGGCGTACCACTCCAAGTGGCGCCTTCTGCAGGCCACGAGCTCCTCGGCTTGAGTCAGCCGGACTTCGGCGTACTGCCGAACTACTTCGAGCAACCGGTATCGAGTCTTCGAACCCGCGGTTTCGGCCTGGACAAGCGACTTGTCTACCAGACGTGAGACGAATGAGATGATCATATGGTCGGGCTGATCACAGATCGCGGCTGCAGCCTCAAGATCGAATCCGCCGGCGAATACCGCGAGTCGTCGGAAGGTTGTCTGCTCCTCGACCTCCAAGAGCCCGTGACTCCAGTCAAGCGTCGCCGCGAGCGTTTGCTGTCGATCAAGCCGACCGCGAGCTCGCTCTCCAAGCAGGATGAGCGCATCGCCGAGTCGGTCGGCGAGCTCGTTCACGGTGAAGTGGGCGAGCCGGGCAGCAGCAAGCTCAAGCCCGAGCGGTATGCCGTCGAGCCGCCGACAGATTTCTGCTACGGAAGGCGCAGTCTTGGTGTTGAGCTTGAACGATGGCGCCGTAAGCCAGGCGCGTTCCATGAACAGCTGGACCGCTTCCAGCCGGAACAGCTCACGAAGATCAATATCAGTGCCGAGCTGCGGCAACTCGAGTGAAGGCACGCGGTAGACAAGCTCGCCTGGAAGTCCGAGCGGTTCCCTGCTCGTAGTGACGATATTGATCTCTGGGCAGCGAGTGATCATCTCTTGAATGAGCGCGCTGCTCGCGTCAAGCAGGTGTTCGCAGTTATCCAAGATCAACAACAGATTCCGCGATGCGAGTTGCTCTGCCAGTGTTACCGCCGGGTCAGGCCCAGCAGGAAGAGTGACCCGCAGCGCCGATGCGACCGTGGATGCGACGACCTCGGGATCTTGGATTCCCGCCAGCTCCACCAGCCAGACTCCGTCTGGGGAGTCATTGCCGGCGGCCGTACGCCGGCCCAGCTCCAGAGCGAGCCGGCTCTTGCCAACACCGCCTACACCTGTCAGGGTGAGCAGCCGGGTACGCCCGAGGCCAGCGGTAAGTTCGGTGATCAGACGGCGGCGGCCGACGAAACTAGTGGTCGGCTCCGGAAGATTGTGCGGGGTTGTGGATGTTATGGGCTTGCCGCCGGTGAGCAGCCGGCGGTAAAGGGCTTTGGTTTCAGGCTCCGGTTCGGCGGCGTACTCCTGTTCAATCCCATTGCGGAGCCGCTCGTACAGCTCGATGGCCTCCCACCGCCGACCGAGACTGGCGAGCGCGTCGATCATGACCCGGTGGAGGCCCTCGTCCAACGGACGCGCGGCGGCGAGGGGTTCCAGGAGGGCGAGGGCGGCTTCTGGATTGCCGTGCTCGGACAACTTGGCGCCAAGCAAGATCATTAATGCAGCGTGGTTTTCGGCAAGGCGTTCCCGATGCTCCACCGCCCACTCGGCGTACTGATCTTCGGGTAACAATGGGCCGGCCCACAATGCGAGCGCGTCTTGTAAGGCGCTGACATCCGAACTCCGCCGAGCGGCAGCGGCCGCCTGCTCGAAGAGGTCTACATCGACAATCAGGCCGCCGCTCGGACCTAGCCGGACCACATCGTCATGAAGGGCGATGGATTTCGGGCCGATCATGTGCCGGACGCTGTGCAGGATCTGATGCAAATTGTTCGATGCGGCCTCCCGCGGAGCGTCAGGCCACAAGTTTTCGATGATGACGTCGCGGTGCAGCCAGTGTCCAGGAGCGAGCGCAAGGAGCTTCACCAGCGTTTTGGCCTTGCGCAGCCGCCAATGATCTTCGACGGGCTGCCCGCCGATCTTGACGGAGAAACCGCCCAGCAACAAGACCTGAATGTCCGCTACGGACGCGGACTGTTCCATCGCCGCATTTTCCCGCGTTTGGCGCAAGAACGAGAAGGGTTTTTGTCAAGAGGTCCATCCCAACGCGCCCTGAGCTCGTCGAAGGGCTCAGCGGGCATCTCGGCAGCGCGCTTGGCAACCTTCGGCTGGGGCTGAGACACTCAAACGATGAGTCTCGGCACCGAATCGATGGCGATTGATAGCGCAGCTCTTCGCGGATACGCCGTAGGCCCGGGAGATCCGAGCTATGACTTCGATCGCAGGATCTGGAACGGCTCGTTCGACAGGCATCCTGCGGTGATCATCCGCTGCCTGGGCGTGTCGGATGTCATGGCCGCCGTGAAGTTCGGGCGGGCCAGCGGTCTCCCGGTCGCCGTACGTAGCGGTGGACACTCTTTCCCAGGCTTCTCGGTGGCCGACGGAGCCTTGGTGATCGACCTTTCGCTCATGAAAGGAGTCCGGGTCGACCCCGAAAGGCGGACGGCGCGAGTGCAGGCCGGCGCGCTGCTCGGAGACCTGGATCGCGAAACCCAGGCGTTCGGCCTCGCAGTGCCGTCCGGCATCGTCACCCACACCGGCGTTGCTGGACTGACGCTGGGCGGTGGAATCGGTTGGATCATGCGTAAGCACGGGCTGTCGATCGACCAGCTCGTCTCAGTTGATCTTGTGACAGCCGACGGCGAGTTCACTCAGGCCAGTGCGGATCGGAATGCTGATCTTTTCTGGGGAGTACGCGGGGGCGGTGGCAATTTCGGGATAGTCACTGAGTTCGAGTTCCGCTGCGTGCCTCTGGGCCCGCAGGTTATAGCGGGTCCGGTGTTCTGGCCGATGGCCCAGTCGCCGGACGTCTTGCGCTTCTATCGTGACTGGGTCGCTGACGCGCCGGACGAGCTGATGACGATTGTGATTCACAGGAAAGCGCCTCCGCTGACCTTCGTGCCGCCCGAACTTCATGGCAAGCCGGTCGTTGTTGTCGCCTGCTGCTGGGCCGGTGACGTACAGGAAGGTGAACGCTTTATCCGACCGCTGAAGGCGTTCGGCTCCCCGGTTCTGGATGCCTGCGTGCCGAAGCCCTTCCTCACCCACCAGGCGATGTTCGATCCGAGTTTTCCGGCGGGTCGTTGGTACTACTTCAAGAGCTGCGATGTTGCCGAATTGAGCGATGAAATCATCGACATTACGGCGGAACACTCGCTGCAAATCTCCTCGCCACTGACGGCGTTTCCGATCTGGCAAATGGGCGGTGCCGTGAGCCGAGTGGGCGACGAGGAGACCGCCTTCAGCGGGCGCTCAACCGGCTTTACGTACAACATCGGCGCCAGCACCGAGACCAGTGCAGGATTCGCGGAAGAGCGCGAATGGGTTCGGGACTTCTGGTCCGCACTCGAACCGTGGCACGAAGGCGTGTATGTGAACTTCTTGGGCGACGAGGGTGCCGAGCGGGTTAGGCAGTCATACGGGCCGAAGAAGTACGAGCGGCTTCAGGCCTTGAAGCGACAGTACGATCCGGACAACTTCTTTCGAATCAACCAGAACATTCCACCAAACTGAGCGCTGCGCCGCACGTCTCAGCTAGCCAGCCTGCGACCGCGACTCTTCGACGACGTACTCGATGGCGTCGACCACCGTGTCCGGGGCCTTCTTGAGAATCTGGGTGTGGTTGTACGGCGTCGTCGCGAAGACCGTTACGCGCTTATTGCCCGCCTCGGCCTTGGCGACGGCGCTACGCACCGTCCGCATCTGTTCCTCAGTTGCTCCCTGATGCCCTCCGGTCCCGACAAGGTATGCGGTCGGGCATTGCAGGGCTGCCAGATCTGGGCCCAGCTCGCCATTGACGGCGTCCATTTCGATCACCACGTCCGCTGTTTGATCGGCCGACATATGCGCCGAGCGGCCGAGCGCGGCAAGGATGCGCATAATCCAGGCAAGGCGGCGAAACTGTGCCCGGACCTGCTGCTTTCCCAGCTCGTCGAACATCGCGATGGGGTAAGCACCGTCGATGAGAACCAGCCCACGGACCTGATCCGGATGCCGTGCCGCGTATTGGACAGCGATGGTCGCGCCGTAGGACCAAGCGACGAGGATCGGGCGGTCGAGCTCGGTGGCGTCGATAACCCGTCCGATGTCGTTCACGGCTCCCTGCACGGAATAGTCCGCCGAGGTGCCGGATTTTCCGCGGGCCGGGCGTCGAAGA
>Ga0307294_10000110_pt1 | contig 19530 bp, 23 predicted proteins | sample ER_DNA_151_FD_194468 | JGI IMG/M metagenome (GOLD analysis project Ga0307294, IMG submission 194468) | Bulk soil microbial communities from the East River watershed near Crested Butte, Colorado, United States - ER_DNA_151 | ecosystem: Environmental > Terrestrial > Soil > Floodplain | place... | reverse complement strand
CACTCGTCCCGGCCGACTTCTGGTGCACCACCGCCCCCAGCCGGATCAGCCGGCCGGTGCGGCCGGTCCAGTGGCCGTTGTCGAGGGCCGGCTTGCCGAGGAAGACGTCACGGAACAACTCGCCCGGCTGCTTGCCGCGCGCGGTCGCATCCGACATCCGCCGGATGCCGTCACCCCCGGTGCAGTTCTCGATGATGACCCGGCCGGTGCGGTTGAAGCGGACCTGGCCATTGGCCCAGGCCGGCAGGGTCGCGTAGGGCAGCGTGGTCTCGATATAAGAGTAGGTGGCGTCCTCGTAGATCCGGGTGACGACGCCCTGCCCGATCGGGCCGCTCAGGAACTGTCCACCGCCCCCGCACAGCAGACTGACCCCCTGTCCGGGGATACAGTTCCACATGTATTTGGAGGTCGGGGCATAAGACAGAAGAATGCGGATCGTGCCGTTGCTGAAAGTGACGTTGGTGCCGTCGATCACGGCGCCCTGCACGATCGGCTTGAACGGGATCGCCGCGTCGTCGGCATTGGCAACGATGCTGTTGCGCAGCGTGAAGCTCCGGTTTGAGCCGTAGCCCAGCTCTCCGGTCAACGTCCCGAGATAGCAGTTGTCGACGGCGATATCCTTCGCCGCGCCCCGGATGAAGGTATTGGGCAGATAGCAGTTGCGGATCGAGATCCGGTCCATGCTCGACGACTGGAAGCCGAAATTGACCGTCGAGGCATCATGGACCCCGTCCATTTCAAACAGGCTGACCAGCTTGTCGGGCTCGCTGCCATTCGACAGCCGGCCCCCGAGGAGCTGCGCATGTTCGCAGATCGTCGGTGTCGCCCCCGGCAGATCGCAGTCGATGAAGCGGCTCTTGCGGCCCATCAAATACATGAGAGTCAGATTGGAAGTCGGAGCGATCCGGAACGTGCCGCCCCAATAGGAATGGTCCACGTCCCAGAAGTTGGGCTTGCCATTGAACGGCAGATCCAGCGGGAACAGCCGCGCCTTGCCGCAGGGCTTCAGATTGCCGGCGTCCGGGTAGTCGTCCCGGTGCGCGTAGCGCAGCGGCTTCCCCAGCGTGATGACACCGGTACCGGCATCCTTGGAGACGATCTTGACGAACTCAAACTGATCGCAATTCGACGGGAAGCCGTAATACATAAGGTCCAGCGACACCAGCAGCGCCGAACTGCCAGCCGCGAAGTTGGTGTGGTCACCGACGGTCTTCAGTTTGACCGTGGTGGCGCCGATCGTCGTGGTATCGACCCGGTAACCGTCATAGAATAACGGCCAGAAGGCCGAACCCCAAGCCAGTTCCTTGTGGTCATCGTCGCCGCTAACCGATTGGTTATAAGTATTCTGCCAGATCGTCCCGCGCATATCCCAATACAGCTTGGAGATGCCGTGCAGATAGCCCAGACACAAGCTATGATCGAAGTTATGAATGCCAGGTTCTGAGCGGATCACCACCGCCCGCCCGGCAACGCTCTCGGCCCGGGCATAAGTGTTGAAGGCCATCAGCGCGGTCGAGTTATCAGCCACCTCCGGTCCGCCGCCGAAGTCCCGAAACGACACCATACTCGCATCGCTGCCAGCGGGCCCTTCGGGACCGACAGGCCCAGGAATACCCTGTGGCCCCACAGCCCCTTGTGGACCTGTGTCGCCCTTTGGCCCAGCACCAATCTGCACCCACTGCTGCGAGGTGCCATCGTCATAATAGATGGCAAAAATTCCAGTGTCGCTCTCCCAAAAAAGTTGTCCTGGAACCGGCGACACCGGCAGAGTGTCACTGATCGTAACCCCGGCTCCTCCTCCGCCTTCTCCCCCGACCGTACCGTTGACCTGTACCCATTGCTGCGAATTACCGTCGTTGTAATAAACGTAAAGCGCCCCGGTATCGCTCTCCCAAAAAAATTGTCCGTGCGTCGGAGATACCGGCGGCGTATCGCCGATCCAGGCACCATGCGTACCGCCCAGCTGCCAAGCATAGCCATTCCAAGTATAGCCAGCCCCGCCAGCAATAAAAATCTGGCCGGGCGTAGGGTTACTGGGAAAATCAAAAGGCACAGGCTTGATCCTTACAATGTCGCCGTGACAGGCCCCACCGAATTACTCGACGCCGTTGTCGAGCCCCCGGAATTGGTCGCCAGAACGTCGCAGTGTATTAGCTTATTCACATCAAACTGTTGTATGACATAAGTACTCGCCGTACTGACGAAGTTAGTTCCGCTAAACCATTGGTACATGTAACTTGTCGGATTGCCGGTCCAGGTACCGTCCGACACGGTCAGCGTCTGCCCCTTGATGGGGGAACCAGTGACCTCGGGTAAGACCGTGTTCACCGGCGCTGCCTCAACTTCCGGGGCAATGACACCCGTCGATTCACTTTGCGCCGTGGTCGAGCCGCTCGCATTCGTCGCCGTGACTTTGCAGTGGAGGATGGCCCCCGCATCCGCCGCCTGCTGCAGATAGGTCATGGCGGTTGCGCCCGAGATCGCCGTCGAACCTCTGAACCACTGGTAGGTGTAACCCGTCGGACCGCCGGTCCATATCCCGGTCGATACGGTGAGCGTGAAACCAACGGTCTGATTGCCGGTGATCGTCGGCCGAGCCGTGTTGCTCGGCGCCCCGGCGGCCGCTGTGGTCACCGTATAGGTATCCAGCACCCCACCGATGGTCAGGGCCGCATTCACCCCGGTGCCATTCGCCGACGCTGAGGTGACCCGAACGGTGACGCTATCCCCGAGCACCACAGTCCCTGCCGCACCCGTATAAGCCCCGCCGTTGATCGCGTAAGTGCCACCGACAATCGAGATCGGCGCCGGCGCATTGATGCCCGCCACGGTGATAGCGTTGGAGGTATACACCGTCGCCGGCGCGGCGCCGGTTACATCGGTGAAAGTGAACGCGTCGGGCGTGGTGTCGACAATCGCCCCGATGACCCCGGTCGAGTTACTTTGGACCGTCGTCGAGCCGCTCGCATTGGTGGCTGTCACCTTGCAGTGCAGCACCGCTCCCACATCCGCCGGCTTCAGCAGATAGGTCGCCGCGGTGGCCCCGACGATCGCTCCCGCCGCACTCGACCACTGATAGGCGTAAGCAGTCGGGCTATTGGTCCAAGTCCCGTTCGACACCGTGAGCGTCTGGCCCTCGGTCTCAGTCCCGGTGATCGCCGGAGGTGTTGTGTTGCTGGGCACCGATACGGGAACCGGCGAGATCGCCCCCGTGACATTGCTCTGGGCGAGCGTGGACCCGCCGCTGTTGGTTGCCGTGACCTCGCAATAGAGCGCCGCCCCGACATCAGCCTCCACCGGCACATAGGTCTGGGCAATCGCCCCGACGATGCTGCCGCCGGAGCGGAACCACTGATAGGCGTAAGCAGTCGGGATGTTGGTCCAGGACCCGTTCGACACGGTCAGGATCTGCCCGACCATCAGTGTCCCGGTGACGCTGGGCGCCACGGTATTGACCGGCGCTTCCGGCCCTGGCCCTGGCCCAGGCCCCGGGCCCACCCCTGAAACCGGGGTGACGCTATTAACCTGCACCCATTGCTGCGAGTTGCCGTCATTGTAGAAGACGTACAAACCCCCGGTGTCGCTCTCCCAAAAAAGTTGCCCGTGAACAGGAGATGCGGGCGGGGTGTCGCCGATCGAAACCACCGCGCCCCCGAGCGCACTGACGGCAGCATCGATCTTGTCGAAGTTAGCGTTGAGGTCGTAGCCCCAGACGTTGTCGGTCTCCTCGCCATGGATTGCCGGTTTGACCAGCTTGAGGACTGGAGTTGTCGTTGCCATCAAGCTGTTCCTCTAAGGGGACCGGTGCGCATGTGTGCAGCTCCCAATTCTTGGGATCGCAGACCGTCAGTATCCACGCCACGCGCCAGAGCCAGGAGTATTCGTACTCCGAATATTTGTAGTCCCCGTAGCGGAAGCTCATCAGCCAAAGCTCCGTACCTGCATGACCGGGGGCGAGGAAATCATCGCCCCCTGCCGGGCCGCGGCGTTCATACCGGCGATCAGCGCCGTGACGTTGCCGTCCCAGAGCTGAGCCCGCTGGTCCTCGACAAAATACGGCGAGGAAGCCGCCAGCGATCCGAACAGATAGAGCTTCGGCGCCCTCCGAAAGATCGGGGTCGGCTCGGTCGCGTCAGCCAACGGCGGCAGCATGGCGTAATAGGTCAGCTCGACCTCGGTCGGAACGACGCCCTCCTCGGGCGTCACCACGGTCGGATGGATATGCATCGTCCGGCCGAGCGTGGTGTAAACGTTGCGCGCCAAGGGCAGCTGCGGACCGGACCGGCCGGGATAGTCGATGAAAGCCGGCTGCCGCGGCAGTGGCCCGAGCGGCGCCCCGGTCATCGGATCGAGATAGGTGATCGCCGTGGTCTGCGGGCCGGATAAGTAGTATTCCGTCGCGCTGCGCAGGCGGTAATACTCATCCGGCGGCACGTGCCGCAGCGGCAGCCCGCTCTCGGTGTAGCGGCACATCACCATTTCGAGAAAGTCGGATGGCAGCGGCACGCATTGATGGTCGAGCTGCACCCGCCGGGTGGAGACCATCTCCAGCGCCCGCAGCTCGTTGTTGAACCGCTCCTCCGCCATCGCGATCCACGACAGCAGCATTTCGTCAGTGACATCATGGTCGTCGACCCAGCTCTTCAGGGTCTCCATGAAGATCGCGACGAAGGGCGCCGTCACCGCGTCACGCCCTTCGGCAGCCACCAGGTATCAGTGCCGGGCTTCTGCTCAGCCTGGGCCCAGCTCGGCCAGCGCTGCATATACGAGCTTTGGGTGTCGGTGGCGAAGCCCTCCGCGCCGGTGCCATAAATCTGCACCCGGCCGCCCCAGGGATCGGTGTCAACCGCAGCAGCAGCCGGCGGCGGAGCCGGAGCGCCGTAGGTCGGCACCTCGTCATGCGTCGGATACGGATTGGAGTTGAAGCCCAGCGCCCCGCTCGGCGCACCCGGGGCCAACAAGCCGGTTGCGGGCCCGCTGCCGACGCTCGGCGTCTCCAACTCATAGGGCCGCAGCGATTCCGGCAGGGTGTTGGGCGGCGGCACGCCGGTCTGCGGTCCGGTCGGATTGCCCGGCGTCGCGCCTGCAGTACCCCAGCCCGGCAGCGGCGTGGTGCCGCCGCCGGTGGCTGCCGTCTGGTCGCCTGGTTCCTGTCCGGTATTGCCCGCGCCGCCCATAGCGTGCCCCCTTAGAGCCGGCCCTTCCAGACCCTGAAGACGGCGTTGTCGCCGTCGTTCAGGAACCTGGTCCAGTCGGCCTCATCCCAGTTCTGATGATAGGCCGTTTCCCAAATCGGAAAGGGCACACGCGCCACCGTCGTCATAGCACGGCGGGCGCTTTCGCGCTCGCCCTGCTCGCGGTTCAGCCGCTCCAGATTGGTGATGTCGGCTTCCGCAAACACCCCAAAACGATCCGGCTCGGCCTCATCCCAGACGAGAGTGCGGCGCATACCGCACTCGTCCTGGTAGACGAACTTGCGTTCGGGCATGCCTACTTCCGTTCAACCGGATCTTTCTGCCGCTCACGACCAAGCTGCGGTGCCGGCGGCGCTTGGCCCACACGCTTCTGTTCCTCAGCCGACAGTCCGCCAGCCGCGGCCGGGTTCTCGACGAAAGCCTGGGTCGACATCAGCGCCGGCGCCGTTGTCGGCGTGATGCCGTTGAAGACGATGTGGGCAAGCCCGGAATCGACTTGGGTGCCCCACTCGACGATGATCATCCGGGTCTCGGCATCGCCGATCTTGGCGATCGGGTACTGGCGGAAATTGCGGAAGAAGGCGAGCCGCGCATATTCCGGGTCGAGCAGCAGCCCCATATCGATCGGCAGCCAGCGCGACGGCATCGCGGTCACCCGGCCGCCGTCGGTGGCGATCACATCGACCGTGGCCACAACTTCGGTCTTGCCGACCAGCACCTGGGTCGACTCACGGCCTTTGAAATGCACCAGCCCGCGCTTGATGTTGTAGGGCACGATCAGCCGGGTCGGTTCGGCGCCGTCGGCATAGGCCTTGGCCATCGCATCGCCGAGCATCGCCTCGGTAAAAGGGACATCCGCCGGATCGGCCCAGACATCGGTCGAGGCCACCGGCAGGCCGGTCGTGGTGCCAAAGACGTGCGTGCCCTTGGTGCCGGCCTTGTCAGCCGCCCGGGCGATCTGGTGCGGAATCGACTCGGTCTTGCGGATGCCGGTGGTTGAATCGTCCGAGGACTTGGCCTGACGCGAGAAGGCGATCACCTCGACGTCGGACTTCAGCGCCTTGGACTTCATGGCCATCTGGTGGGCCATCTCGGAATTCTTGCCGGCCTGGTCGGAAGCCTCCTGCGAAGCCGAGACGGTGGCGTCGCGCTTCGAGATCTGGGTCAGATTGGTCTGCCGCACGGTCGGCGTCGCCGGCGAGCGGACCAGCTCGAACCCTTCTTCCTGCGCATTGTTGGCATCGACGACCGGCATATTCTCGGTCTGCCAGTCGAAAGTTCTATTCTTTACATTGCGGCGACCGATCATACTGACACCTGGGGTGTCAAATGGATCGATGTTATAGATGCGGTCGCTCAAGTCTTCGCGGTTGCCGCCCGCCTGATATGTCGTAAATGCATTGGCTACTTTGGCCATGGTTAACCCTCGCGGTCGAGATCCTGTTCAAATGCACGCGCAGCATCACGGACGCTGCCTGTGCGTTGGAGACGGCGCTCAGCTCGGGCTTGACCATTGGGGGCGGCTCTTGACGAGATGGCACCCGGCCTCAGACTTCCTTGCTGTCGGACGGGCTTCGGCTTGTTGGCCATCAGCGCATCCAATTTGGCGGCCTTGTACAGAAGCATGGTTTGGCGCGCATCGCGCAAACTTCCGAGTTCCTGCTCCGTAATGCCGACCGACATGGCGGTGCGGATCATCGATTTCCGGTCCCGGTCCCACCGCTTGGCGTCGGCCCATTCCGGGACCAGCGTCACAAGCTTGCGTCGTTCCGTATCCTCAAAAATCGCTTCTTGCCGCTGCCGCTCCCGCGCCTGTTCCTCTTGCACCTTTTGGTGCTCCAGGTGCAGCTGCCCCAGCTTTTCTCGGTAGGTGCGCCATTGGCGTTCCAACTTGGCGGCTTCGACGGGGTTTTCGTCGTAAAGCTTGTCCCAGTCGGGTTCCTGAGGCTGCAACGAAGCCAATTGCTGCTGCAAGGCGGGTATCAGAGCCGAGTAGTATTCCCGCCCTTGGGCGAGATCGGCTCGTTCCTTTTCGACGTGCTGGGCGACCTGCTGTAATTGGTTCAAGCGGCGGTGAAACGTTTCGGCGCGGACATAGCCGTTGAGTGCTTCTTGGAGCGAAACCTCGGCTGGTTCTCCGTCCACGGTCACCCGCACGACCTGAGCCAAATCAAGCTCGGCCTGTTCTTCGTCCTCCTCTTCCTCGACTTTAGCCGGACGAGCATCCTCGTCCTCTTCCTCGGCGTCAATATCCGGATCGTCGGCTTCCTCGCCTTCGATCTCGCGCTGTGGAAACAGATCTTCCTGTTCGACCCCTTCCGCGAGCTCGGCCTTCTCGCGGCGCGGCGCAGGCTTGCCTTCCTCCTGATCGAGGACGGCCTCGAAATGATCTGCGAGTTCGGTATCAGCCATGAGTCACCTATGTCGACAATCGACGCCGGCGCTCACTCGCGGCGCGCAGCATCTTGGGGTCATCCACCAGTCGGATCAGGTCGGCCTGCAGCGCCCTGAGCGCCATGATCCGCAAGTGGCAGGCGGTCGCCGCCGACGAGCCGGGCTCGGCCCGCACCAGGGCCTCGAAGGCATCGGTCTCGAGCTTGCCGTAGATCTCCTGCAGCAGCGGGTTGTCGAGCAGCTCCTGGGCGTCGGCCGCCCGCTCGTCGCGCTGCAGCATGTCGATCGGCTCACTCATCGACGCTGCCCAAAGTTCGGCGGCAAGTTCAATTGCGGCGGCAAGGGCGCTGGGAGGGGCGCTGGAGGCGGTCCGGCCTTGGAGGGCTGTGGGACACCCGGATTAGGCTCTTGGGGCCGTAGCGGCTCCGGAGGGCCGCCAAAGGGCTCCATGGGCGGTTTGGGGATGCCCTCGGCCGACGACTTGGCCTCCTCCGGCCGAGTGGCGTCGATCGCCATCTGCACGGCGTTCTGGTCCAGCTCGACGCCCTTGGTCTGGATCTCGGCGCCCTTGATGGCGATTTCGGCGTCGAGCTTGTCCCGCTCGCGGTCGTCCTTGAGCCCCATCTCGATGGTCTTGACGCGCGCGTCAGTCAGCGTCTTGACCACTTGCGCCCGCACCTTGTCGGCCTCGGCCTGGGCGAAGACCATCTCGGCGTTCGGCTTCTCGCCGGCCGCTTTCAGCGCCGCCTGCAGCTGCTGCGGGTCGATCGGCTTGAAATAGCGGCTGACGTTCTTAACGCCCGAAATCGACATCAGGTCAGTCAGCGTGTTGCGGAACTCCATCGGCCCGACCATCGGGTTGTCGACGCCCTGGCTGGCCATGATCTCCTTCTGCACCGCCAGCACCTGGCTCAGCATCTGCAGCCGGTCCTGATCCGAGCCGCGGCCGATGGCCGGATTCACCTCGACATCCATCGTGGCGTCGTACTGGTCGGGCGTCACCTTGGTCCAATGCCCGCGCAACCGGATCATCCGCTCGGGGATCGGGTTCTCGATGATCTCCTGCAGCAGTCCCTTGAACATGTCACGGAAGCCGGTCTCGGCCAGCGTGCGCGCAACCAACTCGATCCGCTCCTGCGCACCGCTGACCAGCATCTGCACGCCCGGCGTCGCGGTCGACTGCAAGGCTTTCGGGTCCAAACCTTTACTTTGTTCGGTGACGCCGGTCCGGCGATGGCCGATCAGGTCGAGATATTCGAGCGTCTGCTGGATCGTCGTCGGCGGCGGGGGCGTGTTCAGCGCCTGAACAGCTGCCGCATCCTTGACCCGGATGATCGAGCCGATCTCATTGTTGCGGACATCGTCGAGGTTAGCCATCGAATCGACGACCACCAGGCGCGGTAGAATGGTTGAGGCCAGCGCATCCAGGTAATTCCGCAGAATGTTGGTCTTGATGTTCTGCAGGTCCTCGACCTGCTCGCCGATCGAATGGCCGATGGCGGTGTGCGGCTCCGGGTCGGCACAGAAGATCGCAAACTTGGCTCGGGCCGCCGGCTCGTCGGAGACGATGCTATCGCCGTCGCCCATCGTGCAGATCTTGCGCAGCTCGGGGACGCCGTCACCGTCCTTGTCGATGCGGATGAACCATTCGCCGAACCAGATCAGCGGATCCCCTTCCGACGCCGAGCGGGCATTGGCGAGCATCATGCCGACGCCGCCGGGGCTGCGCGCCTCCTGCTCGGCGGTCGCATAGCTCGGCCCCGAGCCGGCATGTTCGTCGGCGATGTCGCCAGGCGGGTAGCCCATCTGGACCAGCTGTGACAGCGGTACGAGGCGCTCCTGGCCGACGCAGGCGGCAGTCTGTACGTCGCGCGCCTCGCGGCTGATCCGGAACTCGTCCGGCGGAACGGCCATGACCTTATGCTTCGGCGTCAGCTTAAGCCGGCGCACAGTCAGATCGAAGCGCGGCTCGATCACCTTGCCCATGCCAGCCGGAGGTCCGCCCGGCCCGAGAGGAGGACCGGGCGGGCCCGCCGCCTCCATCGGTCCGGGAGGTCCGACGGTCGGCTGCCCCGGCGCCGCGCCCTCGATCTTGGGGCTGTCGCGGCGTTCCTCGTTGACCACCTGGGTGCGCGGCTGCGAGATGACGTATTGGCGCTGCTCGAGCGTCAGGTTGGTGTAGCTCTGCTCGACCACCTCGGCTTCGCGCTCGGTCCACCACTTGGCGATGCCGGTGCGCTTGATCAGCGCGTCCTTAAGGATGGCGTTGAGGTTCAGAAAACCCGGATTGTCGTAATTCCAGACATAGGCGACGTAGTCCATGGCCTCTTCAGCCATCGGCACGTCGTCTTCGGTCCGGGGCAGGAAATTGACCGGATGATCCTGGGCCGTGAACAGCCGGATCAGGCTCGGCAGCATCGCCAGCACCAAATCACGGACCTCGGTCAAGACGATCGAGGAGCGGCCCTCGTCGGCGACGCGCGGAATCTCGCCGTTGTAGAGCGCGGTGGCGTATTCACGCGCCGGGGCGAGGAAGTTGTCGTTGTAGTCGCGGGCATCCTCGATGATGGCGTGGATGGCGGCGATGTAGTCGGTGTCCTCGTCCGGATTGGCGTAGCCGGAAGTGTCCAGCTCCCGCTGCAGCTTGGGGAAGATCTGCGGCATCGGCGGCTCGTCGGGGTCGATCGGACCGAGCGAGGCGGGACGCGTGCGGCCGGGATGGGCCATCAGATAATGCCTTTGACGTTGCGGCGGAGCGCCCCGGGCGACCAGGCGGTGGTCAGATGCAGACCCATGGCGAAGTAGCGCATCGCGTCGCAGGCGTGGCTGGCCCAGGTATGGGCCGGGGCGTCGCGCACCGTCATGCCGGTCGGCGCGGTCTGGACGTGGTAGGAGCGCAGGGCGTCGATGCCGAGTTCGCACTTGGCCTCGTCAAACCAGGCGATGGGAATAATCGAACGGACTCCGGAAATACCGTCGGCAATGCCGTGATCGGGGACCACCAAGGGTTCAAGTCCGAGCGACAATAGGGTCTCAAATCGACTTCGTCCGGTTCCCAGCTCGCGGATTTTGATATCGTGGGGGAGCAGATGGGACCCATAGAGGTAGCCCTTCTCCTGCAGCACGCGGGCGTAGTGGTCGAGGCCCTTGCCCGAGTTCTGGTAGAAATCGACGAAGCGGATCTCCTGGCCGATCTTCTGGGCAAACCAGATCGTCGTCAGATCCTTCATCCCCAGGTCCCAGGCGGTGATCACCTTGGCGCGCGGATCGTAGGGGACTTTCGTCAACCGGCCGTCCAGGCGGGCCTGGACCATGAGGTCGCCGTAGTAGGAATTCTCGACCGGAGCCTCGAAGCTGCACATCAGCTCGCGTTCGAACTGATGCGGCGTCAGCTGCCGGCGCATCTCCTCCAGCTCATCCGGATCGAGAGCATTGGTCATCGTGACGGGAATATTAAAGACATCCCAAAGATCAGGGCTGTGTTCAGCCTGGACTTTCAAATCATAGAAATGGTCACGACCAGCGGGGGTACCAGCAACAATACCAAAACCTTGGTAATCGGCCAAAGCCGGTCGAATAACTGAATTAAGAGCTTCTGGATTGATAAGAGGATATTCATCAAGCACTGCACCATCCAAATATAATCCTCGAATCCGATTATAGGCCTGCCCGCCACCATACAGTGTAATCATAGCTCGGTTGGGCAAACGACAGGTCAATTCACTTTCTGAATAGGTGACGCCCGGCAGATCCTGCGTATATTGCTTGAGGTATGACCAGACCAAGTCCTTGGTCTGCGCAAAGGTAGGGCCCACATATGCATATCTGGGGACAGGAACATCTCGAGTATTCAACAAAGCGCGCTTGATCAGCTCATTGACGAACGACACAGACTTGCCGGCCCGACGATGCGCCACAACGTACCGCCACCGCTTCAATGAATTATGAAACGGCTGAAAATGCCGTCGCGGTCGATAATTCAAGGTGATGACGTCGGCTGTCACGTACCCTCCCGGCAATAGTGACCGGGCGAGAGACGCCCGGCCACCACGGGATCCTCCGGAGAGTGGCTGTGCCCCATCAGATCCGGGAATTGTCATATCATGCGATCAAGGGGTTCGTCACTCAAGCTGATTGAAGAGGTGACCAGTCCCCGTTAACCGGCTGCAATATATTAACATTCCGGCGGTTGGGACTGCCGTCGGCCCAGGTCAGGCACTCCTCGAGCGGACCGTCGAAGCGAAAGGCGTCCATCAGGTAGCGGACATCGGGCATGAGCGGCCAGCGCTCCGGACCGGTGACGCGCAGGTGCCGGCACGGCCAATGCGGCCGGCACTGGCCGACGACGAAGGAGATCCGGTAGCCGTGCGGGGCGATCAGGCTGCGCTCAGGCAGCGGCGTGTGAAACAGCCGCTTGGTGTGGGCCGGGGTGTAAGGCTGCAGATAGGCCCGCTCAGCCAGGGTGGTGATGGCCGCTCGGGTGGCCGGGGTCAGGACGAGCGGCATGGCGCCCCCTAATCAGAATCCGTCTGCCATTTCACCGTGAGCTGTCTACCCGATCCGTCCGAGAGCGAGAAGCCGGCAGCGGCCGAAGTGGTCGAGGCGCCCCAGCCGAGCGACTTACCGAGCGAGGTCAGCACGAACTTGGCCGCCTCATCGCGCCGGTCGGGGGAGTCCTCATCGAGCAGCTGCTCGATGACCACCGCCTCAGACTGGTCGACGATCATCCGCCGCGCGGCTTCGCGGTCGGCCTTGAGGCTGGGCAGCATTTCGATCCGGCGCGCGAGATCGCCGGGCAGGCAGCCGAGCGCCCGGGCGGCCAGGCCGACATTGCCGTAATTCAGATAGAGGCTGGTGCGGATGGCCTCGTCGTCATCGGCGCCCGCCCCATAGGGCAGGGGGGCCAATTCAGTCGGCAAATAGTCCGTCGGGGATGTGGTGTCGCGGCGCCGCATGGCGCATCATAGCGACGGACCGGGTAGGCCTGGCAACCCCCCAGCCCGCCGCTGAGATAGATGTGCTTGGAGGGCGCATCCGATGCTTTGGTAGCATCGGAGACCGCCATTGGTCTAGCCTTGATCACCACGCCGATCGCGATCCTGGCGGTGTTGCTGGCTTGGATGGCGGAGCTGTCGCTATGGCGCGTGCTCGGGGTCTGGATCGTCAGCAGCCTGCTGCCAGGGGCGCTGGTCATGGCGTGGTGGGAGCTTAGGGAATGACCTCTTCGGGCGGCTTGCGGTTCTGCCCGGCCGAGACGCGCTCGAGGTTGGGATCGGGATAGGCGGTGGCCGGAATCGGGATGCGGGCCGGGGTCGGGTCCTGCGCCTTCTGCGCGTCCATGGCCTGGTCGTTCGGCAGCCCGTTGGTCATCGAAGAGGGGATGCCGCGCGGATTTTGCGGATTGTCGGCGAAGCCGAACGGATTGGACGCGGGGTCGGTCGGCGGTTCGGTGACCGTGTTGGCATCACCGGCGAACGGCGCGACGGGACCTTCACCGCCAAGTGGGGGTGGAGTTTCGTCGGCTTTGGTGTGCGGGCGGTCGATCATGGGGCCGGGGGTCCGCCGGTGATGTAATCGGGGGTGCCGCGCGGGTTGCGGGGATCGTCCGGGGCCAGGCCGTCCTGGGTGGCGGCGATGTCGAGATAGTGCTGGTGGTCGGCCATCTCGCCGAGAGACAAGACGCCCTGCCGGGAGATCAGCGGGGTCGCCTGCTGCGGCAGGCTCTGGCTAGGCCCGCCATGCGGGTTGAACGGGTTGTCGGCCGGGGGGCTTTCGCTGGACCGGACGGGTTCGGGGCCGGGCGGAAAGAAGGGGCGCCAGCCGCGTGGGGTCAGCACGTCGAAGGGGGCTTTGGGGCCGGTCGAGCGCTCGTGGTCGAGATTGGCGTTGCGGTGGTCTTCGTCCGATGCTGAGAGGTGGCCGGGGGGCCGTGCGGCCTCGTCGCCCGGCCGCTGCAGATGGGTGGTCTGGGCCATGGTCAGTCGAGGTCCCGGAGCCGCAGCGGGATGCCCTGGAACTCCCAGATCACATCCTCGGGCTGCTTGCCCTGGCTGCGGAAGTGGTCGGCGATCATGCGCTTGCCGTTGGGGTCCGGGGGCTCGTCGTTGGATTGCGACGTCCGGGTGGTCGATGGCGTGCGCTGGGACTGCTGCGGCTGCGAACGCTGAGACTGGGTTCCAGACTGGTCCGCCGGTGGCGGAGCCGCATGGGTCGGGATGGGGCCTTTGGTCGACCCTTCCGGGTCCTTGCGCTCCGTCATCGTCGCTTCTCCGGTGATCAGTCGGGTCAGTCAGAGGGTGACCCTAGCAGGTCGGAGGGGGCTGTCAAGCGGGGCCCTTGCCCGGGCTCTCGTGCGCGCGCGAGATAGTTATTTATCTCAATATTGTTATTTATATCAAAATAGTATTTCAGTGGCTGTGTTTGTCCGCGCGATATTTTTGCAACAGTCAAGGGGGGTCGATCAGATATATCAGGTCTGGGCCTATATATGTTGAGTTATCCACAGATATGTTGAGCAAGTAACACATAGTATAGTGAACATAATGCATGTGCATTATGTCAACTATACTATGCGTTACTATTGACTATACTATTAGACATATCATCCTAGGCCAGGCGGCTGCCTGCCTAGGATGATATGCTCAATTGGTTGGAGCGCTGGCAATGCGAGCGTGGGCCGGCCGCGAGCAGGCGGGGCGGGAATGCGAGCAGGCGGGGCGGGATACCGAGCGGGAATGCGGGAGCGGTCCGAGTAGGACGGAACACCGAGCGGGAATGCGAGGATGGATTGATGGGCCAAGCGAGTGGGAATGCGAGGATAGGACTACACGCAACCTATCGGCAGAGTACGAAGAGCGGTCACAGAGTCAGCATTTCCCATGCTCTCCCCTATAAACACACTCTCTCTCTCATGCTGCACTGCAACACACAGGGAGACCTCTAATGTTTACCTCGCACACGATATAAGGGTCTTATTCTCTGTTACCTTGTGACCAAACGAAAAGAGCAAGCTGCCATGGGCCGGTTAGCCGTAACACCTCGCTCGCAACATCCTCGCAACATCCTCGCAACCCCGTGACCACTCGGTCACGCGGGTCACGCGGGTCACAGCCTCTGGTCACTCGGAAAGGCCGATTTGTCCCCCAGTTCTGAGACCAATTTTACAACCGCCAACTCGCACAAGCGCGCAACCTAATAATCGCGGCAGACCCATACCTCCGCCTCGCTCCCCGTCCCCCAGCTGCACCGGGGACCCGCCCCGAGCGCTGCCGCCAAGGCGGCCAGGATCAGGCACACACCAATCAATCGGACGATCATCGCCCCCTCCCGTGTCCGGCCATAGCCGGGCGCGCGGTCACCTGACCGTACAATCAACATATCCACCATCAGACATACAGACAACCCCGAAAAAAGCGCAAACACCCGCTTGACTTATGTCCAAGAACCCCCTCATACTCACTCCACGGTCGCATCAAGACCGAGGAGAACTCCGATGCAAACCCCCACCGACATCATTAAAGGCGCCCGCGAACACAGCCTCACCGTTGTCCGCGCCAAACGTATTCACTTCCTCACCCCGGCTGGGCGATGCCTCTGGTCCGTCGGCACGCTCGCTGCGGCGCGGCGCTTCCTTCGGACTTGCGATTTGCAGCCGTCGCATATCGAACAACTCGTGCGGAAGGCCTGAGACTATGAACATCCACACGATGCTCGACCTCCACCCGGCCGACCGGCTCGGACAGCTGAAAGCCGAAATCGCCTGCCTCGAAGAGCTGGCCGAGCTCGAGCGCACCAAGCTCATCGCTCTGGGTCAAGGCCCGCATGAGGGCACCATCTTTCGCGCCACGGTCTCAACCGCCCAGCGGGAGACGGTCGATTACAAGGCGATATGCGCCAAGCTCAAGCCGAGCTATCAGCTGATCACCGCACATACCTCATCGAAGTCTGTCACCACAGTGCGCGTTGCTTCGCGCCAGGGAGTTTGATCATGTCCTTTGTCACCGAACACGTCCGCAAGATCATCGCCCGCTTGCCGAGGACTCCCACAATGACCTACGAATTTCAGAACACCATCTATCGCACATCAACCGACCTGCTCGACGCGCTCGCCTATGAGTGGCTCACTAAAGGCGGCCTGAACGGCCCCAAGGAGATTGCCCAGCTTCAAACCGGCAAGACCGACAAGGAGTTGGCCCGCGAATGCATCAAGGGCTGGGAGCTGGATGAGGGGATCGATGTCGACGCTGACGGCCGGCCTTATAGCTGGATGAGCGAGCGCGGCATCTGGGAGGAGGATCTTGTCGAAGCCTTCAACCAGTATCGGGCATGACCTTTGCCGATCTACCGCCAGGGGCGCTCTTCACGGGCCGTCCCCATCCGCACTTCTATGAGACCTGCATCAAGCTCGGTCCGCGAACCTACCGTGGCGTGACAACCGGCACCGTTTATCGCGTTCGTACCTTGACAGCCCCGACCCTGCTAGTTAATCATCCATATCCTATTGTAGGAGATGTACAACGTGGCTCAAGCATTTGATATTGATCAAGAAGCCAAGTCACTCGGCGTGACGCTCGAACAAGATGGCGATGAATGGCTGGCTTTCCTGCCGACCACTTCCGAAGGGCAGGATCTGGGCTTTCCGGCCCCGAGCGAAGAGGAAGCGCTCGACGAAATCCGCGCCTATCGCGCTATCGAGGCGAGTCCACTCTACGAATTCGAATATGTTGAAGCCAAGGACGCCTATGTCGTCCGCTTCGGCGGCCAGACCGTCGAGGACAAGCTCTTGGCAGTCGCCTACCGCGCAGCCCAGCGGGCCTATGCCGAGTCGGTCTCCGCACCGCCGCCAGAGCCCGAACCGATCCCACTGCCACCCTTGCCCAAGACGCGCAAGCCACGGGCGCCCAAGGCCTCTCCAGAGGCCTCTGAGCCCATCTCCGAGCCCGCCCCATCCCCGGAACTGGCCCCAGGCTACCCCCAACCCACCTCGACGCTCGCTTTCGTCGCCGACATTCTGAACGACGTGGCCGACATCCTGCGCAAGCGAGGAGCCCCCTCATGAGCCGACCAAAGAAACCAGACGGAACCAAATTAGCCATCACCGCCATTCGGATGCCGCCGGCGGTTAAGGTGAAGCTGGAAGCATTGAGCTATCAGCTGGGCCTGGCCCAGCAGGAGTTGATCCGGCGCGCGCTCGATCAGTATTTCGATGGGCTGGAGGCGGCCGGCAAGTTTGACCCCAAGGCTCGGCGCCCATCCGATGCACCTCGCATGGGCCGCCCGCCGGTCAAGCCGCCTGAGCCCAAGCGCCGGGTCTTCCGCCGGCCTGGCCAGAGCGCTGCGGCATGAGTGAGACCACGGTTCTGTCGACGAAAGAGATCGTCTGCCCGTATTGCTATCTCGCACACCGGCTGACGCTTTCGACTGTGCCGCGCATCCCCTCCACGGGGATGATGTGGCTGTGCCGCGAATGCGAGAAGCTGTCGGTCTTCGACGAGGCGCTCGAGCTGCGCGAGGCGACCGAGGCGGAACAGGCCAAGGCCATCGTTTAACGGGCGAGGGGACCGGCCAGGAAGACCGATCCCCTCGTGTCATACCGTCATGTCAGGTAACGCTGGGGCAGGGGCCCACCCCATATGCCTAACATGCACACCTCTATATGGGGTATTATGTCGGGGCTTGTCAACTAGATGTCGTGGATTGACCATAACCGTGCCGTTTCGTACCCTATTTGCGTCATACCGGGATCTAAGGGGCCCTCTCTATGTCCGTCACTCCGCTGCCGTCGAGCAGCCTCTTTCAACAGAGGCGGCTGACGAGGGATATTCTTAGCGCTTGGGGCCTGATCCCCGCCGTCTATGGCAATGGCAAAGTCCCGCTCACCAAGATCACGCTGGAGACTGGCAAGACCGTCGACCCGGTGGCTTGGGCCGAGCCCGACAGCCCGCAAAGCAAGCTCAACCTGCTTGGCCGCCTGTCTCCTTCGACCATCGACCTCGACCTCGATGTGCGGCTGACCGATGCGCCCCATACGCGGCCACCGCAATGGTCTGATGCCGATAAAGCCTTGGCCGAGGAGTGGTGCTACCGGCCCTTTCGGGATGAGATTAAGCGTATCACTGGCGATACCCGCAATCACTGGGGCCGCGATAGCATGGGCGGCACCGGCCACTGGCTGATCAAGCTCGCTCCTGATGATATCTCGCTCGATGAGCGCCGCACGCGACTGAAGCAGCTTGAGTTCAAGGCCAGCCTTGGGCCATTGACCGTCAAGTTGGAGGTGCGCTTTCCGCGCAAGATCTCGACCCAGCTTTACGCTGTCCTACCCGGCTCGCGCCATGGCGAGGACGACTACGTCCGGTTCTACAACAGCCCTGCCAGCCGTGATCCGCATCTGCTGGAGATACCCTTGGAGGCTCTGGCTGGGGCTGTCTACGGCACGGCGCTGCGGATCGTGACGACCCCGCTCACAGGCGAGGGCGAGCGCCACAACACCGCGCTCTTGGTCTCCGGCGTGCTGCGGCGCGAGGTGGCCGCCACCGAACAGGAAGGCGGCGCCTTCACCCGCGACGACGCCAAGCGCTTGTTTGAGGAGATCTTCGCCCACGATGACGAGCTGAAGATGCGCAGGCGCGTCTTCGAGGCCGACTTCGACAAGCACGATACGGTCGAGATGCCGGGCTATCCGGCTCTGGGCAAGCGGATCGGCGAGGATACGGCAGGTGCTCTCTCGCGCATGTTGCACGGCTTCGACCTCGCTCCTGTTGACCGGATGAAGGAGCAACTGGTTTTCCTTGAAGACGACGGCGCCAAAGTCATCAACACCAATGAGCGGACCGGCAGCGGCAACCTGACTCTCTATCCGCGACAGGCGTTAGCCTCGATCCTGTCCGCGACCGTCCAGCGCGGGCGCAAGTTCACCAAGATTTTTCATATCGTCGAGACCCTGCATAGCCGGCGGCAAGCCGATGGCTGGATCGTTGCCCCTGGCTTCGAGCAAGGCGCCTTCCTCTATCAGACCCCCGAGGGCAAGCTTTCTTCGGTGCGTGCCTCCGCGGATGATCGGAGTCTGATTAATATCGGACCAGGCTGGGCGACGCCCTATGTTGACGAGGAGTTATCGGCCTACCCGGACGCCAAGGCGACTCTTGACCAGATGCTGGCATGGTTCTCGGACAAGCCTGAACATCAGGCCAAAATTATGCAGATGGTCGCCTTTAAGGTCCAGAACCCGTTGGTCAAGCCGCAGTTCGCGCTCGCCATTTCAGGCGGCCAGGGCATCGGCAAGTCGACGTTCTTCACTCAGGTCTTGCGCCAGGTGATGGGCGGTAGTGTCCTGACGACCTATCTCAATGCCGTCTTCGATGACCGCTACACCTATGCCTCGATCCTTGGAGCGAGCCTGCTGATCATTGAAGAGGCGGACGCGATCACCAATTTTACCATGTCTAAGCAGCTGCATCGTGAGAGCCAGCTTGATATTAATCAGAAATACGGCGCCAAAGGCCGGCAATGGTGCTTCGGCATTCCAATTTATTTAACGAATAAAGCAGAGCCTGTGCTTAATGAGCCAGGCGCGATTGATCGCACGCTGTATGTCATTCAAGCTCCGACACAATACAGCTTGCGGCTCTCGAGCGAAGATTGGATTGACTATCAAAGAGCACGTACGGACGAGATCGTTCTGGTGCTCGCCAAGCTGCGTAATCCTGAGTTCCGGCTCGCATTGCGGCAGATCTTCGAGGAGTACGAGGTCACGCAACAACAGCTTGAGGATACGCAGCACAGCGACAGTCGGCTCGAAGATTACCGGGTGCTTGATCTCGCTCCTGCACAGCAGGCGCTGCAGATCATGCTTGCTCGCGGGTATATCCATCACGATCATCCGACCTGGAGCTTTGACGCGCCTTTCACGTGGGCTGCTCTCAATCAGGGTTTTAACGAG
>Ga0307294_10000109_pt1 | contig 19598 bp, 16 predicted proteins | sample ER_DNA_151_FD_194468 | JGI IMG/M metagenome (GOLD analysis project Ga0307294, IMG submission 194468) | Bulk soil microbial communities from the East River watershed near Crested Butte, Colorado, United States - ER_DNA_151 | ecosystem: Environmental > Terrestrial > Soil > Floodplain | place... | reverse complement strand
CGACGTACGTACGAGGACTTCTATGGGTACTGGCCGCGGCAGACCGACAACCCATTTACGCCGTATCTGAATAAGGCCACCAAGTACGTCGTCTCCAGTACCCTCTCCGAACCATTGCCGTGGCAGAACTCGATCTTGCTCCCGGGCGATCCTGCAGCCAGCGTCGCCGATCTCAAATCACAGCCAGGACCCGATCTCGGCATCGTCGGCAGCGCGCAGCTGGTGAGGTCGCTACTTGCCGCAAACCTCGTCGACCGATACGTGCTGCTCATCCATCCGCTCGTGCTCGGTCAGGGTCGTCGGCTCTTCGACGAACGCGGACCAGGTGTTGACTTCGATCTGGTAGACAGCGTGACCACATCTAAAGGTGTGATCATCGCTACGTACCAATCGGACCGCGCAGGAAACGGTTGATGTTGGACTCCAAGCTTCAGATCAAAAGTGGGCAGACGCTCGCTCTCGTGAACAACCCCGATCAGGTGGATGTAGCGGCACCTCAGGCAGCTCCGGACGCCGCGAATGCGATCTTGGTCTTCGCCAAGAACAGGGCCGAGCTCGAGCAACGCATCGACCTCCTTCGCGAAGCGGCGCAGCGCGGCGCCCTGACGTGGCTGGCGTATCCGAAAGCGAGGCAGCTGGAGACCGATCTGAACCGCGACATCATCCGCGATCTGGCACTCGATCGTGGTCTCGACCCAGTGCGTCAGGTGTCCATCGACGACATCTGGTCAGCGCTGCGCCTCAAGCCTGCTTGAGGCGAGGGCGATGCGGGCGCCCTCGACGGTAATCCAGAGATCGGTGGCCACCGCGACGCAGGTGATGCCGCGCTCCCGGAAACGCTCAGCGACCTCAGGCGTACCGGCAAAGCCGCCGACGGTGCGCCCGTACGCGGCCGCGGCCTGCACAATCCGTGCTAGCGGGCCTCCGTCGGAGTCGTCATCCAACAGCGCTGGAACAGTGGTGCCCAGCGAGAGCGAGAGATCGTAAGGCCCCACGAAAAGCTGGCCCACGCCTTCGACCGCTGCGATCTCTTCGACGGCCAAAAGCGCGGCGGCCGATTCGATCATGACAGCGCAGGTGATGCTGGCGTTAGCCTCCTCGGCTGTCAGCGTCGGACCGCCCCAGATGCGGCCGAACTGACCCCAACTGCGGTCTCCGATAGGCGGGTAGAAGGTAGCCGTGACCGCCTGCTGGGCCTGCATTGCCGACTCGATCTGAGGGACGATGACGGCACGTGCTCCCGCATCGAGGGCGGCGCCAATAGCGCTGAAGTCACAGGAGGGAACTCGTACCACCAAGTCGGCAAGTTCTGGTGGAAAGCTGCGGGCCACATCGATGATTTCGGTACGGGAATACCTGCCATGTTGCATGTCGAGGCATACCCAGTCGAATCCCAGCCGGGCTAGTCGCGCGGCCATACCCGTACTGGCGTCGTCACACCACACGCCGCTGCTGGCACCGCCGAATCGGCCGAGAACGCGCTCTTCTGCTGTCACCCGGCCCATTGTGGACCGTCGCTCTCAGCGGATGTTGTCAGCCATCAGTTTCAGCGGCCGCGAGCAGCTCCTTGCGATGTGCCAGCGTGGTACGCATCCGCCCATGCTTGGCACCCAGCTCGATCTCTGCTGCGTCGATCCGATGCCATGCCGGCATGCCGAGCGGACGGATCCCTCGTTCCGCAAGCAGCCGATCAAGCTTCCCCGCGCGTCCATGGGCCTGGAGAGCACCATCGCGCAGATCCGCCAGCAGCGACGCCACCGTCTCGACCGCGTCGGACTTGTTGGTACCGATGACACCAGTCGGTCCGCGCTTGATCCAGCCTGTGACGTACTCATCCGGCGAGAATCCACCGTCGCGGATCACTCGCCCTTCAGCATGGGGTACCCGGCCGGTGCTCGGGTCGAAGGGAACACCAGACAGCGGCAGCCCGCGGTAACCCACCGAACGGACGACAAGATCGGCAGTAAGAGTCTGGCGGCCGCCGACACCAACCACATAACCTGCGGAATCGATCATGGTCCGTTCGATCTCCACGGCGGTCACTCGATCACTACCCATGATCATTGTTGGCCGGGTCCAAAAGTGGAAGCGAATGCGCTTCGAAGCACCGCGCAAGGGTCGCGCCGCCCAATCCTGAAATACGGCCATGTTGCGTGCGGCGACCTTGTTTTGCTCGACGACGGCCTGGCTCGAGGGGTCCAGCTGTAGGTCTGCAGAGTCGACGATGACATCCACGTCGTCGATTTCCCCTAGCTCGCGAAGCTCCTTTGTGGTGAACGACGTGTACGCGGGTCCGCGGCGGCCGAGCACGTGAACATCGGTAATGCCATTGCGAGAAAGGCATTCCAGGACTTCTTCGGCCATATCCGTGTCGGTCAGCTGATCAACTGATTTGATCAAGATGCGTGCCACATCGATGGCGACATTGCCGACGCCGACGACCACTGCATGACGTGATCGGGTGATCAATTCATCGACCTCGGCAGCCATCAGATGAGCACTGGCACGCGGCTGATCGGTGTCCGGATGGGCCTCGGGATTGCCGCAATACCAGGCGACCAGCTCGGCTGCTGCAAAGCTGCCCTGCAGGTCCTCGCCGGGAATCTCGAGCCGCCGGTCCGTACCTGCGCCATACGCGTAGATCACCGCATCGACGGACTCCCGAAGCTCGGCAATGCTGAGGTCCGCACCGATCGTCACATCGCCGTAGAAACGGACCGATGACTTTTCCAGCGTGCGCTCCAAGGTGTTGCGGATGGAACGGATGGAGTGGTGGTCGGGCGCTACGCCGTAACGGACCAGGCCGAACGGCACCGGCAGCCGATCGATGACCGCGATCTCGACATCGACATTGGTCTGCTGGCTCAATGCCTCGGCAGCGTAGATCCCCGATGGCCCCGCCCCGATGATCGCAACGACGAGAGGGGTTCCCGTACCCCCTCCGTCTGTCGAGGGGCGCCCTTCGACGAGTTCAGCGCTCATCTGCGGTGGTGGACTTGATAGAGGAGGTTTTGTTGATCAGCTGACTACCGCCGGCTCATCCTTCGGCTTGGCCGCGTCCTCTTCCTTGACTGCTGCGCTACGACGGCGCCCGCCCCGCCGGCCACGGGCCGCTGGACGTTCCTCAGGCACGGCCACTTCTGGGTTTCCATCCAGCTGCTCGATTGAGATTGCAGTATCCGGCGCCTTCTCGGAAGCAGCTCGGGCGGCGTTGCCTCGGCGATCGGGGGAACGTGAATCCCGCGCTCCCCCATCGGCATGCCTTTGTGACTCGACCGGCATGTCGTGCAGCTCATATCCGCGCCCATGACAATGCGGACACTCGGTGGTAAATGCTTCCAGCAGCCCGGTGCCGATCCGCTTGCGTGTCATCTGCACCAGGCCAAGGCTGGTGATCTCGGCAACCTGGTGCCGAGTTCGGTCGCGCCCCAGGCATTCAACGAGGCGCCGCAGCAGCAGCTCCCTGTTGCTGGGCAGCACCATGTCGATGAAGTCGATCACGATAATGCCCCCGATGTCGCGGAGCCGCAGCTGTCGGACGATCTCCTCGGCCGCCTCCAGGTTGTTGCTGGTGACCGTCGACTCGAGATTGCCGCCAATGCCGGTGAACTTGCCGGTGTTCACGTCGATCACCGTCATCGCCTCGGTCCGGTCGATGATCAACGAGCCGCCGGAAGGCAGAAATACCTTGCGTTCTAGGGCTTTCGCGATTTGCTCATCCAGTCGGTATTCAGCAAAGAGATCATGATCACCCTCCCAGCGACGGAGCCGATCGTTCAGATGTGGCGCAACATGTGAGACGTAGGCCTCTATTGAGTCGTAGGCATCGGTCATTCCGCCGTTGCCGGAGATGATCAACTCCGAAAAGTCTTCGGTGAACAGATCGCGGACAATGCGTACGGTCAGGTCAGGTTCGGAATAGAGCAGCTGCGGCGCATTGCCTGCGGCGATCTTTCGCTCGATGTCCTCCCATTGCGCCTTCAGCCGGTTCACATCGCGTACCAGCTCGTCTTCGGTTGCCCCTTCGGCAGCTGTACGGACGATCACACTGGCAGACTCGCCAACCAAGCCGGAGAGGATGTCCTTCAGCCTCCGACGCTCACCCTCCGGCAGCTTGCGAGAGATCCCCGAAAGGTGACCACCTGGCGCGTAGACGATGTAGCGGCCCGGTATCGAGACGTGGTTGGTGAGACGAGCTCCCTTGGCCCCGACCGGGTCTTTGGTTACCTGAACCAAGATCGTCTGGCCGGACTTAAGGACCTTCTCAACCTTGCGATTCTGCCCCTCGGCACCGAAGTAGTCCCAATCAACTTCTCCGGCGTAGATCACACCATTGCGGCCCCGGCCGATGTCGACGAAGGCGGCCTCCATTGAGGGAAGCACGTTCTGAACCCGACCGAGGTAGACGTTGCCGATCAACGATCCCGTGGACTCCCGGTCGACATAGTGTTCGACCAGAATGTCGTCCTCAAGTACGGCAATCTGCGAAAGATTCTCGCGCTGCCTGATGATCATCTTGCGCGCTACGGATTCGCGCCTGGCGAGAAACTCTGCCTCGCTCAACACGGGCGGACGACGCCGACCTGCCTCTCGACCTTCCCGCCGCCGTTGGCGCTTGGCTTCCATGCGGGTCGAACCGTCAATGCCGATAACATCGGTACTTCCCGCTTGTCGTGGCTCCCGGACCCTCACAACGACGTCCGTCGGGTCGTCAGGGGCTGAGGTAGCTTCTTCCCCACGCCGCCGGCGACGGCGGCGGCGCCGGCGTGAGCCCTCGCTACTGGTCTCGTCGCCACCATTGGTTTCTGCCGATTCGTCTCCCTCGGGCTGACCAACCTCTTCCGATGCCGCCGGGGTGGAAACGGGTTCTTCGCTTCCGGTACGGCGACGGCGGCGACCTCCTCGGCGACGGCGACGGCGCGAGCCCTCGGCCTCGCTCTCGGTCGTCACGTCTTCGGATGATTCGGCCGCCTCAACGGCCTCGGCCGCCTGCTCGACTGCCTCCGTAGCGACCTCAACAGCCTCTGCAGCGGCCTCGGTCGCCTCGATCGCCTCGTGGGTAGCTTCGGCCACCTCCTCGGTTGCCTCACCCACCTTCACCGATGTCTCGAGCATTTCCTCGGTTGCCTCGGGCGGCGCCTGCTCGGCCGGAGCGGCTGAGGATTCGACCTCGTCTTTGCCGACGGCGTCGGCGACCACATCGGTCTGGGATACGACGTCAGCATCGGAGCTGGGCGCCGGCTCGGCCGGCTCCGTGCGAAGGGACTGAGCCTCCTCAGTCGAGGGCGCTTCAGCGGCCATGATCACAGCTTTTTTACTGGTCCGCTTCCGCGTGGCCTTAAGGGGCACCTCGGCCTCACTCGGCGTTTCCTTGACGGCTTTCTTGCTCCCGCGTTTGACGGTTGCTTTCTTGGCCGCCTTCTCGGCGGCAGGCGCGACTTCGTCCGCGAGGCCGTCGTCGTTTGCTGCCCCAGACGATTGCGCTAAGCGCTCGATCTGGGGTGCATCTGGCGCGGAGGACGGCGGTCCGGCTGGACGGCTCGCGGCACGCCGACGGCGCTGCGGGGCCTGGACGGTGACTTCTTGGGTTGTTTCTTGGGTCTGCTGATTAGGCTCGTCGGGGTCGAGCATCAAACTCCTCTGTGGCGCATAAAGCGCACTTTCTCATTCGCTGCGCCAGCGCATGGCCGGGCTGCGGAAGCTTACGGAACCGATGTGGTGAGTCGAGCCTCCCGCGGTCAAGCGCCTGGCTGCATTTACGAAGCCCTGCTCGTCGCGGTGGAGGATCAGCGTCCACCTGCTGACGCGACCTGTCACGTCGCGCAATATCATCGAGGCTCGTCGCACATGGTGTCAGAGCCGTCTCTAGTATCACACAGGTCACAAAGGATTCGCGCTTCCAGGCGCGTCACCTCGGCACTGCGAGCGTCGGCCGCGCGAGCAGTACCCCAAACCTCGCGCACCTTAGTGGCCCGGCTCGGTGAGAGCCCTGGACTCTGGGTCGAGCCGACCCTGGGCTAGCCGCGTCAGAATCGGGGCATCTATCGGCGCAAACGCTGAGCATGCCACTCGGAGGCCAGCAAGCACGTCATCGGGCCTAACCAGTGGAGTGTGGTGTTCCAGCGTCATGATCAGCCGAGCATCCTCGGCGTGCAGCGCGATCACCGCCGCCCTGGCGTCGAATCCTCGCAATCCGTTCTTGGTCATCCGCTGCACCGAGACCGCATCCTTACCAAGGAAGGCTTCGACGGCGGTGCGCAGTACCTCCACCGACAGACCTGGCACGTCCACCTGCCAGCGCGATCCGGTGAGCTCATTGGCCAACGCTCCTGGCGGCGCCTCGACCACCTCGACGACGTCAAGTCCGGGAGGTAGGGCTTCGTCGAGCGCATCTCGCACCTTGTCGGGATCGCAAACCGCTGCTAGCCCAATCTCCAGATATTCCGACTCACTTGCTGCGCCGGTCGGCGCCGCATTCGCGTACGAGATCCGAGGGTGCGGCGAGAACCCCGAGGAGTACGCCATGGGTACCGCGGCCCGGCGTAATGCCCGCTCAAAGGCCCGCGCGAAGTCCCGATGGCTGGTGAAGCGGGCGCGGCCGCGCTTGGCGTACTTGACCCGGAGCCATTGCACGGGCGGCGCATGCTGCTCGGGTTGGGTACGAGACGGCTCCGCCACGAGCCCGAGCCTAGCCACCGCCGCCTTGTTAGCGGTTAGTAGAGGTTGTTGGCGTACTGATTGCCGTAATAGGCGGTCAGTTCCTCAAGTGTCTGATCCGACCTATCAAGGATCTTGGCGATGACGGGCCGCGACGGTACCGGGTCCTGCCAGGTCTCCGGACGCCACAACTGTGATCGCAGGAAGGCCTTGGCGCAGTGGTGGAAGATCTCGTCGATATCCACGACCACGGCAAGGATCGGTCGGATGCCCTTGATGATCATGTGGTCAAAGAACGACGCATCCGAAACCAGTCGCGCCCGGCCGTTGATGCGCAAGGTGTCGCCACGACCTGGAATCAGAAAGATCAGGCCGACATGCGGGTTGGCGAGCACATTCTTGTATCCGTCGGCGCGCCGGTTTCCCGGCCGTTCGGCCAAGGCGATGGTGTTGTCGTCGATCACGTACGCCAGTTGTCCCGGCGGATCACCCTTCGGCGACACATCACAAGCGCCCGTCTCGTCGGAAGTCGCGACCAAGCAGAACGGCGAGGCCGTGAGCCATTCTCGATCCAGCTCATGGAGTTCGTGCCGGACCTTATTGGCCACCCGCGGCAGCGGCATTCCTATCAGCGCGACCAGCTCATCGACGCTCGTGATCTGCTGCTCAACCATGCGGGTCAGCGTAAGCGGCACGCCTCGGCAAAACCAAGCTCTATCCGCCCTGCTCAAACCGTTCTGGAGAGACCACCGACCGGCGTTAAGGGAATGAGCTGCCGCCCAGTCGGGCCAATCTGAATTGTGGTGTCCATCTCGGGACAGACCCCGCACTCAAAGCACGGCGTCCAGCGGCAGTCCTGCACCTCGACCTCATCGAGGGCGTCCTGCCAATCCTCCCAGAGCCACTCCCGATCAAGACCGGCATCCAGGTGATCCCAGGGCAGTACCTCGGCATACTCGCGCTCTCTGGTGGTGTACCACGCCAGATCCACGCCGCTTCCGGCCAGGCATCGCTGTGTGCACGCGATCCAGCGCTCGTATGAGAAGTGCTCACTCCAGCCATCGAACCGGCCGCCCTCTCGCCAGACCGCCTCAATGATCGCTGCCACCCGCCGGTCGCCCCGGCTCAACAATCCTTCGATGATGCTGGGCTTTCCGTCGTGATAACGGAAACCGATGGCCCGGCCGTACTGTCGATCACTGCGGATCGCGTCTCGTAGCTTGCCCAGTCGGGCGTCAACGGTCGCATGGTCACACTGGGCAGCCCACTGGAACGGGGTATGTGGCTTGGGAACGAAGCCGCCGATGCTCACTGTGCAACGGATGTCCCGTCGGCCGCTGATCTCTCGCCCAGTGGCGATCACTCGCTTGGCGATATCCGCGATTGCCAACACATCTGCATCGGTTTCGGTCGGCAGACCACACATGAAGTAAAGCTTCACTTGCCGCCAGCCGTGCGAGTACGCCGTCGCAACCGTGCGAATCAGATCTTCCTCTGTGACCATCTTGTTGATCACCTTGCGCATCCGCTCGGTGCCGCCCTCTGGGGCGAAGGTAAGCCCGGAGCGACGGCCATTGCGGGATAGCTCGTTGGCAAGGTCGACATTGAACGCGTCCACCCGAGTACTCGGCAGGGAGAGCGACACGTTGGCGCCCTCATAGCGATCAGCCAGCTGGCGGGTGATCTCAGCGATCTCGGAATGATCACTGCTCGACAGGCTGAGCAGCCCGACCTCCTCCAGGCCGGTGGCCTCGATCCCGCGCTGCACCATCTCGCCGATCACCTCGATGCTGCGCTCCCGGACCGGTCGGGTGATCATGCCGGCCTGGCAGAACCGGCAGCCACGCGTGCAGCCTCGGAATATCTCAACGGCGTAGCGCTCATGCACGGTCTCGGCGAGCGGCACCAGCGGGTTCTTCGGATATGGCCACCCGTCGAGGTCCATCAGCGTGTGCTTGGCGACTCGGTACGGCACGCCGGCGCGATTCGGTGCCACCCTGTGAATCCGCCCGTCCGGCAGGTATTCGACGTCGTAGAACTTCGGCACGTAAACGCCGCCGCCAGCAGCAAGCCGGAACAGCAGCTCGTCACGGCCGCCTGGCCGCCCTGCTGCCTTCCATTCCCGAATCACGTCGGAGATCCGCAGCGCGATCTCTTCACCGTCGCCGAGCACTGCAGCATCAAGAAAGTCCGCGATTGGTTCGGGGTTGAATGCGGCGTGTCCGCCGGCCATCACTATGGGGTCGTGCTCGCGGCGATCTCGCGAATAGATCGGGATTCCGGCGAGATCAAGCTCGGTGAGCATGTTCGTGTAGCCAAGCTCGGTGGCAAAGCTCAATCCAAAGACGTCAAACTCAGCAACCGGGCGGTGTGAATCCAAGGTGAACTGCGGTATGGAGTGCTCCCGCATCAGGGCTTCCATGTCCGGCCAGACGGCATACGTGCGCTCGGCAAGGATCCAGTCGCGCTCATTGAGGACCTCGTACAAGATCGCAATGCCCTGGTTGGGCAAGCCGACCTCGTACGCGTCCGGATAGCTGAGACACCAGCGGACGTCGACGGACTCCCAGTCCTTGCTGACACTGTTCAGCTCGCCCCCGACATATTGGATGGGCTTGCTGACCTTCAGGAGCAGCGGTTCGAGCCGAGGGAAAACGGAGGCCGGCCCGGTCGCGATCATCGTCATGACGGTCCCAGCCTAACGGCGACGCTGTACTAATCAGTCCGGCTGCTGGTTGCTTACTCGTACCCGAGATCAGGGAAGAAGATTGCGATCTCACGCTTTGCCGACTCCAGAGAATCGGAGCCGTGGACGATGTTCTCCCGATTGGACAAGGCGAAGTCGCCGCGAATGGTGCCGGGCGCGGCTTTGCGACCGTCGGTCGCGCCGTTCAACGTCCGAACAACGTCAATGGCCTCATCACCTTCCACAACCATCGCCACCGAAGGACCCGAGGTAACGAACAGCCGCAGCGGCGGGTAGAACGGCCGCTCGAGGTGTTCGGCGTAGAGCCGGTCTGCGAGCTCACCGGTCATTTGCCGCAGCTCCATGACTACAATCGTCAGCCCCTTGGACTCAAAGCGGCTGAGAATGGTCCCCGCAAGACCTCGGCGCACGGCGTCGGGCTTGATCAACACGAAGGAACGCTGGGTAGGCACAGGCGGCGCGACGTACGTCATGCCAGCACCCTAGGGGATATCGCTGTCCTCGGGCGAAGTCTCCATCCGGGAATCCAGCCGCTTGCCCAGAACGAACGCCAGCACCCACACTGCCGCCAGCAACATGCCAACGATGAACATCAATGTCGTCAGGAAACCCAATGCAAGTCCGGCTAGCTGAGTAAGCCAGCCGAGTACATAGCCGACACCCGAGCGAAGCAATCCCGCGGCAACTAAGGCGAGCACCGCCGCTCCCCCGCCGAAGCCGGCTGCTGCTGCGGCAGGCACGTCAGAGATGAAGATCATTACCGGTATCGCGAGGCCAAAGACGATCATCTCGAAGATCAGCACGGTCATCAGCACTACCCGCATCGGGTTGCCCGCGCTAAGGATGATCACCGCCAATCCCGGCCGGCCTCGTGCCCGTCTTCGGAATAGTCGGCATCCCAGACGTTGTCGAGATCCTCGCTTACGCCGGGACGAACCATCGGCTCCTCTTTGACGAGCAGCGTACGCGCCTCACCGATGGCCACCACAGATCCGGTGATCAAGACTCCGGGGGAGCCGACGACGTCGACCTCTGCCAGCGCAACCGCCTGATCGATTGCATCATCGAGGCGCGGCACCACAGTCACCCGCGAGGCGCCGAAGACCTCCTTGGCGATCTCGCCGAGCGCCTCGGCAGGCATCCCTCGCGAGGTCGAGGCCACCTGAGTAATGACAACGTGGTTCATGATCTCCTCGAAGACCTCGAGTATGCCCCGCGCATCCTTGTCCGCCATGACCGCAATGACGCCGATCAGCGGTGCGAAGGCAAAGGCTTCGGTGATCCCGGCCGCGGCCGCTCGGGCTCCGTGCGGATTGTGCGCGGCATCCAGGACTACGCCCGGCGAGCGGCGTACCAGCTCCAGCCTGCCTGGAAAATGCACTTGCGCGAATCCCTCGCGGACTACGTCAGCATGCAGCGCCTTAAGCCCAAGGAAAGCTTCCACCGCGGCGAGCGCCCGTGCAGCGTTGGCGGCCTGATGTGCGCCGTAGAGCGGCAGGAAGACGTCATCCACCGGGCCGTCGGCGGCGCTGAGCCGGATGAGCTGCCCGGCTACGGCCAGCTGGCGGTCGATTACCCCAAAGTCGACGCCCTCGCGCTGCGGAAGCGCCCCGACTTCGGCGCAGCGGGCAAGCAAGATCTCCGCAGCTTCGACGCTCTGGCCAGCCAGAATGGCATGTGCTCCCGGCTTGATGATTCCAGCCTTCTCCCGGGTGATCTCGCCGATCGTACTGCCCAGCAAGTGTGTGTGATCAAGATCGATTGGGGTCACGACGGCGACCTCAGCATCAGCCACATTGGTCGCGTCCCAGGCACCACCTAAGCCAACCTCAACGACTGCGACACCAACCGGCGCATCGGCGAATGCGGCATACGCCATGGCCGTGACGATCTCGAAGAAGGTCATGGATACACCGTCGATCTTGCGTTCATCGACGAGCGCCACATATGGCGCGATCTCCCGCCAGACCTCATCGAAGCGCTCGTCGCTGATTGGCTCACCGTCGAGGGTGATCCGCTCGGTAATGCTGATCAAATGCGGGCTGGTGAATCGTCCAGTGCGCAGGCCATCGGCGCGCAGCAGTGATTCGATCATGGCGGCAGTGCTGCCCTTGCCGTTTGTACCGGTCAATTGGATTACTGGATACGCCCGCTGAGGATCGCCCAGCAGCTCGGTGAGCGCCCGGATCCTGCCGAGACTGGGTGCTACCCGATGCTCGGGCCAGCGGCTGGTGAGCGTGGCAACGATCTCGGCGTGGGATTGTTCGGCGGGCATAACGTCCAAAGTCTAGGAGTCAACGCTGGCTGAGCTTCGCCAAGCCCAAGAAGTGCCCTGCGACAGGCGCGGTCCGGAGCTCGTCGAAGGGCTCAGGGCAGAATTCGACACGCTCAGGACATATGCAAACCCATGGGTAGCCGCGTCACACTTGCCTGCGACACGAAATTTGTCCCGGTGCCGCACACCGCTTCTCTAGGATTCAAGACTGTGACTACTTCAGCTGAGCCCCGAACCGACGCGCCGACCGCCACCGGCGCGGGCGTACCGGAGAAGCCGGCGCTGGAGGGTCTGGAAGATAAATGGATCGAGCGCTGGAAGGCTGACGACACCTACGCGTTCGTGCGGCCCGCGACCCGAGCCGAGGTGTACAGCATTGACACTCCTCCGCCAACCGTGTCCGGCTCACTGCACGTCGGCCATGTCTTCTCTTACACCCACACTGATCTGATTGCGCGCTTCCAGCGGATGCAAGGCAAGCACGTTTTCTATCCGATCGGTTGGGACGACAACGGCTTGCCTACCGAGCGCCGGGTACAGAACTTTTACGGCGTGCGCTGCGACCCGACGGTGCCGTACGAGGAGAACTTCACGCCGCCGGAGAAGCCGGACCCAAAGCATGAGCTGAGGATCAGCCGACCCAACTTCGTGGAACTGTGCCACGCGCTCACCCATGTGGATGAGAAGGCATTCGAGGACCTGTGGCGTCGGGTGGGGCTTAGCGTGGACTGGTCGAGTCTCTACACCACGATCGGCGACGAGTCCATCACCATTGCCCAAAAGGCATTCCTTCGGAATGTCGCCAGAGATGAGGCGTACCTGGCCGAGGCCCCAACGCTGTGGGATGTCACCTTCCAGACCGCGGTGGCTCAGGCGGAGCTTGACGCCCGTGATTACCCCGGCGCCTTTCACCGGGTCGCATTCCACAGCGCCAACGGTCCGGTGTATATCGAGACCACCCGACCGGAGCTCATTGCCGCCTGCGTGGCGCTGATCGCTCATCCCGACGACGAGCGCTATCGCCCGCTGTTCGGTACGACCGTGACCAGCCCGCTTTATGGGGTGGAGCTTCCGGTCCTTGCTCATCCAGGCGCTGAGCCGGACAAGGGCACCGGGATTGCGATGTGTTGCACCTTTGGTGATCTGACCGATGTCACCTGGTGGCGCGAGCTGCAGTTGCCGGCCCGAGTGATCATCGGACGCGACGGTCGGATCCTGCGTGATAGGCCGGAGTGGATTGCCGACGACAGCGCGTGGGGTGCGATTGCCGGTAAGACGATCATCTCCGCTCGGGAGTCCATGGTTGTCCAGCTGCAGGCATCCGGTGATCTTGATGGCGAACCGACACCAACCTTGCGGAAGGCCAACTTCTACGAGAAGGGCGACAGGCCGCTGGAGATCGTCTCCACCCGCCAGTGGTACATCCGCAACGGTGGGCGCGACGATGATCTTAAGCGGGTCTTCCTGGAACGCGGCGAGGAGCTGGAATGGATCCCGCCGCACATGAAGTACCGATACGACAACTGGGTGAGCGGTCTCAATGGCGACTGGCTGATTTCACGGCAGCGGTTCTTCGGGGTGGCCTTCCCTGTGTGGTATCGCCTCGACTCTGAAGGTGATCCCGATTACGACCACCCGATTCTTGCCAGTGAAGAGAACCTGCCGCTGGACCCGAGTTCGGCGATTCCGCCAGGCTTCAGCGAGTCTGAGCGCGGCAAGCCGGGTGGCTTCATCGCCGATCCCGATGTCATGGACACCTGGGCGACGTCTTCCCTCACCCCGCAGATCGTCTGCGGCTGGGAGCGCGATCCGGAGTTGTTCGCCGTCACCTTTCCCATGGATCTCAATACCCATGCTCACGAGATCATCCGCACCTGGCTGTTCTCCCGCGTCGTGCGGGCTCATTACGAAAACCACTCTTTGCCGTGGTTCCGTTCCATGATCAGCGGCTTCGTGATGGATCCCGACCGCAAGAAGATGAGCAAGTCCAAAGGCAACACGGTGGTGCCGACAGACGTCTTGGAGCGCTACGGTTCCGACGCCGTACGCTGGCGCGCCGCCAAGATCCGGCCGGGACTGGATTCGCCTTTTGATCAACGGGAAATGAAGGTCGGGCGACGCCTCGCACTGAAGATCTTGAATGCCAGCAGGTTCGTGTTGGGCGCGGGCGCGGTGGATGACTCGGCGGCCATCACCGAGCCGGCCGATGTGTCACTGCTCGCCCAGCTCGCGACCTTGATCAGCAACGCCACTTCCTCGTTCGAAAGATACGACTACACGGGGGCCCTGGAGAGCACGGAGCAATTCTTCTGGCAGTTCTGCGACGACTACTTGGAGCTGGTCAAGGAGCGGGCCTATGGCGGTGCTGACGATTCGGGTGCGACGTCGGCACGGGCCACCTTGAGGCTTGCCTTGGACATCATGCTGCGACTGTTCGCGCCGATCATGCCCTACGTCACCGAGGAGGTGTGGTCGTGGTGGAAGGGCGGCTCTATCCATCGGGCCAACTGGCCGGTGGTCGAGGAGATTGCGGTTAGCGGTGATCCGGCGCTGCTCAGCGATGTGTCTGCTGCACTGATTCAGATCCGAGGCGCGAAATCGCAAGCAAGTGTGTCGATGAAGACCGAGATCAGTCTCGCCAAGTTCTATGGCACCGCCGATGGGCTCGGACATTTGCAGGCGGTCGAGTCGGACCTGCGTGCTGTGGGTCGGATCACCGGTGATGTCATCTGGGTTGAAAGTGACGGTCCGATAGCGGTGGACGTAACTCTGGCGTCGCCAGCATAACTACTCGCCACTCGAAGAAACCGGTCACTCACAACCCGTATCTGATCCATTTTGAGGTTGCGAATGACCGGTTTTCGAGGGACACCGGTGGCGAGTGACCGGCCCACGAAAGAGCCACCGGCAGGTGACCGGTTTCCACAGGAGGTAGCAGGTACTGCGGCCCGTCCACAGATGCGCTGGAGGCTACAAATGCGGTCCGCGTCCGCATGCTTCCAGCGTGACTGTGCAAGACACACCACGCTCTCCCGCCCGGGGATGGCTGCGAGGACGGGAATGGGAACGCATCACTCGCGGGGTGTACGCCGCGGCGCTGAGCCGTACGCATTTCGAGGAACTCGCCGCGTGGCAGCTGGTTCTGCCCAGAACCGCCGCTTTCTCCCACCTGACGGCCGCGCGGCTCCGGGGCTGGTGGCTGCCGGCCACCATCGCCCACCCAGTCTTCGCTGCCATGCTCGAGGCCGATTCCCGTCCTCGGCGGCCAGGGCTGCTGGTATGCCGCCATACCCAGCCGTTCCCGATGAACTTGACCAATGGGCTCCGAATTACTACGGCGGCCGAGACGATTCTCGCCGCTGCGCGCGACCTCGGTGTGCTCGATCTGGTCATCCTCGGTGACTCGGCACTCCGGCTGCGTCACTGCACCCTGACGGACCTCGAGATCACGGCCCGTCAGCGGCGGCGCGGTGCACCTCTACTGCGACAGGTCATCCCCCTGCTCGATGCGCGGAGCGAGTCTGCTTGGGAGTCGATCATGCGTGTGCTGCACCACGCAGCCGAGATTCCGGTGACCCCGCAGCATGAGATCTTCGACGAGCAGGGCCGGTTCATCGCTCGTGCCGACCTGCGGATCGACGGGACTCGGCGGATTCACGAGTACGACGGTGCGAGGCATCGCGAGGCTGAGGTCCACGAAGTCGATCTGGAACGGGAGCGCGCCCTCCTCGCCGAGCATTGGGAGCGGCACGGCTTCACCTCAAAACACCTGCGGCGAGACGGCGCTACCATCATCGCCGACGCTGACCGCCTGCTCGGACGGGCCTGGAATCCGCGTCGGCTGGCTGCGTGGCAGGGCCTGCTCGACAACTCGCTCCTGGGACGGGCTGGCCGCGCCCGCGCCTACCGCAACTGGCGGCGAGCCATTGCCGAAACCGGTCAGCCGCAACAAGGAAATGGCAGCAATCTGGGTGGTACGTGACCGGTTACGTGAGGGGGCTCAGGCGCTCTTCTCGCGGCGTTCGCGCTTCGCGAGCTTCTCGCGAGGCACCAGTGTCGGCAGCACCGAGTCCCTGACGACTTCAGCAGTGATGATCACCTGGGCAATGTCGTCGCGGCTTGGAACGTCGTACATGACGTTGAGCAATACCTCTTCAAGGATTGCCCGGAGACCTCTGGCGCCGGTACCGCGCAACAGTGCAAGATCGGCAATTGCCTCCACAGCATCCCCCGTGAACTCAAGATCAACTCCATCCAGCTCGAAGAGCTTGCGGAACTGCTTGACGAGCGCATTCCGGGGCTCGACCAGAATCCGGATAAGCGAGTCGCGGTCCAGCGGGCTGACCGAGGAGATCATCGGCAACCGGCCGACGAACTCCGGGATCAAGCCGTACTTGACCAGATCCTCTGGGCGTACGTCCCGGAAGGGATCATCTGATTCCGGCCGGCGAGAGACGATGTCATTGTTGAAGCCCAAGGGCCGCTTACCGATGCGCTGGCCGATGATGTGATCAAGGCCGGCGAACGCGCCGCCGACGATGAACAGCACGTTGGTGGTGTCGATCTGGATGAAATCTTGATGCGGATGCTTCCGGCCGCCCTGCGGCGGCACGGACGCCGAGGTTCCCTCCAAGATCTTCAGCAATGCCTGCTGTACCCCCTCGCCTGAAACATCGCGGGTGATTGAGGGGTTCTCGCTCTTCCTGGCGATCTTGTCGACCTCGTCGATGTAGATGATTCCAGACTCAGCCTTTTTGACATCGAAGTCGGCCGCCTGGATCAACTTGAGCAAGATGTTCTCGACGTCCTCGCCGACGTAGCCGGCCTCGGTCAGCGCCGTGGCATCTGCAATCGCGAACGGCACATTGAGCATCTTCGCCAGCGTCTGGGCAAGATAGGTTTTGCCGCAGCCGGTCGGACCGATCAGCAAGATATTGGACTTGGCGAGTTCGACGCCGTCATCCTCTACGCGACGCCCCGGATTGGCTGCCTGCGCTTGCACGCGCTTGTAGTGGTTATAAACCGCAACGGCCAGGGCTTTCTTCGCATTGCTCTGGCCGATGACGTAGCTATCAAGAAATTGGCGGATCTGATGTGGCTTGGGCAGCTCATCGAGCAAGCCGACCTCGCCGCCCTCGGAGAATTCTTCCTCGATGATCTCGTTGCAGAGGTCGATGCACTCGTCACAGATGTAGACCCCTGGACCGGCGATCAGCTTCTTGACTTGCTTCTGACTCTTTCCGCAGAAAGAGCATTTCAGCAAGTCGCCGCTCTCTCCGATGCGCGCCACACCGCCTCCTCTCTCTGCCCGATCGCTTGGGCCCGATCGCTTGGGCCTGATCGCTTGGCTGCGCCCGATCGTGTGGCTGGTCTCCCACCCTAGCCTGACCCAACCGTGAAGTGGAGCACATTTGGTCCACTGGTCAGGCAGGCGGTGCCACTAGACCGGAACAGCCTTCAGCGAGGTCAGGACCTCGTCGATGATGCCGTAATCACGTGCCTGATCCGCCGTCAGATACTTGTCCCGCTCGATGTCACGGCTGACCTCTTCGGTCGTCCTGCCGGTGTCCTCGGCAAGCATCTGCTCCATGAGCGACCGGATCCGCAGGATCTCCCGAGCCTGAATCTCGATGTCGGAGGACTGCCCGTAACCGCCCTCGGTCGCCGGTTGGTGGATCAGGATTCGACTGTTCGGCAGCGCCAGCCGCTTGCCCTTGGTGCCTGCCGCCAAGATCACGGCGGCCGCCGATGCGGCCTGCCCGAGGCACACCGTGCGTACGTCCGGCTTGATGTATCGCATCGTGTCGTAGATCGCGGTAAGAGCCGTGAACGAGCCGCCCGGTGAGTTGATGTAGATCTCAATATCGCGCTCTGCGTCCATCTGCTGCAGACACAGCAGCTGAGCCATCACGGCATTGGCGATGTCGTCTGAGATCGGGGTACCGAGGAAGATAATCCGGTCCTCGAAGAGCTTGGTGTACGGGTCGATGCGGCGCATGCCGTACGACGTACGCTCCTCCCACTGCGGGATGTAGTAGTCCATCGTCGGAGAGAAAGGTTGGCCCATTGCAACCTGACCGAGGGTGAAGGGCGAGCTCAATGTGTTACTCATCTCGATTCGCTCCTTCACTGGTTCGGGGCCTGAGCTGACGGGATCTGGGCAGCAGTCGCAAAAACATGATCAATGAAGCCGTACGTCAATGCCTGCTCGGCGGTAAACCAGCGGTCCCGGTCGGAGTCGGCCTCGATTTGATCGAGGGTTTGACCGGTGTGCTCGGCAATCAGCTTCTGCATCGTTGACTTGATGTGCAGGGACTGCTCGGCCTGAATCCGGATATCGCTTGCCGTGCCGCCGAGGCCACCTGAGGGCTGGTGCATCATGATCCGGCTGTGCGGCAAGGCGTACCGCTTGCCCTTCTCGCCTGCACACAACAGGAACTGACCCATAGATGCAGCCAATCCGATCGCCACTGTCGCAACATCGTTGGAAATCCACTTCATGGTGTCGTAGATCGCCATTCCGGAGTCGACCGATCCGCCGGGTGAGTTGATGTAGAGATAGATGTCCTTGTGCGGATCCTCTGCGTTCAACAACAACATCTGAGCGCAAATGGCATTGGCGTTTTCGTCTTTGACTTCAGAGCCAAGGAAGATGATGCGGTTTTGCAGCAGGCTTTGGTAGACGTTGTCGTCGAGTCCGAAACCATTGCGGTTGCCTGCGTTGTAGTCAACGGAACGCGGCGCCCATGGGTGATTGGAGGCGCCAAAGAATTCAGATCTGGGAGCGGGTTTCACGTTGATGAACCTACCCCGGAGCGTCTTGGGAGTCGCGCGGAAATCGGCTGTGTTCGCTGTGGGCGCAGAAGGGTGAAGATCACCGACTCGAAGAGAATCAGGCGCTTGTTGTCGGCGCCGGTTAAGCAGACTCCTCGTCATCCTCGACAGCATCAGCATCCGCAGGCTCGGCCTCCGGCTCGCTGAGGCTGCCGTCCTCGTGGAGGTTCGCCAGCGGCACCACCGACCCGTTGGAATCGGTAACTGTCGCTGACTCGACGATCAGGGCCAGCGCCTTCCCGCGGCGAATCTCGAGCATGTACTCCTCGATGTGATGAGGATGTTCCTTGAGATGATCGGCAATCTGCTGCGGCGCCACGCCCTCGGTCTGCGCCTTACGCAAAATGTGCTGGGTGAGATCGTTCTGATCCACATCGACTGCGCCCTCATCGGCAACCTTGTCCAAAATGATCTGCGCTCTAAGGGCCTGCTCGCCCCGCTGCTCTAGGTCTGCCCAGAACTCATCCTCGGTCTGATCCTCGGCAATGTCGGCGAGGTACTGCTCGACCGTTAGCCCGGCCTGTGCGAGCTGTTCGCTGATCTGCTTCCGCCGAACATCGATTTCTGAGTTGAGCAGATGTTCGGGCACCTCGATGTCAACCTGCCCGATCAGGCTCTCCAGCACGGCGTCGCGTGCCTGACTTGCCTGCTCGAGTCGCGCCATCCGGGTAAGGCGCTCTTCGATGTTGGCACGGAGCTCTTCCATCGTGTCGAACTCCGAGGCCTCTTGGGCGAACGCATCGTCGGCCTCAGGCAGTTCAGCTTCTTGAACCTTGCTGACGGTGACCGAGATATCGGCCTCCTCATCCTTCAGAGGGCCGCTGACCAGTGTCGAGGAGAAGGTGGCCGACTCGCCGGGGGAAAGCCCGATCACCGCCTCGTCGAGTCCGTCGAGCATTTGTCCGGAACCGATGGTGTACTCCACGTCATCGGCAGTCCCGTCGGCCAGCGGCTCACCGTCTCTACTTGCCACCAAGTTAACCGTGACGATGTCACCATCGGCCGCCGGGCGTTCCACCGTTTCACGAGACCCGAAACGATTGCGTAGCACCTCGATCTGGCTGTCGACCAGCGAACCCGGGACATCCAGAGCGTCCACCTGTGCCTGAAGTGTGGAGAAGTCGG
>Ga0307294_10000108_pt1 | contig 19619 bp, 26 predicted proteins | sample ER_DNA_151_FD_194468 | JGI IMG/M metagenome (GOLD analysis project Ga0307294, IMG submission 194468) | Bulk soil microbial communities from the East River watershed near Crested Butte, Colorado, United States - ER_DNA_151 | ecosystem: Environmental > Terrestrial > Soil > Floodplain | place... | reverse complement strand
AAGCGATCAAGCTGCAGCTCTTGCGCGATCTTGGCGGCATTGGTCATGCCGGTTGCGTTGCCGCGGGTGGATTCGTCGGCGGCCGTAGCGCCCTCCAGCCCGAGGCCGTAGCGCGCGATCTGTTCGGCACCGGCGGACTTGCTGAAAGACTCCGCGGCACCAACGCGACCAAGGCGCGCCTGATCGGCCTGGCCTGCGAGCGAAGCCATATCACGCGCCTGCGCGGCGCCAAGCTCGCCCTCCAGCTCGTACATGCCGCGCCCAGTGGCGCCGGAGCCGAACACGCCCATGGCGGCCATCTGGTCCTGCAGCCGCCGCGATCGCTTGTCGTACTCGCGATCGTAAAACGTGTTGAGGCCCTGGTTGCCGCTTTCGTAGAGGTTTTCCGAGTAGGAATTCTCGCGCAGTTGCGGGCGGAAATAGTCGTACTCGGAGCCCGCCGAATTGGCGTCAACGAAGCCCGATCCGATCATCCCGTTGTAGAAGCCCTGGGTGTTGTTGTTGGCCTTCAGCATGTCGCGCACGTAGTCGTTGTTGACTTCGCCTGCGCCCCGGTTCCGAAGCTCGGGCATCATGCTGTAGACGTTGGATTCACCCGCGCCCTGGCCCGCCAGCTGGGGAGCGGCGGATCCGTAGAACGCTTCGCTGGCACCTGGCGCGCTGAATGAGCGCGGATCCAGCCCCTGGGCGTAGTTGCTGGTCAGGTTCGGGCCGCCGAAGTAGCCCGCCGCCTGGTTCAGATACCCTTCGCCCTGGCTCGCCTGCTGAAGCTGGCCGGCCACGTTCCGCGCATTCGTGGATCCCGCGCTGGGCTGGCTGAAATTCGAAGTGATCGCGCCGTACGCGGTCTGCGTGTTGGTTGGCTGGAAGCCGGCGGCGCCATAGCGCCCTTGCAGGGCCAGCCAGTAGTTCTGGGCCTCGGTGGGCTGCTGGAACTTGTGGCCGTTGGCCGCATACCACTGTTCGTACGTACCGGGCGTGGTGAGCGCGCCGTTGGTTTTCGTGATCGTGCTGGGGCCGGGGACCGCAATCGATCCTGCGCTGGCGCCGTTCCAGGCGGGGGGAACCGGCTGCGTGGTGAAAGACGCGGGCGCGCTGAGGAAATTGCTCGCCGCCCCGGGTTGGGCGACGCTCGTGTACTTCGGCGGGGCCGCGGTGGGGGTGCCCACCCATGTGCCGCTGGTCGCGGTGTTTGCCCCCGGCGCGGGTTGCGGCTGCTGCGGGGCCCATTGAATGGGCGTGGTTCCCCACGCGTTCACGCCGCCATTCAACGTCGGGCCGTTGGTGGGCTGGACGGGCGGCAGAGGGGTGGTCCAGGGCGTTGCCATTTACCCGAGCCTCTTGAGCCCGGCGCCACCGCCCGGTGCCATCAACGTGTTCAGGGAATTCATCCCGGGGCGGACCGGGGCGGGCGCCGCCATGCCTGGCTGGCCGACCGGCTGGGGCAGCTTGCGGCCATAGAGCCGGGTCATTTCTGCCTTCACCGGATCGAAGTACGAAAGCGCCTGCTGCAAGTCCTGTTCACGCTGCGCGCGCTGGCCGGTCGCCAATTCCTGCAGTCGCTTGCGGGCCTCCAGGATCGCGGACTGTGACTGCTCGTTTGCTTCGTCCCGGTCCCGGCCAGCGAACCAACCCGCGATTCCGCCACCGAGGGCGCCGATGCCGGCGCCGATGCCGGCGCCCCAGGGGCCGCCGAACGAACCAATGGCGGCGCCGGTGCCGGCACCCGAGAGTGCCCCCGTTGCAATGTCTCTTCCGGCCATTAGTTGTTCCCCCCGAGTGAAAAGGTTTCTTCCGCGCGCGCTAGGACGAAGTCCACGGCGTCGGTGAATTCAATTTTCCATTGCCGCGATCGATACGTTCCGAGGCTCCGGCGCTCGATCGTGAAGACGTGATCGCCGGCTATTCCGAGCCCAAGGCGGATCGGGCTGCAGAATTCGCCCAGCGAATCGCGCCACGAAAGCAACACCTGGGGCTCGGTCGGTCCGGTTGCGTGCCCCCGCTTGAACGTGAGGCGGATCAGCTCGCAGTGCTTTTTGGCGTCGGTGCCCTGGTTGATGAAACCGGTCAGCACTTCCGCTTTGATCGTGGTCCCGTTGTCCGAATTCGCCGTGCTATCCAGCGTGGCGATCGTCCCGTCGGGGCATCCGACGAGGTGCAAATTGCGCTCTTCCCAATAGTAGAAGCTGGTGATTGGGAAGGCCGTGTGGCCCTGCCCCGCGGTCCAGCCGTGCCACTGGGCCCAGCCCCCATCCTTCTGGCCAACGAACGTGCGCCCGTCGCTGGGCATCAGCCAGCACATCATGTCGAACTGATCGGCCGCCCAGCGGAAGCCATAACAGTCAGTGACATCGTCGATCTCATCCAGCGTCGCTGAGATCGCGTCGCTCATCACGCTAATCGCGCGCCCGTCCGACGTGACGAACTCGCGGCGGTTGGTGAGCCATGCAAGCTGCTCATCCGCGCTGATCACCGAGTGCGCCGCCGCGATCCCGCGGTTGATCGCGCGGCCCGGGGAAAGGATCAGGTTCGGATCGGGGGAATAGACCTGCAGCGTGGTGGCGCCGAACGCAAACAGCTCGCTGCCATTTTCCCGCAGCGCCAGCAACGGATCGGGGCGCGCCTCGGCGTTGGTGAAGTTGAGCGGATCCCACTCTTCGGTGCCCGCGTCGCCCGGGTAGCTGTAGCGGATCCGTCCCGTCGCATCGACGTCGGTTTGGTCATCCGAGATCAGGCGAAGGTTGAGCGCGCAGACGTGATTGCAGTCGGGCGGCGATCCGCCCAGCGCCGAGAGGGCAGCGACGCCAAGATCCACCTTCATGGGGGCCCCGCCGCCAGCGATGACCAGTCGCCAGGGCGTGATCGCAAAGACGGGCCGGCCCTCTCCCTCCAGGAATGTCCCCGGAAGAGTGGAAAGCGTGAAGTTTCCAAAGAAGTCGCCGTTGGCGTCGAAGTCGATCTTGATCACCCGGCGCTCTTCGGTGACGTAGTAGATGTCACCGTCAAACGCGTAGATGCCGATCACCGCGGAGGTGTCCGTGGTTGCCTGAAATGCCGACCACGGCGTGATGCCAGGGCGGCGGCGAACCGCCCCCATTGCGTCGGTCATCACGTTGACCGCGAGTGGCGACGCCCCGGCGAGGGGCTGATCGCCCGAGCGCTGGTCATTGCCGAAGAAGATTTGCTTGGTCGGCATTTACGTGGTCTGCGAAGAGACGCACGTGTATTCGCTCGCGGCTGTGCGAGTGAACATCATGCGCCACGTAGTGTTGGCAGCAATGCTGGTGTACCCAGTCGGGACAATCCAAACAGCGTTCCACGCGACCGTGACCGCGGCGCCGGTGCCGTTCTTGAGAATGATCGTGAAGTCTTCGCCGATCGCAGTGTCAGTGATTGGCGAGCCGACCGTGTACGTCCCGGGCGCGCCGGACGTGTACGTGTATTGCTGAATCCGCGCCGTGCCCGCGGGCGGGCTCACGCCGACACTCCAGCCGCCAGTGACCGGCGTCCCCACAAGGCTGTCCCGGTACTGAGATCGCCGGCTGGTGAAGGCGTTCCCCCAGTCGACGGTTCCCGTACCGTTGATGAACTGGCACCCGGCCTCGGCGATGTTGCCCGAGCCGACCATGATCAGGCTGGACGCAGCAGTCTGAATGAACGTTGCACCAGACAACGAAACGTACTGAGCGGCGCCGCCGCCGCAGACCGCGAACGTGCCGGCCGCAAGGCTGAAAGTGAACGTGCCGCCGTTGATCCGGCCGTAGAAGCTGCCCGTGCCGAAGACAAAGCCCAGGGTGGCCGTCGCGACATACTTGCAGTTGGTGACGTCGATGTACGTCCCCGTGGCGCCTTCAAAGGCGTAGCTCGCGCCGCTGAAGGAATCGGCCACATAGCAATCGATGAAAGACATCCGCGCACCGGTGACGGTGGCGTTGCCCGCCTTGCTATTGCTCGTGTCGATCGTGAAGCGGCATCCGATACAGGTGACTTCTGCGCTGGCGTGCGATGCTGCCACGCCCACGATCTGGTGCCCCGTGGGCATGGTGCAGTTGCGGACGGCGACCTTGGCGCCACCAGTGACCGAAATAACCGTTCCGCCGAGGCCCACAGCCGTCGTCGTGAACGTGAGGTTTTCGATCACGTTGAGGCCTGAGCCCGATAGGATCAGGTAGGTGGCGCTGGCCGATGCCGTGGTGATCGTGGCGCTGCCGAGCGCCAGCAGGTTCACGCCAGCGGGGACCGTCACGCCTCCAGTGATCTTGTAAGTGAGCCCGCCCGGGAAGACCACCAGGCCACCACCAGCCGTGCTGGCGGCATTGATCGCCGCCTGAATGAAAGTGGTGTCATCGGCGATGCCGTTGCCCACGGCGCCGTACGCGGTGACCACGTAGAGCACGGCGCTGCTGGAAGCCAGGGCAGCGGATAGCAGCGTGGCCGAGCCACCGATCAGCGCGCGCCCGTCCACGGCCCCAAGGCTCGTATAGAAGTCCGAAAGTACCTCATGCAGCGTTGTGCGCCCGCCAGCAACGATGGCCCCAACCGCGTTGGGGCCGGTGTAGCCTAGGTTTTCAACCCGCACCTCGCGCGCGTCGGTGCCCCACGTGAACGTCTTCACGGTCGCGCCGCCGGCGGTCTTCACCACGACATCTACGCGGTCTTTGATGTACCGGGTGATCGCGCCGTACGCGTCCAGCGCGTGAGAGACCACCGCCGTCACGCCGTGGGGGTCGGAATACACCGACGCCGCGACCATGGTCCCCTCTTCGTAGAACTCGGCAGTCCCCGAAGAGGCGGCCGGGATCCCAGAGACCAGCGGGGCGACCAGCGAGGGCATTAGTAGGGCCCGCCGATCGTCATTTGCATATGAACCTTTTCGACGTCGGACGCGCGGGCAAGCGCCTTCTGCCGCTCGGCTTCGTCGAACAGGAATTTCACCCGGCCCAGCGGCGCGGACTTCGCCAGCGCCAGGTTGTACGCGAGCGAAAGCATGATCGCCTTCTGCCAGCGACGGGCCAGATCCAGGGTGACGATGCCGGTGTCATTGTCGCGCGGGAGTCGCATGCGGCTATAGCGCAAGGTCGACGCCGCCGAGGGGACCGGCCACAAGACCACCTTCACCGTGGCGCCGCGCTCGATAAACGCGGTGGTGGGCGTGCCCTGCGTGGTCTTCATAGAAATCATCTGGTAGTCGCCGCGGGCGATCGCTGCAACGGGCGTCTCGTTTCCGCCGCTGACATAAACGGTCCCCACCACGTTGTCGGGCGAGATCGCCACGTCCAACGTGTCGGCGGGTAGCGTGTATTCCGCAGTCCCCGCGACCAGCGTCAGGGTCGTGCGCTCAACGTGAGTGACGACAACGCCCTCGGTCTGCAGGGCCAGCAATTCGACTTGCAGCAGGTCGGCGGCGAGCGAAATGTCATCGCCGGTCATCGTCTGCGAGGCTTCAAGGAGCCCCGCGAGCTGGCACGCGCGACGAATGAGAACGTCACGCCCCAGCTCGAAAGCAGTGTTCGCGGAAACGGTCATGGAATGGACCGCCCCGGCTTCGCCACCGCGCTTGCAGCGCCCGCAGCGTTTGCGCGCGTGAGTGTCACCACGTCGCGCCCGCCCTGATCGTCAGGGCACGCCCAGCGCCCGGCCGCGTCCCTTCGCAGGTCGCTCCAGTACCAGACGATCCCGCAGTAATCGCACATGCGCCGGTGCTCACCCCGTGGGCCGGGCAGCGGGTATTTGCGCGGCATGGTTCGCATTGGCGTTTCTCCGATAAGTGCCGGGATCCGCGAGAGGGAGAGTTTTGAGAACGTCCGACGACGCCCCAGCACAAGGCCACTCGCGTGGGGCGCCGTCTTCCCGCGGATCCCGACAAGCTGGGGTTAGGCGTTCGAGAAGTAGAAGGCGCGGGGATCAGACCAGCCGCGCGCCCACCGAGCCGAGATCCCGTGGTTCACCACCTCGGTCGCCTCGTCGTACCAAGTGCGAGACTTGGGCTTCCGACGCCAGAGCAGCTTTAGCCCGCCGGGTGCGTCGGTGACGACGGCCCAGTTGGTGGAGCTGCCCGTCCAATACGGCACCGGGATCTGCTTGATCCCCATGCCGTGAACAACGTTGATCTCATTGAACGCGGACTCCGGAACCTTGTCAGAGCCAAGGATCCCCTTCCACGCACCCCACTGTGCGACCGGATGCAGGATCGCCTTCACCCGGTAACCCTCGACAATGCCGTCGTGTCCGGGCATTGCCATAACGTTCTGGATGATGGAGATCAGCGCGGTTCGCGAAGGCGACAGGGCAACGCCCAGCGTATTCGAGAACGTGCCGCCACCCGGGATGGTGTGTGAGGCGCTGGCAAGCGAGACGCCGTCGCCGCCAACATAGGACGCGTTCGCGGCCCGGTTGAGGACGTTGGCGCAATCGATTTCCAGCGTCTTGTACACCGCACGCTTCAGCCGGCGAGAGGCGTTGATGTACTTGTCGTTGTACTTCCCGTCCTCTTCCAGCTCCTCGGTGATCTGGAGGATCAGGCCGAATTTGCGGGCGATGTAGCGGGTCATCGGCCCCTCGTAGAGGGAGCCAACTTCCAGCGCCTGGCCTTCAGCGCGCTCGGTCGCTAGACCGGGCCCGCCGTTTTCCAGATCGTCGACATAGGCATCATCCATGGTGCCGACGTTCATGTACTTGGTGCACACGAGGTCGCTTTCCACGTTGTCCGTGGAATCGGTGATGATTTTGTCCAGAGTCGCTTTGAGGGTCTTATACGCGGTGGTCGTCGTGATCGTAGACATCGGTTAGACCCCCGTCGTGGTGCCGGCCGCAGTGTCCTGCGTGAGGTTGAATTCAACGTGCAGCTTCACGCCAGCGGACGCGAAGTCCTGCAGGCTTCCCTGGCTGGGAATGTCGAGGATTCGGCAGCTGAGCGTTGCAGTCGTGTTGTGCGTGGAAATGTCCAGCAGCGCGCCCGACTGTTCGCCCGAGGGCGTACCGGTGACCCACTCGCAGTTTTCACCGACGGCGGCCTGATAGGTCGCTTGGGTGGTGAAGGTGACGGCGTCGTCCGCGTCCACTTCGAAGATCTGGCCGCGGGCCTCGATGACCCGAACCAAGCTCTGGCGGGCGAGGTTGGATCCGTAGGTGGTCGACGCCGGAAGCACCGCCCCCTTGCGCATGACCGACCCGTCCCAATACTGCTCAGCACCTTCGAAGATGCCGATCACGCGGTCGCCGGGAGCGGCGGCCTGAATGGTGCCCGTGCTCGCAAGCTTGACGGGATCACCGCGATAAAGAGCCGTGGCGTATGCGGACGCGACGGGGAAGATTCGGACCGGGGCGCTTACACTGGCGGGTGCACCTTTGTTGATCCGCCAGCGGAAGCCGCCTCTTGAAAGGTTGGCCATTGGTTACGCTCCTTGGGAGTCGTCAAATGGCGCGGTTTCGCGTCGATCAACCCCAACCGCGAACCCTCGGCCGCGCATCCCATCCCCATCAATGTTCCCGTCCCGGAGGATCCGGCGGTCCATTGTGTCGGCATGCGCCCAGCCCTGGGCATCCCGCGCTTCCTTCTCTTCCTTCGGGCAAGAGACAAGGATTTGGCCCATCGAAGTGACGGCGTTGCCCTCGGTCACCACTTTCCCGATCGCTGCGCGTGGACCACCGGTCCGCACGTGCTCGACTTCGTAACCAAGGATGTCCGTATAAAACGGCGTCCCGGTCTCTTCGTCGTTCGGGTTGGTCAGCACATAGTGCCGACTCGGGTCGAGGTTCTTAACGCGATCAATCGGTCGAAAGCCGTCCGCGGGTCGCGAAACCGGATCGTGACGTTTACGCCCTGCCATTTGCAGTGCTCCATGTGGTTGGATCCGCCTGTTAAGGCCCAACCCGCACACCGCGAGGCGTTCGCGACGGGGCAATGGGGGCCCGGGTGTTTGCGCCAGACCCGCTTACAGCGGCGGCCACACGAACCCACGTCGCAGGGAAAGCATGGGGGCGCACACCGCCCCTTTGTCAATGCTTCCGCCTTATGTAATGGCTAGTTTCGTTAAACCAAGCCGTTGGGCTTGCCCACCTCGCGCACCCATTTGCGCACGCGTTCTTCGTCCGACAGGTTTTCAATGTGGGACGTGTAGGCCCGTGCAGTCCGCAGAACGTTCTGCGTGGGCGTGTATTGCCCGCTCGCTGAGCTAGCGGTGCCAGCGCGGCTGGGGACCGACGTGTAGCGCGATTGCTGGCTTGCCGAAGGTGCAGGGGCCTTGCCCTTGCGAAGCCCCGCAGCGGTCAGCACACGCTCGCAGGCTTCACGCGCCGTCGCGATCGACTTGGGCTTACCCCGGGCCAGCATGTCGGTCATTTCCGCCATTGCCCGCAACCGCATTGGCTCATTGTTGACAAACACCTCGGGGAATTCGGAAACCAACATCTGGTTGGCGATCCGCTCTTCCGAAACGTCGTTCTGGGGCTGGCGCTTGCTCAGCACCGAGTTGACTTCAAGCTCGCGGCGCTGGCGTTCCAGCTTCCGCCATTGCTTGCTGGCCTTGTCCACGTCCTCCTGCGACGAGTTGGGGTTTTGCACCGAATGCAAAAGCAGCTGCTGCTGCTGCTCCAGCGATTCGAGCTCGGCCTCCAGCGGATCGGTTTGCGTGGGCGCCGGCATGAACACCGGTTGCTGCTGCCTGACCGACACGGCCCCGCGCAGCTCTGCCAGCTGGCGCTCCAGGGTTTCCACGCGCTCCTCTGACTTGCGGGCGCGCTCCTTGATCTCCCGCGTCTGCGCGCGGCGGCCCTTGCGGCCCTCGGGGGCATCAGCGGATGCGCCCTTGTCGGGGCCGTCGTCGTCGTCAACGTCGTTCAGATCGATCGTGACCTGATCGGTTGTCGGGGCTGCAGGCTCGGCGGTTTCCGGTAGCTCGTCGTCTTCTCTTGCCATGGTCAGATCCCTTCGTCGCCTTCCGGCGGATCAATGCGTTCGCGATCACCGACGGTCACGCGGCCCTCGTGATCCATCTGCATGCACAGCTCTCCCGATTCGTAGCGCTCAAGCAGGTCTTCCCCGCCGACGACTTCAGACGATCGCAGCACCAAGATCCGGTGCTGGCGGTGGGTCTTGCTGTAGTAGGTCCGTTCCCACGGCGACATGCGCGCGGTCACCACCACGTCGCCCAGTTGGATCCCGTGGGAAAACAGGTGCTCGATTGCGCGCGGGCCGGCCATGATCAGCACGCCCACCTGAGCGACCAGTTTTTGTTTCATCTGGTCGGGCAGGATGATCCCGCCCGCGGTGGTCTCTGGCTGCGTGTCTTTGTCGATCGGGTAGACGAAGATCCGATCGAACGTGGGGGCAAACGTCGGGAATTCGATCCCGTGTTTTTCCATGCGCTGGCGCAGAAGCGCGGGCCGCAAGGGCACGTCGAGCGGCGGGGGCGGCGGGGGCGCCTTGGTCGCGACCCTTTCCTTTCGAAAGGCCTCGTCCAGATCCGTCTGGTCCCGCACCGCCGCAAGCTGAGTCTCGGTCAGATCGGTGATCGCCATCACTCAGCCTGCCCTTCGGTCTTGGTGATCAGAGCGATCAGGAAATTCACCTCGGCCGCGCGCCCGCCGGTTGAATAGATCGCGGCCTCGGGCTGGCCGCTGATCGTGTGGCTCTCAAGCAGCTCGTGCAGCGCTTGGTACCGCTGGCGCAGCATCCACACCACCGATTCGACGAACGGGTGGCCCCGTCCCTCCTCGATCACTTCCTGTTTCAGGTGCTCTAGCTTTTTCATGTGGCCTTTCGTGCGGGGGTTGGGTGGTTACGCTTGCGGGGGTCCGGGTTGCGGGCCCTGGATACCGCCGGGTGCGACGGCGGGGATAGGTACGCCCGGAGGCGGGCCGGGAGCGGGCCCCGGCGGTGGTCCACCAGGCGGCGGCGCACCGGCAGGGACTGGCATCCCTGGCGGCATCGCTCCGGGCGGTGGTGGTGGCGGCATCATTGACAGCGACGTGGTGGGCGGCGGCGGCGGCGGCCCCAGCAGCGGGATCAGGTTCTGTTTGCCGCGCGCCCGGAAGGCTTCCGCAACGGCGGCGTAAACCAGGGCGTTGTTGTTCTGCAGGTGCGGGATCTGACCGACCATGCCCACCACCTCGTCGGCCTCGCTGATCCGCTGTGCCTGCGAGGTGAAACGCACGTCCGCGGTGAACGTGACCGAGTAGTTGCGCCGGTACATGTCGCGGCCGATCGTGATCTCCCGCGCGGGCTTGCCGTCGGGCCCCATCACGTGCTCGCGCGCATCGGAAAAGTGATCGTTGACGGCAACCACTTCGGTCTCTGGCAAAAACATCGCGTTCAACCGCGCGTTGTTCACCAGGATCCGATCGAGAAATTGCAGGTATCGAATGCCCGCGGCGGAAAGCTGCTTGGTGGCGCGTTCCACACGGGTGGCGATGCCCCGGAATGTCTCGCCGCTCTTGCCCGGCTCACCAGAGAGCACGCCGGGTGCTGCGACCGCTGAATCGGCGTTGTCGCCGGCAAAGCGGACGATGTCCATCAACTGCGGGTTCGCCTGGCCGGCGCGCAGCTCGACGATCTGGTTTTTCAGGTTTTCCATGTTCACGCCCTTTGCCCGGAAGATTTTCCCGGGGGTCATGGCGAGCGTGGACGAACCGAGATCGAGGCCGTCGGGCACGATCAGCGACCAGATGTTTGCCAGAGTCGCGCTGTCATAAAGGCGGTTGAGGGATTCATCCGCCAGCTTGTTCAGCTCGGCCAGCACCGTCCCGAACGAGAGGCCGAGCGCGCCGTTGGGGTTGTAGATGCAGCGGCCGTGGGAAAAGTTTTCGATCGGCACGCGGCGGATGGGTTGCGGGGACGTCACGCCCGCGGCCTCATCCATCCACGGCGGCGGCATCGGCGGCGGCACCTGATCCTGCTGCATGGCCTGCATGAGGGTTTCCCGCTCGAACGGATCCACCTCGGGCATCGACAGGCGCATTTGCAGCTCTTGCTGCTGGGATTCCACCTGCTGGTGGTGCTGCATGTCGGCCGTGTACCGCTCGAGATCCTTGACCTGGCGGTCGTATCGCTCGCGGTCGCGCCAGTCCTCTTCGTCGCGGATGTAGAGCTGAACAACGGTCTTCCGTTGCGACTCGACAACGACGCAAACGGGGCGCTCGCTCTTCTCACCCGGCATGCGCAACCAGCCGTGATATTCGTAAAACACGTACGGCGCGCCCGGGTCAGCGTCGGGAGCAATGATCCCCTCGTGCTTCGCCGCCTGGTCGCGGTTCTTGGTCTCGATCACGTCCCACGCGGGCGGGGCCTTTTCGATGACCTTGTCAACCTGGGCCCACGTGTCGCTGTCGCGAAGCGTGTGTAGCTCGTTCTTGTACTTGCGAACGATCCGCACCTTGTAGGGCACGTCCGACAGGTCGACCATGACCGTGGTCCACACGAAGGGGATCACGAACTCTTCGCAGTTGAGAATGTCGTGGCGGTTGCGCCGTTGAACCGGGTCGTACCAGGAATGGCAGAACACCGATCCCGCGGTGAAGAACTCCATAACCCCGATCTCTTGCTGCGTGAGGAAATCCGTCAGCTCGTTCCGGAGCTGGAAATTGCCGTGCAGGGTGAGCGCTTCGGCGTCTTTGTAATCGTCGGGGCCCGTGGGGCGGACGCCGAAGATCGTGTCGCGATCAATGAAGATCTCGGTGTACACGTTCGCCGTCAGACGGAGGATCCGTTCCATCATCAACGGCACGTGCGCGTTGGCGCAGTCTTCGAACGGGAAGCTCTTCTTGCGAAGAAAGCCGGTCAGGATCTTGTTGTTGTCTTTGCGCCGCTCCCGGTATTCCTCGGAGCTATCCCATGCGCGGTTGAAGTCGTCGCACACCTGCTTGGCGACGGTCTTTGAAAGCCACTCCTTGCCTTCTTCGGATTGCAGGAAGAACGGCACGAGGTTGGGGGATTCGGCATCCTCAACCCACGTTGCAAGTAGGTCTTCCCCCTCTTTGTCTTTGTCGCTTTCGCCGTGGGGTTCCGGGGCTGGGTTGCGCGGATCTGCACCTTGCTCGTATTCCATCAATTCCCCCCGTAGCCGTAGGACCCGCGCGGTTTGCTGCCGCTGCCTTCGTCGTCGTCGTCGTCGTCAAAATCTTCGGCGTCGTCTTTGCCCGAGGGCAGCGGGTTCGCTGCGGCGGCGTAGCTGACGGCGTCGTACCAGTGATCGGGCCCGCCCTTTTTCGGCATCTCCGGATCGGTCTCGTCAGTGCCGAGCGCGGGGATCGTGGAAATGCACTTGATGCAGGTCTCGAAAAACATCAGCCCCGGGCGGCCGTTGTACCCACGTTGGGTGAGGCGCTTGATGATCTGCTGCGCGGCCATCCGCCGGCCCTTGGTGGCCTTCTGCCAATAGACCCCGATACGGGCCATATCGTCGGCCATCGAGGGACCGCGCCGGCCGCGCTCTTCCCATAGCTGCGTGTCCATCGGGCCGTTCAGCCGCGATCGATTGTGCAGGTTGTTCCATTCGTTGTTGGCGCGCTCGATGTCGCGGATGGCTTCCGCCACTGCGATCGCATCGTGCTTCACCTTGGCCTTGGGGCCGTTGAACGTGCGCTCGCGGTAGCAGATCATTTCCCCTTCGGGTGAGATCGCCCACCAGAGGATCACGCACTGCTGTTTGTAGCCCCAGTCACCAGATCGAAAGCGCAACCAGCCGGACGGGATCCGGAAGGGCTTCACGATCACCAGCTGGGGATCCCAAACGTCGGCGAAGAACGCGCCCGCGACGATGTACCAATCACCGTCAAGCAGGGCCGCCCGAATGTGCGGCGGCCGATCACGCAAGCTCGCTTCGTACTGGCGGCGAAACTCGGGATCCGGATTGTCGGACAAACGCGCGGGCAAAAAGATCCGGGTGCGCTCTGCGATGCTGCCGTCGTCCAGGCGGATTTTCCGCCGGAAGATCACGCGGCCGTTGGGCGCGGGGTCGACAAACAGATCGCGAACCCAGTTGGCCGTCGGGTTCGTCATTGCGCGAACCTTCAGCATTTTGGAGAGCACCGGATCGGTGCTGCGGACACGCAAAGAAAGCTCGTCGAACGAGTCTTTGTGTTCGATCTCACCTATCTCATCGATCCCGAGGTGCGTGTACTCGTTCGACCGGTAATTCAGATAGCTGGTGGCGTCTTTGAGGTGCCCGAAGGAATATTTGTAGCCGGACGAAAACGTCCAGCGGTGGTTCTGCGGATCGTACTTGGCGTGCGGGTCCACCTTCTTGAAGAGCAGGTGCGAGCGGTGGATGGTTTGCTCAAGCCGCGGAAACTCGCGCCGCAAGTGAAGCGCCCAACCGCTGGAGTGCCCCCACTGCACTTCGCCCGCGCGGCACCGCTCGTGTTCCACCACCACCTGCTCCATGGGGTCCATGAGCAGCACAAGTGACTTTCCCGGGCCGGCCGCGCCGCCCCCGAGGGCTTCGTTGACGGTGAGCGCGTGGTATTCGCGCCCCCATGGGCTCGGCTCGTACTTCACCGGAAGCGCACTTCCGTTGTGTCGACGATGGCGACAAAGTCCATGGCGCCCGCGGCGGCGTCCCGGACTTCCAGGTAGACCGTGCGGCCGTCTATGCCGAAACGGGCATCAATGCCGGCCGCAGTTTCCTGCGAGTGGATCACCGTGCTTCCCGTCAGGGTGACCGCGCCGGCCACCGATGCGGCCAGGCCGCCGATGAGGTAGGCCGCCCGCTCCGCGCCCCCGGCGGTGGATGACATGCCCGCCACCGTGGCGGCCAGGCTCCAGGCCGCATCAGTGGGAAGCTCGATGGACTCCCAGATGCGGACATAGGCACCAGCCCCCAGCGTGCTGCCTGTGACCCGCTCGGTGCCTTTCGCGTTGGCCACCGTTCGGAGCTGGGCTAGCACCGGTTGCACCTCTCGGTTGGCCCAGTCCACCAACCCCTCTTGCTTGACGGGGCGGTCGGAAACCGCGAGCGAGATCGTTGACTTCAAGCAAGAACCTTCAAAATCGCCGCTCGCAACGCGTGTCGGATTTCGTTCGCGCCCTCGGGCAAGCCGCGCGACCAAGCGATCCGCTGGGGCTCCGGCAACGAAGGCCACTCCGGCAACCCGTACTCACCCAGGGCCGACCGAAGTGCTTTGTCGGCGTCGTAAGTGATCCGGGCCAATTGCATTGGCTGAAGCCGTGTTTCTACGTCCGGCACCCACTCCTTGGCCCGAAAGGGCACAATGCGGGTCTCTGCTTTGCGGTCGAGGCGCACAGCCAATCCACCGCCCTCGGCTTCCACGACGTGCCCGAGCTGGCCGTCGCTGAGGGAGCGAACCCTAGAACCAGCTTTCACGGGTCCTCTGTTCTTTCAGTTTGCGGTGTTTCGCGACCCTCGCCGCATACGCCGCTGCATGTGCCTCGCAGCGGTACGCCTTGCCGGATGTCACAACGCAACCGGCTTCAGCACAAAGACCCCTCGCCCTACGCTGCTTGCGCTTCCGCCTTTCCATGACGGATCGCCAGTAACCCGGTGCTGTCTTTCCCCCCATTTCCACAAAACACGTGTCACCTCTTGCGGCTGTCAATCCAAGTTGATAGGTAATGCGTGTAATTCGACCGTCGCACTGTGTCCTGCACGTGTGCGGGAGCGCACCGACGATTCAGGCGGGGAGCGGAAGAGGCTTGATCAAGGTCCTGAAGGGCGACTTGCTGAAATTGTCGACGGCGGAAGCGCTGGTGATCCCTGTGAACACATGGGGGGTCATCCCCAGGAAGGGCCTAGCCGCCGCGTGGGCGGCGCAGGCAGAGACCGAGGACATTGCCGCCTATCGTGACTTCTGCCGGGCCGGCCGGGCTCGGCTGGGTGCGGTGTGGTTCGTGAACGGCCGGAAGCCGGGCACGCAGACCCGATTCATTGTGTTCTTTCCGGTGAAAGGACACTGGCGAGAGAAGAGCAAGCTTCCCGCCATCCGTGAAGGCCTCGGGTCACTGCGTGCGTTCGTTGAGAAGCACAAAGTGCAATCGATTTGCGTGCCGGCCCTCGGTTGTGGCGGCAGCGGTCTTCCCTGGCGACAGGTGCGCGCGGAGATCGAGCGCGCCTTGGCCGATCTGGTCTGCGACGTGTACCTGTTCGCCCCAAGAACGGAAAAGAAATGAGCAAACCAAAGCCACCAGTCAGCGTCCGCCGCACGGACGAGCAGAAGCGCGCGATCTTGAAGGAGATAGCCGAACGGCCTCCGAACACGTCGATGGACCCGATCCTAAAGAAACACGGCGTCGCTCCCTCTAGCTATCACCAGTGGCGAAAGGTTTTCTCTGAGTCGCTGGACGCCAGACGGCCCGACGGCTCGAAAGATACCGGATACCCTCCTGAGTTTCGCGAGAAGGTGCTGGCTGACTATGAGAATGGGACCGACACGCTTAAGCAGGTGGCCGACAGGCACGGGGTAAGCACCGGCACGATCCATCAATGGCGAGTCGAGGCGAAGAAGATCCCCACTGGGTACTCTGCCCAGTTTCAAGAGGCCGTTGTTTTCGCGGTCAGCGCTCGGAAGCCCGGCGAAACACTTTCCACTTTTTCTCACCGCTATAAAGTCCCTGTAGCGACCATCTCCCGGTGGGTCCGAGACGCGGCGGCGCAGTCACCAGCGCCCCAGCAGACCGAGCTGGAGCTACTCGAAAACCCCGCGAGCGGCACAGCGCCGATGGAAACCGCCCCCGACAGAGCGAGCAAAACGATAGCCTTGCTCAAAGAGCGGATCGATCGACTGGAAGACACAATTTCGATTCTCCGTCCGTTGGCCAAGCTCGCGGTGAAGCGTGGCCTGCTGGAGCTTTAGAGCACTTGAAGAGGGAGGGCGCGAACATGACTGACGATCTCGGGATAACTCTGCTGGCCGCGTTTCAACTTGCCGAGAATTCACGGAAGGCCGCGGGCTTCGCGCCTCGCAAGGCACCCCATGAGTACTTCTACAAGCGGAGAGCCAAGGATGGTTCGAAACGCTTCCGCGGACCGAGTGCGTACAAGATCACGCTGTGGCTTCGCCCATGGACCTACGCCGATGCGATGGTTGAGAAGGCGAACAGCAACAACCCCGGCCAGTCGCTCACCAAGTTTCTGCAGAGCAAGCTTGAGGACGGTCTTTCTCACCACGCCACACGGCCCACCCCCAAGCCGGACAACGTGATCCCGCTGCGAAAGAAGCGATTAGAAGTCGTTCAGAAGAAGCGAAAGGGCCTCGACTTTTCGAAGGCGAAGAAGAACCCATTTGCGGAGCGCCTGCGTGGCACCGCCCGCTGAGTCTTCCGAGGCGGAAGACGCCGGATTTCTCGCAGACGTAAAGAACGCCCTTCAAAAGGCCCTTCCGAGGGCGCATGAAATGGTCGAGGCGGACGTTGCGTCTGGAGCTTCGCCGCACATCTGCATTCTCGCGCACCTACTCGCCGCCAAGCTCTGCGCCGCCGCTACCAGGGGCCCGGTGCCCTTCTTAGGCCTGTGCGATTTCGTGGAACGGCTGACCGTCTACGCCAAGAACAACGCCACGACGAAGGATCGGCCGCGTGGTTAAGCTCAAGCCGGCGCGCAATGCCATGAAATCGATCGCCCGCGGGGACGGCGAAAAGACCGAGTGTCCGCAGGGGCACCGCAAGGTGGGGAAGAACCTCCTTTGGCGAACGGTCAGGGGCAGGCTCGTGCGTGGCTGCAGGGTGTGCAACACGAACCACGTGATTGCGTACCAGAAGCGCAAACGGGGCGAGCGCGGTGGCCCCATGGGTGCCAGTGGTCGCAATGAGCGGATTTTGCCGCTCGCACCGCGACTGATGGCCACGCTGATCGAAGTCTATCGCGACGGTGGTTGCATGCCCGAGACGTACGCGGACCGCGCCAAGTTGGAGCTTCCGACTGTGTACGTGATGCTCGGCCGCCTCGCTGCTGCGGGATGGGTGGTTTCAACGACGACGTGGGAAGCCCACCCGCTGACAGGCAAGAAAGTGAACCGCGCGCGCTACGAATGCACGGACGTAGGTTTCAAGCTGGTCAACGGGTGGCTCGGCTTTTTGCAGGACGTGGGCCCCGAGATCGCGAAGATGATCAGGTGGCAAGAACGATGAACAACCCAATTGAATGCGAAGGCCTCAAGCCGTGCCGGTGCCCCGGGTGCGGTGAGAAGATCGATGCTGCCACCGCGGTGTCGCCCGACGTCCCGGACGGCTATCGCCCATCCGTGGGCGACTTCACCGTGTGCCTCTACTGTGCATCGGCCCTCGTGTTCGAGAAAACGCGCGGCTCGACCCTGCTGAGTTTGCGGCCGGCAACGATCGCTGACATCAACGCCCTGGATTCATCTTCCAAGCGCGACATTTCGCGCGCAACTGAGGCGATCTTGGCCGCGCGTGCACGCCGAAGGCGCAACTGATGAAAGCACTGATCATGTGCAACCGGGTGGGCGAGCAGAGCCACCGCCCGATCCCCGGCCAGGTGATCCGCCAGTGCCAAGACTGCGGGCACGACGTGCTCATTTCCCCCGCAACGATCAAGTCAATGCTGGGCTACCCCGATCACTTTTTCTGCTGCGTGGAATGCGGCGTGAAGCGCATCCCCCCGGAGGGCATCCCCGTCGATGTCAGCGAAGAGCAGAAGGAAGAGGTGAGAGCAGCCGGGTATGATCCGACCCTTCTAGATGGAGCCTGGCTCCAGCGAAGGGGATTTCGGAAATGAGCAAGCAGGACGCGGTGGCGGAAGCGATGCGGGTGCTGGCGGTTGCGCTGGAAGAGCTGGCGCTAGAGCAGAGCCAGCGGGCGAGCATGCCCGCGATGGTGGAAGTCCGCTACGTGAGCCCCGGCAACACGGTGATCGACTGCATGACCGATCCCGATCGATACGCGGTGGGCGGTGAAAACCGGTGCCTTCGTCTCAAACAGGTGATCGAGGAACCAAACTGATGGGATCACAAGACACGCTGATCGCTGACCTGATGAAGAAACCGCGCGACGCTTTCCGCGACCAGCTGATTGCCAACGCGCACGCGGGCCTTTACCACGACTTCAAGACGACGCTGGCCACCCCAAAGGTGCAGCTTGTGTCCGATCTCACTCGGTACGGTTACCGGGATCTTGCCCGCAAGACGATCCGCGGGGAGTACGACGACAACCCAGACGCAGGCGATTCCGCCGAAATGGACGCGATGATCGCATCCGATCCGATCCTTCAGCGGGCGTGGGACGAAATGAAGAAGACGCGGGATCCGATCGTGGCGGCGAAGATCCTGGCCGATGCTATGCGGAAAATGCAGGGCAAGCCGTGAATCAGGCGGTGCACGTCAGCGACGAAGACAGCCGCTGGGTTGAGGAATTCTTCGGCGAGCGCGCGCCGTTCGAATTCATCATGTACACGAACCCGTATGTTCACTACCGGCACGTTGCCTCGCAACTGATGGTGCTCGTCAGTGGCCGCCGCGAGAAAGACGGCAAGCGCTGGGTACACGTGTCGATGTCCTACCCGAACAAGCTCCCCGGCTGGAACGTGGTGCGGATGGTGAAAGACCGGTTCATCGGGCGAGACAAGAAAGCGATCCAGGTTTTTCCCGCTGACACCGAGTACGTCAACATTCACCCGTTTTGCCTGCACCTCTGGCACTGCATCGACGGGGATGGACTGCCTGACTTTCGTGTCGAGGGGGCGCAAATATGAAGTGCTACATCTGCGGCAGCGCTGACGGCGTGCTGTTGGCATTTCACCGCGTGCCACTCTGCAGGCGGCACCCTGGGGAAGTTGAACAGCGCGACGTCGATATCGCGAAGCTTCTGGAGCGACTGGAGCGCTGCCACCGAGTCGCCGAGGCCGAGATCGCGCGCCTGACCGAGTTTGTGAAGAGAGGACGTCGCGTGCTGATCCAAGTGGGCGAATACGATGCCCATCCGCCGCTCGCGTACATTGACTATCTTTGGGACACCAAGGAGTTCGCCAAGTGACCGATTTCCAGCTTGCGACCCTGTGCACCGACGTCGCGCAGTGGGTGTTTATGCTCTGGCTGCTGTCTATGATCAGAAGGGGGAAACAGTGAATGGAGAAAAAGAAGCCGCCTCGACAGGTCGGACACCCGGCGTTTGAGTACCGCGAGGAAGACAAGCCGATCAACTACGCGGGTGACGATCGGATCCTCGCGCTGTGCGAAGGGCTGGATGTTGTCGAGTGGCACCCACTGCCGAACGCAGAGGGCAAGGCCACTCAGGTGCACATCATCATCACCCCGGGAGCGGGCCCTCTCGACGAATTCAAGTTCCTCGTGCGACTCAAGAGCAAGGCGGCCTGCGATGCCTTCATTGAAACGCTACAGCGGCACCGGGATAGCGTCTTCGGGGTGTCGTGACGACTTTCGCAAAGAAGGTGATGGCCAACCCCTGGCGCTACCGCCTGAGCACGGCGTTCCGCGCATCCACCCGAGTCTGGCAGTGGTGCCTGAGGAACGAGCAGCCGTGGTGAACAAGTACAAGCGAGACGAGCACGGCGAAGTGGAAGAGTGCCACGACCTACTTGAATGGGCGCGGTGGTTCGAAGACGACGAGCACAGGGCCGTTGCGGTTGATGAGCTGGCCGACGGCGTGCGTGTCTCGACTGTCTTCCTTGGGATAGATCACAACCACTTCGGCA
>Ga0307294_10000106_pt1 | contig 19742 bp, 9 predicted proteins | sample ER_DNA_151_FD_194468 | JGI IMG/M metagenome (GOLD analysis project Ga0307294, IMG submission 194468) | Bulk soil microbial communities from the East River watershed near Crested Butte, Colorado, United States - ER_DNA_151 | ecosystem: Environmental > Terrestrial > Soil > Floodplain | place: USA... | reverse complement strand
GACGGCTGCGATATGGTGTTGCTCGGCGCTGTGCTCCGCGAACCCATCGGCACGATGGGCGAAGCCAGGAAGCTCGGATGGGACGTGACCTTCCTTGGCGCCACGCCCGTTAACGTGCTTGAAGTGCCGGCGCTCGGCAAGGAAGTGGTGGAAGGACTGTATGCCGCCTCCGGCTTTGAAATTCCCTACGAAGACACCGCGAAGGGAAAAGTGAAGGACTGGCTCGTCAACTACAAGAAGATGTTCTCCTCCGACGCCAACACCCAGGCGATCATCGGCTACAACGCGGTGATGACGTTCGCGCATTACGCCAACAAGGCCGGCAAGGATCTGACCGGCCAGAAGATGCTCGATGCTCTGGAGTCCGGCGACAAGTTCATGGACATCTTCAACTCGCCGCCGACCGTGTTCTCGAAGACCAACCATCTCGCCACCACGGTCACCCAGGTCCAGCAGGTCAAGAACGGCCGCTGGGTGCTGGTGAAGGAAGGCCTGATGTTCTAAGGCTGGCTTCGTACGAAAGAAGGGCTGCGCGGCGATGGCGCAGCCCTTTTGTTTTGTGCCGTGTATCGCGCTCGTAGCCCGGATGGAGCGAAGCGAAATCCGGGGGTGGACGCAAGAATGGCCCCGGATTTCGCTTCGCTCCATCCGGGCTACAGGCCCCTACAGGCTCCATCCGCGGGCTTCGTCCCGCCGGTCACTTCCCGAAAATCTTCAGCCAGACATCGCCGAGGATCGCCGGCTCGCGCGGCGGCAAATAGGTGAGACCCGCGGCCTTCGCGAGGGTGGCCATGGTGCCGGCGGCCTGCAGTTCGGTCAGCGCCGTGTTGACCGCTGTGATCAGCGCCATGTCGCTGTCGAGGCCGACATAGCCCCTGTTGGCGCCGACCGGATAGAAATAACCGGAAGCTGCCAGTTTGGTGTCGGGGTGGGCGGCGCGGTAGGCGTCGAACCGGCGCAGGTCGAGCAGCGTGGCGTCGTGGTCGCCGCTCTCGAGGGCCCCGAGCAGGTCGTGGCGGCCGGGCACCAGATGCGTGATGCTGTCGATCAGCCGGCCATTGTCGAACGTCATCAGGATGGCGTCGCCCAGTGTCCCGCTCTCGATCGCCAGCCGCAGCCCCGCGAGATCGGCGATGCCGTCGATGCGGCGGTCGCGCGCCCTGGGCCCGAGCACCACGGTGAGCGGCGCATGGATGTAAGGCTGGCTCGGCGCCAGCACGCCCAGCGCGACGCGGCGCCGCCGGTCGGCGCTGCTGCGGCCTTCGTAATCCGGCGGCCTGGCTGTCTTGACGCCGGGCACGACCAGCGCATCCTGCGTCAGCGCATAGCTGCCGACCAGCGCGCAGCGGCCGTCGGAGAGCAGCGCATTGGCCTCGAGCGCCGGGCTGGAATCCTCGTCGAGCTTGCTGCCGAACCACTGGATCTGCAGCGGCCGGCCAAGCTTGGCCGCGACGGCCTCGGCCAGCGCGACATCGAAGCCGGAGTCGGGCGTTCCCTTGCGGTGCGCCGACAGCGGCGGCAAATTCTCGTCGAGGCAGATCCTCAATGCCTCGCCGGCGGCCTGCGCCGGCAGAATGGCCAGCGCCGTCAACACTGCGAGCGCGGATGCCGTGAGCCAGCCTCTCATGGCGTCCTCCGGCTGACGGCAAAGGCCCACAGCGTTGCGATCTGCTCGTCGTTCAGAAGGTCGCCCATCGGCGGCATCTTGCCGTTCTTGCCGAGTTTCACCGTCTTGAAGAAACGCTCCCGGTCGTCCGGAAACCGGCGCAGGTCGGGCGCGACGGTGCCGCCGCTGACCATGTTGGGACCATGGCAGTGCCGGCATTTCTGCGCATAGGTAACCTTGCCCTGATCGATCTTGTCCTGATCGACACTCTCACCTTGTTGCGGCACGGCAACGGGTGTCGGCGTCTGCGCACTGGCCGTCATGGTGACGGCGGCGAAACACGCCGCCGTCCAGAAGCAGGGTGTCCTGATCACGCGCTTCCCTTATTGGGGCTTCACCGCGAACACCCACAGCGATCCGCCCGCGGGCACGTTGGCCAGCCGCTCGTCACCCGAGAACAGCGAATAGACGCCGCCAAGACCGCTGGTCACGGCGACGTATTGCACGCCATCCTGCTGCCACGTCACGGGTTGCCCTTCGATGCCCGAGCCGGTCTGGAACTGCCACAGCTTCTTGCCGTCATTGGCGTCGAACGCTTCGAACTCACCGGTCAGCTGTCCGGAGAACACCACGCCGCCGGCAGTCGACAGCACGCCCGAGAACCGCGGGATCGCGCTTCCCACTTCCCACTTGGACTTTCCGGTCAGGGGGTCGATCGCCTTGAGATGTCCGCGCGGCTCGCCGGCGGGGGGCCATTCCCACAAGTCGGTCAGGTCCATGCCGAGATACCATTCGCCGGCCTTGTAGGTCGCCGGCTCCGACTTGTAGCGGCCGCCGAACGACAGCGTGTTGGCGTAGGCGAGGCCGGTCTGCGGGTTGAACGACATCGGCTCCCAGTTCTTGCCGCCGAGGATCGAGGGATACACCACGACCTTCTTGCCTTCACGGGCTTCCTTGCTGACGTCGGTCTCGACCGGGCGGCCGCTCTTCATGTCGATGCCGGTGGCCCAGTTGACCTTCACATAGGGATTGGCCGCCAGCAGCTTGCCGTTGGTGCGGTCCAGCACATAGAAGAAGCCGTTGCGGTTGGCGTCCATCAGGACCTTGGTCGGCTTGCCCTCGACATTGATGTCGGCAAGCACCATCTCGGCGACCGAGTCATAGTCGAACGGATTGTTCGGCGAGAACTGGTAATGCCATTTGATCTTGCCGGTCTTCGGATCCAGCGCGAGCACCGCGCAGGTGTAGAGGTTGTCGCCCGGGCGCACCGCCGCGTTGAACGGCCCGGGATTGCCGACGCCCCAATAGACCGTGTTCAACTCCGGATCGTAGGAGCCGGTGATCCAGGTCGATCCGCCGCCGAGTTTCCAGGTGTCGCCCTTCCAGGTATCGCCGCCTGGCTCGTCGGGCGTGGGCACCGTGTGGGTTCGCCACAGATGCTTGCCGGTCGCCGGATCCCATCCATCGATGAAGCCGCGGGTGCCGAACTCGGCCCCGGAGATGCCGGTCAGCACCACGCCGTCGGCGACCAGCGGCGCCACCGTCATCGAGTAGCCCTCCTTGATGTCGGCCGCCTTCTGGCGCCAGAGCTCCTTGCCGGTCTTGGCGTCGAGCGAAATCACATGGGCGTCGAGCGTGGTGCGGAATAGCTTGCCGTCGTAGATCGCCGCACCCCGATTGATGATGCCGCAGCATACGATCCGCGGAGTCTCCGGCGGATACTCGACCTTGGTCTTCCAGAGCTGTTTGCCGGTCTTGGCGTCGACCGCCATCGTGGCGTTGTGGGTGGTGACGTAGAGAACGCCCTGGTAGACGATCGGCTGCGATTCCTCGGCGCGGTCGTCGGCCAGGCTGTAGTTCCAAACCGGCACCAGGTTCTTGGCGTTGTCCTTGTTGATCTGGGTGAGCGGACTGAACCGCTGCAGATTGTAGCCCATGCCGTAATTGAGGACGTTGGCGGTATCGGTCGCGCCCTTGACCAGTTGCTCGGTGGTCTGGGCGTCGGCGCCGGGCGGGGCGAGAAGCGCGAGGCCGGCGGCCAGCGCGATGTGCCTGATCTGGATGTTGCGGAAAAACCGGCGAGCAAAAACGACGCGCAGCAATGCTGTCATATTTACCTCCCAACGATCTCTAGCGGATCTGTTGCGATGGTAAGTCCCCATCAAGCGCGGCGTCAATCGAAGGTAGAGCGAAAGCCGCAAAAAGAGAAAATTCATCTCAGCCGTAATTTCCGCCAAACGAAATGCCACGCGCAGACGCACTGCAATATCGAATGATGATTCAAATTGCCTGGATTCGAACGAGCGGCTCGCGGCCGAAGTTTACATCGGCGACGTCTGGAGTCCGGAACGGATGGCCGCTTGCGAGATCAGGTTCTGATCCCCGAGCGCGGGCATCGGCGCCTCCTCGTAGCGTTTGACGCCGTCGCGATCGAGCACAAAACTCGGCCGGTAGTTTCTGACCTGGGCGTCCTCGATCATCGCCATGCGGCGATTGTCCAGCGTCAGCCATTGCCCGTCCAGCCTCGCCGCGGCAACGGCGTGATCATCGCCGCGGATGGTATCGCGCATGATGACGATGCGCAGGTCGTCGGGTGAAATGCCGGCGCGCTGCAACGCAACGAATTTGGCGATGGCGTAGTCTTCGCAATCTCCCGCGCCGCGGGCGAGCGTCGCCAGCGGCGAACTCCAGACGTCGATCGCACCATATTGTTCGAGGTCGCCCATCGGCCGGATAGCGAGGTTGATCGCGCGATTGATCTCGCCGAGGCGGGCGCGGCCGTCGCGGGCCCTGGCGGTGTCGACGATGGCGAGAAACTGCAGCGCCGCCGGTGAGGCGCAGCGATCGCGGTCGCCCTCGCACAGCGCGAGCTGCACCATCTCATCGTCCAGACGACGCTGGACGCCCTGCCACTTCGCCAGCAATCCGCCGCCGGCCTGATGCGATGCGAACAGCCCAAACGGCTCGGCCGACCGTTCGATCGCAACAGGTGCTTGCGGCGAATTCAGCGCTCCGGCCGACAGTGCCGGCCCGATCCAGCCCAATCCACAGGCAAGTATGACGGCGCGCAACACGCGCGAGTGACCTGATATCCCCATCTGACGCCCCATGTCCGGGCATCGGCGAGGCTCTTGTGCGCGCTCGTGACCGGATCGTTTCGCCGGTGAGGATGGGCGGGGGAACTTTTCTTTGGCTTAAGACCGGCCGCGGCGCGCCGGAAAGCGCGAAACAGGCTGAAATCGGTGTCGCCGGTTTGCGTAAAATTGTAACGATCGGCCCGGTTGCGGGCCGCCGATTGAGGGCCGGAAAGGAGAGCCGGAAGTTGCAGGGCAGCTTTTCTGCGGAATATGGCTAACTCGGGGGGATTCTCGCAGTTCTGTAAACTGGGTCACACAGTCTGCCGGGAAACGGATGCAGTATCCTGCCGGGAAATGCAGGGAAAGGTCGAGATAAGTATAGGCTTTTCACTCTCTACCTGGATCTACGCAAAAAATGCCCGTTGTTCGTTGCTCCGACCGCGATGTAATTACGAAAATCACAACCAATACTTCAAATTTTCGATGCCGGGCAAGAACAGCGGCCGGCTGGCGACCGTGGGGAATGAGATTTGCTTAAACTGAAGATTGTTTCGCATTGCACCGCGTAATGATAAAGACGGATCCCATAGAGCATATTCTTTAAATATTAACCTTTTACGGTGGCGCATTGAATTACGCCGGTAAATTTGGGTCGGCCTCGCCGGACAATTTTTCCAGTGCAGGCCTCAACATCGACACGCTGCCAGGTCGGGGCGGCGACAGCGTCACCATTCCCGACGCGCATCTGCTGTTTTCCGGCGACTATTCGCGGTCCGGCGCCGACCTGATCATTTCGGATCAGTTGCATCGCGTCGTGGTGCCCGGCTATTTCCACGGCGACAAGCGCCCAACGCTGGTTTCGCCGAGCGGCGCGCCGCTCGAGCCCGGCGTCATCGAAGCCCTTACCGGGCACGCGCAATACGCCCAGGCCGCGGGCACCGCCGCCGCCGCCAAGGTGGTCGGCCATGTCGTCAAGATGACCGGCAGCGCCAGCGTCGTGCGCAACGGCGTCACGGTCGCGCTCAACAACGGCGACAACGTGCTGCAGAACGACGTCGTGCAGACCGGTAGCGGCTCCAGCCTCGGCCTGGTCATGATCGACGGCACCACTTTCAACCTCAGCGCCAGCGCGCGCCTGATGCTGAACGATCTGACCTACGACGCCAACAGCACCTCGAACGCCTCGCTGTTCACCCTGGTGCAGGGCGCCGCCAGCTTCGTCGCCGGCCAGGTCGCCAAGATCGGCGACATGAAGGTCGGCACGCCGGTTGCCACCATGGGCATCCGCGGCACCGCGGTGATTCTCGATATTTCCGCGGTCGACGGCAAGGTCTCGATCTCGGTGATCGACCAGCGCGACGGTCAGATCCATGCCGTTCAGGTCTACAATACGAGGGGGATCCTGATCGGAACGGTGACCAGCAACGGCTCGGGGCTGACGCTGACGCCGGTAGCCAATTTCGAGGTGATCGCGCAGGAGAGCAACAAGACCGTCGCGCAAGTTGCGGCGGAATTCAATGCGTTCCAGGTGCTGCTGCAGACCTACGATGCCGGCAAGGTGCTGTTTCCGGACCTGCCGCAGCATACCGACGCCAATCCGAATCCGAATACGCCGACGAGATTTGCCAGCAGTTCCACGCCGGACTCGCCGAGCACGGTGTACCATTCGCCCACGGTCATTCCCTCCGGCAGCCTTCCGAGCGAAGGCACGGGAACGCCGGTCGTGTTCGTGTCGAACTCGCCGGGCACCCTTCCGACGGGACCGGGCACCATCCCGACGGGTCCGGGCACCATCCCGACGGGACCGCCTGGCGCGGACCCGATCGAGGTCACGGTCGTCATTCCCGCCACGCCGCTGCCGTTTGTGGTCAATCCGACCACCGTGCCGCAGATTTCCTCCGGCCCCGGCGACCATTTCGGCCCGGCGATGAGCGCGTCCGGCGACGTGGTCTACGATCCCGACGGCATCATCTATTTCTACGACCGCGAAACCGGCACGACGATCAGGGTCACGCCGGCGGACGACGGGTTTTCCTATGGCGGGCAGACCATCAGTTCGGACGGCCGATACATCGCCTATCAGGGCACCGACGGCACCGACACCTTCGTCTATATCTACGGCACCGATCCTTCCGACGCGGCGCATTATCATCAGCAGGTTCAACTGGTGGCGGGAACCTCGCCCGCGATCAGCGGCGATGGCAGCACTATCCTTGTCGAGCACGACGGCAGCATCGGGATCTACAATCTGCAGGGCGATCTGCAGGGCACCATCACGGCGGCGGCTGCCGGCACGTCGGGGACGGTCTGGAAGCCCGCGATCAGCGCTGACGGCCATGTGGTCGCATTCTGGAGTTCGGACGGCCCGACCGCGGGCGGCTCCGGCCATCTCTTTACCTACGACCTCTCGACCGGGACCGTCACCGAGATCGCCGATACGGCGACGGGCGCGGGCAACAATGCTGCGTCGTTCAGCGCCGACGGTCGTTACGTCGCCTATCAAAGCGCGACGGCGGGCGGACATTCGGAAATCTATCTCTACGATCTCAGCACCGGGGAAGTCGTTTTCCATACCGCCAATGCCGCGGGCGCCAGCTACAATCCGGTCCTCAGCCCGGACGGCCATTTCATCGTTTTCGCCAGCGATGCGCATCTCGTGCCCGGCGACAACAACGCATTCGCCGACACCTATACGGTCGACGTCACCGATCCCCTGCATCCCGTTTACAGGCTGGTTTCGGTCCGTCCCGACGGGACGTCCGGCGATGCCGATTCGAATCGTGGCGCAGCCATCAGCGCCGGCGGCAAATTCGTCGCGTTCTCGACCAACGCCTCGAATTTTTCGAACGATCCCGATGGCGGCGACGGCGATATCTTCATCAGCGACCCGAGTTCGGGCCGTAGCGCCATCATCTACCAAACCGCCACCTCGCCCTCGATTCTGCATGCGGGCGGTGTCATCGCGCTCACGGGGATTTCCAGCGATCGCAGCGGGATTACGCTCGACGTCCGGGATGCGCTCGGTAACCCGACCTCGTTGTTCACCGCGGCCTTCGATGCCGGCGGCGATATCGTCTGGCAATTCAACGAAGCGAGGGCCGACGCCCCGATCGCGTCGCTGCAGTATGGACAGGATTTCAGCCAGAGCTTTTCCGTCGTCCTGACCGCCGATGGCAATACCATCACGACGCCGGTCACTATCACCGTTCACAATGGCATTCAGCCGACCGTTACCGTGGTCGATGCCGCGCCGGGCACCGCGCCGGTAACCCTTGCCGAGGGCACCGAAGAGGTCTCCTATACTATCTCGGCGGCAACGCTGCTCGCCGGTGCCGGCGATATCGATACCCCGCAATCGTCGCTCTCCATCGCCGGTGTCTCGATCCGCAGCGGCGGCGGCTCGCTGCACGACAACGAAAACGGCACCTGGACCTATACGCCGGCAGCCAATTTCAGCGGCGCGGTGGTGTTCAATTACACGGTTTCGGACGGCAACAGGACAGCGAGTTCGACGGCCAGTCTCACGATCGCCAACGTCAACGACGCTCCGCATGTCGCCGCCGGAACGGTCACCTCGGGATCGATCGATGTCCCTATCGGTGGCGGAAGCGATACCCTGTCGCCGCAAGTTGCGGCACTTCTCGGGGCTCCTGGCCTGATCAGCGGCCTTGGAGGCGAGCCCGGTTTCGGAACCCTGGCGCTCCCACCCGGCGATGACAATTCCTCGGGCGCGATCGACTTTACCTCGGTATTCGGCTCGGCCGGGTTGAATTTCTTCGGCACCAGCTACACGTCGCTGTTCATCAATAACAATGGCAACGTCACCTTTGGATCTCCCAGCGGCATTTTCACGCCGAGCCAGATCAGTGCCGGTGCCAACAATCCGATCATCGCCGTGTTCTGGGCGGACGTCGACACGCGCGGCCCCGGCGGGGGCGCGGTCTATTACGACCTCGACCCTGTCAATGGCGTGATGACCATCACCTGGGATCACGTCGGATATTTTCCGTCCGCCACCAACAAGCTGAATTCCTTCCAGCTCGTGCTGATCAACGAGGGCAACGGCAACTTCGACATCGACTATCGTTATTCCGACATTCAGTGGACCACGGGCGGTGCCAGCGGCGGAGTCAATGGCCTCGGCGGCACCCCGGCGCGCGCCGGCTATTCGGCGGGCGACGGCGTTCACGCTTTCGAATTGCCGCAATCCGGAAACCAGACCGCGCTGCTGGCGCTTCCGTCCACAACCGGCAACAGCGGTATTGCAGGCGTCGATGACTTTCAGGTGCGCAGCGGCGTTGTCGAACCGTCGGATCTGACGACCACCGGCACGATCAATTTTTCGGATGCCGATCCCGCTGACGTTCACACCATCCAGAGCGTAACCTATACCGGCAGCGGCGATGTATTGGGAACGCTGACGCTGGTCCGGACGGCGGATACCACGGGATCCGGCACGGGCGGCCAATTCGTCTGGACCTACACGGCCGATCTGCAGACCGTCAGGACGGCGCTGGACGGAGTGATCTCCCACTCAAGGGTCGAAACCTTCGACGTGGTCATCAGCGACGGCCATGGCGGGACTCTTACCCAGGCCGTGTCCGTAACCCTGACCGAAACCGGAAATCACGTCCCGGTGGCGAAGGGCGAAACGCTCGGCGGCGATCTTGCCGGTTTCACCTACAACGCCGCGAACGGACACTGGTACGCGATCAATGACCATGCGGTGAGTTGGACACAGGCGGGCGCGCTCGGAAGCGCTGGCCGCAGGCGGTTATCTCGCAACGATCACCTCGTCCGGTGAGAACGATTTCGTCGCCAATTTGCTCAGCGGTTACGCCGACGTCCATGATCTGGAAAATGCCTACGCCTATGTGGGCGGCAGCGATGCCGGCTTCGAGGGCCGCTGGCTTTGGACGGACGGGCCGGAAACCAATCAGCAGTTCTGGCAGGGCGGAACGACAGGGTCGGCTCCCGACGGGAGCTATGCGAATTGGCAGTTCGACGATGAGCAGGTTCTGGTCGAGCCGAATGGCGGCATTGCCGAAAACTATATGTACATCCGCGGCACTGGAGAATGGACGGATTATCCGGGCCACGCGGCACCCGACCTTCTCTCGGTGATCGAACTCAGCTTCGCCGAGGACAAGGTCTCGATTATCCCGGCGGGCTTTTTGCTGGCCAACGACACCGATGCCGAGGGGCCGCCCCTGTCCATCAAAGGACTTGGTGCCGGCAACGGAACCAGCGCGACGACCGCGCATGGCGGAACAGTTGAACTGCTCGGCAATGGCAACATCCGCTACACGCCGGCGGCAAATTACCATGGCGCTGACAGTTTCACCTATACGGTGAAGGACGCCGCCGGCGCCGTGTCCAACGTGGCGACGGCCACCTTCGATGTCGCGCCCGTCAACGACGCGCCGCAATTTACCACGCAAGTCCATACGGCGAACTTCGCGCCGGGAGGCGGCGCGGTCGCTGTGGTCAGCGGCGTCGTGGCAAGCGACATCGACAGCGCCGATTATGCTGGCGGATCGCTGACGGCGACGGTGACGGGCAATGCCCATGTCGGCGACATGCTGTCGATCTTTGGCAACGAGTTCATCACGGTGTCGGGCAGCACCGTGAGCTACGACGCCGACGGCTACACCGGGTACGGGCCCGTCGTGCAGATCGGCACGCTGTCGAGCAGCGGCACCAGCCTGACAGTGGCGCTGAACGCCGATGCCGACAATGCCGCGGTCGAGGCGTTGACGGAGGCGATCCGCTTCTCGTCGACGGACGCGACCGAACAAGACCGCACCGTCCACATCACGCTGAGGGATGGCGACGGCACGGCGAACGGCGGTCATGACTTTACCCGGATCGAGGCCACGGTCCACGTTGCCCCGCCCAACGCCGCCCCGACGATCACCGGTGATATGTCTGTTGTCGCGGTCACCGGCGGCGGCGAAGTGGCGTTGACCGTCGCGGACCTGAACGCGACCGATCCCGATACCGATCCAGCCAGCCTGGTCTTCACGGTCGAGAACATCAACCATGGCCGCCTCGCATTCGGCGACCAGCAGCCAATCGAGGAAGGCGACACCTTCACGCTGGCGGACGTGCAGGCCGGAAACGTCTTCTACCATTCGGTCGGAGACTATGTCGGGCAGGACCACATCACCTTGAGCCTGTCGGACGGCATCGCTCCGCCGGTGACGGTGATCCTGGGCGCGACCATCGTGAATGCGCAGTTCACGGTGCTGACCGCGAACGGTTATAATTTCGATCAGGACGATCCGATCGGCGCGATGGGAAGCGGCGACGTCCTCAATGTTACATCCGGCTCGTTCACGATCTCCAATACCAATGCCGACCGCGATTTCATCTTCACCGGCACTGGCTTCGTCTACGATACGGAAGACCAAAGGTTTACGGCGGGCACCATAACCTTCATTCAGGGGGTGACGCACGATACCCAAACGCCGCTGTTGAGCCTCGCCATGCATGCGTCCGCCGCCGCCTGGTATGATGGCGTGGTGGCGGAGTCGAACGGCGACCGGGGTCCGATCGAAGCGGTGGTCGGTCAGTGGACCTTTAACATCATCGGCAATTCCGGCTCCGACGCGTTCTTCGCCAGCAGCCTCAACGACATCTTCACCGGTCGGGCCGGCAACGACACGCTGGGCGGCGACTTCGGTTATGACCGCGCCAATTACGGCGGCGCGACCGGTCCGATCGATGTCCAGCTCGCCGACGGTATCGTCACCGGGACCGGCGCCAACGAGAGCGGCGTCGGCACCGATACGCTGCAGTCGATCGAACTGGTGACCGGCAGCAATTACGGCGACACGTTCAACGCCGGTCCGACCGCCACCAACCCCAATGGATTCAGCTCCGGCAGCACCAATGCCGGCAGCACCGTCACCAGCAACGTCGCCGGCTTGTTCAACGAATTCGAGGGCCGCGGCGGCGCCGACACCATCACCGGCAACGGCCAGACCCGGATTTCCTATTATCACGCGACCGCGGGCGTTACGGTGACATTCACTGCCAACAGCTGGACCAGCACCAGCAGCGGCGGATCCGGCATCGCGACGGGCGATGAATCCGTCGGCACCGACGATTTCTCCGGCGTCAACGGCGTCCGCGGCTCGAATTTCGACGATTTCTTCTATGGCAGCGAGAACCCGGCCCAGACCGCGGAGAATTTCGAGGGAATGGGCGGCGACGACTGGATCGACGGCGGCGGCGGCCTCGATCGCGTGATCTATCAGCTCGCCTCGGATAATACCGGTATCGACGTCAATCTCGCGGCAGGCACGGTTACCGGCGGCGCGGACGTCGGCACCGATACGTTGCGGTCGGTCGAGGCCATCTGGGGAACCGATTTCGGCGACATCTACGACGCGAGCGGATTTACCACGATTGCCACGAGCGAGCAGCCCAACGCCGGCAGCACGCCAATATCCCCCGCAAATTCCAGCCCCTCGAATTTCAACGAATTCGAAGGCGGCGGCGGCGACGATCTCGTCATCGGCAACGGCAACACACGGGTGGCGTTCACCCATGCGACCGGCGGCGTGGTGGTGACGCTCGGTTTGGACGGATCAGGCGATTCGTTCGGCAATGCGTCGGTCGGTCACGACACCTTCGACAGCGGCGTCTCGCGGGTGCGCGGTTCCGAATTCAATGACATCATCACCGGCAATGACGGCAGCAATACCCTGGAAGGCCAGGCCGGCAACGATATCCTCCGGGGTTTCGGCGGCAACGATACGCTGACCGGAGGCACCGGCGCGGATATCTTCGTCTATGACGCCGGCGGCGGAGCCGACCGCATTATCGATTTCAACCGCGCCCAGGGAGATCGGATCGATTTGCGGGCGTCGGGGTTGACCGCAAATCCCGTCGTCACCGCAGGTACCTTTAATGGCACTAGCTTCGACCTCGTGATAGGCGGTCCCGATACCCTCATCACCGGATTTGGCGCGGGGAATTCGATTGTGGTGATGGGCGTGGCGTCTGCCAGCTTCACTGCCGCCGACTTCATTTTCCCGCACGCCGGCTCTTCGATTGCCGTCACCGTGCAAACGCCCGATGGTTACGACTTCTCCACGCTGTATGCCGATATGGCGGCCAGCACCGCGACGCCGGGCAACGATTCGACTCACATCTTCGCCGTCAATGCGACGAAGCATATTACGTTCGAACTGATCGGGACCGGCCTTGGTGTCGACCCGGAGACGGGTGCCGTCACCGGAACGATCGCCGAAATCAACGTTCTCGATACCATCGATCCCATGGATTTCCTCGCACCGCTGACCATTCAGGACCATGTGCTCGCCAACACCGACGGCTGGAACATCAACGCGGCCGATCTGTTCACTTACATTGGCCAGTACAACAGCCCGAGCTCCGGCACGCACGATCTTGGCCTCGCGGGCCTCAACGGCATCTTCAACGCCGCGACCTATAGCGTTGTCGGCACCGCCGGGTTCGCCGACAACCACAGCCAACCGCATGATGGCGCGGACGTGTTCTTCGGCGGCGACCATCCCGATATCTTCAACGGAAGGCCCGGTCCGTTCTTCGGTCTGTTCGGCGATACGGGCAGCGACACGGTGGATTATTCCCATGCGCCCGCTGTTTCGGGATCAATCGGGATCACGGTCGATCTCCTCAACCCCGCAAACAACACCGGCGCGGCGCAGGGCGACACCTTCATCTCGATCGAGAACCTGCGCGGCACGGATTTCAACGATATCTTGAGAGGCGACGGACAGAACAACGTGCTCGAAGGCGGGCTCGGGAACGACGTGCTCGTCGGCAATGGCAATGGATACGGCGGCGATGTCGCCAGCTATCAGCATGCAGCTGCGGGCGTGTCCGTGAGCCTTGCGGTGGCGGGCGCCCAGCCCACCGGCAGCGCCGGCAGTGACACGCTGACCAACATCGAAGGACTCCGCGGATCGGATTTCAACGACATCCTGACCGGTATCGGCGACAACTTCCTCGAAGGCGGTTTGGGCGATGACCATCTGATCGGCCATTCGGGCGAGTCGAATGTTACCGCGAGCTACGAGCATGCGAGCAGCGGCGTAACGGTCGATCTGTCGACCCCGAACCCCCAGTTTACGGGCGGGGCAGGCACTGACACGCTGACCAACATCGCCAATCTGACGGGTTCGCAGTTCAACGACGCGCTCACCGGCGACAGCGGCAACAACATCCTGTTCGGCAACGGCGGCAACGATATCTTCGTGTTCAATACGACCGCGCCGGGCGGCAGCGGCCAGGATACCATTGGCGATTTCATGTCGGGGCAGGATCATATCCAGCTGGACTATGCCGCGTTCGATGCGAACGATGCGAGTAGCTTCAACGCCTGGTACACGAGCCACGTCACGTCCGTTCCCGATAGCGGCGATCTGCTCATCGACCTCCATCTCAATGGCCAGGATACGATCCGGTTGCAGCACGCCTCGATCGGCGGCCTGCACGCCAACGATTTCATCCTGCATCCCGGCAATACCGCCTAGCGCTGCTACAACACCCGCGGAATCCCCATCCGCTCGACCTCGGCCAGCACCGCCTTGAGGTTCTGACGCCCGGCGCCGAAATGATCCCGGCGCTCGGGCAGCGGGAGGGTGTGCACTCCGGCCAGCCGGTAGTGCCGGTCGTGCACCAGGCAGCGATGGCGGATCAGCGGCCACAGCATCAGGCCGAGCATGCGCTGGTCATGGCCGTATTTCGCGGTCGGCCCGTTGACGAAATAGCGCCGCATCAATTCGACGATATCGATGCCGCAGTCGGTGCGGCCGGCCCAGTTGCAGCCGATCATCAGCTCGTTGTGCATGACGTGGTCGCGCACTGCGTGGAACGGATAATCGCTGTCGGTCCATTGCCGCACCAGTTCGGCTTCCTCGACCGACAGCCGCGCATCGCAATCGCGCACCAGGAAACGCCCGACCGTGGGATCGTTCATGACCAGGAAGCGCTGGAACAGCCCGACACCCGGATACTCGTCCTCGATGTGGCGCACATCGCCGCCGTTGTCGCGCAGGAAGGCGACACAGGCCGGCGGCACTGTGGCGTCGACATAGAAGCGGCAGCTCCAGCCCGGATAGATCGTGCGGCTGAGCACCAGATTGATCATGGCGCCGTAGCCATAGAACGGCGTCGTTCCCCACAGCGAAAATGAAATGACGTTTTGTCCCGCGGGCGGCCTGCTCGGCTCTTTCAGGGCAAACGGAAGCGGATTGCGGCAGGCCTCTGCGTCGCGCAGGTCGAGCGCGCGCTGGCCATGGCGGATCGCCTCGGCCGTCCTGCCGGTATAGAAATGCGCGACCTTGAGCGTGTCGAGGATGGTTAGGTCTTCGCCGTGCGCTTCGATGTAGCGTTGCGCCCTGGCGATGGTCGCGTCGAAGCGCTTCAGGTTCGACAGCGTCGCGATCAGGGCTTTCTCCAGCCGTGCCATGCCGGGCTGGCGGCGGCTCAGTTCCTCGGCCAGCGCCAGCGCCGGCACCCACTCGCGCTTCTGGAAGAACGCATCGAACAGCAGTTCTTTTGCCGAGAGATCGTCGGGATCGCTGACCACGATCGCGCAGAGCTGGACGATCGCCTTGTCGTTGTCGCCGGCCCGCAGCAGCGCGCGAATCGCGTCATGGCGCGGCGCGGGTCGCGGCAGGGTGTCGCTCACCAGGTTGGACATCGCTAATTCCGGGGCGCATTAAAGGTTCAAGGACACCGATCGCCCAGCATACCGGATTTATGCGCAGGTTATAGTGTCGTCCCGGAACCCGGCGTCTGGTGCCGCAATCCCCTGATGTGATACCGAGGCAGGATGAAGCGGCTGAGGGTATTGCGGCGCTGGTTCAAGCGCAGGTTCGGGATTGCCAGGCTGGTCTGCCTCGCGATCCTGGTCGGGTTGGCGGCGCTGCGCGTCGCCGACCCCTTTGCGGTCGAGGAGCTCAGGGTCAGGACCTTCGACGGCTTCCAGGTCATCGAGCCCCGGGTCAAGACGGCAAGGCCGGTCACCGTCGTCGACATCGACGAGAAGAGCCTGGCCAAGCTCGGCCAGTGGCCCTGGCCGCGCACCCGGGTCGCGGATCTGATCGACAGGCTCACCGCGCTCGGCGCCGTCGTGATCGCCTTCGACATCGTGTTCGCCGAGCCCGACCGGCTCAACCCCGCCGTCGCGGCCGACACCATCCCCAATCTCGAGGAGGATATCAGGACCAGGCTGCGCGCGCTGCCGAGCAACGATCAAATCCTGGCCGATTCGCTCAAGCGCTCGCGCGTGGTGCTGGGCCAGTCCGGCTTCCCCTATGTGCTCGGCGAATTCGACAAGTCGCTGCCGGTGACGGGGTTGGCGATGCGCGGCGAGGAGCCGCAGCCGTTCCTGTTCGAATTTGCGGGCCTCTTGCGCAATGTTCCGGTGCTGGAGGCGGCGGCCGCGGGGCGCGGCCTGTTTACGATCAGGAACGAGCGCGACGGCATCGTGCGGCGGGTGCCGATGCTGATGGTGGCGCAGGGGGCCACCATGCCGTCGCTGAATTTCGAAATGCTGCGGGTGGCCTCCGGCTCCGGCACGATCCTGACCAAGGCCGACCAGGCCGGCATGCAGAGCGTTACCGTCGGCGGTTTCGAGGTCCCTACCGACCGCAACGGCCAGGTCTGGGTGCATTTCGCGCGCCGCGATCCGTCGATCTACGTCTCGGCCATCGACGTGCTCGAAGGCCGCGTGCCACCGGAAAGAATTGCGCAGAAGCTGGTGCTGATCGGCACCTCGGCGGTCGGACTGCTCGACACCAAGACCACGCCGGTCGATCCGGTCATGCCGGGCGTCGAAATTCACGCCCAGGTGCTGGAAAGCGTGCTGACCCGCACCGTATTGACCCAGCCCAATTGGGCCATTGCCGCCGAGTTCCTCGCCGCGCTCGTGCTCGGGCTGCTGGTAATCGCGTTCGCGCCGATGTTCGGGCCGACCACTCTTGTCGCCGTCGGCGCCCTGTTTGCGACCGTGCTGATCGGCACCTCCTGGTATTTCTACACCCAGCACCGGCTGCTGATCGATTTTACCTATCCGCTGGCGTCGACCACGGCGATCTATCTGACGCTGGTGTTCTCCAGCTTCGTCCGCGAGCAGAAGCAGCGCCGCCAGATCCGCTCGGCATTCGGCCAGTATCTGTCGCCGGCGCTGATCGAGCAGCTGGCGCAGTCGCCGGAAAAACTCCAGCTCGGCGGTGAGGAGCGCGAGATGACGATCATGTTCTCCGACGTCCGCGGCTTCACCGCCATTTCGGAGTCCTACAAGCACGATCCGCAGGGATTGACGGCGCTGATGAACCGGTTCCTGACGCCGCTGACCAACGCCATCCTCGATCGCAAGGGCACCATCGACAAATATATGGGCGACGCCATCATGGCGTTCTGGAACGCACCGCTCGACGACAAGCAGCACGAGATCAACGCCTGCGAAGCCGCGCTCGATATGCTCCAGCGGATCGACGAGCTCAACCGGGAGCGCGAGATCGAGGCCCAGGACGGCGGTCACGTCTATATCCCGATCAATGTCGGCGTAGGCCTCAATACCGGCGTCTGCGTCGTCGGTAATATGGGGTCCAACCTGCGTTTCGATTATTCGGTGCTGGGCGACAGCGTCAATTTGGCGTCGCGGCTGGAGGGGCAATCCAAGGAGTACGGTTTTCCCATCATCGTCGGCGCCAAGACCGCGATGGCGGTCAAGGACCGGCTTGCGATCCTCGAGCTCGATTTCATCATGGTCAAGGGCAAGCAGCAGCCGGAGGTGATCTATGCCATCGCTGGCCGCGAGGACACCGCGCAGTCCGAAGGTTTCCAGCGCCTGCGCAACCTCACCATCGAGATGCTGGCCTGCTATCGCAACCGCGACTGGGACGGCGCGCTGCTGGCGATCGAACGCGGCCGCAAGTCCGACGACGGGCGCGCGCTGGAGTATTTATACGACCTGTACGAGGCGCGGATCACCGGCTACCAGCAAAACCCGCCGCCGGAAGACTGGAACGGCGCGTTCGCGCTGCTGACGAAGTAGCTTCGTAGCCCGGACGGAGCCAGCGGGTCGGCGCGAAGCGCCGCCCGATGACAGGCTCCGCGCAATCCGGGAACGGATGAGTGGCTGGCCCCGGATTTCGCAAGCGCTCCATCCGGGCTAAGGGTCCTGACGAAACAATTCGACTCGTCCTGCGCGGGCTTGAACCGCGCATCCACCAAGAAAACAAACGCTTCTTTCGAAGATGATGGATTGCCGGGTCAAGCCCGGCAATGACGCCGGAGATCGCAGGGCGGGCAAAGCGAAGCGTGTCCACCATCCTTATGTGAGGTGGGCACGGCGCGAACGCGCCTTTGCCCACCCTACGGAGCCCGTCTCACTCCAGCCCGATCGTCGTCAAGTCCTGAAACCAGTGCTGCGCCTGTACGAATTTCTTCACCTTGGGTGACAGCGCGTGCGGGTTGGTGTCGTGCACCACCCACACCAGCGTGGCATCGTCGACGATCATCGCATGTGCCTGCGCCAGCAGTTCATCCTGCTTGGCAACATCGAAGTTCTGCTTGGCCTCGTCGATCAGCGCATCGACCTTCGGATTCTTGTAGCCGCCCCAGTTGACGCCGACCGGCGCGATCTGGCCGGAGTGGAAAAAGCGCACGATGGCGTAGAGCGGATCCGAGGTCACATAGGCAATGTTGTTGGAGGTGATGCCGGCGTTCATTTCGTCCGCCGCGCCCTTGCGCCAGGCCGTATATAATGTTTCGAGTTCGACCACCTTGAAGTCGACCTCGATGCCGATCTCCTTGAAGCTCTGCTGCAGGAATTCGTTCATCGGCAGCGACAGCATCTGCCCGGTGCCGCCTTGCGCGATAACGAAGGTGGTCTTCAGCGGCTTCTCCTTGGAGTAGCCGGCTTCCTGCACCAGCTTCCTGGCCGCGGCCTGGTCGTATTTGAGCTCGAAGGAAGGCTTGCCGAACCACGGGTTGGACGGATCGACCTGGCCCTTGGCGGGCTTGGCGAGGCCGTTCATCAGGCCGACCACCGCCTCGCGGTCGATCGCGAGGTTGAGTGCTTTGCGCAGGCGGATGTCGGTCCAGGGCGAGCCCGGCAAGACGCTGAGGTGATAATTCCAGACATGCGGGGTGACGTTGTCGACGATCTTCATGCCGGCCGATTTCAGCTGCGGCACGGCGTCCGGTGCCGGCGTCTCGATCAGGTCGACCTGTCCGGCCAGCAGCGCGTTGGTGCGGGTCAAAGCCTCCGGCATCGGGATCAGGACGATCTTGTCGGCCTTCGGAACGCGCTTCTTGTCCCAGTAGTCCGCATTCTTGGAAAGCTCGGCGAGCTCACGCGGCACCAATTTAGTCAGTTTGAACGGTCCGGTGCCTGAAGGAGAGGCAGCGAACTTGTCCCAGTCCTTGCCGAGCTTCTCATATTGCGCCGGGCTGGAGACCAGAAACCAGAGCATCTGGTAGGGGAAGAAGGAATCGACGGCCTTGGTGGTGATTTCGATGGTGGCGTCGTCGACCTTGGCATAGCTCGCCACCGAGGGCAGCCGGGTCTTGACCTGTGCGCTCTGCCGCTTGTCGAATTGCGGCGCCTTGTCGTTGAGCACCTTGTCGAGATTCCAGATCACCGCGTCGGCGTTGAAGTCGCTGCCGTCGTGGAATTTCACGCCCTGCCGCAGCGTGAACCGCCACTTCTTCTTGTCGGCTTCGTCGACCTTCCATTCGGTGGCGAGGCCGGGCACCAGCTTGCCGGGCCGCTCCGACACGTCCATTTCCCAGGCCACCAGCGGATCGTAGATCGTATAGGCACTGAATTGATAGGCACCGGCGCCGCGATCGGGCTGCCCTGTGGTCAGCGGAATGTCCGCCATCGAGATGCCGTACCGCACCACGGTCTCGGCTTGGGCCGGAGCGGCGAGCCAGCCGGTGCTGACGGCGAGTGCCGCGGCAGCAAGAAGCATCGAATTTTGGGTGCGCATGAACTAGGCTCCATTGGGGGGACACCTTTTGTGCGTTGCAAACTTGATGCCAGATTA
>Ga0307294_10000105_pt1 | contig 19825 bp, 15 predicted proteins | sample ER_DNA_151_FD_194468 | JGI IMG/M metagenome (GOLD analysis project Ga0307294, IMG submission 194468) | Bulk soil microbial communities from the East River watershed near Crested Butte, Colorado, United States - ER_DNA_151 | ecosystem: Environmental > Terrestrial > Soil > Floodplain | place... | reverse complement strand
CCTGAGCCACAGGGCGCGCGGAAAGAGTCCGAATTCATGCGTGTCATGCGCCACTGTCACGGCGCCGTCGGCGGAGCGCAGCAAGAAGGCGTAGTCGGTGCGGGTGCGAGTGTCGTCGGAGTTCGGATCGCTGGACCAGCTCAGGTAGCGGGCGCCGCGGCCGTCTAGTGCATCATGTCCGCCGTGGTCGGTCTCAGGCAGGAAATTCTCGGCGATGTTGTCAGGGACGAGCACTGCGACACCGCCAACCCGACAGTGCTCGTACGCCGTGGCGACCGCCTGGCGCAGGTCGGCCTCATTTGTCATGTAGTCGATGGCGTCGTGCAGGAACACGGCGTCGAAAGTGCGCCCGAGTCGCACAGTCCGCATATCTCCCTGCAGGTGCTCGCACTCAGGATTGAGCTCGCGGGAGACGGCCAGCATGTCATCTGACAGATCGACCAGAGTCATCTCGAATTCGTGCTTGAGATAGAAGGCGTTGTTACCGCCTCCGCTGCCCAGCTCGAGAACCGTACGAGTCGGCGGATCGGCCATGCGCAGCAACGATGCGGCGAATGCTGCTTCCTCTACGTACTCCTCGGGCGGGGAGATCAGCGGCCACCATTCCGCGAGATCACTGTAGAAACGGTGTCTTGGGAAGGCATCGCGATCATGGTCCGCCTCAGCCGGCTCAATCACTCGGCCGAGCCTAATGCTGCTTGCATTTCAGTGGGCCGTGGATCAACGATCCGCCGCGCCCGACTGACGCCAGGCACTGTCTCGGCGTTGCGCCAGGCCGCGTACATAAGCAGCTTGACCGAGATGCTGCATCGTGTCGCCGATCACGCTGACTAGCCTTACTGCAGCTGTCACCGGCGGGTCCCAGCGGGTATCGACAATCCGATCTAGCTCCTGGGCAGTAAGGCGATCCAGGTAGCGCAGGGTTAGCTCGTGCACATCGCGGTGGTACTCGCCGAGCAGATCGCCACTCACCCGGACGGCCGCTACATCCTTCGGACCTTGGCCATAACCAGTAGCCCACTTGTCGAAAGGCAACCCAAACCTTTCCCGCCACCGCGGCCACACTTGCTCAACCTGCGCCAGATCGGCGACCTGATGGTCTTGGCCACGGGTGAGGTGCCAGATCAGCCAGGCAATCGAGTTCGCACCGGGATCGGATCGATAGGTGGCGACTTCGTCGCTAAGAGCGTCGGTCAGGTCGGTCACCAGCTCGCGTACCCGCCCGAAGGCATCGCTCAGAATCTGTTTGGCGTGTTCAGTCATGTCAGGAAACGGTAGCGGCTCTCGGTTGGCGGCCTTCAGCCTCTCCGAGTCCAAGGAGATCAGGACAGGGGAAATGCCTCTTTCTTGTGATGATCATCTGCCCCAACCGGCTCCTGGCCGCCGGTCGACTTCGACTCAGTAGTTCTCGACCGCTCCAGCCGGATGATGACCGACTTGGAGGTAGGAGTGTTGCTTCCGAGTGCAGTTGAGTCCAGCGGAACCAGCGGGTTGGTTTCGGGGTAGTACGCCGCTGCCGAGCCGCGCGGTGTTTGGTATGCCACGATACGGAAGTCCGGCGCTCGGCGTATGTGATCATCACCTTCCCAGTGGGTCACCAGATCGACGACATCGCCGTCGGTGAAGCCGAGCTCTTCGATGTCGCGTAGGTTGACGAACACCACTCGTCGACCGCCCTCGATGCCACGATAACGATCACTGAACCCGTAGATCGTGGTATTGAACTGATCATGACTACGGATGGTCTGCAAGATCAAGTGGCCGGGCGGCACCTGAAGCGCCTCAATCGTTGACACGGTGAACTCCGCCCGCCCCGACTTGGTGGGAAACCGGCGCTGGTCTCGCGGCGGATGTTCCATGACAAAGCCGCCGGGCCGGGACACATTCACTTCATAGCTGTCACAACCCGGCACCGCGCGAGCGATGTGCCGGCGGATCTGCCGATAGTCATCACGCATAGCCCGCCAGTCAATGTCATAGCGATCACCGAGCGTCGCCTCGGCAAGCGCGGTAACGATTGCCACTTCGGAGCGCAGATGCGGACTGGCGGGCGGCAGCGGTCCGCGGGAGGCGTGTACCGAGCAGGTTGAGTCTTCGACAGAGACGAACTGCGGGCCGCTCGCCTGCCTGTCGATCTCGGTACGCCCCAAGGTCGGCAAGATCAACGCGGTTGTGCCGCAAGTCAGGTGTGATCGATTGATCTTGGTCGAGATATGCACCGTCAGCTGTGCGCCACGTAACGCGGCCGAGGTGACGTCGGTGTCCGGTGCGGCCTGTACGAAGTTCCCACCGAGCCCGATGAAGATCTTGGCTTTGCCATCCCGTAGTGCACGGATCGAATCCACTGTGTCGTAGCCGTCCTCGCGGGGCGGCGCAAAGCCAAACTCAGCATGCAGCCGGTCAAGGAAGTAGGCCGGCGGACTCTCGCAAATCCCCATCGAGCGGTCGCCTTGCACATTCGAGTGGCCGCGGACCGGCAGCAGTCCGGCACCCGGCTTGCCAATGTTGCCTTGCGCGAGAGCGAGGTTGACGATCTCGGAAATGGTGGCGACCGCGTTGTGATGCTGGGTCAAGCCCATCGCCCAGCAGAACACGGTCCGATCCGAGTCGCGGAGCAGTTGTGCGGCCTCGGTGATCTGTTGGCGCGATAAGCCGGTTGTCGTTTCGACGAGATCCCAGTCGATGGCTGCAACATGAGCAGACCAGTCCTCGAAGCCGCGGGTGTACCGCCCAATGAAATCGTGATCAAGAGCGTCCCACTTGACTAGCAGTGCGCCCCACGCTTGGAAGAGGGCCAGGTCGCCATTGATCTTGATCGGTAGGTAGAGATCCGCTAGGTCGGTACCTCGGCCGACCAGCCCACGGGCATGCTGCGGATTTCGGAAGTTGATTAGTCCGGCCTCGCGCAACGGGTTGACGGCAATGATTTTGGCGCCCCGCCGCTTGGCAGACTCGAGCGCGGCCAGCATCCGCGGATGGTTGGTACCAGGATTCTGGCCGGCCAAGATCAATAGTTGAGCGTTGTGAACGTCTTCCAGAATGACGCTCGCCTTCCCGATGCCGATGGTGTCTGCGAGCGCAACACTCGTCGACTCGTGGCACATATTGGAACAGTCAGGCAGGTTGTTGGTGCCATACGCCCGAACGAACAGCTGGTAGCAGAATGCCGCTTCGTTGGACGTACGCCCGGAGGTGTAGAAGATTGCTTCGTCCGGGCTGGCCAGTCCATTGAGCTGATCCGCGATGAGCCGGAACGCCGCATTCCACTCGATCGGTTCGTAATGCGTCGCTCCGGGGTTCTTGATCATGGGATGAGTGATCCGGCCTTGCTGTCCTAACCAGTGCTCGTCGTGACGGTCAAGATCGGCAATGCTGTAGCGGGCGAAGAACTCCGGCGTCGCCCGTGCTGTCGTAGCTTCCTCCGCGACAGCTTTCGCACCGTTCTCGCAGAATTCAGCCGTGTGCCGATGACCAGGGTCGGGATCGGGCCAGGCACAGCTCATGCAGTCAAAGCCTTCGGCTTGATTGAGCTTAAGCAGGGTGCGCGCGGACCGCAGCGGGCCCATCTTCTGCACTGATCGTTTCAAGCCCACAGCCACGCCAGGAATGCCAGCAGCATGGTCGTCCGGCTCTGATATGTCGATCTTGCTTTCGTCGTCCCTAGCCGATTTGCGCATCTGCCCTCCGTGGTGGTGTGCGCCTAGCCTCAGTCGCCAATCTAGCCGTTCGATAACGACACTTGGATTGGTTACCGACGAGTAGCATAATTGAAGTTACTCAGGAGTAACTTGCCTGAGCGGTCCAGCGAGGTGCCCGGATGAGTCACTACAAGTCCAATGTCCGTGATATCGAGTTCAACCTCTTTGAAGTCCTCGGATGCGAAGAGATTCTAGGCACCGGGCCGTACGCCGATCTTGATCGAGAAACGGTCTCGGCCATCCTCGCCGAAGTTGATCACATCGCCAAGACCAAGCTGGCCGAGTCATTCTCCGACAGTGATGGGAATCTGCCGGTCTACGATCCCAAGACTCACTCTGTGACAGTTCCTGAGGACCTCAAGAAATCCTTCCGGGCGCTCATGAACTCCGGGGCGTGGCAGCTAGAGCTACCGGAGGAGCTCGGCGGGCAGCCCACTCCGCCGTCGGTGCAGTGGGCTGTTCACGAGCTCAATATCGGCGCCAATCCATCGGTAATGCTCTATTCGGCTGGCCCCAAGTTCGCCTATGCACTGTGGGCGACGGGGAACGAGCGTGATCAGCGTATTGCCAAGATCATGATCGAGCGCCGGTGGGGCGCCACGATGGTGCTTACTGAGCCGGACGCTGGCTCTGATGTCGGGGCTGGACGTACTCGGGCGATTCCACAAAGTGACGGCACCTGGCACATCGAAGGCGTCAAGCGTTTCATTACTTCGGGTGAGCATGACTTAGCCGAGAACATCATCCATCTCGTCCTCGCCAGACCGCAGGGTGTCGGGGGGGTCGGTGGTCCAGGCACCAAGGGCCTGTCGCTGTTTGTAGTACCGAAGTTCCATTTTGATCTTGAAACAGGGCAGCTCAGCGGTGAACGCAATGGGGTTTTCGCGACCAATCTCGAGAAGAAGATGGGTATCAAGGCCTCGAGTACCTGCGAGCTGACCTTTGGCGGCACTGAAGTACCTGCAAAGGGCTGGTTGCTGGGCGAAGTACACGACGGCATTGCACAAATGTTCCGGATGATCGAACACGCCCGGATGCTGGTCGGGACCAAGGCGATCGCCACGTTGTCTACCGGCTATCTCAATGCTTTGGAGTACGCCAAGACTCGGGTCCAGGGTGCTGATCTCACCCAAGCCACCGACCGAACCGCGCCCCGAGTGACGATCACTCACCATCCCGATGTGCGGCGCTCCCTGATGACGCAAAAGTCCTTCACAGAAGGGCTGCGAGCGCTGCTGCTCTATGCCGCAACCATCCAGGATCGCAACGCCATCGCTCGGGCAAACGGCACCACTGATGAGGCCGCTGAGCGGCTCAATGATCTTTTGCTGCCCATCGTCAAGGGCTACGGCTCTGAGCGGTCTTGGGTCTTGCTCGGCACCGAGTCGCTGCAGACCTTTGGCGGCTCAGGCTTCCTGACCGACTATCCGATTGAACAGTATGTGAGGGATGCCAAGATCGACACCCTGTACGAGGGCACGACAGCGATCCAAGGCCAAGATCTGTTCTTCCGCAAGATCGTCAAGGATCAGGGCAGTGCGCTTAGTGATCTTTCGGTGCAGATCATTCAATGGATAGCCGCCGAGAGCGGGAATGGCCAGCTCAAAGAGGAACGCGCCCTGCTGCAGCAGGGCTTGGACGATGTAGCGGCCATTGTGGCGATCATGATCAGTGATTTGGGCATGATCAATGATCTTGGTACGACCGTGCCTGGCCTACCACACAGTAATCCGCGCAATGTCTACAAGGTCGGTCTGAACACTACGCGACTTCTCATGGCACTCGGCGATCTGATCTGTGCGTGGCTGTTGCTCCGGGGCGCCGAGGTGGCGCTGGAGCGGCTCAACGCGCAGCTAAGTCCGGATGAGAAGGCTTTCTATGAGGGCAAGGTTGCCTCGGGCCGCTGGTTTGCGCGTACGGTGCTGCCCAAGTTGGCTGCTGAACGAGCCATCGCTGAAGCCACCGATCTCGCCGTCATGGATATGGACGAAGCCGCCTTCTGACGACCATTCCAGTTGTGTCCGTGGCGCCCGAGAGCTCAGCGAGAGACCATGGGAGACATGACTCAGTCCCCCACATCGCAGCCGTCTCGCATCGTCATCATCGGAGCATCACTGGCCGGAGCCTCGGCCGCCATCGCGCTTCGAGATCAGGGGTACGAGGGTGAGCTCGCGGTGATCGGTGAGGAGAGTCAGCTTCCGTACGAACGACCGCCGCTTTCCAAGGCAGTGCTCATTGGCGAACGTGACGAACCGGACTGGGTTGCCGAGGAGGCAACGTATGCGGACAAGGACATCTCCTTGCGACTCGGGACGATGGCTACCCGAATCGATCGGGCGCGCAAGGTCGTGGTGGCGAGTCGCACCGAGTATCCGTACGACAAGCTGCTGATAGCCACTGGCTCGGGGTCGCGACGGCTGGACCTGCCCGGTGCCGATCTTGAGGGACTGCTGACATTGCGAACCCTCGAGGAATCGCTTGGGCTCCGGGAGCGGTTTACCGAGGGTGCACGGATAGTGATCGTGGGCGCCGGCTGGATCGGCTGCGAGGCGGCTGCGGCTGCCCGATTGCACGGCGCCAATGTGACCGTGATCGAACCGCGATCCCAGCCGCTGTTGGGGGTAGTCGGCGAGCAGATCGGCGCGACTTTCGCCGCACTACATCGTGATCATGGTGTCGATCTCCGGCTGGGCATCGGGGTAACCGGCTTTGCCGGTGATGGCGTTGTGTCATCGGTGCATATCAAAGGTCACGCATCGGTGCCGGCTGACATGGTCCTGATCGCGGTTGGCGCCGCGCCGAACATCGCCCTAGCCGATGTTGCCGGACTCAAGCTGGCCGATGGCGGGATTGCCGTCGACGCGACACTGCGCAGCTCCGATCCGGACATCTATGCCGCCGGCGACGTTGCGGCCCATGATCATCCTCGGTACCCGCATCGGGTCCGGGTCGAGCACTGGGCGAATGCCAAAGATCAAGGAACACACGTGGCGCGCAACCTGCTGGGTGCGGAGGAGCCGTACGTGTTGCGACCCTTCTTCTTCTCCGATCAATACGACCTCGGCTGCGAGTATCGCGGGCAAGCGGATCCGACGAAGGACCGGCTTGTCGTACGCGGCGATCTGAAGTCACGGGAGTTCACCGCGTTCTGGCTGCGGGACGGTGGCGTCGCGGCTGCGATGAATGTGAATCAGTGGGACGACGGAGACACCCTCCAAGAGCTCGTCGATTCCGGCCGTCACGTCCACGACCAAGAGCTCCTCGCGCTCTGACTCACTCACTTCCCGACTTGTCAGCGTTAGTAGAGGAGGGCCAGGGCTGGGTCGTTCAGGATAGCGGCGACGTCGGCGAGGAAGGTTGAACCCTGCGCACCGTCGGCGAGCCGATGATCGAATGATGCCGACAAGGTCATCACCCAGCGCGGTTCGATTCGCTCCTCAGCTCCGCGGCCGACCACCCAAGGACGGCGAGTGATCTGACCTAAGCAGACGATGCCGGACTCCCCCGGATTCAAGATCGGAGCCCCAGCGTCGACGCCGAACACCCCAATGTTGGTGATCGTAAACGTTCCACCCGCCATGTCCGCCGGTTGCGTACGGCCTTCGCGGGCCGTCGCCACAATCCCGTTGATCGCAGCGGCCAGCTCGGCAAGGCTGAGGGACTCCGCGCCCTTGATATTCGGCACCAGCAAGCCACGCGACGTTGCGGCGGCGATTCCAAGATTGACTGAGCTCTTGAGCACAATCTCCTGAGCCGCCTCGTCCCAGAAGGAATTGAGCTCCGGGGTACGCCCGAGCGCCAGACAAACCGCTTTGGCAATGATCAGCAGCGGAGAAACCCGAAGATCAGCAAACTCGCGTCGGGACTTGAGCCGCTCCACTAATTCCATGGTCGCGCTGACATCACAGTCCATCCAGATCGAGACATGGGGTGCCGTGAACGCCGAGCGCACCATGGCATCTGCGGTCGATTTGCGTACGCCCTTGATCGGGATCCGGACGTCCTCGCGCACGTGTCGGACTTCGACTGGCTCACCCGGCAGCATCTCGGCTTCGACCGGCTCAGCCCGGGTGCGTCCGCTCGCCTGCATGACGTCGTCGCGGGTGATCACTCCGCCAGGGCCGCTGCCGACTAGCGTCGCAAGATCAACACTCAGATCCTTGGCCAGTTTGCGTACCGGCGGCTTGGCAAGGACCGCGCCACCAGAGGGCGTGGGCGCCGGCGCCGCTTCACCCGGTCCAGGAAGCGGGGCGCCGGCCGGCGCATCCCGTTCGGCGTGCAATGGCTCACGATCATCGGCGCGGCGCGACACCGGAGCATGGACTGAGAAGGTGTCGGCGACCCGATCATGGGCTTCTACCGGCCCATCACCGCCGGCCCGCCGCGGGCGTCGCTTTGCCGTGCCTGTGCTGGGACCGTAGCCAACGAGGTTCGGAGTCTTGACATCCTCCTCGCCCCCGCTGGCTTCAGTGGGTTGTGCGCCATCAACGCCGTCGTCGATGGAGATGATCGGCGTGCCGACATTGACTGTGTCGCCCTCGTTCACCAAGAGCTCGGTGACAGTACCGGCGTACGGACTGGGAAGCTCAACCAGCGACTTGCTGGTCTCGACCTCGACCAGAATATCGTTGATCTTGATTTCGTCACCGACGCCCACTCGCCACGTGACGATGTCGGCTTCGACCAAACCCTCACCAGGATCGGGCAGCCGGAAAGTCTGCAACGCCATTACACCCCCGTCAGTAGGCCTGCGAGCGATCTACCATGTCAAGTACCCGATCAAGATCAGGAAGGTACTCCTCCTCGACCCGGCTCGGCGGATATGGCGTATCGAAGCCGGCAACCCGCAGCACGGGCGCTTCCAAGGAATAGAAGCACCGTTCGGAAATCCGGGCGGCGAGCTCGGCGCCCAGCCCAAGATTGAGTTGAGCTTCGTGGACCGTGACTACCCGACCGGTCTTTTGTACCGACTCATCGACTACCGCCATGTCGAGTGGCGACAGGGTCCGGAGGTCGATCACTTCAAGATCAGGACCTTCCTCGCTAGCCGCCTCGGCCGCATCCAGACAGGTCTTGACCATCGGTCCGTACGCGACGAGGGTGACGTCGGTGCCGGGTCGAACGACGCGCGCGGCGTGCAGCGGTGGCGGGGTTCCTGCCTCGTCGATCTCAGCCCGCTCGTGATAGCGCCGCTTAGGTTCTAGAAAGATGATCGGGTCATCTGAGGCGATGGCCTGCTGGATCATCCAGTACGCGTCTGCGGGATTGGAACATGTCACGACCTTCAGTCCCGGCGTATGGCAGAAATAGGCCTCCGGGGACTCGCTGTGGTGCTCGACCGCACCGATGCCTCCGCCATAGGGGATCCGAATCACGAGCGGCATGCGCAGCATTCCTCTTGATCGAAAATGCAGCTTGGCAACCTGGGTGACGATCTGATCGAAAGCAGGAAAGACGAATCCATCGAACTGGATCTCACACACTGGGCGATAGCCGCGCAGCGCCATGCCGATGGCGGTGCCAACGATGCCGGATTCGGCAAGGGGCGAATCGATCACTCGATGCTCGCCAAAGTCCTTCTGGAGACCTTCGGTGACCCGAAAGACTCCGCCGAGCTTGCCGACGTCCTGGCCAGCGATAACGACCTTGGGATCGGCTTCCAGAGCTCTGCGAAGGCCAGCATTGAGTGCCTTCGCCATGGTCAGCGCGGTCATCAGTGGACACCTCCGCCGTAGACAGGCTGCGGCTGTCCACTGGATGCGGGCTGAGCCTGTCCAAGCCCAGCCTCAGGGCCCGTATCCTCAAAGGTTGCGAGGTACTCGGCATACTTTGACTTCTGCTCGGCCAAATAAGGGGTCTGCTCGGCGTACACATGATCAAAAAGATCCAGCAGGTTGGGATCGGGAAGAGCCAGGCAGCGGGTTCGGAGGTCGGCCGCATAGTCGGACGCTTCGGCCTCAACGTCGGCAAAGAACCCCTCGTCGCCGCTGCCACTGCGGGTCAGATAAGCCCGAACTCGCTCAATCGGATCTTTCAGCCGCCAATGCTCGAGCTCGTCGGCGAGCCGGTATTTCGTCGGATCATCAGAGGTCGTATGGGCGCCCATGCGATAGGTGTACGCCTCGATCAAGGACGGGCCGCTGCCGCTACGGGCTCGCTCGAGTGCCGCCGTCGTAGCCGCATAGACTGCAAGCACATCATTGCCATCGACGCGTACGCCAGGAAAACCGAAGCCAGAAGCCCTGCGATATAAGGGAACTCTCGATTGCCGCTCGAAGGGTTCCGAAATCGCCCACTGGTTGTTCTGGCAGAAGAAGACGATGGGGGCGTTGTAGGAACTGGCGAAGATAAAGGCCTCATTGACGTCGCCTTCGCTGCTGGCACCGTCCCCGAAGTAGCCAATCACCGCCATATCGCGATCGGGATCGCCCGTGCCGACCAGACCGTCGCGTTCCACCGCCATGGCGTAGCCGGTGGCATGCAGGGCCTGCGCCCCAATGACGATCGTGTAGAGGTGGAAGCGGCTCTGCTGGGAATCCCAACCACCAAGATCAACTCCGCGGAACAAACCCAGCAGCTGCACAGGATCAACGCCCAGACACCAGGCCACGCCGTGCTCTCGATAGGTCGGGAAAACGTAGTCCTGCTTGCCAAGTGCCCGGCCCGAGCCGACCTGGGCAGCCTCTTGGCCCAAGCATGAGGCCCATAGCCCCAATTCGCCTTGGCGCTGCAGGGCGGTGGCCTCTGAGTCAACCCGGCGGGTCAACACCATGTCACGGTAGAAGCCTTTGATTTCTTCGTCGTCGCCGCTGAAGGAGTACTCGGGATGTTCCAGCCGCACACCCTCGGGGGTAAGCAGCTGGACCAGTTCGATCTCTCCGCTCGCACCGCTGGCGTCGCTCATTGGTGCATCCTCTCGTTACCGGATGCGGTGGTTCCGCATCGCATCGGTCCCGGTGCGGGATCACCGCGCTGGGTGGTACCACCACCCTCCGGGGCTGTGCTGCTCCGGGGGGACGCCCCCCGCGCCCCCCGAGGCGTTGGTTACTCCTGCTCGCTGCCTGTCGCGAGCGGATTTCGGCTGGCTCGGCGGCTCCTTGTGGGTGCACCTGGCCAGCCGCGCACCCCAACGTACCGCCTGCCTTCAGCAGGCGGGAAAACCACTTGTATGTCCTACTTCTTTGGCACGGGGATGCGATACAAACCCTGGAAAGTTCACTCCAGCGCCTCGAAATCCCTGCGACTCGCCGATGCAACTCACTGCGAGCGGCAACTTTTCAGTGGCTTGCTCGTGCCTCCGGCGGTCGCGTCGGTAAAGGGCCTCGGGCGCTTCTGGAGGAGACGCCACGTCGGATCTGGACTACCGTGCTGCCATGGTGCGCGCCGGCCGCATCCCCGCTGATCGACCAACTGGGCCTGCAGCTCTGGGCCAGCACCTCGCGCCGCTTGTCGCAGTCTGCGCGGGCTACTTCATGGTCATCCTGGATGTGACCATTATCAATGTCGCCGTGCCGGTCGTCGGTCGGGAACTATCAGCCTCACTGACCGGCATCCAGTGGATCACGGACGGGTACACCCTGGTCTTCGCCGGCCTTCTGCTCACCGGCGGTGCGCTGGGTGACCGGTTGGGCAACCGCCGGATCTTCTGTACCGGGATAGTTGTGTTCACCGCAGCGTCGGCCGCCTGCGGACTGGCCCCGAACACCGGGTCGCTCGTCGCGGCCCGCCTGGTGGAGGGACTGGGCGCAGCGCTGATCGTGCCAGGCTCGCTGGCTCTTCTCCAGCAGGCGTACCCCTCACCCGCTGAGCGCTCGCGTGCCTTTGGCCTGTGGGGCGCCGTGGCAGGCATCGCTGCCTCCGCCGGTCCCCTCCTGGGCGGTCTTCTGGTCACGACTGTGGGCTGGCGCTGGGTCTTTTTCATCAACTTGCCGGTCGGATGCGCCTGCCTGCTGCTGACGCTGCGCCAGGTACCCGCCTCGCCCCGCCGCACCGATCGCCCCGTGGACTGGCCAGCACAATGCGCGATCATCGCAACGGTCGCCTTCCTCATCGCTGTCCTCAACGAGGCCGGACGGCGTGGCTGGACGGACCCGCTCATTCTTGCCGGGGCTGGCCTGTGCCTGTTGTCAGCCGCCGCGTTCGTGGTGCGCGAGCGGTTGGCCCGCAACCCCGTGTTGCCCCTGCATCTGTTGCGCTCCCGCCAAATGAGCGGGGCCTCGGTCATCGGCCTTCTCTTCAACTTTGCGTTCTACGGCATGATCTTCACCGCCAGCCTCTACTTCCAGCACCACCGCGGCCTGACCGCACTGCACACCGGGATCGCCCTCTTCCCAGCGGTGGCCATGACGATGTTCGCCTCGGTCCTCTCTGGTCGACTGGCACGCCGCACCGGAGACCGCCCCTTGGTGGTCACCGGCATGCTCCTGGGAGCGGCGGGCCTCGCCGGCTGGGCTGCATCTGGGGGAGACCCGAACTACCTACTGCTCGTCGTGCCGATGATGGCGGCTGGCTTCGGCACGTCCTTCGCGCTCACCGGAACGACCACAACGGTTATGTCCGCCGTCCCGGAAAACTACTCAGGCACCGCCTCCGCGTGGTTCAACACCGCCCGGCAGGTCGGCAGCGCCGCGGGCGTCGCTCTCGGCGGTTCGCTGCTGGCCAGCGCGGCCGACTTCACGACCGGGGTACGGACCAGCATGGCCGTCGGCGCGCTCGCGTACCTGACGGCCGCCAGCCTCGCGCTCTTCTGCATCCCGCGGCGGCACTAGCCGTCGAAGAGACAAGTCGAAGAGGAAAAGGGAGCACCGTGAAGCCCTACATTCTGAACGACGCCTCGGCCATCGAGTACCAGCGGCTCGACCTGATGTCGAAGATCTTGGATCCGTGGACACGCGGATACCTCACCGCTCTTGGCGTCGGCAAGGGCTGGCATTGCCTTGAGCTCGGTGGCGGCAATGGCAGCATCACGGAGTGGCTGGCCTCAGAGGTCGGTGCGACGGGAAGCGTGACTGCGATCGATATCAACCCGGTGCTCCTGGAACTGGTCCCGGCGCAGAACCTGACGGTGCAGCAGATGGACCTGCGCACGGGTGAATTGCCATCGCAGTCCTACGACCTCGTCACTTGCCGCGCGCTGTTGCACCAGATCGCCGAGTACGCCCCACAGGATATGGCGGCGGCGGTACGGCCAGGCGGATGGCTCTTGATCCAAGAGCCGGACTTCCACCTCGCACCTACCACCGAGCCGGAAGTATGGGCACGCACCTGGCAGGGCCTTATCGAGTGGGGACAGGCCAGTGGAGTCGAGTGGCTCATAGGCCGCAAGCTGCCGAGCATGGTGGCCGACCTAGGTCTCGGGCAACCGCAGGCAAAAACCGACGTGCAAAACATCCGCGGCCGCGATCGAGGGGCACTGTATTTCCAGCTGTTCTTGGCGGAGGTACGCGATCGCGTTATCGCTGCCGGGCAACTCGACGCCGCAACGATCGATGCTGCGTCGGCCTTGCTCGACGACCCGAACTACTGGACCCAGTGCTGGATGATGACGGCCGTGTGGGTACGCAAGGCGCCAACCGTCTAGCGAATGCGCAGACCGTGCTGGAAGCGCAAGATCCGGATCAAGGCGGCAGCTACCGCCTCAGGACCGGCGGCCAAGGAGACGCGAACGGTCGTACCGCCGTCCAGTCGGTCGAAGTCGGTTCCGGGCGTCAGCGCCACGCCGTGTTCCTCCAGCAGCGCCTCGCACCACGACTCCGAGTCAGGGTAGGGACCGAGCTGATCACCGATGCCGGCGTAGACGTAAAAGGCGCCATCGGCAGGGGCAACGCCGGTCCAGCCAAGATCATCGACGGCCTCCAGAACGATCGCTCGGGCGTCAGCAAAGGCTGCGACGGCGGCATCGGCCTCTCTGTAGGACTCTTCTGTGAACGCGGCGATCGCCGCGTGCTGCGCGGGCACTGGAGGGCACAGCGCGAAGTTGCCGGCTAGGGCGTCGAAAACCGACAGCAAGTCGGCCGGCACTAGGCTCCAGCCCAGCCGCCAGCCCGTCATTCCCCAGTACTTGGAGAACGAAGAGATCACAATAGCTTCGCGATCATGCTCCCAGGCGCAGCTGGCCTTGACCGTGCCGTCGGTAATGCCGTGGTAAATCTCGTCACTGACCAATCGCACTTCATGATCACCACACCAAGCCGCGAGTTCGGCCAGCCGATCACGATCGATCATGGTGCCAGTGGGATTGGCCGGAGAGGCGACCACCAGCCCGGCCAAAGGTGCGGCCGCGTGTGCCCCATCCAGCATTTCTACCGAAGGCTGAAAGCGTTCGGCCGGACCGCAAGGCAACTCGACGACCTGACATCCCAACGACGCAAGGATGTTCCGGTACGCCGGATAGCCCGGCCGGGTCAATGCCACCCGGTCACCATGATCGAAAGCCGCTAGAAAGCTGAGCAGGAACGCGCCAGATGATCCAGTGGTCAGCGCGATGTGATCTTCATCGATATCCAGCGAATACCAACGTCGGTAGTGCCCGGCAATTTCGCGCCGCAATGGCTTGATTCCGAAGGTTTCGGTGTAGCCGAGCGGCGTACGGTCGACCATGAGCTCGGCGGCCCGGCGCCGTACGTCCGCGGGTGCGCCCTGGGACGGCTCGCCGGCGCATAGCGAGATGATCTCCCGGTCTTGCGCCCGCAGCTGCGCCACCCGGTTGAGGATGCTCATGACCGCGAACGGCGGGACCGCGGCCCGACCCGATGGCTTCATGCGCTCTGCAGCCGCTTGCGGGCGCGGTAGGCGGCAACGTTGGTCCGGTTGCCGCAGTTTCCGGTGTCGCAATAGCGCTTTGAGGAGTTCTTGGAAAGATCGACTAGCACATCCTCACAGTCCTCAGCCCCACAGATCCGCAGCCGACCCAGCGCGTCAGCCCTAATCAGATCGAGGAAGGCCATAGCCGCCTCAGCGGCGATCCGATCGGCAAGCGGAGCATCTGGGCGGGTGACATGCAAGTGCCAGTCCCACTCGTCGTGGCGGGCCAGATAGGGCCGGGCGTCGGCTTCCTCCAGAATCTCGTTGACCAGCGCGGCTGCCTCATCGCGGTCCTTGATAGTCCAGAACCTGCGCAGTCGAGGTCGCAGCACGCGTACCGATTCCAGCTCTTGCGGCGTCCGGCGAATGACGCCGGAGTAGCGGTTGCGAGCTAGGTAACTGTCGAAATCAGCGAGCGTCACAAGTGTGTCGCCATCGAGGCCAACCGTGTTTACCAGGGCCGCGGCCGCGGCCAACGAAACTTCGGTGTCATGACTAAAAAGCATCTTGACTCCTGACATGTTTTGCCCTAGTGTCATTAGTGTACTCATTTTTGGTCATGACACCCAGATGACCTTTCGTGATCGGATCTGAGGAGAGTTGACGTGACAACCATTGCCCCGGAAGCAACTCGGACGATAACCGATCGCGGTTACGTCGGGGGATTTGCGTTGGCGTTCACCTCCGCATCGTGCTTCGGACTCTCTGGCTCGCTTGCCCGCTCGCTCCTGGAGGTGGGCTGGTCGCCCGCCGCCGTAGTGGCAACGCGCGTCGGTGGTGCATTCCTGATCCTTCTCATACCTTGCTTGTTCCTGCTCCGCCGGATCGGCTTGCCCACCGGCCGGCAATCGCTCCGGCTGCTCGCGTACGGGGTGGTGGCCGTTGCACTTGCCCAGTTGTGTTTTTTCAGCGCAGTGCAATACCTCTCGGTCGGTGTCGCGTTGCTGCTGGAATATCTCGCACCGGTCATGCTGATCGGCTGGCATTGGGCGCGAACCCATCGCCGTCCGGCGTGGCCAGTGCTAGGCGGCGCCGGTCTCGCGATGATCGGGCTTGCCTTCGTACTCGACCTCCGAGGTGGCTTCAGCCTTAGCCCTGTCGGCGTTGCTTGGGGCCTGGCTGCTGCGCTATGCCTCAGCGCGTACTTCCTGCTGAGTGAGGAGAAGGGGACCGATGCGCCGATCCATCCGCTGCTGCTGACTACCGCCGGGACCGGCATCGGGGCGGGCGTATTGCTGGCTGCCTCAGCCGCAGGCATCCTTCCCTTGGCCGCTTCTGGAGGTGTCACGATCTTGGCGGAGCACGCCGTCGGCTGGTGGTTGCCGGTGTTGTTGTTGATCTTGGTCAGCGCGGTGCTGGCGTACCCAAGCGGCATTGTCGCGGTGCGTCGTCTCGGCAGTTCCCTGGCCTCGTTTGTGTCGTTGACCGAGGTGATCTTCGCGGGGATCTTCGCATTCCTGCTGCTTGGCCAGCGTCCCGGGCTGACGCAGCTGCTGGGTGGCGTCCTGATCTTGGCCGGGATCGCCCTAGTGCAGCGCCCCCAGCGCCCTGTCGGCAACCTACGTTGACCCAGGTTCCTGACGGTCTTGTCTTGGAGTGGCGGAAATCAGGGTCGCCCGAAGTCGGTGACCAACCAGACCTTGCCGTGTGTGGAGTCGTTGATCACATCGATGCCCACGTCGACGAACCTCTTGTTCAGGATGTTTTCGCGGTGCCCGTCGTTGGGCGGCTTCTCGTTGTACATAGCCTTTTGCAGCGCGAGTACGCCGGACTCCGAACGGTTGCTGTTGTAGGCAATGTTTTCGCCGACGCCACTCCAGTGATATCCGGCGGCCGAGACTCGGGAACCGAGTCCTGCCTCGCCATTCAACTGGTGGCTCAGCGTATTGGCTTTGGCCATTGCCAAGTTGTGGGTATGCGCGGAGTCAACGAGCTTGCTGTTCATCTTCAAGGCCGGGAGTCCATGGTCCGCGCGTTCGGCATTCAGCTCTTTGAGCACTGCGTCGGCCCAATCAGAGCGGGTTGCATAGCTCGATGAGCCGGATGCGGACTTGCTCGGAGCGGATCTGGCTGACGGGCTCGTCTTCGTGGTCGGCGTCGGCCTCGTGCTGTGGGTCGGCTTTGCCGTCGGCGTCCGCCGCTTGGCGGTTGTCGGCTTAGTGTGGGTCGCCGCGCGGCGAGGGCTGATGCTCTGTGCAACCGGTTTTGGAGTTGCACGCGATTTCAGCTGCCGATAGCACTGGCTGTCCTTTTGATGGACGTTGCACTTGTGAGGCCGAGATCGGGGACGAGCCAGGTGCGTCCGGGTAGTGCTGCTCGAGGTGGTCGCCTTGGGCGCTGGGGATGAAGTCTCGCTTTGATAAGCCGATGGAGTCGCCGGCTCGGCAATGAGTCGGTCGTCCGGGCCTGGCGCGCCCGGGTCGCTGAGTGCCGCACCTCCGTACAGGGCGGCCCCAGCAACCGCCGCGCTTACGACGATCGCAGCGCTCGCAGAGGCGATTCGAAGTCCAATGCCGGTCACGGCGCCCTCCATCGCGTACGACGACCCCCGAGCAGGTCACGATTTGATTACGGCGCCGACAAGCCAAACACAATCCACCCGATCCGGCAAGCAGCCGACCGGCCCGCGGACACGCCGTACACTGCGCCGGTGGGGACTGAAGACGGCTCGAGCGGTCTGCTGATCGCGGGTACGTCTTCCGACGCGGGCAAGTCGCTAGTCGTTACCGGGTTGTGTCGAGCCGTGGCACGGCGCGGGATCGAAGTCGCCCCGTTCAAGGCGCAGAACATGTCGAACAACTCCTGTGTTTGTAGCGATGGTTCAGAGATCGGGCGCGCGCAATATCTGCAGGCCCAGGCTGCCGGTGTCGTTCCGGAATCGGCAATGAATCCGGTGCTGTTGAAACCCGGGTCTGATCAGCGCTCGCACATTGTGCTCCGCGGTCGGCCATATGGCACTTTGGAATCCGGGGAGTACGCCAACGGGCGCGACCACCTGGCGGCCGCGGCCTTTGCCGCCTATGACGAGCTTGCGGACCGCTTTGATGTGATCATCTGTGAAGGTGCTGGATCGCCCGCAGAGATCAACTTGCGCGGCAGCGATTACGTGAATCTCGGCCTCGCGCGGGCAAAGGGTTTGCCGGTGGTCGTGGTCGGCGATATTGATCGTGGCGGGGTCTTTGCTTCGCTCTACGGGACTGTGGCTCTGCTGGACTCCGATGATCAGGAATTGATCAAGGCTTTCTTGATCAACAAGTTTCGAGGCGATGTTGGCGTACTGCAACCGGGATTGGATGAGCTGACCCGACGGACCGGCGTGCCGTTCGCTGGGGTGCTGCCCTGGCTACCCGATGTCTGGCTGGACGCGGAGGACAGTCTTGCTGTCGGTTCCTGGCAGCGGCAGCGCGGCTCCCTGGATGCGGCGCTTCATGTCGCGGTGGTACGACTGCCGCGAATGTCGAACGCAACAGATGTGGAGGCGCTGGCGGCTGAGCCAGGAATAGAGGTGTTCATCACCACCGATGCCGGCGCCGTGGCTGCCGCCGATCTTGCGGTGCTGCCTGGTACTCGGTCCACTGTTAGTGATCTTGATTGGCTGCGTCGAACCGGACTTGCTGAGCCGTTCCACGATCGGGTCCGGCGTGGTGCGCCGGTATTGGGTATCTGCGGTGGTTATCAGATGCTGGCGCAGGCGATCGATGACTCGGTTGAGTCAGGTCGGGGGATGATCGAGGGGCTCGGCCTGCTACCGGTCAAGATCAGCTTTCAGGCTGACAAAGTGCTTCAGCGGCCGGTGGGTACCTGGTGCGGACACCAGGTTGAGGCGTACGAGATCCACCACGGGGTTGCCGAAATTGACGGTGAAGCCGAGCCGTTCCTCGACGGCTGCCACCTCGGCCAGGTGTGGGGCACGATGTGGCACGGAGCGTTCGAGAACGACGGCTTCCGACGGGCCTGGCTTTGCGAGATAGCTACTGCTGCTGAATCGGAATGGCGTCCCGTGCTTGCCGCGCCGACGTACGGTGCTCGACGCGAAACCATGATCAATACTCTCGCCGATGCCGTGGAGCAGTTTGTTGATCTTGACCTACTCTTGGCCGGTACCCGGGTGGCTGGCAGGCTGTGACCATTGAGGCGCTAGTGATCGGGATTGGCAGCGGGAATCCTGATCATCTGACGCGAGAAGCCGTAGCGGCTCTTAACCGCGTTGACGTCTTCCTGGTCGCCGACAAAGGCGCTGCGAAGCACGATCTGGTCAGGCTACGCGAGGAGCTCTGCCGGACGCTGATCACCCATGATCATTATCGATTCGTAGAGGTAACTGATCCCGAGCGAGGACCCGATCGGGAGCGTGACGCTGCGGAGTATCAGGCCGGCGTAGCGGCCTGGCATGATGCCCGAGCTCAGCGGTATGCCGAAGTCATTTCCGCCGAGGCCGCCGATGGCGGAACGATCGGTTTTCTGGTGTGGGGAGATCCGGCCTTCTACGACTCCACCATCCGGGTTGTCGAGTCGATCACCGACCTTGGCGTTGATCTTGAGCTCAGCGTCATTCCAGGAATCAGCAGTATTCAGCTGCTTGCAGCCCGGCACAAGATCATCTTGAATAGGATCGGCGAGCCCATCCACGTAACCACCGGCCGGCGGCTGCTTGCGGAGTACTCCCCCGCACTCGGCGATGTGGTCGTCATGCTCGATGGCGGTCTGGCGTGCTCGGGTCTGGTCGAGCGATTCGCTGATCTCAGGATCTACTGGGGTGCCCAATTGGGCCTGGAAGATGAAGCGCTGGTCTCAGGTAAGTTGACCGAGGTCCTCGGCGAGATCCGAGCCAAGCGCGCTGCTATCAGGGCAGCTCGCGGCTGGGTAATGGATACCTACCTGCTACGCCCAACCTGACTAAACCGTGTGCCAATGATCTTTATGCCTAACAAACTCAGGCGTCACTTCGGTATGCCGAATCCGTCCAGCAGGTAGCCGAGCCCGGCCTCGAAGCGCGCATCCAGATCCATGTCAAAGCCATCTGGCTCAAATGAGTCCAGAACCCCCGGAACGCCGGCAGGTCTTGATCGGCTAGTACGGCCTCCAGCGCCGGCTTCTGAACAAGGGTCCATCCCGAAAGGGGTCACAAACGACAACCACATGACGGTTTCACGCGTCGTATCTGACCACTTTCCAATCAGGCCACCGGACTGGCACCCAGCGTGACCGTGGCCACCTGCTCACTACGCGCTGCCACTGCCGATGTTCCGATACGTCTGGGAACCACGATCGCCGCTCATCTGAGTGATCGAGCAGTAAGGCTCAGTGACGGATTAGTCGAGCAC